>Ga0157374_10004827_pt1 | contig 11312 bp, 10 predicted proteins | sample M25metaG_FD_115308 | JGI IMG/M metagenome (GOLD analysis project Ga0157374, IMG submission 115308) | Miscanthus rhizosphere microbial communities from Kellogg Biological Station, Michigan, USA - M2-5 metaG | ecosystem: Host-associated > Plants > Roots > Rhizosphere > Soil | place: USA: Michigan... | reverse complement strand
GCACGCCAAGCGGAGGTTCAGGCGGCGGCTGCAACTGCACATGCCCGCCATCTGCCCATGAAAGTGTAGGCGGCGGAAGCATCAGCAACACCGGCCCTGGCAGCGACAACACCATCAAGACCACCGTTACCGACAACAGTACGGTGAGTACCACGAATAACGTGTCAGTAAGCAACACGAACAGCCAATCGGCCAGCAGCGGCAATGCAACCGTAAGCTACAACACCTCTGCAGGCGGTGGCACATCCGGAGACGCCTCCAACGGCAACGGAACAGGGATGGGCGGCACACTAACCAATTAGAAATTGCCTGAGATTCAAAAAGAAGCCCTTTAACGGGCTTCTTTTATATCGCTTTCATCTTTTCAGAATCGTCGGCATGAGCACACACTCATGGAGCGGGAGAAAGTAGGGTAAGTGGACGGCGATAGATGGACATGCATACATGCACGTAATCTACTCAAGCCATCGGCCCTAACTTTCTAGATCTTCGCTTGTAGCTGTTTAGGCTACCTAAGTTTGTGTGCCCCCTGGCAGTTTTTGATGGTTTACTTGACGGACTTAACCTCTGTTGTGAGACCCTTCGCACAGGCAACCTGGTCTGACGCGCTGGCGCACGCATTGACGATTTGCTTCTGCACGTCGGCTGTGTTGTTCCTGTTGTTGATGCTGTAAGCAGCGATCGCGACAACGACGAAGCACAATAGCACCACGATTGGCCATTTTGCTTTGCCGAAATACAGTTCGAACATAGAACCGTCCTCCTCGGTAAGATTGCTGCCAGGGGGGCGCACGAATCTTATGAAGACTAAAGCATATTATAACATTGTTAGCTCTTTTCTACAAAGCTTGAATTGTAGAACTGGCAATAAAATGCCACAAGCTTCGCATCTAGTAAATAGACTTGGGGAGCAGGGCAACCAGACATTTTGTACCCATTTTTATAGCCCAAGCACAACTTCGGGGTTGATAATCCCTTTATGGGTAGGTTATACAGAATATTCTTTTGGGCTGCAGCATTAGTCACCTCCGTTGCTGTACTGCTAGCGAGTGCGCCCGTTTTTGCCGAAGCTCCGCAAAACGTACGAGTTGGTGTGTACGATAGCTATCCCAAAATTTACCGAGATGAAACCGGCAGCGTAAAAGGCTTTTGGGCGGACATAACGAATGCGATCGCGAAAAAAGAAAATTGGAAAGTAACATATGTGTACGGCACGTTCGACCAGGGACTAGATAGGCTGAAAAACGGCCAGATAGACCTGATGGTCGATGTCGGTGTGTCGCCTGAACGGCAGCAGATTTTTGATTTTAACAATGAAAACGTACTTTCGGGGTGGGCGACTATATACACCCGCCAGGGACTGCACGTAAATTCTTTCCTGGATTTAGGCGGCAAAAAAATCGCCGTTATGAAATCCGACATCCACTACACCGGCCCAAACGGCCTCAAAGCTACCCTCGATTCTTTTGGGGTAAACGCCACGATAATTGAAACCGATTCGTACAATGACGTATTTAAAATGCTCGACAGCGGTCAGGCCGATGCGGGAGTAGTGAACGGATTGTACGGATCGATCAACGAGAGCAAATACAACGTCGAGCGAAGTAGCATCCTGTTCGATCCGATCCAGCTCAGATATGCACTGCCTAAAAACGCCGCGAAAAATCAGTACCTAATCAACACCATAGACGCTAACCTGATTGCGATGAAGCAGGACCAGCAGAGCATTTACTACCAGTCTCTAGACGCCAACTTTGGCAAATACAACCAGCAAGTCGTAAACAGGGTGCCGACATGGTTCTATATCGCCATACTATCTATTTTGGGCCTGCTGCTTGTAACTGCGACAACCGTGCTCGCAATGCGCGAGTATCAGAAGAAGCTGAAGCGCGAAATTCAAAACAGAATTGGCCAAATAAAAGATAACGAAGAAAAATATTCGGCCGTTGTAAACCAAGCGCAAGACGCCATTGCCATCATTCAAAACGAAAAGATCATATACGCCAACAAAGCGATAAACCTGCTTGGATACCCCGAAAAAGAAGTGATAGGCAAAAAGATTACAGAATTACTAGCGCCAGAAGAAAACAAGAAAGTCGTTGGGATGTACCGAAGCCGAATTGCAGGAAATGCCACGCCGGCGGTATATGAATCTAAGCTGACGAAAAGAGATGGCACGAAAATTGACGTCGAGATTTCAAGTGGGGTCATAAATTATTCCGGAGAACCGGCAGTCTTGGTCATGGTGCGGGATATATCTCGACGAAAAACACTGGAAGCGGACATAAAACTGCAGAACACAATCCTTTCGGCTGAGCTCGAAGTATCCATAAACGGGGTACTGATTGTCGATACGACCGGTAATATCATTTTGTACAACCAACGGTTCGTAGACATCTGGCAGGTACCGAAAGAAGCGCTGGATACAGAAAGTGACCGCGTCGTGCTAAATTCAGTCATCCACCTCACGAAAGACCCTCAGGAATTTTTGAAAAAAATCGATGACCTATATAAACACCGCTCACAAACCGACCGCAGCGAAATTCAATTGGTGGACGGCAGAATTATAGATCGATACACTTCACCGCTCTATATAGACAAGAAATTGTATATGGGCAGGGTATGGTTTTTCCAAGATATAACAGAGCAAAAAACAAATGCTGAAAAGATGGCGCAAATGGAACGTGCCAAGCAAGAATTCGTTTCTATTGCCGCGCACCAGCTGCGCTCTCCCATCACATCCATATTGACTGCCACCAGAGTACTAAAAGATTTCGAGGCGGAAAATCTTACGACCACTCAACATCAGTTCATGGAAATGGTCATAAAAGAAACCGGAAAGATGCACGAACTCGTCGACTTCCTGCTCAAAATTACTCGGGCAGAGGCTGGAACCATGACACTCGCACCGAGCGAAGTGAAGCTGAAATCACTCACCTCGGATCTGATTCGAGAAATGGGAAGTACGTACAAGCGCAAGTCGATTAAGATAGCCATAACCCAAGAGCCAAGTAAACAGCCGCCCGTAATTGTCGACAAAGTTGCCCTTACGCAGGTAATTACGAACCTGTTGTCTAACGCCATTGAATACTCGCCCGAGGGGAGCAAAATTTTGGTATCTATAGTCCTGAACCAAGATTTCGTGGAATATTCGGTAAAAGATGAGGGGATGGGTATTTCGCCCGATGACCGTGACAAAATTTTCAACAAGTTCTACCGTTCTGACAGTGCGCGCGAAATGTCAGCGAATGGCACCGGGCTAGGACTACCGCTGGCAAAATCCATTGTAGAAACGTGGGGTGGCAAGATATGGGTAGATTCGGAACTGGGCAAGGGCAGCACCTTCCACTTCACAATCCCCATTACTTCGCTAGCTCCGCCCATTGTTGAGCTTGATAATGAGCCAGGCAAATAGGTACATACATTCACTTTTCACTAAAAGAAAACAGCCCAACATTCGCTGGGCTGTTTTCTTGGTGACCCCTAGGGGAGTCGAACCCCTGATCTTCAGGATGAGAACCTGACGTCCTGGACCACTAGACGAAGGGGCCAAAAACTTAAACCTATTTTTTGACCACAGAATATTATCACAAAAAGCGGTTTTTGAACAGATAGGCCATTGCAAAATCCGGGAAGAGTACAGATAATAAAGCACAAGTACAAACATGGTATGCAAAATATAACTGTCATCGGTGGGGGACTCGCAGGCGCCCTAGTCCTAGGAGGGCTAGTATGGTTCGTGGCCACTAGGCGCGGCAAAAAGAAAAATAGTGCCAGCAATAACAAGCTGGCGTCTTCGCTTCGCGACGAACGCGCAAAAAGTGACTTTATATTGAACGCCATAGAAGATGGTGTCGTGTTTGTTGGCGAGGATGGAAGCATAGGGCTGTTCAACCCAGGTGCCGCGAAAATCACCGGCTGGGAGCAAGCGGATGCCCAGGGGCTCGAGTGGAAATCTGTCTTTGAATTCGTAGATGCAAAAGGCGCACCTGTCCCGGATGATGTAACACCGTTCATACGTGCACAGCGCAGTACCCAACCCATTCATGACAATACCGCGAACATCAAAGGCAAATCTGGCAAAGTAATCGCCGTAAGCTTCACTGTTTCGCCACTGGTAGATAAGGGTAAAGTAAACGCACTCGTCGCAGTTTTGCGAGATGTAAGCGCCGAGCGGCAAGAAGCAGCTCAGAGAGCTGAATTCATCAGCACCGCAAGTCACGAAATGCGCACGCCTGTTGCGGCCATAGAAGGCTACCTTAGCCTGGCATTGAACGAAAAGGTGGCTACCATAGACTCCCGCGCCAAAGACTTCCTGGAAAAAGCACATGCTTCCGCCCGGCACCTCGGCGAGCTTTTCCAAGACCTCCTCACGAGCTCCAAAGCCGAAGATGGCCGCCTGACCAACCACCCCGAGGTGGTCGAGATGGGTGGATTCATGGAGCAGCTGACGAGCGATCTACACTTCGCAGCGCAAAAGAAAAATTTGGTCATGGAATTCACCATCGGCAACGACAGTGTCCTGAATGACCAAGTCATAGACGCCAGCGCACCGCCGAGTTTTGCCAACCAAAAAGTGGTTCGGCCCCTGTATTTTGTGCAGGTCGACCCTGACCGTATCCGCGAAGTCATCACCAACCTGTTCGATAACGCCTGCAAATATACCGACAAAGGAAAGATTTCGCTCGGGCTCACAGGGAACGATAAGGTTGTTCAGCTGTACATCCGTGACACCGGCCACGGCATTCCGCCAGAAGACGTCCCGCACTTGTTCGAGAAGTTTTACCGGGTGGATAACTCAGCTACCCGCACCATCGGCGGCACGGGGCTCGGACTATTCATCTGTCGCAAGATTGTCGAGCTGTACCACGGCCGTATCTGGCTCGAAAGTAAGCTCGGCGAAGGCAGCTCGTTTTACATAAACCTGCCGCGCTTGAGCACCCAGCAAGCCGAAGCGCTGCAAGCAAAACAAGAAGCTGAACCGAAAGCCGTTGATGCTGAAGTTTCCCTCAATGACATTCCATCGACCCCTGAGACGACCACTGCGCCATCTACCGGCGTTCCAACTACACCAGGTAATCCAACGCCGTGATATACTAAATCACATAAAGCATAACCACTAAGAAAGCACTAAGGAATGGCAAAAGTACTACTGGTCGAAGACGACAATAACCTACGCGAGATTTATCAGGCGCGGCTCATGGCCGAAGGCTACGACATCGTTGCCGCTCAGAACGGGGAAGAAGCGCTCGTCGTTGCCAAACAGAATAAGCCTGACCTTATCATTTCTGACGTCATGATGCCGCGGATTTCCGGTTTCGAGATGCTAGACATTTTGCGCAACACCGAAGGCCTAAAGCACACGCCAGTCATTATGCTTACCGCACTCGGCCAGACCGAAGACCAGAAACGAGCCGATAACCTCGGCGCCGACAAATACCTCGTTAAATCGCAAGTTACACTTGAAGACATCGTCGCCGCTGCCAAAGAATTGCTCGATAAAGACGGCGTGGGTGGAGTTTCTGCCGTGCCTCCCGCTCCCGAAGCTGCGGCTCCAGCGCCAGCACCAGTCGCCGCAACACAAGCAGCTATTCCAGTCGCCGAACCACCAGCCGACCCAACTGACCCAGCCGCACCCGCAACACCGGTTGCAACGCCAGTTTCTGCTCCTGCACCCGAACCAGTCATGTCTACAGCAACTCCAGCGCCAGTAGCTCCAGCCACTGTGCCAGCTGCTGCAACTCCAGCTGTAACCCCATTAGATCCACCACCAGCTCCCGAGCCTGCCGCAGTCACACCGGTTGCAGCAGTTACTCCCGCAGTTACTCCATCTCCATCTGCCGCAACGGAGGCTCCGGCTATTTCACCGATCCCAAAACCGATTACCGAACCTGAGCCAGTCGAAGCGCCCCTAGCGGCAGCACCAACTATCGAACCCGCTCCAGCTCAACCAGCGAGCGAGGCCAAAGCCCAGGAAGCTGTGAAAGACGCTGCCACGCAGTCACTCGAAGCAGAAGAAGCAGCTTTGCAGGCCCAGATTGCAGGCTACGCCAACGAGCCAGGTGTCGATCCGCCCGCTGTTGATCCAGCTCAAGCAGCCGCTAGCGCCGCAGCAGCCACCGCCGCAGAAAACACCGAAACCATAAATGACGCTGTAGACGACCTCAAAGACAGCACCGAGCACCAGGAACCAGCCTTGCCACCCAGCGTTGAAAACGCAGTGCATGCGGCCGCACCAGCCCCAGCTGCAGCCGTACAACCCACTACCGCGCCACCCGTGCCAGCACCAACTCCAGCACCTGCACCAGCCATAAATTCAGTGAACGATAATGTTACCGTCGCTGGCAAAAAGGTGATAGCCCCGATTAACGACCTGAATTCAAGTTCGAATCTCGATGCGTTGCTCGCCAAAGAAGCCGCCACCGCCGGGCCTGCACCACAAACCCCCATCGTAAATGGCGCTCCAGCGGCAGCTCCACCAAACGTCGCACCTCCAGCAGCCTCCGAAACACCAGTGGCCCCACCAAAACCAGGCCAAACCTTCGACCCCAACACCGTCGCTTTATAGAAAACTCTCGGTCTGCAGGACCGGAGAAACACCGTCGCCCGCTAATCTGAGTGCAACGTTGGGTGCAGTCGGGAAAAGTTGCAAGCCCGCCTCTGCGGGCTATGCGTAGAAAAACCCTTTAGGGTTTGTCTTCAGACCATGAGAAATGCAAACAAGTTTCCAGTTTGCATTTGTTCGCATATTGCGAATTTCCGCGTAGCGAAAACGTTTCGATAGCACGGATAAATATTCCTGAAACATGCAATGATAAGATATAAGCTATGCGTCTCAATAAATTCTTAGCGTCCGGAACAGCATTATCTCGCCGTAAAGCCGACGAAGCCATATCCGCGGGCAAAGTCACCGTAAACGGCAAGCAGGCAGAGCAGGGGCAAGATGTCAGCTCCACCGACGTAGTGACCCTAGAAGGCCAGGTTGTGCACGCCCCAGTATCGAACACTACTATCATGCTTAACAAGCCTGTAGGCCTCGTAGTGAGCCGCCAGGGGCAAGGGAACCGCACCATATACGACATCTTACCCCCAGAGTACCACCATCTGAACCCCGTCGGCCGCTTAGACAAAGAATCATCCGGCCTACTCTTACTGACAGATGACGGCGATCTGGCGAACGAGCTCACGCACCCCAGCCGTGAGAAGGTAAAAATCTACGAAGTCACGCTTTATAAACCACTTCAGCCACTGCACCGGCAGATGATATCCGACCACGGCCTGCAGCTCACCGATGGTCTAAGCAAGCTCCAGCTAGATCGCCTAACAGATGGTGATGACCGCGCATGGCGCGTCACGATGCATGAAGGCCGCAACCGCCAGATTCGCCGCACTTTCGCAAGTCTCGGATACTCCATCACCACACTGCACCGCACCCACTTCGGACCGTACAGCCTCGGCGATTTGCCCAGTGGCAAAACAATAACGACCACCTAATTTATGAAACCCCGTGGTGGTTAGTACTTTTAGCATCATTTTATAGCTTTGTAAATAGTTCCACCTCTGGTATAATGGTTGTGAAATGAGTAAGAAATTACCGATCGTAGCTATCGTCGGGCGTGCCAATGTGGGCAAGTCCAGTTTGTTCAACGCGGTCCTGGAACGGCGAGAGGCGATTGTGGCGCGCGAAGCCGGCACCACGCGTGACAGCATCACCGCCAAAGCGAGCTGGAACGGCCAGGATTTTTGGCTGGTCGACACCGCCGGCATGAAAGACGCGGCCGACGAGTTCGAGTTCACCATCCAGGAGCAGATTCTCCAGGCCGCCGACAGTGCCGATGTCATCTGGGTCGTGGCGGAAGCCGACGTGCCGATTACCGAAGAAGACCGCCGGGTCGCCAAGCTGGCGCTCCGAAGCCGCAAGCCGGTATTTCTCGTTATCAACAAGGTCGATAAAGCCCGCGGGCAAGATCTAAATGTATTCCAGCGCTTGGGCATTAAGACCATAATCCAAACGTCTACAACGCAGCACCGTGGTATCGGTGAATTGCTCGACACCCTTGTTGAAAATATCCCGAAAGCCACATTGGCAGATAATGACGACCGCATCCGCGTAGCGCTCCTGGGCCGCCCAAATGTGGGCAAAAGTGCGCTGTTTAACGCGCTGGCCAAAAAGCAGCAGGCAATTGTGGCCGACAGGGCAGGGACTACGCGAGACATCAACCGCGCAAACGTGAAATACGAAGGCCAGGAAATAGAAATTATGGACACCGCCGGCATTCGCCGCAGCGGCAAGATCGGCACCGGCATAGAGCATTTCAGTGTCGTCCGCACGCTTTCAGCGATAGAGCAGGCCGATGTCTGCTTGCTGCTGATGGACGTAAATGAGCTGAGCGTGGCGCTCGATCAGAAAATCGCCGGCATGATCAAAGAATCAGGCAAGGGGCTCGTGCTGGTGGTAAGCAAGTGGGACGACGACACAACTTCGCTGGTAGAAGCTCGAAATGCTAGAGCAGAAGCAAAACTTGCTGCCAAGGCCGAGGAAATCGAAGCCGAAAAAATCAGTAAAAGCGAAAAGAAGCGCCGCGCCAAAGCCATTCATTACACCGAAGAAGGGAGCATTGAACGCACCAGCTTCACGCGCGATGCACTAGCAAACCGCATTGCCGGCGAATACGAATTCGTGCCCTGGGCGCCACTTATTTTCACCAGTGCCGTTACCGGCCAGAACGTCACTAAGCTATTCGATCTTATCCTGCAGATTTCTGAAGCCCGCAAAACCCGAATCACCACCCGCGCACTCAACGATTGGCTGGGCAAAGTCACCGCCAAACATCCGCCAGCAGGGCTGAAAAACCGCGCACCCAAGCTCAACTACATGGTGCAGGAAGACGACAACCCGACTCCAGCATTCAAGATATTCGGCGCACACACAAAGTTTATACACTGGAGCTACCGCCGCTACATGGAAAAGGAGCTGCGCGAAACATTTAACTTCGACGGTACAGCCGTGCAGCTATGGTTCATCGAAAAACACATCGGCCACAAGCACGGCAATAGCCCCACCAAAGCCGACCGCAGCGAAGTCCAACGCGATATCATCCGCAAAAAAACTCCCCGCAGCTAGTTCAAACAGGCTATAATCAAGCCCTATGAATGTGCCTACGCCGCCAACAAGTCCGGAATTTGATGATGATTCAAAGCCATCGACTATTTATGAATTGCTCGCACAAGTTGCCCTCCGTGCCAAGCTTCTTGATACGGAGGCGCACGATTTGATTCGGCTCCAGCGCAGAGTAGATGAAGGTCATGAGCTCTTACGGGCAAGGGCACGGCTTATCGTAAGATTGCCAGGTATCCTCGATGAATTTAAGTCTGAAGGCGGCGAAGTCCCGGCAGAAGTAGACGGTTTCGCACGAGCTTACTCTGCCTTTGCCGCAGAAGCACTGGAAATCGATGGCACGGTTTCACTCAGCGGAATTCTAAATCCCAGCCCCGGCGCACTGGCCAGCGATCCCAACGACCTCGAAAAATTAGTCGCACGCCTCGCCCCTCCAGACGCACAGCAAGCGCCATCATAGTAAGTTGCGAGGGAAAGATAGGGTAGAATAAGGCAATGGCTTTGTTTCAAAAGAGACCGCAGGTGACAAACCCGGTGCAATTTACGACGGTGGGACTCAACAAAACACTCCTGATAGTAGGGTTGGGTAATCCCGGCGATGAGTACGCAGACACACGGCACAACGTCGGCTTTATGGCGATCAACGATTTTGCGCGCAAAATCAACTTCGACCCTTGGACCAGCAAAAAAGACCTGAAATGCGAGCTCACCCAACAAACGCTTGGCGACACTCGCGTAATTTTGGTAAAGCCCCAGACCTACATGAACCTCAGCGGCGAAGCAGTGCAAGCTGTGATGCATTTTTATAAAATCACTAACACCCAGCTGATTGTCGTACACGACGAGTTGGACGTGAATTTCGGCAACATCCGTCTGCGCGCTGGTGGTAGCCCAGCAGGGAACAACGGCATAAAAAGCGTCAGCCAGCACATCGGCGAAGACTATAACCGCGTCCGAATCGGCATTGGACCCAAAAATCCTGCTCAAATGGACACCGCCGACTTTGTTCTGCAAGATTTCAGTGCAGCGGAGCAAGAAAAACTCCCAGCTCTTAAAAGGGAAGTTTCGGCACTCCTCAGCGAATATGCCTACGGCAGCGCCGTCACCGCCGAAACCCGCAACTTCTTAGTCTAACCCTCGTTTCCTGGCTCAGGGTATCGCCTAGACAATTCATGGCCAAGCACCTGCATACCGATGTTTTCGAGCCGTTCGATATTCGTGTCTATTTCCCGAAGCGAGCCAGCGACCCATCGGGCCATATCACCCATCGGCGTCGCCCCCCGCAGCACTTCAGCCTGCGCATTCAACGAGCTTCGCCGTTCTGCGAGCCGCTCCAATCTGATGGATTCAACAGGCTCCTCTGGCCCACACCCCAACGCACGCTGCTCCCAAGGGTCAAACTTTGCGATACCTCTTTCTTTGTCGATGTCCATGCTGTTATACCGTCTTTCTTAATCTTGAGATCTGTTTAGTGCCGCAAGGTATACATCCGTCTGGTGCACCAGTACCTGGCCGCCGATTCTCGTGGCCAGCTCTATATCCCGCTTCAGCCCATCTAGTTCCCCTGAGTACGGGGTTATGACGCGACCAGCGAGCGGGATCGGACACATGGCGGTAGGCGGCAACTCGTTTTCGGCAATCTGCATAAACTGCAGATCCGTACATAAGTCGTCCAGCCTTTCGCTGCAGCGCAGCCTAGCAACGAGCTCCCGGTTGCTGTCCACTCCGAGCAAGTCTCGCTCCCGATTCTTCAATCGCGCTTCATTACCGACGATTTTCATAATTCTAAACTTTATACCATATTTTCAAGCTTTCATAAAGGCCACCCAATGGGCAATCAGCCAAAGTCTTGGCTTTTTGTAGGCGCGAGCGCTCGCGAAGCGAAGCAGGAGGCGCCAGCGTCGTCACATACGTGAATATAACGAGCGCCTGCGGTGCAAAGCCAGGGACACCGCTTCTCTGATAACAAAAAGAGGTCCTCAGAGGGCAAAATAGCCCGGTGGGCTATTTTGTAGTCGCGAATGAAATGTCACCGCAGGAGGGATAAACGATGAGCACAAGCCAAAATGAGCCAGGGACACCACGTGCACGGAGCCAACATAAAAGGCCACCGAGAGGGGGTGGGCACCGCTCGATGGCCTTTTATGGAGACGACCGAAGTCGTCTCCCTCCACCCTTCAACCCACCACGGACG
>Ga0157374_10004826_pt1 | contig 11313 bp, 8 predicted proteins | sample M25metaG_FD_115308 | JGI IMG/M metagenome (GOLD analysis project Ga0157374, IMG submission 115308) | Miscanthus rhizosphere microbial communities from Kellogg Biological Station, Michigan, USA - M2-5 metaG | ecosystem: Host-associated > Plants > Roots > Rhizosphere > Soil | place: USA: Michigan... | reverse complement strand
TACAACCGATGTAGGATTTTCCCGAACACATACTACGGAGAATATAGATGTAAAACATACACTCGTTAGAGTGCTAGAACAATCAAATTATTCGTTTTTATTTACATGTAAAAATGGCGGAGCTGGCGGGACTCGAACCCGTGACCTCTGCCTTGACAGGGCAGCGCTCTAACCAACTGAGCTACACCCCCTCGCGGAACAGGGTGAGTTATACCCTACCGGGTTGGCTGTGTCAAGAGCATTTTACAGTTAATTTCAAAAAACTAAGGAAAGCCCCATCTGCGCGCCACGGTATAATTCAACTATGAACGAGCCCGAGCAAAACATAGTGCTATATGGGCACGGCACAACACAGCGTTTGGTCGCTGTCGAAACTGGCGACAAAGAGGCTGTCCTCTTCGTAAGGGCCTCGGACGGAGCGGTAATCATTGAGCGCCGGCCTTTTATTCCATGGATACTCTGCGACCGTGAGCGGCACTTTGAGGGCGCGTCCACAACCCAGCTTGCAGGATCCGGCCATCCCTATCTTATCGAGTTTGAAGGCGGCTGGTCAAGCAGCCTCGAAGCTAAGCGCTCGTTAAGGGCCGACCATGCAAATCTCGTCACCTATACAAACCCGGTGCGGCATTTTCTGTCGCGAAGCGGCGAGACTTTGTTCAAGGGAATGGCCTTCGACGACCTGGTTCGGATGCAGGTAGACATTGAAACCACATCGCTGGATCCGCATGCACCGGGAGCGGCCATTTTCCTGATCGCAATATCAGACAATCGGGGCTTCGCGGAAGCGCTGGTTGGCGATGAAGGCACGATTTTAAGGGATTTGATATCCATAATCACCACGCGCGATCCTGACGTTCTTGAAGGCCACAACATCTATGGCTTCGACCTCCCCTACATTCTTGCTCGATGCGAAGCAAACCGCCTGAAGCCGGCATTCGGCCGCGACGGACGCTCTGCCTACACGGGCCGCCCCCGCAACTGCGCCCTGGGAGCAAATACGCGTCCGTTCTCTCCCGTGCATATTTACGGCAGGCACATTCTTGATACGTATCTCCAGGTTCAGCGCTTTGATATCGCCAAAGGGCAGCTCTCTTCGTACGGGCTAAAAGAGTGCGCTCAGGCTTACCATCTGGCGTCGCCGGACAGAATTATCCTGGACCGTTCCGAAATCTCGGAGACTTACCGAACCGATAGAAACCGCGTTCTGGCCTATGCTCGCCAGGATGTGGAAGAGACGGCGGCCCTGGCCTCATTGGTCGCTCCCACGGAGTTCTACCAGGCTCAGATAGTGCCTGACACGTACCAGGACACAGCCGTGTGTGGAACGGGTGAAAAGATCAACAGCATTCTCGTCCGCCACTACCTGCGCTGCGGTGAAGCTATACCTCGGCCAAGTGCATCGAGCGCGTTTCCGGGCGGATTTACGGAAATTAGGCGCACTGGTATTATCCGGCCTGTAGTAAAGGCCGATGTGGAAAGCCTTTATCCCAGCCTGATGCTGACTCAGGAAATAAAGCCCGAGTCCGACCGGCTAGGGATTTTTCTACCGCTGCTGCGAGAGCTAACGAACCGGCGTCTCACTGCCAAGCGGTCGCTTAAGAGCTCGCCCCCGCACAGCCGCGAGGAAGCGTACTGGGATGGCCTGCAGAACTCCTTTAAAACGCTGATCAATTCGTTCTACGGCTATATAGGCGGGCCGTTCTACTTCAACGACAACGCGGCAGCGCGAAGGATCACCGAAGCGGGCCAGGATGTGGTGAAGTCGATTGCCGACGAACTTACGAGGCGTGGAGCTTCAGTCATTGAAATCGACACGGACGGCGTATACTTTCAGCCACCGGACAATGTGCGCTCTCTGGCCGAAGAAGAAGCATTCGTCGAAGAAGTAGGCAGCGTCCTACCGGTCGGTATTCGACTGGCGCACGACGGCTCCTACGCGGCGATGATCAGCCTGAAGATTAAGAACTACGTTCTGCTCCACCACGATGGCAGACACGTGTTCAAAGGATCCTCGCTAAGATCTAGAGCCGACGAGAAGTTCGGGCGCAGCTTCCTAACGGGCGCAGTTGCCCATCTGCTCCTTGGAGATGAGGCGGCAGCGGCGGCGCTGTATGCGGCCATGGCGGACAAGATAGTACAGGGCCAGATGCCAATTGAGGATCTGGCCAAGCGCGAAAGAGTGACACACAAGATGCTTGCGTCGGGCCTGCGAAAGCGAGCCGCGGACGCTTTACGCGGCTCCACGCATACGGAGGGCGATTTTGTCTCTCTGTACCAGAGGAAAGACGGCACACTGGGACTGGCCGACTCCTACGATTCCGACGAAGACCGGGCATATTACCTGGAACGCCTGTATAAATTCGCGTTGCGGCTTAAAGACGCCCTTCCCGAGGAGCGGTTTCATCAACTCTTCACTCTTAATGCCGTAGCTCCCAGTGGCCAAACTACGCTCGATCTGTTCGGATGATTCCGTTACACTGTGTTGAGGAACTTTTGGAATGTCTTGTTTGTAGTTAGAGTAGGAAGGCTTTAGGAAATAAGATGAAACGTAATCAGTACAGGACCGGGGCTTTTAAGTGGTCCTTTTTGCAGGCAGCTTTGGCGGTGAGCGTAGTGGCTGCCGTCGCCGCTGTTATAGTCGGCGGACGTGTGTTCACACCTGCATTCTCGGAAGGCAATGAGATAAAGCCTACGGCGGCTATCGTCGCTGTTAACGCGCCGGCTGGACGTGAAGTGGCTACGCTTTCCGGAGGGTGCTTCTGGGCCATGCAGGCGATGTTTAGCATGGTTAAGGGCGTCGACAGCGCGGGGCCGGGATATGCAGGCGGGACTACGAAGGATCCTACTTACGAAGAGGTGTGTACCGAGACCACAGGCTATGCGGAGACCATCCAGGTAATCTACGACCCGAAGGTGGTTTCGTATCACGATCTACTGACCATGTACTTCCATGCCATTAACCCGACGGAGCTAAACCGCCAGGGAGACGATGAGGGCACAAGTTATAGGTCGGCGATCTTCTACCACGATACGGCGCAGAAGGCCGAGGCAGAAAAAATAATCGCGGAGGTGAACGCTTCTCATCTATATCAGAAGCCGATTGTAACTCAAGTCGTGCCGTACGCTGGCTTCTATCCGGCGGAGTCCTACCACAACAACTACTTCGCACACTACCCCGACACGCCCTATTGCCGGTTTGTCGTCGCTCCCAAAGTGGCCCACTTCAAGGCACTATATGGAAGCAAGTTGAAGTAGACAGGCACGTCCGGCCTGCCTAACTAATTGCAGCATCGTACTCTTGGCTCGCGCCATTTTCGAACTGGGCTGCGTATAGCGCGGCATAGGCTCCGTCTGCCGCCAACAGATCCGTGTGGGTGCCGCGCTCCACTATTTCGCCATTGGCTATCACCAGGATCAAATCTGCCGCCAGAATGGTCGACAGGCGGTGTGCGATGGCAAAGGTCGTTCGCCCAGCCATAAGCGGCACCAACGCAGACTGAATCAGCCGCTCCGACTGCGTATCTAGCGAGGAAGTCGCCTCATCCAGGATCAAAATACGCGGATTCTTGAGAACGGCCCGCGCGATAGCGATCCTCTGCTTTTCGCCTCCGGACAGCTTGTATCCACGCTCCCCGACAACAGTATCGTAACCGTCCGGCAGAGACTCGATGTGGGCATGGATAGCGGCAGTCTTGGCTGCGGCAATAAGCTCGTCATCGTTCGCATCAGGCTTGCCATAGCGTAAGTTCTCACGAATAGTATCGTGAACCAGGTACGTTTCCTGCGTGACGACGCCTATCGCCTGGCCGAGCGAGTCCAAACGAATCTCCCGCACATCTATCCCGTCAATGCTAATGGAGCCCATATTCGGATCATAAAGCCGGGGGATCAGATAGGTCATCGTGGTTTTGCCGGCTCCGGAATGCCCTACTAGCGCAATGAGCTGGCCCGACTTCGCTTCGAAAGTGACATCCTTCAGGTTCCAGAAATCCTCATTGGCGTCTTCAGCCGGCGTATCGACATCGGGCTTGTCATACTTGAAATAGACGTGGCTAAATTTAACGTCGCCGCGGATTTCTTTGGGCGACAACGCAATGGCGTTTGGCGAATCGACAATCTCCTGTTTCAGATCCAGGTACTCAAAGATGCGGTCGAAGAGAGCCAGGGAGCTGGAAACATCCACTTGCACATTAAGCAGACTGGTCAACGGGAAAAATATGCGCGACTGAAGAGACGTGAACGCGACTATCGTGCCTATAGTCAGGAACTTGCCGTTATGGCCCGCGATTAAGTATCCGGCAAGTAGATAGACCAGAACCGGAGTTATGGAAAAAGCCAGGCCAATAAGGTTGAAGAAGGCCTTCATTACCAAAGACTGCTTGATTTGAGCGGCAGTCAGGCTTTCGTTGGTCGTGGAAATCTTACGCTGCGCCAGTTCGCGGCGGCCGCTGGTTTTTGAGAGCAATACGCCCGAAACACTCAGCGTTTCCTGCATTGTCGCGCTCATCTCCGCCAGGCTGGTCTGCACGGTGGAGCGCACGCCGCGGGCTATCTCGCCCACCCTCGCGCCGATGAGAGCGAAGATAGGCAATACGCCCAGCGACATCAAAGTTAGACGCCAATCCAGGTAGACCATGATGACGATGGTCGATATAACGATAGTGACGTTCGACAGCACGCTGGAAACGGTGTCGCTTAGTACGGACTGAACGCCGCCGACATCGTTAGCCAGCCTGGATTGGATCTCACCTGTCCGCGTCGACGAAAAAAAGCGCAGCGACATCCCCTGCAAGTGGTCGTATAATTGGTCTCGAAGGTCTCGAAGGATGTGCTGGCCCACGACAATGCTTAGATAGCCAAAGATCAGCGTAAAGCCAGTCGCACCTATAGTCGCCACAAGGGAGTAAACAGAGTAGGCCACCACTATGTTTAGCTTGTGCCCCTCTATGCCCTGATTGATGATCGTGCGTAAAAACAGTGCAGGTAGAGCGCCAAGAGCGGCCGATGCCAAGACCGAAATCGTGATCCAGATCAATTCCAATTTGTAGGGATAGAATGACCGCACAACTCGTTTAACCGTATCCGGACGAGGATCTTTCCTGCCGCCATTCATACCACCACGGGCCATCATTGCCAATTCAGTAACCTTTCAGCACACATCGAGCTACGATAAAACACTATGACAGTATGACACGAGAATAAGAAACCAGGCGCAGATAGTCTCACCGCTCACTTTAGATGATACAATGGATCAGGCCGCTCCTAACTTCATGCTTGCATTAAAGACAATTCGCACGAATAAAATGCACAAAAGGAGGAAGGCGCGGCCTGTGTATCCAATATATAGTTGATGCGGAGACGTGTCGGCTTTATACTGCAGACTATACTGCAAGGAATAATATCATGGAACAATCGGAATTATACGGCGAAGACCCACAGGAAGTGACATCTGTCGCAGTTCGGCTATATAGTAAAGACCAGGCGGAGGGAGATGTAGAGAAGTATCAGGAGCTCAAGGCTAAATTTAATCTGCTGGCCGCAACTGGACTGCTTATCCCACCCGAATATCTTGAGCGGGCCGCCGCCATGATTAAGGCCAACCGCGAAGAAATGATCAGCAAGCAGAGACGGCAGCGCGGAATACTTGTTGTTGTTTGTGGCCTGGTTCTTGTGGTGGCTGGGCTTGCGGTCTATATGTACACCAAAAACCCCTCAGCCTTCATGCCCAAAGTGCACTAGGATGCGAGCAGCAGGCGAAACGTGCTCTGTGAATTAGGCCCTCAATCGCTAGACCGACTATCGGAGATGCTGACTGTCGGGTACACTAATTAATATCTCGCAAGAACTCTTTATCGGAGATTTCCTGGTTGACTAATGAAAAGATAGCCGTTGTAATCCCTGCAGGGGGCGGCGGCACGAGACTGTGGCCCCGCAGCAGACAGGCCTTACCAAAACAACTGCTTGCAATTACGGGCACTGCAACCATGTTGCAGCAAACCGTCGCCAGAGTAGAAGACCTTACCTCCGCAGACCGGGTCTTTGTCATTACAAATGGCTCTTACGCCCATATCGTAAGAGAGCAGCTGCCGGAAGTTCCCCCAAACAATGTAGTTGGCGAGCCCACCGGGCGTGATTCTGCCCCCGCTATCGGACTCATGGCGTCCCTGCTGGAAAAGGTTCTAGGCCCGCAAGCGATCATGGTCGTTTTGCCGGCTGACCACGCCATCAGCGATGACGCAACCTTTCAGGCCGCGGTTCGCCTTGCCGCGCAAACGGCTGAACTGGGCTACCTGGTCACCATTGGCATAGTTCCGGACCGACCTGAAACGGGCTTTGGCTATATACAGCATTCCGGAACCGTTCTTGCTGAAGATGCAACTGGACTTTCGGCAGTGGAAGTGGAAAAATTCCACGAGAAGCCGGACGCCGACGCCGCTCAGAGATATCTAGACCAGGGCAACTTCTACTGGAACGCCGGGATGTATATATCCACTGTGTCCACCATGCGGTCCCTGTTTAAGCTGCACTTACCGGCCTACGAAGCGCCGATGGCTGAAATTACCGAGGCCTACGGCACTGAACGCTTTGAAGCCGTTTTGGCAGAAGTGTTTCCAAAGCTTGAAAAAATCTCCTTCGACTACGCCATCGCAGAAAAGGCGGACAAGGTGGCTGTGGTCGCGGCTGATTTCGGATGGAATGACGTTGGGTCGTGGTCACGACTCGCCGATCTGATAAGGGATGAAGCCTCAGCCGGAGGAAACGCAAGCGTGGGCCGGCATCTTGGAATAGAAACGACCAATAGTTTGGTCTACAGTCCGGATCGGCTCGTGGCTACGTTTGGCATCGACGGCCTTGTAATTGTGGATACCCCGGACGTCCTCCTAATTTGTCCCATGGATCGCACCGAAGAGATCAAAAAAATTGTAGACGCCTTGCGCGAGCAGGGAAAACACGATCTGCTTTAACTACTGAGAGGAAGTACCCTGGAAATGCGCGTGCCATTGGCCGACCTGCCGGCGCAACATAAAGAACTACGGCCTGAACTGAACAAGGCTTTTGATGACGTGATGGAGAGCTGCCAGTTCATTCTTGGACAGAATGTAACCGCCTTTGAAAAGGAAAGTGCAGATCTGTCTGGAACGAAATTTGGACTTGGAGTAAATTCAGGAACAGATGCTCTCCTGCTGTCCATCCTGGCGCTAGGTATAGGCGCCGGAGATGAAGTCATCACAACCCCATTTACGTTCGTTGCGACGGCGGAAACCATCTGTCTGGCCGGCGCTACGCCAATCTTTGCGGACATCGACCCGGCGACATTCAATCTGGACGCTGATTCCGTCCGCTCGAAGATTACACCTCGCACAAAGGCGATTATGCCGGTCCACCTATTTGGCCAAACTGCGGACATGACTGCCTTTGCCCAGATTGCAAAGGAATATAAGCTCCCGATAATCGCCGACGGTGCTCAGGCAATTGGAGCGAGCTATCGCGGCAAACCCATAGGTGAACTGGCTGAGGTGACCACCCTCTCCTTTTTCCCGACAAAGAATATGGGCGCATGTGGAGATGCCGGCCTAATTCTGACCGACGACGCCGATCTAGCTGAGCAAATTCGACTGCTAAGATTTCACGGCTCCGGCGGCGGGTACATCTACAAAAAGATCGGGTACTGCTCGCGGCTCGACGAGCTCCAGGCGGCCTTCCTGCGTGTTAAGCTGCGGTATCTTGAGCAATGGAATGACAGCCGGCGCGCTAACGCCGCTGCTTATCACACCGGACTAGCGGGCTTAGAAGAGCACTTGACCTTGCCGGCGGAAATTGAAGGCGGACACCACGTCTACCACCAGTACACGCTGCGGGTGCTCAACGGCCGGCGCGACAGCCTGCAAACGTTCCTTAAAGAAAATGGCATTGGATGTGCAGTGTATTACCCGCTGGCATTGCATTTACAGGAAGCGTACAATTCGCTGGGATACAAAGATAATGACCTTCCGATCAGCGAACAAACGTGTAGAGAGGTCTTATCAATACCGATCCATCAGGGTCTTGAAGACGATCAGGTCAGTTACGTTATAGATAAGATACGGGAATTCTTTAACTAAGATTCCTTGTTGTAGAGCGACTACCGACCAAATACTTTACTAGTAAGCAACCATGCATATAATTTTCATGTGTCCGTCATGAAAATTATGGATCATTAATAGCAGGAGAACATATGAAGGCAATGATCCTCGCCGCGGGAGTAGGTTCGCGCCTAGACCCGCTCACGCGCACAATACCCAAACCCATGGTTCCGGTGGTCAACCGACCAGTCATTGAGCATATAGTTGAAAAGCTAGCTGCGCACAACTTCAAAACTATAAAGATTAATCTGCACTACCTTGGCGGCACGATTCGTGAGTACCTTGGCGACGGCAGTCAACTTGGCGTTGAGATAGAATACGTTCAGGAGGATCAACTCTGGGGCGACGCAGGCAGCGTCAAAAGGTCGGAGCGCTTCTTTGAAGACGAAACCTTTCTGGTTGTTGGCGGCGACGACATCTCCAATATCAACTTGACCGCGTTTCTTGAGTTTCACCGCAAGAATGGCGCTGCAGCAAGCCAGGCGCTCTCAATAGTGGACGATCCGTCTGAGTATGGAATCGTGCTGACGGAGCCTGACGGAAGAATAACAAAATTCCAGGAAAAGCCGGCGCCGGGTGAAGCGTTTTCGAACACCGCAAACACCGGTGTGTATATGTTCGAGCCGCACGTTCTGCAAACGATACCGCAAGGGGTGCAATGGGGCTTTGGACGTAATGTCTTCCCCGCTTTACTTGAGGCAGGCGAGCCCGTTTATGGGTTCATTACCGAGGAGTATTGGAAGGACGTCGGCAATATCCAAGTTTATAAGAACACAAACTTCGACGCTCTTGCCGGCAAAGTCAAACTGAATATCCTTGGCACGCCCAAATCGGGAAACGTCTGGGTTGGCGAAGGAAGCGTTCTTGCAGCCGATGTGGAAATCGAAGAGCGGGTTGTAATTGGCAAGAACGTAACTATAGGCGCAGGCGCTAAGCTGCTTTCCGACACGGTCATCGGGGATGGTTGTACGATCGGCGAGGGCGCTGTGCTGCAGCGCACGATCTTGTGGAATGACGCGAACGTTGACGCCGGTTCACGTTTGGAAGGCTGCATAGTCGGCAAGGGCGCGACCATAGGCACAAACGTCGCGGTATTCAACGGGCTGATTGTGGATCCGATCCGCAAATCCGCGAAGTAAACCCACTTCGACCTGAAACAGACTTACTCTACTACTTCCGCCTTCTCTCCCTTTATAATCCGGAGAGGAGGCGGACTGTTTTGGGCAATTTCCTGTATTTTCTTCCGAACTTCCTGAACGGCTTTATAGAGGCCGAAAAGAAATACTATGCCGATTAAGACTTCCACGTACCACGGGAGGTTCTTAACGCTCAAGGCTATGTAGGTATATGGCATGAGCCAGAAGGCGGCTGCGAGAATACAATGCGGCCAGATTACCAGGCGCTTTTTGACTCGCACAACTATCCAAGTAACAGTGCCCCAGAACAACGGGTGGTGTATTAGATAAAGGACGGCAAAAACAGTCGGGTTAACACCGTGCCGTGCGCCCATCGCCAAGATATAATGCCAGAATGCGGTAATTTTCGTCATCTGATTCCAATCGCCATGCCTGGTTAGTCAAACGTAATGTGCGGCGGCGGCAGCGCACTCCCGGCTGATAAACAGTCTTCCATATATTTAACGAGCTCCGTGCTCAAGAACGCCTCATCGGCTGCTGCGCCGGGTTCTACAGTCAATTTCCAGTTTTCGCTCGAATGGACAGTACTGATATACCTTGATACGATGTTCTTATGTTCCTGATCAAAAAAAGCGATTTCAACAAGGTGCTGCAACGATAGACCGTAGGGAACAAGAACTTCGAGACCACGCCGCCGGCCGTAGTGCCACTGCTTTAGAATCGCTGCCATTTCTCCAGGTTCAGTAAGAGGATCGTAAGCAGCGCGTTCTCGCCAGGCTTTGGTATTTTGGGCGAGGAGCCCCACCCCAGGCACGGAAAATACGCCGTTTCCATCCATCACGAGCACAGCATGCGCAAACCCCTTCGTCAGTTTGTCCTGAAGAAGAGGAGTGTGCATTTTCATTGCCAGGTGGACATAGTTTTCCAGGCCAAGCGACCGATCGCGCGCTTGTGCGGTAGATCGTGGCGCAATGCCTCTTTCATGCAACACGCTTTTAGGATAAAGTGCCCCGTCGTCGAGAATACGGGGCAAATAGTGCAGCGGAGTTGCATGATAGAGACGTTGAGGGGCTATTTGTAAGCGGCTTTCTTCTGAAACTCGGTAAGTGGGTGCGTTTCCAGATATTCCTCATACGTGCCATGGAAGTCGATAATTCCATCGTGTGTAAAGGAAAGGATTCTGGTAGCGACTTCTGAAACCAGGTCGCGGTCATGGGTGACAACAAAAGCCGTGCCCTGATAAGCGCTCAAGCCTTCGGCCAGAGCGGACACAGATTCCAGGTCAAGGTGGTTGGTCGGTTCGTCAAAGATAAGGACCGGGTCCTTTGTAAGCATGAGCTTAGCCATCAACAGACGGGCCGCCTCGCCTCCTGAAAGGGTGTCGGTTATTTTGAGCCCGTCGTCGCCGGCAAACAGCATGCGGCCCATTACTCCGCGAACAACCTGCTGACCTTCACCATCTTCAAACTGCATCAGCCAATCCAGGGCAGTAATGCCGGTTGGAATGTCTTCGCGGTAGTCCTGTGCGTAGTAACCCCAGCTTACGCCGTGCCCCCAGGTTATCGTGCCGGCATCCGCTGGATATTCGCCGATTAAGGTGCGCAGGAGGGTCGTCTTGCCTACACCATTTCCTCCGATAATTCCAACCTTGTCGCCGCGCATAATCTCGAGGTTCAGTCCTTTAAGGACATGATTGTCTCCGAAACTCTTGGAGAGGCCGGCGACCTTAAGAATTTCCTTGCCGGACGGTTTCCGCTGTTCGAATCGGATGAAGGGACGCTGGATGTTTGACCGCTTGAGTTCAGCCGGCGCCAGTCGATCCATTTCCTTGCGGCGCGACTGCACTTGGCTCGAACGCTGACCGGCGCCGAAACGGTTTACGAACTCTTGAAGCTGGGCAATTTTCTTCGACTTATCTTTGTTTTCAGATTCAATCTTAGACCTGGCCTGCATCTTCTGCTCGATCATGTCGTCGTAGTTGCCCGGATAGGTGATGACCGTTTCGTAGTCAATGTCGGCGATATGCGTGCAGACGGCATGGAGGAAGTGACGGT
>Ga0157374_10004825_pt1 | contig 11314 bp, 11 predicted proteins | sample M25metaG_FD_115308 | JGI IMG/M metagenome (GOLD analysis project Ga0157374, IMG submission 115308) | Miscanthus rhizosphere microbial communities from Kellogg Biological Station, Michigan, USA - M2-5 metaG | ecosystem: Host-associated > Plants > Roots > Rhizosphere > Soil | place: USA: Michigan... | reverse complement strand
GTTGCCGGTTTGCCCAAAAAGCCGGTGGCAGATTGCTGTCGGCCAAGACCGGCGACGCAAGTAAGAGCAACAGGGCAACCGCGACACGCTTCACCGGACCTGCTCCAGCTCGCGCAGCACGCCCGGGATGTTCGCCCGGCTCAGCGGGCCGATGTACTGGCGGCGGATAACACCCTTGCCGTCGATCACGAAAGTTTCGGGAACGCCCGCCGAGCCCAGTGCGATCTGCACCTCACTCTGTCGGTCCGCGCCGATGCGTTCGTAGGGGTTGCCGTGCTGCGCGAAAAACGCGCCGAGCGCGTCGGGCGTGTCGCGGACCGCGATGGCGTCGATCCTGACGCCACGATTTTGAAGCTCGCCGAGGACCGGCGCCTCTCCGATGCATGGGACGCACCAGCTGGCAAAGACGTTGAGCAACCTCGGCTGCCCGGTCGCGAGATCTGCGGACGCTAACGCCGGCCTCTCGCTTACCGCCGCGGGCAACTCGAACTGAGGTAGCTGGCGCTCGACCATCTGCGAGGGAATTGCCGTGTCCGCGGGCTTGATCAGCCGCCACGCGAGCCCAGCGACCAGCCACAGCAGCAAGACGATCGGGATCAGGCGCAGGCCGCGGCTCATCTGTAGCGCTCCCGCCAATCAGGCTCGCGACGACGACGGCCGCGACGCCAAACGCGCCCGAGCAGCGCCAGCGCCCCGCCAAAGCCGATCATCCCGCCGCCCGCCCAGATCAAGGTCACAAACGGCTTCCACCACAGGCGAAGCTGCCAACCGCCAGAATCATCCGACCGACCGAGCACCGTGTAGAGTTGACCGTTCCAGAAGGTGCGGATGTCGGACTCGTTGGTCTCGGTTGGCGGATCGGAATAATAGTGCGTCTGGGGGCTGAGAGTGATCACGCCGTCTCCGCGCGCAGCATGCAACTCAGCCTCGAGCGCCGTGAAGTTTTTTCCGGCGGCAGGCGTCACATCTTCGAGCTGTACCTGCCACGGACCGACAGTGAGAATCTCGCCAGGCTTGGCGACGGCAAGCCGTTCGCTCGAGAAGGCGGCATTCGCTGCCGTGCCGATCAGGGCAACCGCGATACCGAAATGGGCGACGACCATGCCCCAGGTCGCCAGCGGGGCACGCAGCGGATTGCGGCTGACCAGCGGCAGGACGCTCGCAGCGGCGAGGAATGCGGCGGCCGTCAAGCCAAGGCGCGGCAAGAGCCCGATGCCGGGCGCAAGGAAGATCGTCACCGCCAGTGCACTGATAGCAAGCAGCGCGGGAATCTTCAGCTGGCCGAGCACCGGACGGCGCTCGCGCCGCCAGCTCAGCAAGGGCCCGATGCCAACCAGCACCGCAAGTAGCAACGCGAGCGGTCCCGCGACCGCGTTGAAATAAGGCGCGCCGACCGAAAGCTTCTCGCCGCTCAATGCCTCGACGAACAACGGATAGAGCGTGCCGAGGAAAACGATTCCGAGGATGACGCTCAACAGGAGGTTGTTGATCACCAGCCCGGTTTCACGACTGACGAGCTCGAACGGCGCGCCTTCCTTCAGGCTCGCACCGCGCACTGCGAACAGGATGAAGGCCGCGCCGACATAGATCGTCAGCAGCGCCAGCAGGAACGTGCCGCGCTCGGGATCAATCGCGAAGGCGTGGACCGAGGTCAGGATGCCGGATCGCACCAGGAACGTGCCGACCATCGACATCGAGAACGCGATGACGGCGAGCATCATTGTCCATGCCTTGAGCGCTCCGCGTGCGGCGAGCACGTTGATCGAGTGGAGTAGCGCAGTCGCCGCCAGCCACGGCATCAGCGAAGCGTTTTCAACGGGATCCCAGAACCAGTAGCCGCCCCAGCCAAGTTCGTAGTAGGCCCAGTAGCTGCCGGCGGTAATGCCGAGCGTCAGCAGCACCCACGCGGCCAGCACCCACGGGCGCATCGCCCGGGCGAGACGACTGTCGACTTCGCCGGTCAGGAGGGCACCGACCGCGAAGCTGAACGCGACCGAGAGGCCGACATAACCGAGGTAGAGAGTCGGCGGATGAAAGGCCAAGCCCGGATCCTGAAGAAGCGGGTTAAGCCCCTGCCCGTCCGCCGGCGCCGGGAACAACCGTGCGAACGGGTTCGACGCGATCAGCAGGAATGCATAGAAACCAAGCGCCAGGACCGACTGGCTGCCGAGCCCGGCGATCAAAGTTCGTTCGCTCGTGCGGCGCGAGAACAGAGCCACGAACGCTCCAGCAATCGCGAGAATCGTCACCCACATCAGCATCGAGCCTTCGTGGTTCCCCCATGCGCCGGCCACCTTGTAGATGAAGGGTTTCGCGCTGTTGCTGTTCTCGAACACGAGCTTTACCGACATGTCGCTGCGAGCAAACACCAACAGCAACATCGCGAAGGCGATGAGCGTTAGAGCGCCCTGCGCAACTGCAATCGCACGCATCGGTCGAACCACGTCGATCTCGCTCTTCAGGGCAAGCAACATCAGCACGAATTGATAGGCGGCGAGTCCGGCCGCGAGCCATAACGCTGCCAGGCCGGCTTCGGCGATCATTTCTCCAGCGTCTTCCCGGTCTTATGCTCTGCCGAGAGATTGCCGAGCTCGGGCGGCATGTAGCGTTCGTCGTGTTTCGCGAGGATCGTGTCGGCGACGAAGATGCCGCTCCGCAGACGCCCTTCTACGACCGCTCCGCTGCCCTCGCGGAAAAGGTCGGGCACGATGCCGCGGTACGTGACTGAGGTTGCCGCTTTGCCGTCGGTCAAAACAAAGCGGATGGTCACGCCATCGGTCGCGCGCTGGATGGATCCTTTCTCGACCATCCCGCCCAGGCGCAGCGCTTGACCTTCATGCGCCTTGCCGGCGGCGATGTCGGCGGGCGTGTAGAAGAAGGAGGCCTGGTTCCGAAGCCCCAGCATGGCGAGCAGGACGGCGGCGACGAGCGCGACAAGTGCCGCGGCGACCAGCGCGAGCCGTTGGTTCTTCGGCTTCATTACCGCTTGAGCGCGTCCGACGCTGCCTCAGCGCGTCGCATCGATGCAAACGACCACCAAAGGAGCGCGACGGTCAGTCCGACCGCAGCGGCATAGGCCGAAATGACAAACGGCCAGGGGTTCATGTGCGGCCCATCCTGCGCATGCGGGCTTCGACCTTTGCCTCGGCGAGCTCGGCGCGCATCCGCATTAGCGTCGCCGCCGCGAACAGGCAGGTAAAGCCGACCATCGTCAGCGGCAGTGGCCACAAAATCGAGCTGTCGATCGACGAGCCCGTCAAGCCGATGCTCTCGCCCTGGTGGAGCGTTCGCCACCACAGCACGGAATAATGGATGATCGGCAGGTTAATCGCGCCGACGATCCCATAGATGGCCGCGATGCGCCCTTCCCCACCCCGCTCGCGTTCCGCTGAGGCCAAAGCAATGTAGCCGAGGTAGAGGAAGAAAAGGACGAGCATCGAAGTCAGCCGTCCGTCCCATTCCCACCAGGTTCCCCAGGTCGGTCGACCCCAGATCGAGCCGGTAATCAGGCAGATTGCAGCAAAGGTAGCGCCCGCAGGAGCGACTGCGCGCCCGGCGATTGCGGCAAGCGGGTGACGCCAGACGAGCTGGCTGATCGACGCGGCGGCAATGCCGATCCAGCCCGCCATCCCAAGCCAGGCCGATGGGACATGAATGTAGAGGATTCGAACGGTCTCGCCCTGAAGGTAATCGGGCGGGGTCAACGTGAGTCCTGCGCCAATTCCTGCGACGGCCAGCGCGAGCCCGATCAGCAGCAGCCAGGCTGTTGCCGGACGCGCAATGCGCAGGAAGCGGGCTGGGTTCGCTAAGGCGTGCACCGGGCGCTTATGCCCTTCCGATCAGCCTTTGCGCCATAGCGTCGGCGACCGCCGCCGGATCGCGGCCCGTCTCCCCGCCTTCCGACCAGATCTGCTCCAACCGCAGCGGAATACCCTCGATTCGCCGCCGAACCAGGCTCGCGTCGCCGTCACCGAGATATTCCGTGCAAACATTGATGATGCCGCCGGCGTTGATGACGTAATCGGGCGCGTAGAGGATGTTGCGGGCATGCAACCGCTCACCGTCCTCCGGGGTCGCCAACTGGTTGTTGGCTCCGCCTGCGACGATCGGCGTCTTCAGCGCGGCGATGCTCTGATCAGTCAAGATCGCGCCCAACGCATTGGGGCTGACGACATCCGCCTCCAGGCCGAGGACTTCCTCGACAGGAACGACCTTGCCGCCGGTCGCATCGGCAAGCTTCTGTGCCTTGGCCGGGTCGACGTCGGCGATGCTGAGCTTCGCACCTTCCGCGCTGGCGTGAAGGGCGACACCGGTCGCGACGCTTCCCGCCCCCTGAAGTGCGATGTGGAGACCGCGCAAACTGTCTTTGCTCAGCGCCCATTTCACCGCCGCCTTGATGCCGAGGAACACGCCAAGCGACGTGTGCGGACCGGGGTCTCCGCCGACGTCCCCGGCGCTATTCGGCAAACCGGCCACGTAATTCGTCGAACGGGAAATCTCGACCATGTCGGAAACGCTCATGCCGACGTCCTCGGCCGTCACATAGCGTCCGTTGAGCCCGGCCACGGCCTTGCCGAATGCATGAAGCAGCTCTGGCGTCTTAGTCCGATTCTCGTCAGCAAGGATCACTGACTTGCCGCCACCGAGCGGGAGCCCGGCCATAGCATTCTTGTAGCTCATTCCCCGCGAAAGCCTGAGCGCGTCAGTCAGGGCCTCGGCGTCCTTCGCGTAATGCCAGAAGCGAGCGCCGCCGCCCGCGGGGCCGAGATGCGTCGAGTGAACAGCGATGATCGCCTTCAGCCCGCTTTTCTCGTCACTGACGAAGTGGATTTCCTCATGCGCGTCGAAATCGGGCAAGCCCCAGGGCGTCGTCATTTGCGATCATTGTCCGTAAGAAAAATGGGGCGATCGAGGGGACTTGAACCCCCGACCCCTGGTACCACAAACCAGTGCTCTAACCAGCTGAGCTACGATCGCCACGGCTTTGACAAAGGAGCGGTTTCCTTGGCCGCGCGCGCCACTTAAGGGGCCGCGTTCCTGAAGGCAAGGACAGCGCGGAAGTGAAGCGCGCGGTGTCGTCAATGCGACAAACTAGCGACTCGCGCCGCGCAAGCGTATCGTCCGTTTCGGGGGAGAATTTATGGTGAGTCGGCGCATGAAATCGCCGGGGCAAGCAGTATCCTTGCGCGAGACATTGGTCTCCGCGGGGCTGGAGCCGCGTTTGGCCGACCTGCTCGATGCGATGCCGCACCGCGTCATCCAGGTCGAGCCGCGAAGACCATTCCGCGAGCCCGGCGGTCCCCGAAACGAAGTCATGTTCGTGCGGACCGGAATTCTGGCGAAGTTCAAGCCCGACGCGTCCGGCGGTCGCCAGATCGTCGCGCTACGCTTCCCCGGTGAAGGTATCTTGCCACGGGGCGGCAACGCTCAATATGGAATCCAGGCCATCGTGCGCAGCGAGGTGATGGTCGGCCAGGCGCGAGACTTCGATCCAATCGTCGACCAGCACCCCGAAATGCAGCAATTTTTCTGCAGGCTACTGCAGCGCAACGAGGACATCGGCTACGAATGGCTGGTCAATTGCGGCCGACGCGACGCGACGGCACGGGTCGCGCATTTGCTGTGCGAGACGGCGGTCAGGATGAATAGCGGAGAGAGCCGCCTCGCCAACCCATTCACGCAGCAGCAGATTGCAGACATCACCGGCCAGACGTCGGTCAACGTCAACCGAGTGCTCGCGGATATGGAGCGGCAGGGCCTGATCCGGCGCAAGGGCCGCAATATCGACTTCGTCGACTGGGCCGAGATGAGCCGGGTCGGGAGCTTCCAGCCGGCCTATCTGGAGATTTGACGCTCGTTACCCGGCGATGGTGGGCGCGACAGGGATTGAACCTGTGACCCCACCCGTGTGAAGGGTGTGCTCTACCGCTGAGCTACGCGCCCGCCGCTGCGGAAGCGCGGCAGATAGTGGCGGCCCAGTCTCCTGTCCATAGAGCGCGATGCATTGCTCTGCCTTGTTGCTCCAGTTAGCGTCACTGCTCCGTATGAGTGCTGAGGAGATTGTAATGCGTGCGCTCTTTGTAATGATGACCGTGGCTTCGATAGCTGCCCCAGCCCTCGGTCAAACGTCCGCGACTGACCCTCGGACGATCGACGTAAGCGGCAATGGAAAGGTGACGCTTCCACCCGATACGGCAAACATCCACTACTGGGCCCGTGGCGAGGGAAAGACCTCGGACGACGCGACCCGCGCGATGGCAGATTCGCAGGGTCGCATAGAAAGCGGTCTCAAGGCTTTTCTCGGCGCCGGCAGCCAAATTACGAACAACGACCTGGTGGTCATCGAAGTGCGCGATCCCAACTGCAAAGTTGAAAGCGGCCGCGCTGCGCTAAGCGAAGGTCAGTGCGCAATTATTGGCTATCTCGCGCAAATCCAGACGGACGTCCGCACTTCGAACGTCGCCAAGGCCGGCACGGCTGTCGGACTCGCAGGGCGCCTCGGAGCGCGTGATGCGCGCCTTCAGAGCTTCGAGCTGCGCGACACTGCAAAGGCACGCGAGGAGGCGATGGCGCGGGCTGTCAGTGATGCGCGGGCACAGGCCCAGGTACTCGCCGCCGCCGCTGGCGGACGCGTCGGTCGGGCGCTTCGCATCCAGTACGGGTCCTATGGCTACACGCCCATGGTCAAGGGAACGATGTTCGCATCGGTGCCGCCCGCACCGCCCCCGCCGCCGCCCCCAGTGGAGGTCGACATGAAGCCGCGGCCGGAGGAGATCTCGGCCAACGTCAACATCAGTTACGAATTGCTCTGAGAGCCGGAGACTACTGGACGGCGTCCTTGAGCACTTTGCCGGGCCGGAACTTCGGCTGGGACGTCGCCTTGATCTGCATCGGTTCACCGGTGCGGGGGTTGCGTCCCGTCGACGCCTTGCGCCGGGTGACCGAGAAGTTGCCGAAGCCGACCAGCCTGACCTCGTCGCCCCGTTTCAGCGTCGAGGTGATTACCTCGAGCATCGTTTCGACCGCACGCATCGCGTCGTTGCGGCTAAGGCCGGAGCGATCGGCGACATGTCCTATCAATTCCTGCTTGTTCATGCCCCAAGCTCTCCCAAACCGGCGGCCAAGACTCGCACGCGCGGGGTGCCGGCCTTTAAGGCAAGAACCGGCGCCTAAGTCCAGTAGTTCGAAACACCCAAAGACGTTCCAGCGCGGGACGCCGGGCGACTTGCCTTAATGACGGACTGCGGGCTCGCCTGCTCCGCCCGGTCCGTGGACCGGCGGCTCGGGCGCATGCTCGTCGTCATCCGTCCACTCGATCGCTTGTAGAGGTTCCACGAGCGCGCGCGACAATACTTCGTCGACATGATCAACTGGAACGATCTCAAGCCCTTCCTTCACGGTGGCCGGAAGCTCGACGAGGTCCTTCTCGTTCTCAGCCGGAATTAGGACCGTCGTGATCCCCCCGCGCAGGGCAGCCAGCAGCTTTTCCTTGAGGCCGCCGATCGGCAGCACACGGCCGCGCAGCGTCACCTCACCGGTCATGGCGATATCGCGCCGGACAGCAACCCCGGTCAGCGTCGAGATCATCGCCGTCACCATGCCGATGCCGGCAGACGGGCCGTCCTTCGGCACCGCGCCTTCGGGCAAGTGCACGTGAATGTCCTTGCGGGCGAAAATCGACGGTTTGACTCCGTAAGCCGGCGCGCGCGCCTTCACGAAGCTCATTGCGGCCTGGATCGACTCTTGCATCACCTCGCCAAGCTTGCCGGTCGTCTTGATTTGGCCCTTGCCCGGGACGGTGACGGCTTCGATGGTGAGCAATTCGCCGCCGACCTCCGTCCAGGCGAGGCCCGTGACGGCACCGATCTGGTCCTCTTCCTCACCCATTCCGTAGCGGAACTTGCGGACGCCGAGGTAATCGCCGACGCGCTCAGGGGTCAGCTCAACTGTCTCCGCCTTGCCTTCCAGGATTTGGCGGAGCGACTTGCGCGCAACCTTCGCTAGCTCACGCTCCAGCGTGCGGACGCCGGCCTCGCGCGTGTAATGGCGGATGATCGCACGTAGCGCGTCGTCCGAGAAGACGAGCTCCTCGGGCTTGAGGCCATGCGCATCGATCTGCTTCGGGATCAGGTGGCGCTTCGCAATTTCGACCTTTTCGTCCTCGGTGTAGCCCTCGAGGCGGATGATTTCCATGCGGTCCAGCAGCGGCTGCGGCATGTCGAGAGAGTTCGCCGTGGTTACGAACATCACGTCCGAAAGGTCGTAGTCGAGCTCCAGATAATGATCCTGGAACTTGCTGTTCTGCTCGGGGTCAAGAACCTCGAGCAGCGCCGATGACGGATCGCCGCGGAAGTCCTGGCCGAGCTTGTCGATCTCATCGAGCAGGAACAGCGGGTTCGAGGTCCCGGCCTTCTTAATGTTCGAAATGATCTTGCCGGGAAGCGAGCCAATATAGGTCCGACGGTGGCCGCGGATCTCGGCTTCATCGCGCACGCCGCCCAGTGACTGGCGGACGAACTCGCGGCCTGTCGCGCGAGCGATCGAGCGGCCGAGCGATGTCTTGCCCACGCCCGGAGGTCCGACGAGGCACAGGATAGGCCCCTTCAGCTTGTTGGTGCGCGCCTGGACGGCGAGATATTCAACGATGCGGTCCTTGACCTTCTCAAGCCCATAATGATCCTCGTCGAGGACGTTCTGCGCCTCGGCAATGTCCTTCTTGAGCTTCGACTTCTTCCCCCACGGGAGCGCCAGCAAGACATCGAGATAATTGCGGGCAACAGTCGCCTCGGCCGACATCGGCGCCATCGCGCGCAGCTTCTTGAGCTCCGCATTGGCTCGAACCTTGGCTTCCTTTGACAAGCGCGTCTTGCGAATCTTCTCGGCGAGCTCCTGAAGCTCGTCGCCGCCCTCCTCGCCCTCGTTTCCAAGCTCGCGCTGGATCGCTTTCAGCTGCTCGTTCAGATAATATTCGCGCTGCGTCTTCTCCATCTGGCGTTTGACGCGGCTGCGGATCTTTTTCTCGACCTGGAGCACGCCGAGCTCGCCCTCCATGAAGGCAAACACCATTTCCATCCGGCGAGCGGGGTTGAGCTCGCCGAGCAACGCCTGCTTGTCGGCAACCTTGATCGAGAGGTTCGACGCAACGGCGTCGGCCAGCGCCGACGCGTCCTCGATCTCACCGAGCTGAATGCCGGTCTCCGGCGGGAGGCGCTTGTTGAGCTTGGCGTAATTCTCGAACTGGTCGATCACGGAACGCATGAGAGCCTGCGCTTCCGGCCCTGCCGCGCCTTCCTCCTCGACCTCTTCAATCTCTGCGACGGTGTAACCTTCCCGGGCCACGAGATCGACGAGACGCGCACGCTTCACGCCCTCGACGAGGACTCGGACGGTGCCGTCCGGCAGCTTCAGCAGCTGCATAGCCGTGGCGATGACGCCTAGATCGTAGAGTGCGTCGCGATCAGGATCATCCTCACCCGGATCGAGCTGGGCAACGAGGAACAGCTCCTTGTCCGCGGCCATGGCCGCTTCGAGCGCGGCGACCGACTTTTCGCGCCCTACGAAAAGCGGGACGATGCGATGCGGGAATACGACGATATCACGGAGTGGGAGGATCGGGAGAAAGCGAGTCATGGGCCAGTATATGGGCTGCCCTTTCAAACCGCGCAACGGAGCGCAGGCGGGGCCCAACACGGGCAGACGGTGAGTAAATCGCGTCGGAAGTGAGTGGATGATTCTGTAATCATTCAGTTTCCTTCCCTACATATGGTTCTCGTGACGATGCGACATATCCTTCTCGCGCTCAGCGCGCTGACCCTTCCCGCCGCGGCTCTTGCGCAGTGGAACGGAAATTGGCCCGTACCTGGTCCGGTGCCTCCGCCCCCTCCGCGTGCGCAGCAGAGTGGCCAAGGGGCGGTTGCTGAGCCATGGATGGCGAAGCCTGCTCCGCAGGGCCAAGGATGGCAGTCCCCGGCGGCTGAGGCGAACCGCTCACCCGCGCTTGAGCCGATCGACCTGCCCCCGGCGATCGAGCAGGGCGTCGACATGATCTACATCGACGAGGACCTGGTCCCGAAGGCAGTCCACGATAACAGCGCATCGAACGACATGTCATTCGCCGCCTGGAGCGGCGCGCCTGTCGACTTCTTCTCCTCGGTCAATCCAATTTACACCGAGCTTCGGCGCGGCCTCGTCAGGTACCAGCAACGCTGGGCGAGCCTGCCGCAAACCGAAGTTCCTACGGGACCGACGCTGAAACTCGGAATGACCGGCGACAGGGTCGCAGCGTTGCGTACGCGCCTCGGGCTCTCTGACGGGACGAAATATGACGCGGCGCTCGCCACCCAGGTCAAGGAATTCCAGTCGGTCCACGGCATCAAAGCCGATGGGATCGCCGGTGCCGGAACGATTGAGGCGCTGAACCGCGGTGCGCAATATTATGAGCAGCTGATCATAATCAACATGGAGCGTGCCAAGCGGCTTCCGGCGCCCGAAGAGCAGCGCAAATATGTGGTGGTCGACGCCGGCGACGCTCGCCTCTCGATGTGGGAAAACGGGCGCAAGGTCGACGAGATGAAAATCGTCGTCGGCAAGGCGGAGACCGCCACGCCGATGATGGCGGCGTACATCAAATATGCGAGCGTGAACCCGTATTGGAACGTACCGCCGGAACTCGTCCGCAATCTTATCGGCCCGCGCATTGTCGCTCAGGGCGTCAGCTACCTGACCGAGCGCGAGTATCAGGTGCTGGCCGACTATAGCGACGACGCCAGGACAATCGATCCAAACGATGTTGACTGGCAGGCGGTTGTCGATGGCAGGCAGGACGTCCGGCTGCGCCGCCTGCCCAGCCCGGCCAATTCGATGGGCATGATGAAGTTCATGCTCCCCAACTACTTCGGCATCTATCTCCATGATTCGCCGGAGAAAGAGCATTTCACCAAGAACGAGCTGTGGATCAGCAACGGTTGCGTGCGCGTCGAGGATTACAAGCGGTTCGCGACCTGGCTGTTCGGCGGCTACGTGCCCAAAGGCCACGACCCGAAGGTCGAGGAAGAGGTGGATTTGCCGAAGCCGGTGCCGGTCTACATGACCTATCTCACCGCGCAGCCGACAGCGAGCGGCGTTCAGTTCTATCCCGATCCTTACGGTCGCGACGCCCACCTGATGGAGCGGTTTGGCAGCCAGTTGACTGCGGCGGTACGCGGCCTCCGCTAGGTCTAGTGTATTGACCGCATAACACAGTTGCGCTAGTTCGGGGGCATGCAGCTCGCAGTGCCGATCAGCATCGCCCAATATGCGGCGTTTACCGCGTCGG
>Ga0157374_10004823_pt1 | contig 11320 bp, 7 predicted proteins | sample M25metaG_FD_115308 | JGI IMG/M metagenome (GOLD analysis project Ga0157374, IMG submission 115308) | Miscanthus rhizosphere microbial communities from Kellogg Biological Station, Michigan, USA - M2-5 metaG | ecosystem: Host-associated > Plants > Roots > Rhizosphere > Soil | place: USA: Michigan... | reverse complement strand
TCTGCCCGCCACTTCCGTCATCTGATTGACCCACCTTCCCGATTGCCTGTCCGGTTGCAACATCCATTCCTTTACCCACAGTCACAGAGGTAAGATTGCTATAAGTTGTAAAATATTTCCCATGCCGTATGGTTACTGCCATACCATCTCCCATATTATAAACACCAGCTACCTCTCCATTAAATACTGATTTAACAGCCATACCGGCAGAAGGTGTAGCGATCGTAACTCCGGGATTGTCTCCCCTTAGTTTAGTCCCTTCAACTTCATAAGGGCCGAAATGAATGCTTACAACACCATTGTCAACAGGCCAGGGAAGTTTGCCCCTGTTGCTTTCAAAGCTTGCATTTAACTTAACATCTTCTGCGTTTAAATCAAGATAGCTTTTTGGTTTGGCTGTTGGTGTTGCCGTCCTTGTGTTAGTGTTTGCTGCACTCACGTCTGTAGTAGTTGTGCTTTCCTTTGCTTTTGCCTTAGCCTTTGCTTCCTCTTCTGCTTTTTTTGCCTCCCTTCTTACGATCGCCAGGATGGCACTTTTCAGATCCCGGTCTCTTTTCTGTTTTGACGCTATTTGTTTTTTCAATTCCTTCTCCTGCGATCTCAGTTCATTCACCGCTTCATCCTTTTCCTTTTTCTGGCCCTGTAGCACCTCTACCTGTTTCGCCTGGTTCTGGATGGCCATCTTCTTTTCATTCATCTGGCCGATCTGCAATTGCTTTCTTTTCTCAATTTGCTGTTGCGTTTCAATTATGCTGTTTACCTGTTGCTCACGGTAAGACCTGTATGATTTCAGGTAAGTGATCCTCTTAAGCGCATCGTTAAAATTGGTCGCCGAAAAAATAAAATTCAGAAAATCATAATTGCTCCTGTTCTTGTACGCATACACAACACTGCGGGCATATTGCGCTTTCAGCGTATCGAGCTGTTTCCTCATTTTTATTATTTCCAGTGTGCTGCTATAAATATCATCATTGAGGTATCGTATTTCCCTGTTGATGTTATTCAGGTAACGTTCCTGCACCTGGATCTTTCTTTTTAAAACACTTAATTGCCCCAATGTGGCACTCCTCTGTCCTTTGATCTGGTTATAATTTTTTTGAAGATCAGCGAGCTCCTGCTGAATTTCCTGCCGTTCTTTTTCCATTTGCGCTTTATCGTCCTGTGCATAAATGAATCCTGCACCTATAAAGACAAAAACAAAAAGAAAAAATAATCTCTTCATAAAAAATTTATTTAGCCATCAACGGTGGTAAGATTTATAACGACCCTCCTTAAATTAAATTTTATCAATTTAATTTGTTTTATAATTTTTAGGAATTGAGAACGGAAATGTTAAGTCCTCATTAAAATTGTACTGCTTGAATTCGAGCCGCACATCCAGTTTCTTTTTTTCGGCAAACGTGATCTTGCGGATCTTGGAAAAGTTCACGCCACGTTTATCCTCGTAATCACTGTAGGTCAGGTCGCCGGTCCTGTTACGCAGCTCATCCAGGTCATCCAGTTTCATACGCAGCAGTAATTTATTTTCGTTCAACGTAACCAGGTTCTTAAAGAGCTTCCCAATGCTTAATAATGAAATAGAGTTATCAAATTTCGAATAAGAAATAATATTACTGTCTACAAAAACAGCATTTCCAATGATCAGGTCCTGTAAAGTGGAAAGATTAACAGGCAATGCACTTACCTCCTGCAGGTATCCAATGCTTCTTGCCGTATACAGCTTATTTTGCTTATCCAGGATTTTTACTGAATCCCTTGTGATCAGCGCCCTGAGGCCTTCGATGCCAAAAATGGCATTGACGGACACCCAGATCGTACTGTCTTTATACATCCTGAGATTTGCATTCACATTATATTTCTTATCGTCAGCATCGATATAATCCACATTCATCTTGGCCGAAAAGGTTGTATAATTTATTTGATTGGCCATGATACTGTGATAGGTATCTTTAATGAAGCGGACCGAATCTTCTTTTGCATGATCAACCACGGCAACAGTGACGGTATCCTTTCTTGTGTTGATCGCTGTCTGTATCTTTTTTGTTGGCTTGCAGGATGTGAGTGCAAGAATAGAAATGATCAAGATAAAAAAAATGCGTGTCATATTTTTATTGCTTACCGGTATGGCCAAATCCACCGGCGTTTCGTTCAGTTTCATTTAATTCGATCACCGGCACCAGGAATGCTTTTTCAACTTTCTGAATGATCATTTGTGCGATCCTGTCGCCGGGTTGAATGGACTGCTGTTCCTGCGAAAGATTGATAAGAATGATCTTGATCTCGCCACGATAATCTGCGTCGATCGTTCCGGGTGTATTCAAACATGTAATACCAAATTTTATAGCCAGGCCACTCCTGGGACGTATCTGCGCTTCATAGCCATGGGGCAATTCGATGAATAAGCCTGTTGGGATCAAAACCCTTTCAAGCGGTTTGATAGTAACCGTTTCGTTAAGATCCGCCCGTATATCCATTCCCGAAGAATCAGCCGTTGCATATTCAGGCAAAGCATTATTAGATCTATTTATGATCTTAACATGGATCAATGACATGCGGACAAAGATAAGTGACAAGGCTCAAGGTTCAAGACTCAAGGTTCAAAGACTCAAACGTAAGGGTCGCCAATAAGCAATTGCCCGTTGGTATAACCAGCTTCGCTATAAGCAATTAAACAATTAGATCTTTTCGAGTAAAACAGTGGCATAGGCAGCTATTCCTTCTTCGCGACCAATAAAACCCATTTTTTCTGTCGTGGTTGCTTTAATTGAAATGTCACCAACAGAAACATCAATAATTTCTGCAATTATCCTTCGCATTTCGGATACGTGAGGTCTGATCTTTGGCTCTTCGAGGCAGATCGTGCTGTCAATATTGATTATTTTGTAATTTTCTTTTTTCACCAATTCAAACGTTCTTTTCAAAAGAATTTTACTGTCAATATTTTCAAATTCCTTTGAAGTATTGGGAAAATGCAACCCGATGTCTCCGAGACAGGCTGCACCTAACAAAGCGTCACATATAGCGTGCAGTAATACATCAGCATCACTATGACCAATGGCTCCCTTGTGGTGGGGAACTTTTACTCCTCCTATCCATAATTCTCTTGCCGCAACCAATTGATGAAAATCAATCCCAAATCCGATCCTGTAAGACATGTTATTATTTATTGAGCAAATATAGCAGTGTATATAAATGTGCCACAGTTAAAAAATTATGATAGATCCGAAGGAACCTCTTAAAACTGTGGCACATTTCGACGATGCACTTATAACAAAAAAGTCCCGCCTGGGGGGGACATGACAGAATTCGTTTGCGCTATTATTGGTCGCTGCTTGTAGTGGTGCTATTTTGTCCATCCAAATCAAACAACAAGGAGAAACGAAGTGTGTTTGATAATGGATTTCGATTCACACCGCTACCTGAAGGGATCAGGTATGAGAAGTTCAAACCAAAAATATTGTACTTAATTCCAATACCCATTGTGAAATATTTGCGATTTCCTTTTGTTGCGTCTTCCCAAAAATAACCTGCACGCAAAGCAAACTGGTTATTATACCAATATTCACTACCTATAGAAAATTGAAATTCTTTTATCTCTTCACTAGCACCCCCGGGTGCATCACTAAACGAGCTGAACCAACTGCCTACCACACCTTGCTTGCGATAATCGTCCAGAGCGGCCTGGTTACCTTCCTCAGGGGGCGTTGGCACCAATAATTTATTTACATCAACACCAAATGATATTTTGTTTTGCTCGTCAAAGACCTTTGTGTAAGTCGTACCAAACCCAAGGTTTGCCGGGATAAAATCTTTTTGATCTGCATTATCTGTATAAGCGATCTTAGAACCGAGGTTAGTCAATGCAACACCAAAAGCCCATCCTGTACCTATTTCATTTTTCCCTTCGTAATAAAAACCAAGATCACCTGCTACTGCAGTACCTGCTTTGTAATTGGAACCGTTTGTAGCTGCACCTCCGGCAAGATTCGAGTAGATGTATTTTAGTCCTACCCCAATGCCTACTTTGTCCGACAATTTGCGCGAATAACCCACGTCAATTCCGAATTCCTTCGGACGAAATGAATTAAGATCGTTCCCTAAATTATCTGTGAACTGGATATTTCCAAGACTGAAATAACGAACAGACGCATTGATCGCCTGGAGCTCATCAAATTTATAATAACCTGCCAACGAGGCAAGATATACGTCGTTCAACCCGAGGTCTTTTAACCATGGAGTGTAAGTAACACCCACGCCTGCCTGTGACGTATTAAACGGAATTTTAGCAAGATTATAAAAACCAGAATTTGCATCCGGCGATGTGGCCACTGAAAGGTCACCCATTCCACCTGTTCTTGCATCCGGAGAAATTCTTAAAAAGGGAACGGCTGTAGTAACTACATTCAACTTGTTTGTCTGTTGAGCAGACACTATTGCCGCAAAAAAGAATACGAATACAATTCCTAAACTAAGCTTCGAAGCAGTATATCTCATCATCAGTGAATTTAAAATTGGTGCGCAAATATAGCGGCTTTAAAGTTTTATCTTAAAATATTGGAATCCGGGGATAAGCAATTAAAGAATAACCAATTTCTCCAGTTTTTCTTTCTTTTTGCCGTCAATTGAGATCACTGTAAGCCGGTATAAGTAAACACCCCGACCCAGTTTATCGCCAAATTCATCACGCCCGTCCCAGTCAACTTCTGTAGAACGATTTCCAGCGTCGTTTATTGTCTGTTTTATAGTTTTTACGACTTTGCCGGTTAGTGTAAAGATCTGGACCTTAACCTGCAAGTTTTGATTCGGTTTGTTATGCTCAAACCAGAACTGAGTTTTAGTGGTAAACGGGTTAGGATAATTCAGAACATGATTTAAAACAAGTTCTTCATCCCTGGACACGTTAAATTCCAAGATATATTCCGAAGAATTATCCAGCACATCCCATGCCTTAATTTTTAAAGAATGATTTCCGGCAGTCAATGTTGGTAATTGAAAGTGAATAGTGCCCTGCTGGTAACTATTCAGATCGGCTTCATAAAAGTCATTCAGGGTAAAATATTGACGATTATCATTATCCAAAGTAGCAACAATATCATGGCCTATGCCCGTACCAGCCGTATTAATTCCCGATGAATCACTAAGCTTAACAATAAGGACAGGGTTTTCGTTAGTAATGCTTCCGCTTACAAATTTTTCATCATTCAGATAGGCCTTTATCACCGGACCTTCTTTGTCATTATCCACATTATTTCCAGCGCCTCCAATAATGAAATTTGTGAAAAACCCATTCGCATCATTGCTTCCATTTTCGGAGTACAAACTTAGCTTTCCATTACCGAATTGATAATTGATATCCTTAGGAACTTTAAAGCTGAAAGAAAATTTTCCATTTACAACCGACGCTTTGCCTTTATATAAGATGTTGTTTTGAGCCTGGAAAGATATAACCTGGCTGGCAGGATCATTTGCCAGGGTATTTATGGTTTGCATCTTGTCAAAGACGACGGGATAAACCGTGCCATTAAAACCTGGTAAAAGGACATCCGCTAAATCAGTGACCTCCCCTTCCATAACAACTTTGTCGGTCGCGCGGATCGTATCCGCCTGTGAAACCGGGATATTATTCACCTTCGTAGCGCGGACCTTCAGAGAAGGATATGCAATGGTTAGTGCAGGATCTCCAAGCAAAGTGAATTTTCGGTTATTGGCAATGTCCGTCGAAGTTTGATAGGTATAATTCTTTGCAGCCAGTATTGATTCGCCGAGGCTTTTGTATGACCCGCTGCTGTCTCTTTTCAGGGCAAACTGAAGGTAATTATTATTAATAACCCGATTACTAAAAGAAAAAACGACCCTCGTTGTTGTCATTAATGCGATGCCTCCTGTTTTTGCCCGGAGCAGAATGTTTTCACCCAATGAATTAATGGTAGGGTTATCATATGGCGCAAAATCGCAGGTAGCAGTAACGAATAAAGGAAGCTTATTCGGATTATTCCAGTTGTTGACAATATCCTGATCAAGGATCACTTCCTCGGCCAACCTGCTTGATCCTCCATGCCCGCTGTAGTTCCAGATGAGTGTTCCGTTGTATACCTGGTTGTTGATGATCTGGTTTGCCTGTGGATAGCGACTTCCACCGGCTCCGCTCTCCTGTTTAAAAGCATCCAGGTAAACTTTTGTGATATTGAAGACGGGCGCCGTGGTTTGAGAAGTTGTCGTTAACACCTCGGCATCCTGCAAATGCAAATTAAAATCTTCATCATCGGCAATGAATAATTGATTGTTTCTCCAGGGGCCGAGGCTTTCTTTATTATAGTATGTTTCTATTTTGTCTACATAATTTTTTGCTTCATCAGCATTTTTTGCCGGGACCCTTCCGATGCCAATATCAAGTTGATTAATGATGATCGTGGAATTGATATCTTCATTATCATCCAAAAAACCAAAGAAATCATCCGATGTATAACTGGCCAGGGGATCTAAGGAATTACCGTTTTCATAAGCAGGTACAAGATTCGTGTTGTTATTTATCCGGTCCTTGTAATCAAAAGAAGCATCGCCAAAAAGCAAAAGATATTTCGGCCGGTTAGACGGAGAAGAAGCCGAACGATCATAAAACATTTTTACCAGGTCGCGGATGGCGGAAGGATCGGGCATACCAGAGGAAAATTCATTGTACACCTGCTCAGTTGTAACTATCACATACTTCAGATTATTTTTAGCGCGATGAAAATCCGCCAATCGTTGTGCCTGGGGTAACAGAGCTTGTGTTGTCACTATAATAAAATCCACAGGTGCCAGCCCATGCAGATCCTGGTTTGGAATTTTTCCTATTGCAGTTGGTCGGAGAAAATTTGATGAATTGAATGCAACATATTCTCTCAGTTGCGCACAACTATTTGCAAACCTGAGATCAGTTCCCTGCAGAACTGCTTGCGTTTTTACGGGGATGAAGGGATCCGTAACATCCCAAACTTGTGTACCTTGATTTGCATTGGTAATATCAAATTCAGCAACATTGTTTCCCACGCTGGCCCAATCGCGAAACAATAACTGGCTGATGCCATTCAACGATAAGTTGCGGCGGTCAAATATTTCAAACCAATTCAACCATCCCTGTGAATTGAAACTTCCCGGAACGTAATTGTAATTGATCGAAAGATTTCCCTGCGAAGTATTCGTACTCGCCTGCGCTTTCGTTTCCTGGGCTACGGCATCATATTGACCTCCACCCACCGGAGAAATAGTTATTTGCTGCAAAGGCTGATTATTAAGAGAAACATCAAACCGGCTTACAGTGCTTACTGATCTTGCCAGGCAATCAGTCACGACCGTTACAGGAAAAGAGGTTTGAATATCCGGAACATTAAAAGAGAAATTCCGGGTAAGCGAGTGCCCCGGCGTATTCGAAAACTCTTCACCATACCACTCCTTGCCACTTCCTAAAAAATTTATTGTATCGAGCTCATGGAATAAACGATCATCAAAGGAGTTGACAACAACGTTTGGAACAAAACTGCCTGGCGAATCCCCGATCCGCATTCCATTCGCTCCAACCGTTAAGTAATAATATGCCTTATCACTATAAAGATTTTTTTTATGAGTGAACCGTTTGTTGACGGAATCCTTTATCCAATGATCGACCCCGTTTGAAAAGAATAAAATATAATCTGCCCCGTTCAAAACTCCATCCCCGCCATCCACAACCATGATCGCATTCTCTTCAAGATCATCCAGCCTGGGAGTATTGTTAGCCTCTGATAACATGTCGCCTCCATTACCAAATAAACGGATGGAACTAGACGAAAGATTGGCGGCGTTTATTCCGAGCTCAGAAAGGAAAGGGATGTCGATCTTGTAGACCCCAGCCTCTTTTACGGCGATTTTATACCAATTTCCTGTGGCTAATACAGAATTAGCTTTATAAACACGCTGAGATTGAACAAAAAAGCCAATAAAAACAGTCAATATCAATAAAACATGTTTCACGTAGCCTGAAAATATTAAACTATAGGAAATCCACGTCCTAAAAAAAGTAGTTGCCCCTACCCGCAGTAATTTAAAGTATTTATATTCGCAATTGCGACGGGAAAAATTATTCTTCGTAGCAATATTTTTACCCTGATCAGCGTTAAAATTATTCCAATTCACAGGTTTATGCAAAAAACTACGACATTGAAAAATCTATTAATCCTCCTTTGTTGCGGAGCTGTTCTTGCTTCGTGTAAAAACGGTGGGCTTTTCGGGAAAAAGAAATACGATAAATCGGAAGCCACAGGCTGGAACTACAATGATAAAAACATGGGTGGTTTCCAGGTCGCCAAAGCGAATGAACAGGGCCTCGGCCCCGGTCTTGTGTTTGTACAGGGAGGCACCTTCACCATGGGCCAGGTGGATGAAGACGTAATGGGTGACTGGAATAATGTTCCCCGCCGTGTCTCCGTTGCCTCATTTTATATGGACAAAACAGAGGTGACCAATCTTCACTATCGTGAATATTTATATTGGCTGAATAAAGTATTTGATCCTTCTGCCGATCCAAACAACCAAAAGATCATCAATGGTGCAGTGCCTGATACCCTCTGTTGGAGAAGTGAGTTAAGTTACAACGAACCTTTGGTTGAATACTATTTTCGCCACCCGGGATTTAATAATTACCCCGTAGTGGGTGTAACCTGGAGACAAGCCTCAGACTATTGTTTGTGGCGCAGCGACCGCGTGAATGAAGGTATTTTGATCAATAAAGGTTATGTGGCCAAACAGTCCATACAGGGTGAACAACAGGAAAATAATTTCACCACAAAATCATATTTGTTAGGCCTGTACCAGGCACAACCGGGCAAAACTGCTGCCTCAAAAAAGAATCCCCTTAAAACTCCACAAGGGACTCCCCGTACCGCTGTGAGTTTTGAAGATGGTTTATTACTTCCCAATTACCGGCTTCCAAGTGAAGCTGAATGGGAATATGCAGCCTATGGTTTGATCGATCAAAACCCAAGACCGAGTACTAAAGAAGGAAAAAGAGGTGAAGAGCTTGCCATGAATAAACAAATTTATCCCTGGTCACAAAACGTGTATGGCTTACGCGACACACGCCATGGAAGCTGGCAGGGTTCATTTCTTGCAAACTTCAAACGTGGCTCTGGTGACGTTGCCGGTGTGGCCGGTGGTTTGAATGACCGCGCCTTCTATACTTCAGAAGTAAAATCATTCTATCCTAATTCATTTGGTTTGTATAATATGGCCGGTAATGTAAGTGAGTGGGTACGTGATGTATATCGTCCAATGACAACAATGGATCTTTCTTCAGAAGACGAAACAAATCCTTTCCGCGGTAATAAATATCAAACATTATATAAAAATCAAAATGGTGAAGCTGAAATTGACAGCATTGGCCAGGTGAAAATGCGTGATGTTAGCGATTCAGAAAGCAGGAGCCGCCGCAATTATCAGCGTGGAAACGTGATAAACTATCTCGATGGTGATAGTTTATCTCAATCCTCATACGGTTACGGGATCACAACACTGATTAGTGATCATTCAAGGGTTTACAAAGGAGGTAGCTGGAACGATCGTCCTTATTGGTTAAGCCCCGGCACACGCCGTTTTCTTGAAGAAGATCAGTCTATGAGTACCTTAGGTTTCCGTTGCGCTATGGACCGTATGGGTAGCCCTGAAGGTAATAAGAGGAAAACCGGTAACTGGTGGAAGAGCAAGCGCCAAAATACGCGAAAGAAATAATTTGAATATAGAACAAACAAGGTCCCGGCAGCAATGCCGGGATTTTTTATTTTAGCATCATCCTACCTTTGCGCCATGAAAATTTCTGAATTGTATGAGATCTATAAAAAATACCCTTCCGTACAAACCGATACCCGCAAAATAAAAAAAGACGATATTTTCTTCGCCCTGAAAGGCGCTAATTTCAACGGAAATGAGTTTGCGCAACAAGCAATTAAAGAAGGAGCATCTTATGCAGTCATCGATGAAAAAAAATTTGAGATCCCCGGTAAAACAATATTAGTAGAAGATGCATTAATTGCACTTCAGCAATTGGCAAGTCATCATCGCAAGCAATTTACCATTCCTTTTATTGCAATAACAGGAAGTAACGGAAAGACCACTACAAAAGAATTAATTCACGCGGTTCTTTCCACTACATATATCACTTATACTACTGAAGGGAATCTCAATAATCATATCGGGATCCCTCTTACCCTTTTAAAAATAAAAGATGATGCGGAAATGGCCGTGATCGAAATGGGGGCCAATCATATTGGTGAAATTGCCTCTTATTGTGAGATAGCCCTTCCTGCGCACGGATTGATCACTAATTGCGGTAAGGCGCATCTTGAGGGCTTCGGCAGCGAAGAAGGAGTTCGAAAAGCAAAGGGAGAGCTATTTGACTATTTAAGAACATTAACGCATGGCTACGCGTTTGTGATGTGGGATTATGACTATCTGCAAAAAATGAGCAAAGGAATAAGTGGTATCATTAAATATGGAACAGGGGGCGATGCGCACATAATTGGCAGGGTTTTGAAAAGTGACCCCTTGCTTGAAGTAGAAATTTTACAAGGTCTTGATGAAAAAGAAATAAAAACACAATTGGTAGGGGAATATAATCTGCCAAATGTTCTGGCAGCAGTAACAATAGGAAACTTTTTCAAGGTGCCTGACCCAAAAATTAAGTCTGCCATTGAAAATTACACTCCATCGAACAGCCGTTCACAGCTCATTCAAAAAGGAGACAATAAGATCATACTCGACGCTTATAATGCTAATCCCAGCAGTATGCAATTAGCTATTGAAAATTTTTCAAAAATGCCAGGTGACAAAGTTTTGATCCTGGGATCAATGGCAGAGTTGGGAAATGAGAGTAAAAAAGAACACCAGGCATTAGTTAAGCAGATCGGAGGCCATAAGTGGAAAGAGGTGATACTCGTAGGAAATGAATTTGAGAGGGTTTCCCATCCTTTTCATCAATTCAAAAATTCTGATGAGGTCAGGGATTGGATGCAGCGGCAGAAATTCAAAAACACAAACATACTGATCAAGGGAAGCAGAAGCATGCAAATGGAAAAAGCACTTAAAGAATAAGCGAATGGCAAGGTTATAGTGGTCCAAATAGTAAAAAAAGTTATATGGAAACAGAAAATAAAAGAGAAACTTTTAATGATATTATTCAGGGAGATAAGCCTGTGCTTATCGATTTCTTTGCTGAATGGTGCGGCCCATGCAAATTGATGAAACCTATATTGACGGAACTCCGGCAAAGAATGGGTGACAAGATCCGCATTTTGAAAGTTGATGTGGACAG
>Ga0157374_10004822_pt1 | contig 11320 bp, 9 predicted proteins | sample M25metaG_FD_115308 | JGI IMG/M metagenome (GOLD analysis project Ga0157374, IMG submission 115308) | Miscanthus rhizosphere microbial communities from Kellogg Biological Station, Michigan, USA - M2-5 metaG | ecosystem: Host-associated > Plants > Roots > Rhizosphere > Soil | place: USA: Michigan... | reverse complement strand
GGCGCCGCCGGAAACCATGAAGCGGACGAGCCTACGGCTTCCACCTCAAGACCAGGTTCCGCGCGGCCCCGACCTCGTCGACCCGGCGGACCGGCGTCGTGTGCGGCGCGCCCAGGACGATCTCCGGGCTCTCCTCGCACTCGCGGGCGATCTCGCGCATCGCCTTCACGAACGCGTCGAGACCGGGCTTCCCCTCCGTCTCCGTCGGCTCGATCATGAGCGCCCCGTGGACGATCAGCGGGAACGACACGGTCGGAGGATGGAATCCGTAGTCCATCAGGCGTTTGGCGATGTCCATGTTCGACACGCCGTGCTCCTGCTGCCGCTTGTCCGAGAAGACGACCTCGTGCATGGAGGGGGCGTCGTACTTGAGGTGGTAGACGTCGGCCAGACCCGCGCGGACGTAGTTCGCGTTCAACACGGCGCCGCGGGCGACCTCGCCGATGCGATTCCCGTACGACGAGATGTACGCGAGCGCGCGCACGAACATGCCGAAGTTGCCGAGGAACGTGCGCAGGCGTCCGATCGAGTCGGGACGGTCGTAGTCCAGGTAGAAGGTGCCGTCGGGCCGCCGCTCGACGGTCGGCCGCGGAAGGTGCGGCACGAGCGCCTCGCCCACCGCCACGGGACCGGAGCCCGGTCCTCCCCCGCCGTGCGGGGTCGAGAAGGTCTTGTGCAGGTTCATGTGCATCACGTCGACGCCCATGAGACCCGGCTTGGCGACTCCGACGAACGCGTTGAAGTTCGCACCGTCGCAGTAGAGATAGCCGCCGCGCGCGTGCACGATGCGGGAGATCTCGAGGATCTGGTCCTCGAAGACGCCGAGCGTATTCGGGACCGTGAGCATCAGCGCGGCGACGTCCTCCGTCATCGCGCTCTCGAGGACCGCGAGGTCGAGCGTTCCGCGCGGGCTCGACTTGAGCTCGCGGACCTTGTATCCGGCGAAGTGCGCCGAGGCCGGGTTCGTTCCGTGCGCCGAGTCGGGGATGAGGACGGTCTTGCGCGGGTTGCCGGACTTCTCGAGCGCCCGCCGCACCATGAGGATCCCGGCGAGCTCGCCCTGCGCGCCCGCCGACGGCTGGAGGGTCACGCGCGGCAGTCCCGTGAGCTCCGCGAGGGTGCGCTCGAGGAGCCAGGCGAGCTCGAGCGAGCCCTGCGAGACCTCCTCGGGGGCGAGGGGGTGAACGGCGGCGAAGCCCGGCAGGCGCGCCATCTCCTCGTTCGTGCGCGGGTTGTGCTTCATCGTGCAGGAGCCGAGCGGGTACAGCGCCTGGTCGATGGAGAAGTTCAGCCTCGACAGGCGCGTGAAGTGGCGCGCGATCTCCACCTCGGTGACGCACGTCTCGTCCTCGATGTCCGCCCGCCGCAGGGCCTCGGGGATCGCGCACACGTCGGGCACGTCGAGCGGAGGCAGCGAGTAGCCGACCTTGCCTTCGCCGGAGCGCTCGAAGACGAGGGGCTCGACCCGCGGCTCGGGCCGGAGCCGGTCCTGCGGGACGCTCGCCTTCTCCTGGATTTCGACGCTCACTTCGGGGCCTCCCCCAGCGCGGCGACGAGCAGGTCCATCTCCGCGCGCGTGTTCATCTCGGTCGCGGCGACGAGGAGGCGCCGGTCGTCGGCCGGGTCCCACCGCGACAGCGGTATTCCGGCGAGGATGCGCCGTTCCGCCAGGCGGGAGACGAGCGCCGCGGCGTTGCCCGGCGCCTCGACGACGAACTCGTTGAACGTCGGCCCGGCATACGGGATCCGGAAGCCGGAGACTCCGGCGATCGCCTTCTTCAGGTACTCCGCCTTCGCGTGCGACTGGGTCGCGACTTCGCGCAGGCCCGCCCGCCCGAGCAGGGACATGTGGATGTTGGATGCGAGCGCCATCAGCCCCTGGTTGGTGCAGATGTTCGAGGTCGCCTTCTCGCGGCGGATGTGCTGCTCGCGCGTCGAGAGCGTGAGGCAGAACGCGCGCCGGCCCTCGGCATCCTGCGTCTGACCGACGAGCCGCCCGGGGATCTGGCGCTGGTGCTCGGTCCGGCAGGAGAGGAATCCGAGAAGCGGACCGCCGTTGTGCATGGGCACGCCGAGCGACTGGGCCTCGCCGCACGCGATGTCCGCGCCGCCGCGCCCGGGAGGCGAGAGGAGCGCCAGCGACGCGGCCTCGGCGACGACGGCGACCGAGAGCGCGCCGACTCGCCGGGCGGCGGCCGAGCCGGTCGCCCAGTCCTCCACGAGGCCGAGGAAGTTCGGCGACTGAAGCGCGACCGCGAACGTCGACTCGTCCGCCGCCTCCCGCAGCGCGGCGGCGTCGGTCGTCCCGTCCGCCGACAACGGGACCTCGACGATCTCGAGGCCGAGATTGACGAAGTACGAGCGGACGGTTTCGCGATACTCCGGATGGATTCCGGCGGAGACCACCGCCCGGCGCCGTCCCTTCGAGAGCCGCTCGGCCATCAGGAGCGCCTCGACGAGCGCGGACGCGCCCTCGTACAGCGAAGCGTTGGCGACCTCGAGCCCCGTGAGCAGGCAGATGTGCGTCTGGAACTCGAAGATCGACTGCAGCGTCCCCTGCGAGACCTCGGGCTGGTACGGCGTGTACGCGGTGAGCCACTCCGCGCGGTAGAGCATCTGGTCCGCGATGGCGGACGTGTAGTGGTGGTAGAGCCCGCCGCCGAGAAAGAACGCCGTCTCGCGCGCGTTCGCGTTGCGCGAGGCGAGGCCGCCGAGGAAGCGGCGGATCTCGATCTCCGACATCGGCGCGGCGAGGTCGGGCGCCTGTCGCACGGCCTGCGGGACGGAGGCGAAGAGCGCGTCGATCGAGGGTGCGCCGATGGCGGCGAGCATCTCGCGCCGTTCTGCGTCCGACGCGGGAAGGAACTTCACGCCCCCTGCTCCTCCTCGCGGACGTAGGTCTCGTAGGCCTCGGCCGTCATGAGGGACTCGCCTTCGGCGTCGCTCGAGAGCTTCAGGCGGATCAGCCAGCCGTCCCCGAAGGGATCGTCGTTGATGATGCCGGGCTCCCCGACCGCGGACTTGTTGACCTCGACGACCTCTCCGGCGACCGGCGTGAAGAGCTCCGAGACCGCCTTGACGGACTCGACGGTCCCGAACTCTTCGTTGACGTTGTAGACGTGTCCGACCTCGGGCAGCTCGAGGTAGACGATCTCGCCGAGCTGCTTCTGCGCATGCTCGGTGATGCCGATCGTTCCGAACTCCCCGTCGACGCGAACCCACTCGTGGCTCGCGGTGTACTTCAGATCCTCGGGATTCACGCGGGCACCTCCTGACGTCTCACGCAGACGGCCTCTTGTAGAACGGCGTCGGAACGACGCGCGCGGCCGCCGACCGGCCGCGGATGTCCACCTCGAACTCGGTCCCGACGGCCGCGGCGCCGGACGGCAGGAGCGCCAGCCCGATCGGCCGGCCGAGCGTCGGCGAGTGGGTCCCGGACGTCACGACGCCGGAGCCGGCCGCGGTCTTCGCGGCGTAGCCGTGCCGGGCGATCCCCCGGTCGGCCATCTCGAATCCGACGAGCTTGCGCGGTATGCCGGCCGCCTTCTGCGCGACGAGCGCCTCGCGGCCGATGAACTCGCCCTTCGCGGGCTTGACGATCCAGCCGAGGTCCGCCTCGTACGCGGTGACCGTGTCGTCGATGTCGTTTCCGTACAGCGCCATCTTCGCTTCCAGCCGGAGCGTGTCGCGCGCGCCGAGCCCGCAGGGCGCGACCCCCTCGGGCTTCCCCTCCTCGAGCAGGCGGCGGAAGATCCGCTCCGCGTCCTCGGGACGGCAGTAGACCTCGAACCCGTCCTCTCCGGTATACCCCGTCCGGGAAACGAGCGTTCGCGCCCCGGCGACCTCCGTGTCCCGGAAGCCGTAGTACGGCAGGTCCGAGGGATCGGGTTTCGACAGGCGCGACATCAGCGCGGCGGACTTCGGGCCCTGGACGGCGATGAGCGCGTAGTCGGCGCTCCGGTCCTCCACGCGCACCTGTCCCCTCGACTGCGCCCAAGTGCGCGCCCACTCGAAGTCCTTCGGAGTGTTGGAGGCGTTGACGACGACGAGAAACGAGTCGCCGGCTCGCCGGTAGACGAGCAGGTCGTCGACGAACGTGCCCCGCTCGGTCAGGAACGCCGAGTAGTGGATGCGGCCGTCCGCCAGCTTTGCGACGTCGTTGGGGGTGAGCGCCTGGAGCGCGTCGAGGGCGCCGGGGCCCTGGACGTCGAGCTCTCCCATGTGCGAGACGTCGAAGAGGCCGACCCTCTCGCGCACGGCTCGGTGCTCCTCGAGGATGCCGGCGTACTGGACCGGCATCTCCCACCCGCCGAAGTCGACCATGCGCGCGCCGAGCTCGCGGTGAAGGCCGTAGAGCGGGGTCCTCTTGAGCACGGCGGCGGCTGCGGGGGCGCCCATCGGGAGTGGGAAGGTAGCACAACGGGGGCATTGGAGCCGTAAGACGTGAGACGTAAAACGTAAGACGTAAGATTCCGGCAGCTTCTCCGGAGGACCATGCAGAAGAGACGCGTTCCCATCGTCTGCGACCGGCTGCCGGTCCTTCGTCTCACGTCTTACGTCTTACGGCTCACGGCCCCGGCATGACCGACTCCCCCGCTCAACACGCCCGCGAGGCCGCTCGGAGCGTCGAGGCCGCCGGCATGGTCGCGGAGGCGGACATCCTCTATCGCCTCGCGGAGACGCTGGAGGCCCAGGACCGCGCGGCGGCCTCGGCCTCGCTCGCCCGCCTGCTGCTCGCGGCGGGCCACGTCGACCAGGCGCGCCCGTTCGCCCTGGACGGCGACGACCCGGTCCTGGTCGCCCGCCTCAGGCTGGAGGCCCACGACTTCGCAGAGGCGCGCCGGCTGCTCGACGACGCGCGCACGCGCGATCCCTTCGACCCGCGCATCGCGTCGGCATGCGGCCGCCTCGCCTTTCTCGAGAAGCGCTTCGGAGCGGCCGTCGAGAACCTCCTGGAGGCGGCGCTGTTGCGCGCGGACGGTCTCCCGGATTCCTCGGACCGGCGGTTCCTGCGGGCGGCGCGCGCCCTCGCGCCGGGCGAGATCCCGCCGTGGCAGGACGCGGTGGCGTCCGCCCGCGCCCGGCTCGAGGCGGAGGCGCTGCGGCGCGCGCCGTCGGCGCCGTGGCCGGACCACTCGGCGGCCCTCCTTCGCTCGCTGATCCGGCGCGGTTCCGGCGGCGGCGACGGCATCCTCGACCGGGCGCGCCGGCTCTCCGAGATGCCCGCGCTCGAGGGTCTCGACGAGCCCGCCCTCTTCGCCGCCGCGGGCGCCGGCGAGCTGCGGCGGCTGGCGTCGGGCAGCGTTCTCTATCGCACCGGAGAGCCGTCGCGGGAGATCTCCTTCGTGGTCCAGGGAAGCGTGGAGCTCGTCCGCCAGACGCCCGTCGGCGAGCAGCCGATGGGAGAGGCGGCGACGGGGGACCTGGTCGGCGAGGAGGCCCTGCTCGGCTCGCCGCGCTGCTCCGACGCGCGGGCGAAGGGACCGGCCACGCTGCTCGGCTTCAGCTCCGACTTCTTCGCGCCGGAGCCGGAGCGCGCGGCATGGCTGCGCTACCTCCGGACGCGCCTCGCCCGCCGGCTGGCCCGCCGCAACGACCTCTTCAAGGAGTTCTTCCCCGAGGCGGCGGGCGCGCCGCCGGCTTCGCCGCAGCCGCACCCGTCCGCCCCGCCGCAGCACTCCGACGAGCTGTCGCTCGAGGACCGCTCGAGATCGCTCGGCACCGTCGGGCTCTCCGAGTCGGACCGCTTCCTCTTCGCCGTCTTCGCCGAGGAGAAGCACTGCCCCGCCGGGGCCGTCGTCTTCCGCGAGGGAGACGAGGGCGACGCGATCTACGTCGTCGCGCGGGGCAGGGTCCGGATCTCGCGCCAGATCTCCGGCGGCGAGGAGGCGTTCGCGATCCTCGGCGCCGGGGAGATCTTCGGGGAGATGGCGCTGCTCGACCCGCGCGCGGGCCGCTCGGCCGACGCGCGCGCGCACGAGGAGGCGGTCGTGCTCGAGCTGTCGAGGGAGCGGTTCGAAGCCCTGGAGGCGGCGGACCCGGAGGGGTGCGCGGAGCTCTCCGCGCTGCTGTGCCGCCTCGCCGCGCGCCGCTGCGTCGAGACGGCGGAGAGGCTGGCGACGTGGCGGGTGATGGCGGGGCCGGGCTAGCCTCACCGAGCGCCACGTCTCGAGATGTCATCCCGAGCGCTAGCGAGGGATCCCGACGTCGGCAGGCCTACGAGACGGGGACCGAAGTCGAGGCGCCATCCTTGCGCGTCGAGTCGGGGGATCCCTCGCTACGCCAGGATGACGGCCAAGGAAGAAGCCGCCCGGCCGCCCTATTCCTTCTTCAGCTTCTCCGAGACCTTCGCGACATCCTTCCCGGCATTCGGCGCGACGAGGATCCGGATCGTCTTCGGCTTGTAGCCCGGCGCCGACAGCTCGAGGTCGTGCACCATCGGCCCCTTCAGCTTCAGGGGCGACCCGGGCCCGAACGAGGACGCCGCGCCGACCGGCTTGCCGTCCTGCGACACGCTCGCCTCGGGCGGCTCCACCTGAAGCTCGACGGCTCCCGTCGTCCGATCCGCGACGGCGGGGAGCTTCTCGTACTGCAGCTTCGAGTAGCGCTCGAGGTCCTCGTCGATCGAGATGGAGTCGCCGGCGTCGGGACGCACCTGGATCTCGAGCTGCCGCGTCTGGTAGCCGGGCAGCTCCATCCGGACGTAGTGCGTGCCGTCCGTTTCGAACTCGAAGGTGCGCCCTCCTCCCCGGTTGTCCCAGTCGTCCGCGATGCCGACGTATCGGCCGTCGACGTAGAGACGCAACTGTTCCGGGCTCGACGTGAAGCGCACGCCGCGGCGAGTCGTGTACGTCGCGTCGATGCGCTCGGGGCGCGACGACGATGAATGCGCGGCCGGAGGAGGAGGCTGCGGTGCCGGCGCGGCGGCGACGACGTCCTCGATCGGCGGAGGGGTCGGGGCGCGCCGCGAAGTCGACCGCGCGGCCGGCGCCCCGGAGCGCGGCACGCCGACGGACGACGCTCCCGCCGCGCTCGGCCCCGCGGTCGGAAGGAAGGTCGGCACCTCCTCGGGCGCGGGCGCCAGGGCGGCGGCGGTCGGGACGGCGGTCGCCGCGGCCTCGGGCGGGGGGACCGCCGTCGGGACGGCCGGCGCAACCACCGGAGGCGGTGCCGGCTGGGGCGTGGGCGAACGGCGCTGCAGAAGGAGGATCGCGACCACGACGGCGGCGGCCGCGAGGAGGTACGGCAGCGCGGAGCGGCGCTTCGGAGACGGCGGCGGCGCCCCCGGCGGGGCGAAGCCGGATTCGGCCGCCGGCGGAGGAGAGACCGGCGGCGGTGCCGCCGTGCGAACCCCGGAGGGCTCCGCGGAACCCGTCACGGCCGCCGGCCCGGGGCGCGGCGGCGGCCCCGCGGGCGGCGGCACGGCGGCCACCGCGACCGCGCGCCGCGTCATCTCCGACTCGCGCTGGAACTTCTCGATCCGCTTGAGCTCGAGGATGAACTCGCGCGCGCTCTGCGGCCGGCGGTCCGGCTGCTTCGCGAGCAGGTGCGCCATGACCTCGCGGGTCGCGACCGGGAGGTCGGACTTCAGCTCGAGCGGGTCCTTCGGCTCCGTGTGGAGGATCTGGTAGACGAGCGTGGTGATCGACTCGCCCGGGAACGGCCGCGCGCTCGTCAGGAGCTCGTAGAGGACGACGCCCAGAGAGAAGAGGTCCGAGCGGCCGTCGAGACGGTCGCCCCGGACCTGCTCCGGCGACATGTAGGCCGGGCTGCCGATCATCTGCCCGGCGCGCGTCATGTCGGAGGTCGACGCGCTCGTGAACCGGCCGATCCCGAAGTCCGTGACCTTCACGCGGCCGTCGCGGCCGATCAGGATGTTGCCGGGCTTGATGTCGCGGTGGACGACTCCCCTCTCGTGCGCGTGGTCGAGCGCCTCCGCGACCTGGCGCACGATCGAGACTTTCGCCTTGAGGGGCAGCTCGGCGGCGCCGATGTACCGCGTCAGAGGACGGCCGTCGACGTATTCCATGGCGATGAAGCACACGTCGCCGTCGCGGCCGACGTCGAATACGGTGACGATGTTGGGATGCTGGAGCCGGCCCGCGAGCTTCGCCTCGCGGACGAACCGCGCCTCGACGTCCTGCGCCTCGCCCTCCTCGAGCGCGGGGCGCATGGTCTTCAACGCGACGGGACGGTCGATCTCCGGGTCGTGCGCGAGATAGACGACGCCCATCGCCCCCTGTCCGAGGACCGACGCGATCGGAAACCGCCCGAGCTTCGAGCCCGGTGGCAGGACGCTCATTCGTCCGCGGTGTCGGAGAGCTCGGGCCCGGGGTCCTGGCTGTGTTCGGCGAGGATCGCCTTCGCCTCGTCCGCGCGGTCCGGCGGCACCATCACCCGCGACAGCCCGAGGGCGCCGATGCCCTCCGGGAACGGCGTCGCGGAAGGACCCTCGATCTCCACGGGAAGTCCCTCGGAGTCCAGGAGGCCCGCGATCAGCACCGCCTCTTCGTCATCGCCCGTCGATGCGACTTCGACCCAGTCCTCATCGTCCTCTTTACTCATGGTTCCTCTTTGAAATCAGAAAAGCATTTCAGGTTTCGAGCGTCGAGCGAAGCGCGATCCCGTTACCTCGTCACGCGCAGGACTTTCCCGCCTCGGGGCAGCACACGCCCGACGACGCTCCCGGCGGGCGCGCCCCGGTCGCGGGCGCGCGCCGCGTAGGCCTCCGCCTGCGCCTCGGGAAGCGCGACGAGCAGGCCCCCCGACGTCTGGGCGTCGGCGAGCAGGATGAGGTCCTCGTCCGTCACGCCGTCCACGGCCTCGGTCCGCGGCGACAGGTTGCGGGCGTTCTCCTTCGAGCCCCCGGGGGCCATGCCCATCCCGGCCAGCTCGCGCGCCTGCTCGAGCAGCGGGATCGCGCCGACGGAGAACTCCGCGGTCGTCCCCGACGCGTCCATCATCTCGTGCGCGTGCCCGAGGAGGCCGTAGCCGGTCACGTCCGTGGCGGCGTGGATGTCGAAGCCGTCCATGGCGTCCATCGCGGCGCGATTGAGAGTCGCCATGACGCGAACGGCCTCCTCGAACGCCCGCCTCGTGACCCTCGCTTTCGGCGGCTCTCCGGTCGCCTTTTCGGCGTCCGCGGTGTCCGCGCGGGCCGCCCGCACCGTGATCCCGATGCCCAGCGGCTTGGTCAGGACGAGCGCGTCCCCCGGCAGCGCTCCCCGGTTCCGGGTGATGCGGCTCTCCTCGACGACGCCGGTGACGGAGAGGCCGTAGAGCGGGATGTCGTGGTCGATCGAGTGGCCTCCCGCGACGACGGCGCCGGCCTCCGCGACCTTCTCGGCCCCGCCGCGCAGGATCTCCTCGAGCACCTCGGGCGGCAGCACCTTCGTCGGAAACGCCGCGAGCGCGAGGGCCACGACCGGACGCGCTCGCATCGCGTACACGTCCGACAGCGCGTTCGCGGCCGCGATCGCCCCGAAGAGCCGGGGATCGTCGACGACCGGCGTGAAGAAGTCGACCGTCTGGACGATCGTCTGGCCGCCCTCGAGGCGATAGACCGCGGCATCGTCCGCGGACTCGTTGCCGACGAGCAGGTTCGGGTCGGTCGGGCGTGGAAGCTTCCGGAGAAGCGCGGAGAGGTCGAACTGACCGATCTTGCACGCTCAACCCGCGCTCGACGCGAAGGTGGAGAGCGCGGGGTGGCGCTTCGAGAACGTCACGGGGAAAAGCTATCAGCTTTCGCCATCGGCAGCCGGGCGGCGGAGGCCGGGGCGCCTCGCGATGTATTAGTGAACGCTAATACGTTGCGGCCGGGCGGCGGGAGTGCAAGCGCATTTCGGGACCCGCGGCCTCGGGAGGAGGGTCGGCGACGCGAGCGCGTCTCCGGCCCTAGTCGTCGTCGCCGCGGAGCAGGAAGCCGAGGACGAAGCCGACGGCCGCGGAGATCGCCACCGCCGTGCCGGGATTCTCGCGCACGTAATCGCGCGCGTCGTCCCAGAGGTACCCGTAGTCGCTCTCGAGCTTCTTCGCCGTCGCCTTCACGGATTTCCGGACGTCATCGCTGACGTCGTCGAACTGATCGCGCGCCTTGGAGTAGGAATCTCCAAGGACTTCCTTCGTGCGGTCGATCTTCTCTTCGACGAAGTCTCGAGCGCGGTCGAACGGGGTGTCTTTCGCCATCGTCTCCTCCCGACTGAAGTTCCGGATCATATACCCTTGAATGCAGGAATCGGGCCGCAGAGGTGGGAGTTCGCATGGAGGGTTGCCGAGCGCGGGTGGATCGGGCACCGACTCCCCCGGAGCGGGGCGTCGGGCACGCGACGGTCTGCGCGCCGTGAGCACCACGACCGCGCAGCGCTGGACGCGCCGGCCCTGGACGCTGCGGGGAGTACCGGCCGAGACGTTCCGCGGCTTTCGCGCGGACCGCGGATTCGACCTGGCCGGCTCCCTCGCCTTCGCGTCCATCCTCACCGCCGTTCCCCTCCTCGCGTCGCTGTCTCTGTTCCTCGTCACGTTTTTTCGCGAGAACGACGACCAGATCCTCTCGATCGTCAACGCGGTCATCCCGTACCAGACGGCTCGCCTGACGGCGAACCTCCGGGACTTCATCGCGGAGTCCTCGACGATCTCGGGAGTCGGCCTCGTCCTCCTGATCATCGCGTCCGTGCGTCTCGTCTTCGTCGTCGAGGGCGTCTTCAACGCGGTCTGGGGCGCGCCGAGGCGCAGGACGCGCGTCATGCGCATGCTCCTCTACACCTTCGCGCTGGTGGCCCTCGGGCTCGTGCTCGGCGGCGTCGGATGGCTTCTGCGCGCCATGCGCTCCTCCGCCGGCGGCCACTCGCTCGCCAACTCCGCGGCATTCGTGCCGGGGGCCTCGTTCATCCTCAAGGCGTTCTTCCTGACGCTCCTCTATCGATACCTGCCCAACGCGCGGGTCCGGCTGGGTCCGGCGGCGGTGGCCGGAGCGACGGTCGCGCTGGGGCTCGAGCTCCTGCGCCTCGGCTTCGGGGTCTACGTCGCGGCGCTCTCCCGCATGAACCTGATCACGGGCTCGCTCGCCTTCATCCTCTTCGCCATCCTCTCGCTCTACTTCGCGTGGGCGTTGATCCTGCTCGGCGTCGAGCTGACGTACGTGCTCCAGACGCGCATGTCCGGCTCCGGGACGCCCTTCAAGCGGGAGGGCCGCGCCGAGAAGGCGATCCGAATGATGCGCAACATGTCGACGGCGGAGCCCGCGTCGCTGACCGAGCTGGAGACGAATCCGGACGCGTCGCCCGTCGAGACACTCGCGATCCTCGAGCAGCTCGCGAACGGC
>Ga0157374_10004821_pt1 | contig 11322 bp, 10 predicted proteins | sample M25metaG_FD_115308 | JGI IMG/M metagenome (GOLD analysis project Ga0157374, IMG submission 115308) | Miscanthus rhizosphere microbial communities from Kellogg Biological Station, Michigan, USA - M2-5 metaG | ecosystem: Host-associated > Plants > Roots > Rhizosphere > Soil | place: USA: Michigan... | reverse complement strand
GGTTTTGATCTATCAAGATGTGAACTGGTTGAGCGAAAAAGGACAAACCCCATACTACATTTTGGACCTGCAGGAAATAAAAACGACCTGGCATCCCATCGAAAATATTGGGAGTGGTGGGGGCGGCTATTAACCTTTCACCGGTTTAACAAGTCTTTCAGAATGTCTCCACATTAAACCTCAACCTGGAAGCGTTATAAAAATTGGTCAGGTTTTTGCCAACATGACTTTATCTTAGTTATATGAAATCAGTTTTTATTTGTCTCTTTTCCCTTGTCAGCATCAATATATATGCACAACAACTCACTTCAGATACTTCCTCAGTAGTGATCCATAAAGATTCGCGAATTGATCTCCTTGTAAAAAAACAGGCCGAGATTAATGAAGAAACTACCCGCAATGCGAGAAGAGTAACAAGGGGATTTCGGCTGCTCGTTGTCAATACCAACAAACGCGATGAGGCCATCAGTGCAAAGGCAAAATTATACCAGTACTTTCCGGAGTTAAAATCATACCTGCTGTATCAATCACCTTATTTTAAGTTGAAGGCTGGCAATTTTAAAGAAAGAAAAGATGCCGAAAGTTACCAAAAGAAACTAAATGCGTTTTTTCCCAAAGGCGTTTTTGTCATGAATGACATGATCGAAGTAAAGCCCGATAAGGATACTGAAGAAGTGAGTCAGTAACATAAGTGCCAATTTCTCCATTAGAGACTCTACACGGACAATTTCGAAATAAATTCAAAAGCAAACCAGAATGGATTCAATACATTTGAGCTTTAACAGCTTCGAATATTTATTTGAGATTTGAAATTTGATATTTTTCACAAATGCTTAAAGAGAAAATTAAAAGCCTCGCGAAAGGATATGCTCCCCAGTTTATTCAAATCCGGCACCACCTCCATGCCAACCCGGAATTAAGTTACCAGGAATTTGAAACGTCAAAATTCATTCAGCAGAAATTAAAAGAGTTTGAAATTCCTTTCGAAATAAAAGCGACCACTGGAGTCGTTGGTTTGATAAAAGGAAGGAATTCGGGAAAAAAAACTATCGCCCTTCGTGCGGATATGGACGCCTTACCGATCAAAGAAGAAAATAACGTTGATTATAAGTCAAAACGTGATGGCATTATGCATGCTTGCGGCCATGATGTTCACACTACTTGTTTATTAGGCGCCTCAAAAATCTTGAATGATCTAAAAAACGAATGGGAGGGGACAATAAAATTAATTTTTCAGCCTGGTGAGGAAAAAAATCCCGGCGGCGCAAGCATTATGATAAAAGAAGGTGTGCTGGAAGATCCCAAACCCCAGGCCATCTTTGGTTTGCATGTAAATCCTCAATTGGAGACCGGCAAATTAAGTTTCCGTAGTGGCAAAGTAATGGCCAGTGCTGATGAATTATACTTTACGATCAAAGGAAAAGGTGGTCATGCGGCTTCACCACAAACAACCATTGATCCCATACTAATTGCATCACATCTTATTATTAGTTTGCAACAAGTGATCAGCCGCAACCGGAATCCATTTGATCCGTCAGTCCTTTCTATAACCGCTGTCAATGGAGGAACCACAACTAATGTAATTCCGGACGAAGTCAAATTGATGGGCACTTTCCGCGCAATGAATGAAGAATGGAGAAGCAAAGCGCATGAATTAATTGAAAGAACAACAAAACAATTGGTTCATTCAATGGGTGGTGAAGTTGATCTCCATATCGACAAAGGATACCCGGCTGTATATAATAATGAATCATTGAATGAAAATGCCAAAATTTTGGCCGAACAATTCATGGGAAAAGAAAATGTGGAAGAAACTGAAAAACGCATGGGGGCAGAAGATTTTGGATATTACTCGCAGTTGATCCCTGGGTGTTTCTACCGGTTAGGTACCGGCAATAAGCAAAAAGGGATCAGTGCCGGAGTACACACTCCTCATTTTAATATAGACGAAAATGCCATTGAGATTGGCATGGGGATCATGGCATGGCTGGGAAGCAATATCGATTGACTAGATGTAGCGCTCTTTTTCGAACTAATACTTACAATGCAATAAAATCGTCGATCGTTCAAAATCTCCTTCGAAATTTTATTTTGTACATTGCATCCCGTTTTTGAAAATTGAGAAAACTTCTCAGGATTTTGTAATCTTGATGAAAGATGTAGCAAATCGAGATCAACTCATCATTGATCACTGATCACTCATTTGTTGAATAGAATTACCGAACGCACAAGTGAGCGTCACAACAGGCTTTGAAGAAAGAACCGAAGGAGGGCTACACAATTAAAAACCAGCTATGCAAAAAGATCTACGAAGACAACAAGCTCTCGAATATCACGCAAAAGGCCGGCCCGGAAAAATTGAAGTAGTCCCGACTAAAGAAGCGAAAACACAACGTGACCTTTCTCTTGCCTATTCGCCGGGCGTGGCCGAGCCCTGCAAGGAAATTCATGCAAAACCGGAAACAGTTTACAAATACACCGCGAAAGGGAATCTGGTAGCCGTTATCAGTAACGGTACGGCGGTATTGGGTTTGGGAGACATCGGCCCAGAGGCAGGTAAACCGGTGATGGAAGGTAAAGGTGTACTGTTTAAGATTTTTGCGGACATAGATGTATTTGATATCGAAATCAACGAAAAAGATCCCGAAAAGTTCGTGCAAATAGTGAAAGCGTTAGAACCCACGTTTGGTGGAATTAATCTGGAAGATATCAAAGCGCCCGAATGCTTTTACATCGAGAAAAAATTAAAAGAGCAATTGAATATCCCCGTAATGCACGATGATCAGCATGGAACGGCCATTATCAGTGCCGCTGCTTTGTTGAATGCTTTGGAAATCCAAAAAAAGAGAATTGAAAAAGCAAGGTTTGTTGTGAATGGAGCGGGTGCCGCAGCTATGGCCTGTATAATGTTGTATATAGCCCTGGGTGCAAAACATGAAAACTTTTTAGTGTTTGATCGAAAGGGAGTGTTGTACAAAGGAAGAGCAGACATGGAAGAGATGAAACAAAGATTTGCCAATGCTTCCGCGGAAATGAGTTTAAGTGATGCAATGAAGGATGCTGATGTTTTTATTGGATTAAGTGTTGGAAATGTGGTAACCCCTGACATGCTAAAAAGCATGGCGAAGAACCCGATCGTTTTTGCCATGGCCAATCCAGATCCCGAAATTGCCTGGGAAGATGCCATCCTTGCGAGGAAGGATGTGATCGTTGCTACAGGTCGTAGCGACTATCCAAACCAGGTAAACAACGTTCTTGGCTTCCCCTATATTTTTCGCGGAGCATTGGATGTCCGTGCAAGACAAATCAATGAAGCTATGAAACTCGCCGCAGTCAACGCTCTGGCTGAACTGGCAAAAACTCCTGTTCCTGATATTGTGAACCTGGCCTACGGCGAAAAAACAATTTCGTTCGGCCCTGCTTATATTATCCCCAAGCCTCTTGATCCGCGGCTATTATCGTCAGTTGCGCCGGCGGTGGCCAAAGCGGCAATAGAAAGTGGAGTAGCCCAACATCCAATAACGGATTGGGAGACTTATACAAATGATCTCGACAAACGACTCGGGCTCGACAACCAGGTAATGCGCATTATTGGAAGCAAGGCGCGCCACAATCCAAAAAGAATTGTTTTTGCAGAAGCGGATAACGTAAAGATTTTAAAAGCTGCGCAAATAGTTTTTGATGACGGCGTCGGGTATCCAATCTTATTGGGTGATGAGAACAACATCAGGAATATTGCAGCCGCGAACAGCGTTGATATAGAAAGTTTTCCCATTCTGGATCCGCGAAGTGATGCCAATGAAGAAAAAAGAAATCAATATGCCGAACTTTTCTTCAGAAAGAGAGGCCGCAGAGGTCTTAATCTGTATGAAGCAAAAAAGATAATGCGTGATAGAAATCATTTTGGGTGTATGATGGTCGAATGTAGTGACGCCGATGCGATGATCTCCGGACTTACAAAGAACTACCCTGATACAATACGTCCAGCACTCCATGCAATTGGTACAGAAGATGGTGTTGAAAAGATCGCAGGCATGTACTTAATGCTGACAAAAAGAGGGCCGTTATTTCTTGCTGATACAACGGTTAACTTTAATCCAACGGCTGAAGAGGTGGCCAACATTACCATAATGGTGGCGAGAGAGATCCGCAATTTCAATATCATCCCGAGAATTGCTTTATTAAGCTATTCAAATTTCGGAAGCAGTAATTCGCCGGAAGCAAGATTGATGGCTGAAGCAAGAAAAATTGTAAAACAAAAAATGCCCTTGTTGATCGTGGATGGCGAGATGCAGGCGAGTGTTGCCTTTAACAATGAATTGATGAAGGAAAATTATCCTTTTTCGGAGTTGGTTGATAAAGATGTCAATACACTTATATTTCCAAATCTTGCATCGGGGAATATCGCATATAATTTATTAAAAGAATTAGGAACTGCTGATGCAATTGGTCCTATTTTATTGGGTTTAAAGAAACCGGTTCATATTCTACAATTAGGAAGTTCGGTCCGAAGCATCGTTAACATGGCACTTATCGCGGTTGTGGATGCTCAAATGAAATCACAAGTAGCCACAGATGAGATCGTAGAAAGATCAGGATGGTGGAAGCGGTTCAGAAAAGCAAGCAGAGAAGCGTGATGGTGAATGGCGAGTGGTGAATGGATGAGGGTAAATAACGATACGGATCGCCAATTTCATTTTGCCACCTGCCTGTTGCCAATTGCCTCCCATTGGTTCCCGATTGCAAATTTTTCCCATATCTTGTCTTGTACCTTTCTTGTCCCTTGTCATTTGTCTCTTGTTCCTTCTCTCTTCATCAAGTATCTTGCACCATAGTTTATGACCATTTTTAGTGAAATTGGCGGCTACCTCCTGATGATCAAAGGCATGTTTTCGAAGCCAGAGAACATGAAGATGTACTGGAAAGAATTTATTCATCAATGTTCCGATATTGGTATAGGTTCTTTAGGAATTGTTATCGTCATTTCAATTTTCATGGGAGCCGTGTCCACTGTTCAAACTGCCTACCAGTTGGTGAGCCCGCTCATTCCCAAATCGGCCATAGCCCAAATTGTCCGCGATACTGTAATTCTCGAATTTGCTCCCACTTTGATTTGCATTGTGCTGGCAGGCGTAGTGGGGAGCAAAATTGCAAGCGAATTAGGAAACATGAGAGTAAGTGAACAGATCGATGCTCTCGAGATCATGGGTATCAATACAAAAACCTACCTGGTATTGCCAAAAATACTGGCAGCGCTTTTAGTGATACCGATGCTGGTAGTCATTGCGGCCGTATTGGGAGTCTGGGGAGGAAGGTTAGCCGGCAGTGCTGCCAATATTATTTCTAACAGCACATTTGATAAAGGCCTGCTGGAGGGTTTTTTGCCTTACAATGTTGTTTTTGCCTTAGCTAAAGCATATACTTTCGCATTTCTTATTTCAAGTGTTCCGGCTTATTTTGGATACTATGTCCAGGGCGGTTCACTGGAGATCGGAAGAGCAAGCACAAAGGCTGTGGTTACCAGTTGCATTTTGATATTGTTTGCTGATTATATACTGGCGGCACTGTTGTTATAAGGTCCCCGGACCAGGATAGGTTATTCTTTATAACGAAAAAGTTCTTTAACGGTAATAGTTGATTATTGTAACCAACTTTTGTTGTTTAATCGACTTTTGTTGCGTCGCACACTTCAGTTTGTGTTCTTTAGTCAGAAAACTTAAAAACGTCACTCTCATTTGAGTGCTATACATTTCCCTTTTAGGGGATGGTCCATGATCGAAATAAAAAACATACGAAAATCTTTTGGTGACAGAACGGTAATCCAGGACGTAAGCGCCGTTATGCAACCCGGCCAATGCAACCTCATCATTGGTACCAGCGGTAGTGGCAAGACCGTTTTGATGAAATGCATGGTTGGCTTGCTGACTCCCGACAGCGGCGAAGTCCTGTATGACGGCAAGGACTTTACCAACATGAGAACGGAAGAAAAAACGCAGGTGCGAAAAGAAATCGGCATGCTTTTCCAGGGTTCGGCTTTGTTTGATAGTCTAACAGTAGAACAAAATGTAATGTTTCCCCTGGATATGTTCACTACAAATCCATATCGTGAGAAACTAAAAAGAGTCAATGAGGTTCTCGAAAAAGTAAACCTGAAGGATACAAATAGAAAATACCCCGCTGAAATCAGTGGCGGCATGAAAAAAAGAGTAGGCATCGCAAGAGCCATCGTGCTGAATCCAAAATATCTTTTCTGTGATGAACCAAACTCCGGTCTTGATCCTCAAACTTCAATGGTCATCGATAAACTGATAAAAGACATAACCGAAGAATATAACATCACAACAGTAGTAAATACGCATGATATGAACAGTGTGATGGAGAATGGAGACAATATCATCTATATGTACGATGGCCAGAAAGAATGGGAGGGAAATAAAAATGAGATCATCTTCAGCAAAAACCAGCGACTAAATGACTTTATATTCGCCTCGGAATTTTTGAAAGATGCAAAGGATATGCGCATGCTGGAAGAGACAGGAAAGATCTCAAATGACAGAAACATGGAAGAACTGACCGGTGACGAGGCTCCGACTCTTGTACCTCCACCTGACGAAGAAGAAAAAAATAAATGAAAAGAATATTTCTTCTCTTGCTAACTTTTCTTGTAATGAGTGTATCGGGACATGAGTTCTGGATACAACCTGACAAGTTTATTTATAAATATGCGGAATCTGTCAATATCAAATTCCTCATCGGTGAAAATTTTACAGGCGAAAACTGGACCGGGGATAAGGATAAAATAAAAAGTCTTCGCTTGTATTTCGAAGATGTTACGGATGAAAATGCCGATGACAATCTTGGAGAAAACAAAGGCGATTCTTTGCAAATAGCCATGCTTAATGAAGGAACGGTGATGCTCACTCTTAACACAACGAATTCTTTTATTGATCTCGATGGCGCAAAATTTAATGATTACCTGAAGGAAGATGGTCTGACAGAGGCTCTGAAGTACCGGGAGAAAAATGGCGACACGGCTAAGAACGGGCGTGAAAATTATCAGCGCAGTGTAAAAACTATTTTCCAGGTGGGCAATAGGTTCACGAATATCTACAAACAAAAAACCAATCTGCCTCTTGATATAATTCCCGCGGAACATCCATACTCTATTTCAAAGGATGGCAATTTTAAAGTAAAGCTTTTCTTCATGGGCGAAAAATTAAAGAACACAAAGGTCAAAGTATGGCACAAGCTGGACGACAACATTAGCCAGGAACAGTTTATAACCGATGACGAGGGAGAAATAAAATTCTTTTTATCTCCGCAGGGTGAATGGATGGTTAGCTGTGTAAAAATGATCAGACTGGAAGACGATCCAAAGGCCGAATGGCAAAGCTATTGGGGATCGCTGACCTGGGGCTACTATTAACAAGATCATCATTATCTCAAATTAACAACGATTTACAGCGGATGAACTGGCCATGGTATAATTCATGTTGTCACAACTTATTTCTCACCAATAATATCATGGCTTATGAATAAAATTTACTTTTCTTTTTTGGTGATTCTTTTTTCATCTTGTTTTCCTCACATCAATTACATCGGGAACAGTTTTCCTTCCACAAAAGAGCCCGATTTCTACGTGGATGAAAGAAGCATTGACAAACCTTATAAAATCATCGGTAAGGGGTATCCAAATGGAGTTGGTGTGCTGACCCTTAAAACTTTGCAAAAGAAGGCCATTGAAAAGGCAAAGATGAAAGGGGCGGATGCTGTTTTGGTACAAGATTATTTTGTGCAGTCAGCGGTGACAAACAGCAGTGCGATCTATCATATTAACGGCAATGGAAAAGGAATTACAGGGAATTCTACACTGTCAACCGCAGACGGTATAGACACGCAGTTTATTATTTTGTTCTTAAAATATACAGAGCAATAGAGATAAGTTACTACGATTCAGTTGTTCGCTCAATGGTTCATAGTCATAAGCAGAAGTATAGCAGTACTATCCTGGCCTGCATAAAAATAATCCATCAGCACATTGCTCATTAACTCTTACTTTTGCCCCTACTTTCAAAATTGACTATGAGTATTCTTGTAAATAAAAATTCAAAAATTTTAGTACAGGGCTTTACTGGAACTGAAGGAAGTTTTCACGCTTCACAGATGATAGAATATGGAACCAATGTGGTGGGCGGTGTAACACCGGGAAAAGGTGGAAGCATTCACCTTGGACGTCCCGTTTTTAACACAGTTGCAGATTGCGTAAAAAATACCGGTGCCGGTGTAAGTATCATTTTTGTGCCCCCGGCATTCGCTGCTGATGCGATTATGGAATCGGCAGAAGCGGGGATCAACCTTATAGTTTGCATTACTGAAGGGATCCCGGTGCAGGATATGGTAAGAGTGAAAAATTATTTACAGGGAAAAAATACAAGATTGATCGGGCCAAATTGTCCCGGCGTCATTACAGCCGCTGAATGCAAGGTCGGGATCATGCCTGGTTTTGTTTTTAAGCCAGGCAAAATCGGTATTGTTTCAAAATCGGGGACGCTCACCTATGAAGCTGCTGATCAGGTGGCAAAAGCAGGTCTTGGAATTTCTACGGCCGTTGGTATTGGCGGTGACCCCATTATTGGTACTACCACGAAGGACGCTGTTGAATTATTTATGAATGATGCCAACACCGAGGGAATTGTGATGATCGGCGAAATTGGTGGAGGCATGGAAGCAGAGGCAGCGCGGTGGATCAAAGCCAATGGAAATAAAAAACCGGTTGTTGGTTTTATTGCCGGCCAAACTGCCCCACCAGGTAGACGTATGGGACACGCTGGAGCCATTATTGGAGGGGCTGATGATACGGCGGCGGCTAAAATGAAAATAATGGGTGAGTGTGGTATCAGTGTTGTACAAAGCCCGGCAGACATCGGTAAAATTATCGCAAATATGATGAAGAAGTGAAATGGTAAGTTCTGAGTAACCAGTAGGGAGTAGAATAAATTAAGCCTCTTCAAATTTGAAGAGGCTTTTATGTAGGACGGCTATTCAAACTTCCCTTTTGCAGGGATCAATGTCTTTATTTACGAATACAATGGGCTAATTCATCTCTGCTGCTATTGTAGCTGAACAAATCAGATAAAGAATAGTAATTAGCCTGATCAACAACCTTGTCATAGCCAAGTTTGGCCAGTTCAAGTCTATTACGTTCAACATTGAACAAGCGTAGCAATTGCTTTAGCTGAGTTGTTGTAAAATAATTTGAATTGATGATCTGTTCTGCCGATATCATCTTATTAGCCTCAAAGCTTTCTTTGCTAATTGCCCACAATATCCGGTCAAACTCGTTATTACTGATCGCTCCTGCGTATGTATTACCGGTGTTAAAAGGATAATCATATTTTCGGGGCTGCCACGTGTCTCCGATTTGTGGTATTCTCGTCCTTGTTTCATTCATTGTTATGGCACCACAATCATCAATGGCAATAAGCAAACTGGTTCTTGGCTTCAAAAGAACAGAACTGTTAAACAAAACATCGCAGTTTTTACCATACAATTCAACAGACCCATTAAACGCCTCCTGGTAAACTTTTACATCATGATATGTGGGTTCAAGATTGCTGATCATGATTGAGTTGGAGCCAATGTCAAAACATTTTCCATCGACGAACACAACGATCGGTGATTGTTCAACGGATTTTATCGTCAGCGAAGCTGTAGGTCTGAAACCGGCAGCAAAGCCCGAAGTGGTCAAAAGAAAAGAAGTTAGAAGGGTAGAAATCGTTTTCATATTATTTGTGTTTTAGTCTGATAACGGCCATCTGGTAATTACCGGCAAAAGAACCATTAAGGCCAAGTTTATTTTTAATACCGGTTGCAATTTGATCGAGCATCTCTTTTAATTTCTTCATCGCTTATGATTTGCTTTAAAAATTCAAAGCATATGCCACCGAGTTAAAAAATCAGGAAAGAAAACGTTAAAGGAAAGATTCAATCGAAAAAACCAAGATGAATTTCTTTGAAACGCTTTCCAGGCAAACATTCTGACTGAGAGCGAAGTTTTGTTAAAGAATTCTCATCATCTGTTTTTATGAAAAAAACATGATCGATGCATCCATAAGACTGATTAAATAATAACTTGTAAAAAAAATTAACAGGGATGCGAATTAAACCTTTCCGTTTGGTTACGGTCGGCCTGATCTTCCAGTTACTCATAACAGTTCCAGTATTTTCCCAGCGATCAAAAAACACTTATGATAGAGAATGGAAACAGGTGAATGAATTGGTAAAAAAGGGACTGCCCAAATCAGCACTCGCGGAAGTAAAAAAGATTTACCAGATGGCAAAGAAAGATAAACAGGATGCGCACGTCATAAAATCACTTATATACATAACTGGGTTACAGGAGGAGTCATCAGACACCGAAGAAACAAAAGCGATCGTTGACCTGGAAAAAGAAACAATCACTGCCAATGAACCCGCTAGGTCCATTTTAAATAGTTTGCTTGCCGGCCTTTACTGGCGCTATTATCAACAACATCGGTGGCAATTATATGATAGAACGAATACAACTGTCCCGATAGCTGTCGGGATCAAAAAAAACGATATAGCCACGTGGACAACAGATGATTTGCACAAAAAGATTAGTGACCTTTTCCTGACGTCTGTTAAGAATTCTTCACTTCTGCAACAAACAAACTTAACAGCTTACAGTGCCATTATTTTGACAGGAAATGTGCGCCACCTCCGACCTACCCTTTTTGATCTCCTGGCTCATCGTGCACTTGAATATTTTAAGAACGATGAACGGAATATAACTAAACCTGCGTATGCCTTTGAAATTAGCCAGGCTTCAGCCTTTGATCCGGCGGCAGATTTCATTCATTATAAATTCCAAACCAGGGACTCTCTCTCGTTAGAGCATAAAGCATTGCTTCTTTATCAGCAACTGATCGCTTTTCACTTAAGTGATACAAAACCTGATGCATTGATAGATGTGGATATTGAAAGGATAGAATTTGTAAATGAAAAAGGTGTTCAGGAAAACAAAAAAGAGTTGTACCTGCAGGCATTAAACCATGTTGCGCATCAATATGAGGATATTCCTGCGGCGTCTCAAGCATCCTTTCTGGTCGGACAGCAATACAATGAGGATGCAAATTCATATCAACCCTACGGCGACACAACGCATCGATATGACAGGATTAAGGCAAAAGAAATTTGCGAAAAAGTATTGGCTCAGAAAGACTCTTCCGAGGGAAAGATCAATTGTTATAATCTATTGAACGATATCACTAGAAAGGATATGCAATTCTCAGTTGAAAAAGT
>Ga0157374_10004818_pt1 | contig 11325 bp, 8 predicted proteins | sample M25metaG_FD_115308 | JGI IMG/M metagenome (GOLD analysis project Ga0157374, IMG submission 115308) | Miscanthus rhizosphere microbial communities from Kellogg Biological Station, Michigan, USA - M2-5 metaG | ecosystem: Host-associated > Plants > Roots > Rhizosphere > Soil | place: USA: Michigan... | reverse complement strand
GCCTCCAAGGTCCACCAACTGATTCCTCGGGAATGGAAACAGCACTTCGCAAAGAATCCCCTTCGCTCTGATCTACAACATCCGGCTCGTCAGGGGAATAACACCGCGGAGTAACCGGTTACGGGCCGCTGACCAATCAAACTCCAAGTTTGATGACATTAGGAAACTACCCGATGAAGAGTTGAATGATTTTTTTACCACCGAATTAACTGAAAATGAGAGGAGAGCTTTTTTATACCACCTTAGCTTACCTCGTATTAATTCTTTGTTTAAAAGGTTTAACGCTAAAAACTGCAGCGACTATTGGAATGCAATTTCTGAACATAAACGTGAAAATTTATTGGAACATTTACGAACGATAAATGATGGGAGCCAGCATTCGTTTCTCAGAAATTTATCATTTGAGCAACGGAAGACCATAATCCACGATCCAAAAATTAAATTTGATTACATACAACAATTTTCTAAAGATTTCTTCCACGACTATGCTCCATTTAAAAACTTTCCAGCGGATTGGAATCAAATTTCCAGCGATGATTGGAAAGGATTGGAATGGAAGGACCGATATTATTTAATGATCGCCGCGAACAATAGTCAACGAAAGAAATTATTGAATGAAAATTTAAATACTAACGAACTCAAAAAAGAATTTTTTAATGCGATTTCTCATTCGAGAGAGCAACAAGTCCGTCTATTGGAAAGCGTAAACAATATTGAAGGTAATGGCATATTGGAGGTTCAAGAGGACAGTTATGAACAAGCCCTAGAAATATGGCGAGGCGTATCAGGACCATTCAAACCCGCTGTATTTATCCTTATACCTCAAAATTACCGTGACTACATATTTGATAATATATCGAGTGACGAATTCGATAAGTTCTTTGGCAGCACAAGCGATATAGAACGATTGCAGATATTCAAAAGCTTATCAGATAAACACAGAGAGATATTTTGGGGGAATGCCACGACTTCCCAACATGTATTCCTTCGGCGATTGTCTCACACAGATTTAGCCGAGTTTTTAAATTATGTCCCCGAGAGTTTTCTTACGCGTACTTGGCTAGAGTTGTCTCCCAACGCTTTCCCGACGATATGGCCCCATTTAACGGAAGACACTCAAGAAAAGTTGTGGAAAGCCTTCTCCATATCGGAGAAAGCAAAGTTAATACCTCATCTGCCCATCGATGACCTGTTACATATATGGAAAAAGAGAATACCTTTAAATATCCATACAACAAAAGCAGACGACACCCCGCTTTCTGTTGCCCGTGAATTTGGCGTAGCAGTGGAGGGAGTGATCGCTCAAAACATGAAGGCCTTGCACTTTAAACCAGGAAGTTCAATTCAGATAAAAAAACATCAAATCGGTCAGGAACCATCACTACTGACGATGACATACGTACCTACTGAGAGCGACACTATTGCCACCTTATCTCGCGATCCGAAAATCTCCGCTAATGAACTGCTTGCAGATAATATAAATTCCCTTAAATTTCCTTCGCAAGAAAAAATCCAATTACCAATAGAAAGATTAGCGATATGGAAATTAAATTCAGTTCATGATCAATACTTGCTTCTCAAAAAATTACCTTCTTCCGAGGGATATGCCTATTGGCAAGCAATCCCAGATAAGCTTAAAGGAGATTTTTGGAATACTCTTGATGATGACCAAAAGATAGAATTACTGGAAACTTCTCCGCTCCTCAGAAAAGATCTCGTTGCCAGATTCTTACCGGATCCAAAAGCAGTATTTGATATTTGGAATAGAAGCAGCACTCAATTTCAACGTACCCCCGGAAATATTTGGGCACTGAGAATACGGTTATTGAAGATTTTGCCGGAAAATTTAAAGGAAGACTTTGTTAACCAGAATCTCAATACCCCTGGTTACTGGCAGAGTAGATTACCCGTAATGGGATCGTCAAATGAACTCGATATTATCGTCGCATTGCCGAGTTCGGAAAGAACGACAATATGGAATTTAAAAACAGCGGCGGAAAAAAAAGAATTATGGCGAGACCATGCGGAGCTACAAACTAAACAAGCAGAGCTTTTCATTCACTTAAACAAAGAAGATCGGGGTGATCTTCTTGCTCAAGTAGGGATGCAGTCGTTTGGTGAAATGTATTTTATTATCCCGCCAGATCATCGCTATGCGGTTGGCGACCTCTTAGATATAGAGCAAAGAGCGGAACTCGCTTTACAACCATATGTTCGCTTAGATGACATTGTGGGCACGAGATTTCCCCGTGCAGCTGTTGAACCGCATTTGAAAGATATGTCGGTCGATGATTTGACGAGAAAAATCTCTGATATTGAAGACGGCTATAAAAACAGGCTGAGCCATGCATTAGAGAACCTGCAAAACTTTGATAGATTCAACCAGCCTGTACATGATTTGAATGAGAGAGAAAAACTTGAGGAAGCACTGTTAGATGCTTGCGTAAACATTGATGGAATGAAGGCATTCGCGTTTGTGCACCAACGGATCGCCGCTGCATTTCAAGGAATCCCGGATCCTTTTCAAAGAGGTTTCGCTCCTTACAAACTAGAGCCACGGGATCTTACCGAAAAGCAAACAGCGAATACATTGCGCCAATTTACAATTTCAGAATCGCTGAGGGAGTCATTCTTATTCGCTGCGGGCGAGGGCGTAGCCAATTGTGAAGACAATCTTTTAGATGCCATCGATAGCTTCACACGAACGTTTCATTCGAATGATGAAGATGTTCTTGGTAGCACCTCTTCGCTGCTGAAAAAAGTTTTTTATCGGTATGCGGAGACCACCCGGCAAAGACTTACATCGCTTCTAATCGACGCGACACAAAGAACAGGTGAATCCAGGGAAATCGCCTTAAAAGTTTCTACAGATCTGGCGCGAACGCTTTACCTCGATGATTTTCGTCAGTCTATGAATTTTGCAGGCATGGTCGCCACAAAGCCACAATTAGAGCAAATAAAAGATTTAATAAGTAGCTTGGCTGATGTTGATGACGCCCGAAGAACCAAGCTGGTTGACGATTATGCCGCCTCTTTTATAAGTGAAGCTAATTTTCACAGAAATGGAACCACAAGTAGTGAAAGTAAAAAAACAGCTCATCACAGCACGGGTTTACAGGGTTTATCTGATTTTGTGCTTAATGACAAGTCGCCTACTGCAGATGAGAGTTGGAGTGCAAAATGGAGAAATCACTTACGTGATAACTATCGCGCTATTTTCGAGCGCAGTACCAACGCTTTACTCGATAATAAATTAAAAACGGAATTTGATCGATTGCAGGAAGCAGTAGAATCAAATAGTAGCTTTAAGGGAAAAGAGAAAGCGCCTGTCGTTACGAATACCGATGGCACATCGTCAAACGTGAATTCGAGTGCCTTAACCATCGAAAAAGCCTATGAACACTATCAAGACTTTGAAAGAAAAGCTGATGAAGACATCGTTATTCAATTAACCAAAGATTCAATCTCTGCAGTATTGGCAACACGGAAAAGACTTCAATCACACAGCGGTGAAACATGGGCCTTAGATGTTATGGGTTCACCTGATGAAGATAGACAAATAAATTGGAGAAGAGTAATCCCTGCAATACAAATTCAGCTGGAAATTGTAAGAGAACTGAAACCCGAATTAAAAACAATTACCATACCTGATGAATATGGTGCCGATAACAAAAAAAGGATTTGGGTCGCAGCACAGGGATTAGACTTTGAAGTTGAAGGTATACACCATGATAATCACTTGCTGTCGTCCGGCGAACATTCAGACGTGGTCGACTTACTTAGGACTCGACTTCAGCTGCTAGGCAACCAAAAAAGTAATGATGAAGATATTGAGAAAAAGAAAACCGAACTTCAAGAAAAAATAGACTTTCAGAATAAAATTAAAGACCAAAAATTAAGAAAAGAAAAACTAGAAGCCGCTCGTGAGGAAAATGCTCTGCTTTTAAACGAGACTGATCATTTTCTTGATAAATACGCGCCTTTATCCGATTCAACCAACGCGGAAATACTTGACCTGAGAAGTAATTTAACAAAAACAAATGAAACAATAGAAGCGCATCAAGCGTTAGCGAATCAAGATAAATTATCCGAAAAAGACATAAAAGCACTTGAGGATTTTCATGTAGAACATAAAACAAATTTAGCCCAATGGAAATCAACGCTACTCACAAAAAAAATAATGTTAGAAATTGGTCTAATGGCTAACCTTGCTTCGCAGATCGCGCAATTTAAAGACGCGCACCCTTTATCCGACGCTCTAGCTACGACTGTTCAAAGACTTGAAGCGGATATTAAAAAAACGCAAACCGCCTTAGAAAAGGCTGCTATGCAAATCAACGGTATAGTGCCCCAACGTCAGCAAGCCAAAACCACACCCGGAACATCTAATAATGTTGGTGATCAGAACGATGCAAATCAAAAAGCCCAGCTTTCCAATGGCCAATCACCGTTGATTTTCAAAAGCGCAAATAGCAATTTAGAAAAAAGCGATGAACTGAAAGAAGAGTTTCGTCACATTCAAGAAAATTATCAGAATCGTCAGCTTTCACCCCCAACATTTGCGACTGGTCTAAGTGAAGACGGATTCGATTTAATCGACTATTCTTTAACTCAGGAAAAAGGTAAGACGACAACCACAAGAGATGCTGAAATAGATGACCTGCATAAGGAAATAGCGGCGTTAAAACTCCAGTTGAGTCTTACACGCAAAGCCAAAAGCGAAGATCGTATATCTATAGAGAAGACAGACGAAGCTAGCCGGGCGATAAAACAAGATGCTTCCACGTCAGATTCACCGTTCGATGAGGCATCGGTACTGGCTGCAGCACTCAATAGCGCCTACAAAATCGGCAGCTTGGCAAAGTACCAAAATTTTGATGGTCAAGTAAAAGCCACTAGTAATGGGACTGTCTATATAAAAATGGCGAAATCAATTGGTAGGAAAATCGTTTCATCGATTTCATCAGGATCAAAGCCAAAAGCAACTATTATTAAGACAACACTTGCAGAACTCGGCTGCAAAGAACCACTTAATGCTGGAGATGTCGTCACGGTTAAAGGGGGGAAATTAGAGACCTTCACAAAAAAAATGGCGCAGGCTAAACCATCTACTTCTACTAGTGCTAAGGTAAAAGGGCCGGGTGCGGGATAAAGGCGCTATTACTCTACGGCAAACGTATGCAACATATGCTAGGGGCTTAGAAAATTAGTTCCAGCCTTTTAACGATATCCGGCATAAATGCTCCTTGCACGAATGCGCCTATCAATCCCACTGCGGCTATTGCATATAACGCGACGAATAAATGCTTATTCAACTGGGGATTGTGGACACGCCAAATAAGGGGGATATTGACTAAGACGCTGGTCAACGATGCGATCACCGCACCTACCCCGGCAACATTTGCGGAAAGTGTTCCTTTGGCCGCTAAACTTGCCGCTGCTGCAACTGCACTCGCGCTGGAAACCAAACCACCAAAGAAACTCACTAAATAAAATCCAAATTGTCCTAATTCTCTCTGCGCTAATCCACCAGCAACTTGCAGCAGAAGAAAATACAACCCAAATTTCAAAGCGGCTTTAAGAGAAAACGGCAATGTCAAACGCACAGGTTCGGTTTCAGTCTCATTTGATAAAGCTGGTTGTTTCTTGTTTAGCAGGATGAAGAGTGCCGCCATCAATGTCATTAGCAAAAAAGATAAAAGAGTTGTCGCTATTACTGAAGGCGCAAGGAGGGCGATAAGCACGACATTGCGTGCTGTCATCGCCGCTATGGCCAGTAAAATGCCGCGGCAGGTCACTTTGATCATCTGGCTTCCACTTTTCCCCACTCGATTTGCCAGTTCATTTACCGTAACACCGCTATTTACCAGTCCCCCCAAGAAACCGGTGAGTTCAATACCGCGCTCACCATAAATTTTCCATAAAACGTAATTTACAAACCCAATTGCCGCAATCAGGATAACCGTGACCCATGCTGCCCGAGGTTCAATTAATCCCCAAGGTCCTATAGCACCGATAGGTAATGCGGGATAAATAACGATAGCTAAAACGGCGAGCAAAATCGCTGATCGCAGTTCGTTTTCGGTTAGCCCCATGGTGAAGCCGGAAAGCGGTTGTTTCCACGCCAGCAACGCCGTCGTAATCACCATGACCGCAGCAGGCGTGAGAGTATGTCCTTGGCCGCATAAAATGCCTGAGATGCAAGTAACGAGCATTGCTGCTGAAGTCGTCAACTCGGCGCCGCCATTAGCGCGTAAAGATTGAATGTTCAGAAATACAGTGAGTAGGGCGGTGAAAAAGAGGCTGGCAAGCGCAAAATTCTCCCCTAAGAAACCGCCTAAAGCACCCAATAATGCAACAAACCCAAAGGTGCGGAGCCCTGCCTCTTTGCCACGACGTTCCCGTTCAAGACCAATCAATAGACCGAGCGCCAACCCCAACGCAAGTCGTATCAATGTCTGTAGGTAAGGCCATTCCTGAACGGATAATAGCGTCATCGGCGCATTAGTGGTTGGTAAAAACATAGCGGGAAATTAGCATAGTTTGTATCGAAGTACGAATAGATGTAAGTCAAGTAGAAGACATCGTTGCGGTACTGTTCGTTTCTGATGTTACTTGTGACTAGGCAGAGTCGCTCTGCGTTGTAATCACGCTAGAGCACGGTGATGCAACAAACAATGCACATAAGCAAAGAGTCGCATCAAGCGGCTGTTTGTGATGAAGCATTACCGCTAATCCAGGCATGCTTGCAAGGTTGCTCGAAACAAAACAATTCGAAATCGTCTTAGCCGAATTTATGGTGCGATTATCGAATGGCTGCAGTGCAATTACATCGGCACATCACACCTCGTATGGCATAGCAATGGGCAATCGGGGCGTGAGGTAGAATTGGCAAAGTAATTCATTCCTAAATCCTATTACTAAACTTGGAGGGTGTAAGCATGGAAGGAAAAATGATTACAACCGCATTGGAGCTACCCGGTTATCAGATCGCTCAGAATGTTGGTGTAGTGCGAGGAATTGTTGTTCGTTCAAGATCGATAGTGGGTTCGTTTTTCGGTGGGCTCCAGACAATTATTGGCGGCAACATCACCATCTACACGAATATGTGCGAGCAAGCGAGAAAGGATGCGTTTCAACTCATGCGAACGCAAGCGGAGAAAAATGGCGCCAATGCAATTATTGCCGTGAGATACGATGCTACTGAAGTTATGCGTGGTGTAACGGAAGTACTGTGCTACGGAACTGCGGTTGTTGTTCGCCCTGAATGAGGAGCCGAGGATGAAGACTAGTATGTGGGCGGGAATACTGTTGTTTATCCTGGGCGTATTGCTAGCGCTTGTTGAGCTATGGTTTTCGCCGTGGGAGCCGGAATTGTTTATGAAATTGGAAATCACAGTAGGGGCATTCTTGCTTGTTATCGTAGTTGTTGCCTTTGTTAGGCGAGAATACAAAGAGAATAAAGCTATTCGGAGCGGAGACCGACTCGATGAGTAAGCAATCGGTGAAGTGAAAACGGTTGCTGTGTGGTTATGGCAAGGGGCTGCTTGCTGTTGCTGAGTGATGTAAGAGTAGTGTGAGTCACGTGAAACCCGATGACATAATAGGAATCGGGTTTTTTTTGGGGTGTGAAGCAGCAAAATTTATACCGTAGAAGCGATTATCACTAAGCGTCATTTAAGAACTGGACGCTTGCTGCAAACGGTATCGCCTCGATATTTTGCATTGGCATACAGTACCAGTTCAGTGTTTACCAAGAGCGCAATAAAAACTCTCTTCAATGCAGAGAGCCCTTTCTTTTGACTCGCGTCTAACGAAAATTTTTCTTGATATTTATCTATTGCAGCTATACGCAGCCAACAAAACATACAAATGCCGGCTATAACAATAAAGAGAGGATCTTCTGGCCTAAAGAGTTAATCATAATTTTTCTTTAATTTCAGCCGGAAAGGAGACCTTATCTTCAACACGCCACGTCTTTTAGTCATAGATCTTCCCACAACGGAATTTGCTGGCGATGATAGTTACTATTCATGATTCCCCAAGGTGATGATTAGAGAGGGGATAGTTTGTCTTCGTTCGCAAATAAATAAATTGGGCATGTTTAATGCTGGACAATGAAGCACTCCGCAACGCGTAACGGGCGTGCTTGTTCCGGCAATGATAGTTAAGGAGCACGGAAATGGTTTACACCACTAAACGTTTCGGTTGGATTCCAGATATCCCCGATCAGCGTGACCAAATGTATGCAGCACCCGTCGAAACGTTAAGAGAACTACCACCGAGTAGTGATTTACGATCGCAATGCCCGCCTGTTTATGATCAAGGACAGCTTGGCAGTTGTACCGCGAACGCAATTGGCGCTGCCGTCCAATTTGAGCGAGCGCAGCAAGGATTAAAGCCGGATTTTGTTCCTTCTCGTTTATTCCTTTACTACAACGAGCGGGCTATAGAAGGCACTGTTAACTCCGATGCCGGCGCGATGATACGCGATGGAATAAAAAGCATGGCAAAGCAAGGTGATTGTCCGGAAGAAGAATGGCCTTATGTGATTTCTCATTTCATGGAGAAGCCTTCTGCTAAATGCTACAAAGATGCAAAGAAATATAAAGCGATCTTGTATAGAAAAGTCATACGCAACCTGAGCCAGATGAAGGGCTGTTTAGCATCCGGTTATCCGTTCGTCTTCGGCTTTGCGGTCTACGAAAGTTTCGAAAGTCAGCAAGTGGCTCATACCGGCAATGTGCCGATGCCTTCATCCAATGAACAGATCCTCGGCGGTCATGCAGTATTGGCGGTTGGCTATGACGATGCGCATCAACGCTTTATCGTTCGCAATTCCTGGGGCGATAGTTGGGGAAATCAGGGATACTTCACTATGCCCTACGCGTATTTGATGGATCCTAACCTCTCCGATGATTTCTGGACGATTCGCTTGATATCTTCTTGATAAAGTAATCTGCTGTAAGTGTGTAAAGCAGCTGGAGACCATGCGAATGATTGCATTGTGGCGCGTCTTATGCCTCATAGAAGTCATGATATTGATGTTGTTCTCCGGCTGCCGCATATCGGACCGATCTGACTCGCTTATAGAAAGGAAGCAAATGCCTCAATTAATGTTGACGGAAAAGGACCAAGGAAAATCGATTACGGTGAAAGCAGGCGATACGATTACTGTCACCCTCAATGAAAATCCGACTACAGGCTTCCGCTGGGAAGTGGAAAAATACGATGCCGATATCATTGCGCTTCGAAATTCGTCGTTTGTTCCTCCTGCCACGTCTAGTCCGGGAGCGGGCGGTGAGCATGTTTTTATGTTTGAAGGAAAGAAGCCCGGCACTGCTCAGCTTGCACTCGAACTCAAGCGAAACTGGCAGGCTAGCGATGCGGTTACTAAGCGCTATGCGGTTAGTGTGAGCGTGGCGGAATGAGTTAGCTACCGTGCAAATTCAGGCCGCACTGTGTTGATTACGTCCTCGCTGTTTAGCGTGGTACATCGCTGTATCGGCGTGGATTAGTAATGTTTCCGAATCAAGACCATCATCGGGATAAAAGCTAGAGCCGATACTGGCGGTAATAGTGGTAGCCGCAGCGCCAAAACGGAATGGTTTACGTAAGGCCTGTAAGATCTTATCGGCTATTGTCGTTACCTGATACTCTTGAGTCGGACCATCGAGAAGCACGACAAACTCATCGCCTCCTAAACGAGCAACCGTATCTTCTTCCCTTACGCTATTGGTAAGACGTTCTGCGACATTAACCAATAGCATGTCGCCGAAGACATGTCCCATATTGTCATTTACTAATTTGAAAGAATCCAGGTCGAGAAATAGCAATGCGAAGTTTTCGTGCTTACGTTGTGCGCGTGCGATAGCTTGTTTGGTTCTATCTTTCAATAGATCTCGATTGGGTAATCCTGTGAGCGGGTCATGAGTGGCGGCATATGCCAGTTGTTCTGTTTTTTGGATTGCTTCCGTGACGTCCCGGAAAACAGAAACGACGCCCATTATTTGGCCATGACGGTCATACAATGCCGTCGCTAATTCCTCGATGCGGTGTGACGCACCGCCACTGCAAAATAACGTGGTCTGTTTTGCAACTTGTCTGCCAGAGAGAAGACTATCTTCCATTGCGGTAGCGGTGCGCTGGTTATGTACATCGATATTTACAAAAACTTCATTGACGGGACGATGCTGCGCAGAATGAGAGCGCCATCCGCAAAGCCGCTCCGCGGCAGGATTTAAATACTCGATATGGCCATTGGCATCAATGAGTGCAACACCTTCTCCGATGGAGCTTAGTGTGGTTTGTAGTCGATCCTTTTCTCGGAAGAGCGCTTCTTCCGCGTGACGACGTTGTTCCACTTCGGCTTCTAACTCACGCTTGTCGAACCGAAGGATTAAGGACGTGCGAATATCCCGATGTAGATTCCACGCCGACACCAATAGGGCTATGAGAAATATCAACGTCATAATTCCCATTGCTGTTTGCAAACGGGTACCAAGCACTAGATATCTGCCTGCCAACGGTAATAAAGTTGGCACCAAAAAAATGAAACAGGCTTCTAATCGTGGTGCAAGGACAGAAATGCCGCCAGCCGACATGCCGGCTAATACAAATGCAACAAACGCTTGATTGGCAACTAAATCACGCGGAAAAAGCACGAACGCGGCCGAACCCCATACTATTCCTGACACTGCCACACCGATTAAATACAGAGAATGCCAAGATTGGGTGTGGGTGAATTCAGGCGTAGCCTTTTTGTACCGCCATACAATTAATGCGCGGCACATGGTGACTAATAATAAGCATGCGTACCAACTTACCGATGTGGAGAACGGAATGATGGAGGTACCTTGAACAAAGGCAAGAATTGCTCCATTGATAAGCGCTGTTGAATAAGCCAGTGGCGCATTTTTATAGAGTAGTTTTACTTGCTCTGCGTATAACTTAACCGAATAGCTATTCTTAGTATCGGTGTTTTTCACATGGGGGTTTAATAGCCATCTCAGCATGCGGTGCGTCGATCCTATGGGTAAGTTAGACTTACTTCAGTCTAGTTCGAATTCTCACCATACGTTTACGATTTTAAGAATCGCCAGAGGGAAAATTCCGATCGCACGGGAGATATGGGTTCGATGTGTTACAAAAAGTGCTTCGCTGTATTTTGTGGTTGCGCTAAATCAATCGCAGATCTCTTGGTTTCGTCCCGCTGAAGACTTTCTGTAATTGCTGATCATTTAATCCGTACAAATTGCCGAATAGTCCTGCTAGCACTGTTCGATATTCGTTCAATACCGGATAGTCGCGATTCTGGAACAGGTT
>Ga0157374_10004817_pt1 | contig 11327 bp, 3 predicted proteins | sample M25metaG_FD_115308 | JGI IMG/M metagenome (GOLD analysis project Ga0157374, IMG submission 115308) | Miscanthus rhizosphere microbial communities from Kellogg Biological Station, Michigan, USA - M2-5 metaG | ecosystem: Host-associated > Plants > Roots > Rhizosphere > Soil | place: USA: Michigan... | reverse complement strand
CACGAATCACTCCAGAGATGGGATCGATAGTGAACAGATTACTTCCGTCTCCTGATAAATGGAATCTGATGGTTCCAAAGGGACCACTATCTTTGTCTGATGCAGCCACAGTAATGATTGGTGTTGGCCAGACAACATCTTCTGAAACAACAGTAGAGTACTCTTCCTGATGGAAGACCGGACTGTGATCGTTCATGTCCTGAACGTGAATGACAACATGTGCTAGTGATGTGGAGGGTTCTTCGTTGGCGTAGAGTTTAGATGCTCTTCCTCTCACAATCAGAGTCAAAGTTTTCTCATTTAAGTCTTCAAAATCTAATCTTTTCTTTAGTGAGACTACTCCACTAACAGAGTCCACAGAGAAAAGATCCCTGACATCACTCTGCTCATCCTTTTCAAACTCTCTCACTGGGGTTCCTGTGACTGCATCCTTGGCAGTTAGAGTGATTAAAGTGCTGCCAATTATTGTCTCTTCAGGGACATAAATGTCGTACTTGGGGTTCGAAGGGGTCCATGGAAGAGTAAAGAGCGGATTCGCTTCAGAATCTTTTTGAAGGAAAATGGAAACCTCTGCCTTTGACTCCTGGAACTGAATGCCATTCTCATCCTGAACAGAGACTGGAATAACAATCGTGGATGCCTTATTCAAGAGAGGGAATCTTGAAGTATCGACAAGGTATACTGATCCAGATGTTGAGTTGATTGCGAATGCCTTATGAAGGTCCTCAGAGGCCCTTCCTTCTGAATCCACGAGAATGAAACCAGTCCTGTCTCTGATGATGATTCCTTCTGGATTAAGAGAGTACTTCAATGAAGACCCTGCATCCACATCAACTGCCTTAACCTGCATAATCCTCTTCCTTGAAGTCTTGTTACTGTTGTTGATAAATTCTCTCTGAGAAAGATAGACAGTGTACGAGTCTGTTGGCACAAACTTGGGTACCTTATTGTTCACATCAAGGATGTTGATTTTAACGGTGGTCGTCGTAGTAAATGGTTTGGGTTCTCCAGAATCTGTCACTGCGACAATGACATCGTAAAACTTTGCAGTCTCAAGATCGAGCAGGGCATCTCGACTAACTCTCAACTCTCCTGTCGACTCGTTTATCTCAAAGTTTCCTGCATCTGAATCTGAGAGGATTGAATACCGCATCATATTGTCGTCTCCATCAGGATCCACTGCCGTAACAGAAATTATATGGGATCCTGGAGGGGCATCCTCTTTGATTGAAACTTCATACGGTTCCTTCAAGAAGTATGGAGCACCATCCCTGTCACTTCTGACCACCAGAGTAATGATTGTCTCAGATTCCAAAGGAGGGTCTCCTCCGTCAACTGCTTTTACAACTGCCTGGTAATTAAACTTTGTTCTCGATCCATCCTCTTTTACAGGAGAGAAGATGGCAACTGCAGGTGAAGTTAGTTTGACTTCTCCAGAAACTGGATCGACAAACAAGGAAGAAAGATTGGATTCTTTGACGTAATATCTAATGCCTTGGTTCCCTCCCTGTATCGGACCATCTCGATCAAGTGCTCGAAGAATCATGGGAGGAGTCAAGCGCTTCTCTCCTTCAATAACTTCTCCAGTTGTATTCATTCCAGGAACAAATAGAGGAGGGTTATCGTTTACATCCAAAACTTCAATGATTAGGTTGACTGCAGTGGACTTTCCTCCTCCATCAGTCGCCACATAAACCAAGGAGTAAACTGGTTGAGTCTCAAAATCCAAACAGGTTTCAAATAAATCTGTTGTGGTCGAAACATCACATGGTTCGATACCAATCTCTCCCGTCTCTGGTCTCACAAAGAACTTTTCTGACCCCTCTCCTTTCAAAGAATAAGTGACTGAACCAAATTCGCCAGAATCAGCATCAGTTGCCTGGAGTGAGAAAATGGAAATGTTTGGTGGGGCTGCTTCAGGGACCTGGACCATGTACTGGTCAGAGTCAAACACAGGATGATGATCATTAGCATCGAGAACGATCAACGTAACATGAGAGGAAGACTTTTCTCCATTTGATTGGGATGCAATGACTTTGAATTGAAAAATTCGCTTATTCTCTTGTTCAAAGTCAACGAGATCTGCGTTTAAGACACGTAAAGAAACTTGTGTCCTGCCATAAGCAATTTTGGGTTCAACAGAAAAAGCCAAGGAAGCCTTGTTCTCTTCATCCACATCCTCAAGTGAGAGACTAAACTTGGCATTCTCTCCTGCATCCGAGTCAGTGACAATAAGAGCGAACCCGGGAATCAAAGAGTTGTTGGAAATGTCTTCTGTGATTGGTATCCTAATGTCTTTGAGAGAGAAAGTTGGCTTTTGGTCGTCGATGTCAAGAATCTTGACAGTGACATTTTCAATAGCAAAGTCGCTAGTTTCTCTTCCATTAACAAGTTCAACCGCTTTTATGGCAAATTCGTAGACATTTCCATTTGCAAGAACATCTGGGTCCTCTCGATCGATTGGAGTGGAACTTGAAGTCAATGTCCAAGACTCGTCGCTGATGTGCTTCAAAGCAAAGTACTTTTTAACGTCGTTTAGTAATACTAACTTGAGCGGCCTTCTTAGAGAAGGAGTTGCATCTCCATCCCTGGCAGTTATTGTAAGTAAAGGTGTGTCTGGTGGCAGTGATTCGTTCACAGTTAAAGCAAAGGGGGTCGGAGTCAGGAATCTCGGGTGTTCATCCTGTGCATCCAATACTTCAATGTTAACAGTGACATTGGAAGAGAGCCCTCCTCTATCCTTGGATACGATTAACATCGAATAACTCGTCGTGGCCTCAAAGTTTAGCGAGGCAGCCTTGAGAGAGATGCTTCCTCTGTATTTTCCTTCGGACAGAAGAGTAGTCTGGACATGAAACATGTCACAGGCCACTGGAGAGAAGTAGGGAGAAGATGAGTTGGTGTTGACGACTGAAGGAGATGCTCCTGGAGGATCCAAAGGAATGCACTCCAAGGAGACTTGAGCATTCTGTCCGGCATCGATATCAGTTACAAAGATGCCGTCAAATACAGTCGTAAATGGATGAGTTGCTTCAGAGACAGTGAAGGAATAGGGTGTCCCTGTGAAGGTGGGCACGTTATCATTGGCATCTCCCACTTTAACTTCCCTTTGAAGGGACACAGTGTTGGCCACTCGATTCTTTGTCTTCTCGTCAGTGACAGTAACTATGACATCGAGCACTGGCTCAGCCTCTCGATCAAGAGACCGGATCAACTTTACATTCCCAGAATCCTTGTCCACTGAAAAGGAATCACCAGACATGTAATAGTATACTCGACCGCCATCAGGATCCCTTGCCTTGAGAGTATAAACTATACTTCCAACAGCAGTGTTTTCATTAACAATGAACCCATTGAGGTCTCCTCCGGGTAAAAACTCAGGAGGACGATTCAACTGAGTTTGTTGTGTCGAAAGACCTGTTTTTGAAAGTAAGGCGTTATATTCTTTGTCTGGAAATTTGTCACTCAATCTTTGGGTGTATCTTTTAAACAATAGATGTCTTAGAAAGAGGTCGAGGGTGAATGTATGATATCACAAGTGAAAGGAAATAAGATCAAGAGCAAAGAAGATGAAAGTAACTACAAGAAGTAACTAAATAGATAATAAATGTCAGTAAAAAATATCATTTGTTGCAGGAAAAGAAAGAGAATCATTCATTCATAACCAAAATTACATCCATTATAACGTGGTTCGTGTGTCTGACTTAAGGGAGTCATTCATGGAAATCAGAATGACACTCTTCAGTTTCCCTTGAGTTCCCTTAAGATAATTCAGACACAAACGAATGCATGCAAGGAATATCTTTAGTATGACAAGTGACGGTTAGGTCAGGGAATGGTTTGTTTGTCAAGTTTAAGTGGTAAAAAACAATCGCAACCAAATCAAGGTTAAATTACTCACCAAAAAATAACATAAACTGAAACAGCAGTAGGGCTGCCTGGAATGATCTTGAGAATGGATGGCAGGATGGATTCATTGCCATTTCGTGTGTCGGCTACTCTTGTTATTAATTCTCACTCAGGTTGACAATGATGATTACGATGAATAGGTATAATAATTTAGGGATCCATGTCGTCTTCTTTGCAGTCTTGTTCTTTCACAACAACTTTTCTACGGATTAGGATGGAGCATCACGGCCACATCATCATGAGCATCATGTTGATGATGCCTCTCTAGTCTAGTGGTTCCTTCTTCTCTTTCTGTACTCCATCTCAGCATCTTCTCGCAGGTCAGACACTGACAGGTAAGGAATGCGTGTAGAATAGAGACCATTCCTACATCTTGTCTTGAATGCATTCACTCCTGCCAAACCTGTTTATTCTCTTCTTCTCGGTCTTCAAAGGAGACCAGAGATCTCATCATCATCTTGTTTTGTTCACTCCCTCATGCCTTTCCCTCATTCATTCAACTTTTTTGGTCTTCTCCTGCAGTTAAGTGACCCTCGTTGTCTCATGTCATTTTTGTTTTGTTGCTGGACTTGTGGTCACGAAAAAGACAACAGCACTTGCATCACTCCATGTGACCATCCTTTTTCTTAAGAGTACTTTGATACAAGAATGCATTTCCGCTTTTCTTTTATACATAATCTTTAGTGTCCACTCTTTTTCTCTTATACTCTTACACTCAAAGTTTATCTCCTCTTGTTCTCATTTTAATGACACATTAACAACAGTAGCAGCTTAAAATAAAAAAGAATGTAAAATCATGAGCACAAAACAATGAATGAGTTTTCTTTTTCGTTCTCTCTCACTTGACAGAGAATTGGATTAAGTTTTGACATACAATTCAGTAGGACATCTAAATGAATGACAAGAATGAGAGAAGGAAATCGAGTTACATGTGATTGAACGAGAGAAATCAAGATAAAAGTGAATATCTTTTTCTTTCATCCATCCATGCAATCGAGTCATTTCATTTCGTGAGATAAAGTTGATCAATGTTTTATAGCAGATAATGATGGCGGTGTCTGTGATGATGGCATGACATAATGGATGTGGAATTGATGACTCAATAGACTGGACTAAATCAGTCTATCAATGTGTGTGTTTCGAGTCGTAAGTCAAGAATCACCTTCAAATGGTATAACAATTTACGATTCCTTTACAAGGATTTCTAGGATGCAGTCATCATCATTGTCAACATGACAAGGGGATAGAAATCTACACAACTATCACACATTCACACGTAAATTAGATTAAGTTAAGGTGGATCGAGAATAAATTGGCATTGAAATGCAGACCTCATTTGATCACATCAATGTCTCAATTGTATTCCTCTCACATTTCTATCAACAAATCAGTCGATTCGATAAGAAAAGTAGGCAAATCAAAGAAGGAAAGAAATCCCTTTTGTCATCAAAAAGATCAGGGTCAGTCTGATTCACTTTCTCTCCATCAGGTTAACTAAACAAGAATCGTTCCTGACACTAATAATCACGGAATACATTGGAGTCAAATAAAAACTTAACTTTTCTTTCAAAAAAGATTGACTGACTAAAGAGTGACTTAGAAAGCTCTCGATAAAACCTCATGCCATTCAAGGGACTTTGTCGAGGAAGATGGTAATCTCAATCACTCTCAAGCCCCTTTCAAGTGGATCAGTGACCACAAGACCTCTCCTCTTCCATCTCAAGTCGTTTTGTTCTTCAATGAAGTCGGCTACCTTTCTAGCACACTTGTCATAATAGGGTTCGACACAGAGATAGAGAAAGTAGGCAGAGAGACAGGCACAACAGGATTCACAAAAAGCCCTCCCAGACATGGATTCTCCCTGTGAGTACATGGAGTTAATGTGGTTGATGAGGTAGTTAAAGGATTCATGGTCAATGTATCCCTCCAGTTCTGATGGAAAAGTAGTTTGGAATCGAACCCCTGTTCCCTGTGAGTAGTCTCTCTGGACAAAGACCTTCTTGTATTTGGCTGATGAGTTGGACTGGTTCGTATTGTTGTGGGCAGACCGAGATGAGGAAGGCAGTCCTTGTGGTTGTCCAGGATGAGGATGAGTAGCTGTATTAGTTGTAGACTGATTGGCATTCAAAGCAGAAGGGGCATCGTTTTTGGTCTGTTGTTGTTGTGGTTGAGATCGACCTCCTGGTCCTCCAGCAGATGGAGGAGGAGGGTTTGTTCCTCCTCCACGATCCCTCTCTTTGGCCATGGAGTAGTGATGTCCTAAACCAATGAATGAATGTCGAGCTCCTGCTGTTACTTCACCAGAAAAAAAAAATACAGAAACAGATGAGAAGTAGAGGGAGCTCATGTCCTGTCATACAATTCAATTCAATTTCTTTTATTCATTCAAGACAAGTCGATTACAATGTAAATGATTAAAATGGTGGTATAAATAATCAATAAATGGTTGAGTAAGTTATTCTATGGCTGCCTGAGATAACTGCACCTGCCCTTCATGCCTTTTCCTTGGAGTAAGACTTGATCGCAAGACTTGTATAATTGAATCTCGCGTTTTAATGGCTAAAGACATTTGTTTCATGGATTCCTGAAGGGAAGAGACTACTGATGTGTATTCAGCCTGGAGTTGTTGGATTCTAGTCATGGTTACATCGTCAGAGGATCTGATGGACTTTTCTGTTTTGATTAGCAAGGACTTGATCTCATTGAGGGCTCTTATCAGGCGAGAACAACGGGAACACTTTTTGATGGTTGAAGAGGTGATCCCGTGATGCTTATGTTTTACAGGGAATGGAGATGGAGATGGTGTGGCTTCCATCCAATGCTGTTGTATAAGGTCTGTCTGAGTCGAGGAATCTTTTCCCAAGGATTTCTTTTCGGTGTTTGAAGCATCTTCAACGAGAATCTTGGGAATTGGAAGGTCAGGAAAGTCAGGGGCAGAAGGTTCTACTGCTTCAGTCTGCTCTTCTTCCGCAGGAGAGACAATCAACCTGATCTCTGGATGGGTTGGAAGTACTTGTCCTTCAGAGATGTCAGAATCATGTCCTTCACTTTTGCTCTCATTTTCATCATCACTTCCATGATTTTCTTCATCATCATCGTTCTCAGGCCCTAGAACATCGGCAGTATACAACGAGAGAACTTTTAAATGTTCACACCTGACCTGCTTTAGTTGTGCTCTCAACTCGCCATTATATCCTCTGATGAGATCAAGTTCTGCTTTAAGAGCGAGGACTGTCATTAGATCACTAGAGATTTCTCTGGATTCGAGGAAAACTAGTAGCCGCTCAAGAACAGGACAGTCAATGGTAACATCACTCTTCCCATCAGACTCATGGATTCCAAGCAAGATCTCTTTCATACCCATCTGTAGATCGTGATTCTCCAACTGCAGTTGAGCGATTTGTTGAACAAGAGAATCATTTGAATCTGGAGAGGACTTCAATGAATTGACTCTGTTTCTTAAGGCTCGAATCTCTTGTTCTAAATCAATCTTTTCATCCTCCATTTTTATCAGTTGTTGTTGGAGCTTCAACAGCTTCAGTCTGTCTTGTTTAGTTCTTTTTGCAACAGAATCAAGAGAGTTAAAGTCAGGGATGTTGACACTGGAAAGGTTGACACATTCCTTAATGTAATCCAATTCGTCTTGAGTGTCGTTCATTTCATTGGACATGTCATTGAGTTGTTTTGTCAGGGAGATAACTTGCTCATCCTTCCTTTTGAAAGTGTCCTTCATAAGTTCAAGTTCCATGAGGGCATCGGGTAACCCATAGTGACCTTCTTCATATGATTTCATTTTCATGGTGAGATTATTGATCTTGTCATCCTTCTCCTGCAACTCCTGCTCCAGTTGTTCAAGTCTTTGGAAGAGTACATTGTCAGGGTCCATGTCCTTTGTCTTCTCTTCTTGGGGAAGTCTCTCCTGTTTCTGTAACTGTTCAATAAGAACAGTCTGATATTGTATGGTAGCCGTGGCATCTTTGAGTTTATTCTTTAAGTCCGTCAAAACGATCTCTTCTCCCTCCTCGTCATGGGTTGTGTACTTTCTTAGCTGAAGAGTAAGTCTCTCAATCTCCTGGTCTTTCTCTTTTACAACTTGGATGACCTTATCGACCTGAAGTGATAGCTTCCTTGACAGAGAATCCTCATTTTCTTTCAAGGACTTGAGTTCGATATGAAGTTTGCTGTTGTCTTGAATAAGTTGCTCCTTCTCCTCAAGAATGGTTTTGTTCATCTCCTGGGTCTCCTTCACTCTATTTAGTAAGATCCTCATGTCCTGGGCAGACTGGTTGAGATGATCTGTCGCATCAGAGAACTTGTGCTTAAGTTCGTTGACTTGGGAGTTGAGTTGGTGGTTCTGGTCTTCAAGATCCTTCAACTCATCCAACAGTCTCTGGAGCTGTTTGTTCTTCTCCCTCAACTTGTCCAACAGGGACTCATCATCGTCCTCTTCTTCAATCATTTTAAGTGATGGTCTGTAAAGGGATTAAAGCAAACAGGATTGTATTGTTTGTGTTGATCAGAGAACCATGGCAACGGGATAGAACTTTACACTCGAAGTTCGACAAACTTCTTCAGTATTTTTTACTTTCTTTTTATAACAAAAATATCAGTATTTAAACAACAATTAAGACTTTGTGACAGATTTATTTGAAGACTTGACAAACGTAACATAAGAATAAACTAAACTTGCGACCATGGAAAGGTTAACCCCGATAAAGTTGGTCAGGGAGAAAACATAGTCTCCTCCCACATACATGCCAACATAGGTGACCAGGATGTTCTTGAGGCAGCCAATGACAGTGGTTGTCAGGGCAGAGTTGTATTTTGTGCATAACAGAGTGGAGAACATCAACAAGAACCCCATTAAACAGGATGATAAAAAGGAGAAGAGAAACCAGGGATCCGACCAGGCAGTGAATCCACTGACTTTGTCAATGTCTCCGGAGTAATAACAGATCAAGAGGAGTGGAAACAACATAAAGAGTGAGTTGTAGTAGAGTAACCCGTACTGACCGAGTTTCCTTCCCTCCAGTTTCTTCTTGAGATAAACCCCGTTCGCGGCAGAACAGAGATTGTTTGCGTTGACATAAAAGTACCCTGAGACATCAAAGGCGAGGTCGTCAATGGCAGCAACAATGGCACCTGCAATCATCCCCAGGACAGAGAGGACAATAGTCTTGGATTGTGTGACCGAGAGAACCAGGTACTCCAGGATCAAAGTCATGAGGATCCCGAATCTTCTCAAAACAGTGAACATGGGGAGAGAGAGTTTCTGGGTCCCTGTTAACCCGAAGACCATGTTCCCAAAGTAGAAGATTGGAAGAGGAAATATCTTTCTCGGGAGATCTCTTGTCATGGGAGGAAAAGTGATCACATCAAACCCTTTTCCGAGAAACAACACGACAATGGTCGCCATCATCTGTCCCAGACCCAGGAAATTCGGGGAAGGGAACTTGTAATTCGTCAACACTATCTTATTGATAACCATGATCCAGAAGGAAACCAGGGAATAAAATAAGGCGGAGAGGAATTTCAAGAGGACCTGGTTATTGTCAAGGGATATTCTTGTGGAGGAAGTCCTCCGATCAAGACTATGGTCCGCTGGGTTAAGGTTCGCAGGGTTAAGGGAGCCCATATCGAGAGTTGTAGAGGTAAAGTTATTCTTGTTCTTATGATCACCGGACCCGTCCAATGGTTGGTACTTGATATTGCTGTCGACCATGGTTTATACAACAAAAACTAGTTATTTGATTCCACATGGAGGAGTGGGATTGGCAATTAATCATAGCATAGCATGTGATCCTAGTGATTTGATTTGTTTAAACTTTACACCAATCAATCAATCATGGCAATACAATCGGATGGAATGGAAATTAATTATCGGCCAATAAATTGACTTGTTTCTCTCAATCTCTTGTCATCAAAGAAGTAGAGGGAGTTGTTTCTCAACTTGAACTCCAGCTGATGATCATGATCACAATCAACCGGTTTCCTTCATCGACAACATGACTGACATGATGTACTCAATGACATTCATTCACAGAAACATTATTCATTTGACAGTTATACTCAGTATTCTCTCTCCAACCCATGGATGGTCTGTATGGCCCGTTGATCCCTTTGAGTCTCAGGAGAACGAGATCCCTCCCACATTCTCTCCATCTTCAAATGTCTTGTATCATGATATCAGTCAAACGATGACAATTCATTTAGAAACAAGCAAATCCTGGACTGCTAGGATGCGGGATAGTCCGAGACTGGAAGTATTCTGTCATGAACAAGAGCCCAAGACATTGATGTACTTCTGGACTACATTAAGGATGCACGTCATCAAGAGAACTCCTTCTAAGGATGGAGAGGACTTGGAAGGATTGGTTGTCTTCCATGGAGAGAACGAGACGGTTGTGAGAAAGCAGTATGACAGCTATAACACTAGACTTGTTTACATCCCATCACTACTCTCTGATTCACAGTCAAGTTTCTCTTTTCATGTCTTCAAGACATGTTGTGTAGGGATATCTTTCAAAGGGAACATGGTTTTGCAAGTCAATAGAACCCCTCTCTCAATCCCTTGGTTCACTGTGACAATCCTTGGAATCATTCTGTTCTTTTTGGCTCCTAAACTGGGACAGAACTCTGTTCTCTACTACAGTTCATCTGTCACCACTGGAATCCTTGCTTCCATTATCATATTAGTTTATGTCCTGCACAAATTCCTACCAAAGAAATTAGCATCATTCGCTCTTTTCATGGGCTCCTCTGCCACTCTCTTGATCTACAAACTCCTTTGGTCCCACTTTGAAACACTGGCGAAAGACTATTACACTTTTCTTTCTTGTTATGTCATTTTTGCGGCCCTCGTTTCCTTTGCTGTTTCATACTACTTTGGACCTCCTACTTCACCCAGAGCTCACTCTCTTATCCAATGGTTCATTCAATTGGTTGCCATATTATTCATCTTCTGCTCATCTTATCACACGGAAGGAGTTGTGACCATTATCTTGTCAATTATTACTGCCTACAACATTCCATATAAAATCATTGGCATCTACATCACTTGGGCCAAATGCTTCTGGAAGAGCCAGAATGATAAATCACGAAGTGTCAACTATCCTTTGAGATTGTCTGAGGACGAGTACACCATGCAAGGAGACATTGAGACTGAGAAGGCACTCAAAGATCTGAGACACCACTGCAAGAGCAGGGAATCGAATGCTTGGAAGATGATGTCAGCAGTCAAAGACCCTGCTCGATTTGTCAAGTTTGTAGAGGGAGATCCTCATGTCTCGGATGAAGAGGTCTCTGAGTATGAAGAAAGTTTCAGGAGCAGAACCTTCTCTGAACTTAAATTTAACGAAGACATGATGACGGACGACGAAGATGAAGAGAATGACATCCTTCCACCACTCAAATTCGAT
>Ga0157374_10004812_pt1 | contig 11331 bp, 8 predicted proteins | sample M25metaG_FD_115308 | JGI IMG/M metagenome (GOLD analysis project Ga0157374, IMG submission 115308) | Miscanthus rhizosphere microbial communities from Kellogg Biological Station, Michigan, USA - M2-5 metaG | ecosystem: Host-associated > Plants > Roots > Rhizosphere > Soil | place: USA: Michigan... | reverse complement strand
GCGTTCAGGTGAGGATGGTCGAACAGCGCATCGGGTGTGTTGAGCGGTGCGGCAGGTATCTCAAGTTCGCGGAACAGCGCCAGCCACTCCGCGGTGGTGCGCTCCTTCAGCGTTTCGGCCAGTAACCCATAGACCGTGTCGATCTGCCGGGCACGCCGCTCCAGTGTCGAGTAGAGATCGGTCGCCCATGGAGGCTGAACGGCGTTGACGAACGCGTTCCAGTGCTTGTCGTTGTAGATGAGCGCGGCGATGTAGCCGTCACTGGTGCGGTACGGCTTGCGGTTCGGCGCGACCGTTCGCGGATAGACGGCGGGCCCGAGCGGGGGATCGAACATCGCCCCATTAGCATGTTCGACCAGCATGAACGAAGCCATGGTTTCGAACATACTGACCTCGACCTCTTGACCCTCTCCGGTGCGTTCCCTGTGGAAGAGCGCCATCATCGTGGCATAGAGCGCCGTCAGCCCGGCGACCTTGTCGGCGATGATCGTGCCGACGTAGTTGGCCTCCCCGGTGAGCTGTTCCTGCACCGCGGGGATACCGCACTCAGCCTGGATGGTGTCGTCGTAGGCGGGCAGATCGCGCTCCGGCCCGCGCCTGCCGTAGCCGTAGCAGTTGGTGTAGATGATGCGTGGGTTCAGCGGCGCAACTTGTTCATAGCCGAACCCGAGCGTGGCGATCGCCTTGGATCGCATGGAGTGGATGAAGACGTCGGCTTCCAGGATGAGCGCCCGCAGCGCCGTCCTGCCCGCCTCGGTGCGTAAGTCCAACACGACGCTGCGCTTGCCGCGGTTCACGTTCACGAAGACGCCACTCATTCCCGGAGCCGGTCCGACAGAGATATACCGAGTGTTGTCCCCTTCGGGCGGTTCGATTTTGATCACGTCGGCGCCCATGTCGGCCATGATCTGGGTGCAGTACGGACCCATCACCATGGCGGTGAGGTCGACCACCAGCACCCCGGCGAGAGGACCGCTAGGCATGCTGTGCCTCCTGTTTGGCCATCGAGAAGCTGTAGCGGATGTGGTCGCCGTGGCCGTCGGGCACGACCGGGAAGATGACGGGATCCGACGCGTCGCGGATTGCGGCGATGTGGTCGCCTACGTCCGCCGTGGACCATGTCGGCCGGTATACGCCTGGCGTTTCGCAAACCACTGCCCTCGCCACCCGCCCGGCGAGTGCGACAAGCATTTCGCCTGTGACGGAGCAGGATTCGTGCGCCAGCCAGCCGACCACGGGTGCCACCAGCTCCGGGCCCATCGGCGGGTAGGCGGAGGTGTCGATGCCGTCGGCCATTCTCGTCACCGCAGCGGGCACGATGACGTTGCTCTTGACGCCGTGCGGTGCACCTTCGATCGCGGCGACGTTGGACAGGCCGATCACGCCTGCCTTGGCGACGGCATAGTTGGCCACCCCGTGGTTGCCGTAGAGACCGCCGATCGACGAGGTGAGCACGATGCGGCCGTACCCGGCATCGCACATCAGCGGGAACGCCGGGCGCACGATGTGGAAGCCGCCGCGCAGATGGACATCGACGACGGATTCGAAGTCGCCGTAGCTCATCTCCTTCAACGATGCCGGTCGGACATTCCCGGCGTTGTGGACGAGGATGTCGATGCGACCGTAGCGGTCCAGGGCCGTGTCGATGATCGCCTTGCCGCCCTCCGGGGTGGCGACCGATTCGGTGCTGGCCACGGCCGTGCCGCCGGTCGCGGTGATCTCGCGCACCACTTCCTCGGCCGGCCCCGCGTCGGTGCCGTCCCCGCCGATGCTGCCACCGGCGTCGTTGACGATGACCTTCGCGCCCTGCGACGCCAGCAGAAGGGCATACGCACGGCCCAGTCCCCTGCCGCCTCCGGTCACGACCGCGACCCGGTCGTCGAATCTCAAGTCAGGCATCTAATTTCCGAGGACGAGGCCTTCGAGGTCGCCCTTTTCGCGCCACTGGACCAGCAAGTCATCGAACGCGTAGAAGCCGGGCGAGTAGAACTCGCCGAGAAACGAGCGGATGCCCTCTCCACCGCCACCGCCTTCGTTGTTGTAATACCCGGGAGTGCAGGAGACTTCGAATGCAGAATTGTCGATCGCGAGTTCTCGGATGGTGTTGACCCAGTTGTCTTCGCCCTGTTGGCTCGGTTCGACGGTCGTCGCGCCACGCTCGATGGCTTCCGAGATGATGTAGGCAATGTGCTTGGCCTGCTGCTCGAACATCGCCGTGGTGTTGGCCGAGACGCCGCCCTGTATGAAGCCGGTGTGGAATTGGTTGGGGAAGCCGCGACTGGTGATCCCATGCAGCGTCTTGTAACCGTCCCGCCAGTGGTCGAAGAGTGACAGGCCGTCACGGCCGTCGATGACATCCATCGCATAGCGTCGACTGATCTCCGTGGAGATCTCGAATCCGCTCGCGAAGATTACGCAATCGACCTCGTACTCAACACCATTGGCGACAATCCCGTTCTCCGTCAGCCTTTCCACACCCTTGGACTCCGACACGTCGACCAGCGTCACATTGGGGCGGTTGAAGGTCGGCAGATACTCGTCGCTCGAGCATGGCCGCTTGCACAGGAACCGGTAGTAGGGTTTGAGCGCCTCTGCGGTGTCGGGGTCATCAACGACGGCGGTGATGCGGCGGCGCAACCGCTCCATGATCTTGTAGTCTTCCTCTTCCCGAATCGCCATGATCTGTTCGACGCCAAGCGATGCGGGATCGTCACTCGCCGCAATCCGTGCGGTCATGTTGCGCCCCAGTTCGGTCCAGAAGTCGCAGACCAGGTCCGGCTCGCCGAACACCACACCCTGGAACGGTGACCAGGAATGGAAGTTGCGCTTGCGCTCCTCCTGCCAGCCTGGCTGCAGCGATTTGACCCATTCCGGATCCGTAGGCATGTTCCCCCGCTCGTCGACCGAGGACGGCGTGCGCTGGAACACGTAGAGATGCTTGGCATCCCGGCCGAGATGCGGCACCAGCTGGACACCGGTGGCACCGGTTCCGACGAGGGCGACACGCTTGTCCGCGAGCTTGTCCAGCCCGCCGTTGGCATCTCCGCCGGTGTAGTCGTAGTCCCAGCGCGCCGAGTGGAATACGTGTCCGCCAGCACTCAAGTAGTCCTTGATCCCCGGGATTCCAGGCAGCTTCGGCCGGTTGTACGAACCGGCGGTCAACACGACGAATCGAGCCCTGATGTCGTCACCGCGGTTCGTGCTGATCCGCCACCGCTTGAGCGACTCGTCCCAGCGCAGGTCGCGCACTTGGGTGGAGAACAACGCGCCGTCGTACAGGCCGAAATGCTTTCCGATGTTGCGGCAATGCTCGAAGATCTCGGCCCCGTCGGCGAACTTCTTCGACGGGATGAAGTTGAGTTCTTCGAGGAAAGGGATATAGCAGTACGCGTCGTTGTCGCACTGAATACCGGGGAATCGGTTCCAGTACCAGACACGGCCGAAGTCACCTGCCATCTCGATGACCCGGACACCCTCGACACCGGCCTTCTTGAGATAGGCCCCGGCAAGCAGACCGGCGATACCGCCGCCGAGGACGACGACATCGGTGTCTTCGGAGATGGGGTCGCGGAACGTCACCGGCGTGTACGGATCGATCTCGTAGAAGTCTGCCCACTCGCCCTTCAGCTCGAGGTACTGCGTGGATCCCTCTGGGCGCAATCTCTTGTCGCGCTCATACAGATACTTCTCCCGCAACACATCGATGTCGATATCGTCGGGCGTGTCCGTCGGTCCGCACGCCTCTTGGTAGGTCGTCATGCGAGTGGCGTCTCCCAATCCGAAAGTTCCTGTGGTTCGCCGGTACCCATGTACTTCGATAGTTGGTAGTGCAAATTGACGGTGCTTCGCTCGCGGTACGGATTCGGCCTGGTGCCGGGAAAGCCTGCCGATTTCATGCCCTGCTGCACCGCCGCCATGTTCGAGAAGTCCTGCGGCAACACGGACAGCCATCGCGGATCACCCACCGGTGTGTAGACCCATTCGGTCTGCGGCTCTTGTCCTTTCGGAAAGAGCTCGTACGTCGCGACCTCGAAGATGCACTTGTTCGGATCGTAGCTCGGGTGCGGGCGCGCGCTGTAGCACAGCGCACTGGTCAGGCCCTGGCCGATCTGGAAGTTCGGGAAGATCTGCCACGCGGTGCCGCTCTGTCCGAGAATGTCGGCCGGGATCGTCGGCCAGACCACCCCGCGTGCTTCATCGTCGCGGCGCGCCGAGGACAGCCAATGTTCGAGCACCTTGTCGGCCGGTGTGCCTTCGGGCAGCTCGTCGACCAACCGCTTCGCGGCCTCCACCAGTGTTCGCGTGGTGGTCGCGTTGGTCTCCTCCATCGTGTACACCTGCATCTCCGCCGTCGAGATCCGCGGATCGCCGGTACCGAGCCGGATCTTGGACTTGGTCTCCTCCAAGTCATCCGGCGCGTCGTAGCCGATATTGCTGTGCCTACCCTGCGCCTTGGCCCAGCCCTTGAACTCGCCGAACTTGTTGAACTCCGGATGCGTCGTGAAGACGTGGTAAGTCTCGTTGAAGGCCTCCATCGCAACTTTCCAGTTGCAGTCGAAGTTCAGCCACTTGCGCCACTTGTAGCGCATGTTCTCCAGACCGAACGGGTCGAGGATCTTCGCGGCGGGGAAGAGATAGTCGGCCAACGGCTCGCAGTCGGGATCCATGTTGACGAACAGCCAGCCACCCCAGGTGTCGACGTTGACCCCTGCGAGGTGGGTGTTTTCGGCCGTCAACGCGCCCTTCCAGTCGTCCTGTTCGCGGATGTGTGTGCAGGCCCCGTCGAGCCCGTATGTCCAGCCGTGGAAGCCGCAGACGAAAGACTTGCGGGCCCGTCCGCAGGCGTTCCTGGCGCCGTCGGGAGTATCGATCAGCCGACGGCCGCGATGCACGCACACGTTGTGGTGCGCCCTGAATTCGTCTGGCCCCGTGCGCACGACGATGATCGAGTCGTCAAGGATGTCGTAGGTGAGGTAGTTGCCGACCTCGGGGATCTCCTCGAGCCGGCCGACCTGCTGCCACACCTTGCGCCACAGCTTGTCACGTTCGGCGCGGGCATAGCCCTCAGAGACGTAGGCCTCCACCCCGATGGTCACCGGCTGAGACAGAACCTCGGTAAGTTCTTCCGCCTGAATGCTTTCCATATCGGTCATCGCACCCCTCCTAAAACCGACTTATCGCGCTACGGAACGATTCGTCCTTCAGAAAAAGCGGGGTGTTGTCGGCGCCGAGGTGGCTCCATTTGAGGTCGAGCCCGCCGTCGACAAGCAGCGTCTGTCCGGTGATATAGCTCGACAGATCCGACAGCAGGAACAGAATGGCTCCCGCCTGCTCCTCGGGCCGCCCGCGCCGCCCCATCGCGATGGCCTGGCGATCACGGTCCGGGTCGTCGTCGACATAGGTGCGCGACGCGGCCGTCTCGGTCACTCCCGGCGCGACGGCGTTGACGCGGATGTTGTCCAGCGCCAGTTCGACGGCCATCGTGCGGGTCATCGCCGCCACCGCGGACTTCGCGGTTCCGTAGGCGATGTGAAAAGGCGCGGTGTTCATTCCGCTGATCGAAGAAATTGAGACGATCGACCCCTTCAGGCCGAGTCTGCGGAGTTCCCGACCAACTGCCTGGCTCATGAAGAACGCCGTCTCCAGGTTCTGGGTGAACAGAGCACGCCAGTCGTCGCGCGTCACCCGGGTGGAGGGCATCCACGTCGATGGTTCCGCGCCGCCTGCCACGTTGACGAGCCCGTAGAGATTTCCGCTTGTCCTCTGCACCTGATCGATGACGGTGGCGATGCCGTCATCGGTGGATGCATCGGCCGCCACCGGGACGACGGACAAGCCCTGCTGCGCGAGAGGGATCACGTGCTCGTCCAGGTTCTCCTTCGACCGGCTCACCGCGACGACCGTGGCGCCGGCCTGAGCAGCCAATCGAGTCACCGTGGTACCGATGCCGCCCCCGCCCGCACCCGACACGATGACGATGCGGCCGTCCAGCCTCAATTGATCATCCATAGTGACGCTATTTGTCCGGACAACATATGGTGCTCTGCATATTGCAGAACACTATTCCCCAGCGGGAATGAGGTCGTCAAGGCCGACCACCGACTGATCGAGGCTATTGTCTGGACTAAAGGGGCTTGATACCGTGCGAGGTCATGACCGAGTCCGGGACGGCGTCCCTCATGGCAAGCCGCTACTCCGTCGCGAACCCCACCACCGCCGACGGGTGGCGACTCGAGCGGCTCACCGCGCCCAGCCGGCTGTTCGGCGCGAACGGTCTGCGCACCGGTCCAGACGGACGCGTGTATGTCGCGCAGGTGACCGGCAGCCAGATCAGCGCACTGGATCTCGAGACCGGTCGGCTGGACAACGTCAGCGCGAAGGGCGGCGACATCATCGCGCCGGACGACGTCGCCTTCGATTCGCGCGGCAACCTGTACGCGACCGAGGTGATGGACGGCCGGGTGAGCGTGCTCGAGGCCGGCGGCCGGACCCGGGTGCTGCGAGACGATCTGCCCTGCGCCAACGGCATCACCGTCCATCAAGGCCGGCTCTTCATCAACGAGTGTCGCGATGGCGGAAGGCTTCTGGAGCTCGATGGCAGCGGAGCCATCGTGCGCGTGCTGGCCGAGAACCTACCGTCGCCCAACGCCATGGAGGTCGGTCCCGACGGGATGCTCTATTACCCGCTGATGACCGCCAACGAAATCTGGCGCATCGACCCCGACGGCGGTGAGCCGCAACGCGTTGCCGGTGATCTCGGGGTGCCCGACGCGGTGAAGTTCGACTCCGCGGGATTCATCGTCTCGACCCAGGTGGTTAGTGGGCAGGTGCTGCGCATCGATCCGCGCAATGGCTCGCAGACCGTGCTGGCACAGCTGAGTCCCGGCCTGGACAATCTGACCTTCGTCGGCGACCGGTTGTTCGTCTCGAACTTCACCGGCGAGATCACCGAGATCCTGTCCGGCGGCGACACGAGCACAGTGCTGCCCGGCGGGCTGAACTGGCCGTTGGATCTGGCCATGAGCGATGACGGCAATCTCTACGTCGCCGATGGCACCTACTTCTATGTGCTGCGCGCCGACGGTTCACTGGAAACGGCCGGAATGCTCTTCTCGCCGGCATACCCCGGCTTCCTTCGCGGTCTGGCCGCGGCAGGTGCGGGAGAGTTCGTCGTGACAACGTCGGGTGGCCAGGTGGCCAGATACCGGCCCGCCGCGAACGAAACCGATTACCTCGCAGCCGACTTCGATCAGATTTACGGTGTGGCGATCGGACCGGGCGACATGGTGGTGTTCGCCGAACTCGGCACCGGTCGCGTGCATTCCCTGCGCTCGGGCAACGTCGAAACACTCGCGTCCGGCCTGCTCGATCCGGTCGGCGTTGCCTTCGACCCCGACGGCAGGCCCTTGGTCGCCGAGTCGGGTGCGGGCCGGGTGGTCCGGCTGTCCGGCTCGGGGACCGAAACCGTGGTCGACGGCCTTGCGCAGCCACAGGGCATCGTGGTGGCCAACGGCTGGCTCTACATCGTCGACGCCGGCGCCAAGGAAGTGCTCGCGGTCGGCCTCGACAGCAATGAGCGCCGCACGATCGCTTCCGGCTTGCCGGTCGGACCTCCGCCCGGGGTGGAACCCAAGCCACTCAAGGGAATGCCGCCGTTCTCCGGACCGCAGGGGCCGTTCGCGGGCATCACCGCGGGGCCGGACGGCACACTCTACGTTTCGGCGGACGGCGACGGCAGCGTGCTGGCCCTGCGTCGGGCGGACGCGTGACAGTCACGCCTGCCGACCACCGCTACCTACAGGTCGCGCGCACCCTGCGCAAGGAGATTGTGGACGGGGTGTATCCGGTGGGTTCACAGCTGCCCACCGAACACGAACTGTGCGAGCGGTTCGCGGTGAGCCGATATACGATTCGCGAGGCGCTGCGCAGGCTGCGCGACGACAACCTGGTCGCATCGCGGCCCCGCGCAGGCACCCTCGTCGTCCCGCGTCCAGCGACGAATTCCTATGCGCAGGACGTGATGTCAATCAATGACCTGCTCGCCTTCGCAACGGGCGCACCGTTCACGATCGAATCGAACGCGATGGTGACAATCGACGACGACCTCGCCGCCAGGACCGGCCTGGACGTCGGGTCCGAGTGGCTGGCGGTGCGCGGCTACCGGCAGGCCGACGGCACCCGGGCACCGGTTTGCAAGACGGAGTATTACATCAACCGTGCCTTCGCCGCGGTGGGCAGGCTGTTGCAACGGCACTCCGGTCCGATCTTCCCGCTCATCGAGGACCTTTTCGGGGTAAGCGTCGTCGAGGTGCACCAAGAGATCTCTGCGATCGCCACGTCCCGTGAGTTGGCCGCCTTGCTCAAGGTCGAAACGGGCAGTGCCGCACTCGAAATGCAACGCACGTACACAACGTCGGACGGTGAGATCGCCCAGGTCACGGTAAATACGCATCCCTCGGCGCGGTATCGCCACTCCATGACCATGCGCAGAGTCAAAGGCTAGGTTCAGGCGCGTGAGGGTCGACGAAAATCGCGCGGCCGACGCGTACCGCCGCGGGTTGTGGGTTCGCACTACACTCGCCGACGCCCTCCGCGATGCCGCACAGCGCACGCCCGAGCGAACGGTTCTGGTCGACGGCGACATTCGGATCGACTGCCAAACGTTGCAGGCGCGGGCGATCGCCCTGGCGCACTATCTGATGACGCGGATGCCACCGGGCAGCGTGGTGTCGTTCATGCTGCCGAACTGGTACGAGGCCGCGGTCATCTACCTGGGCGCAACGCTGGCCGGCATGGTCGTGAACCCGATCCTACCGTCGCTGCGGGATCGTGAGCTGCAGTTCATCCTGTCCGATGCCGATAGCCGCGCGATCTTCATACCTGCCGACTTCGGTAGGCACGACTACGTCGCGATGCTTGACCGAGTCACCTCCGAGATGGCCTCGCCGCCTGAGGTAGTGGTTCTGCGGGGCGACGAACGTTCCTTACCGCTCGAAAAATCGTCGAAAAGTCGAGCGGTAAGGAACGTTCGTGGTCACACGTCGTACGCGTCGTACGCGTCGCTGTTCACCGAAAGCGCAGCGAGCGACATGCCGGTATTGAATCCGGACGACGTACGCATGATCCTCTATACGTCCGGCACCACAGGCCGGCCGAAGGGCGTTCTGCACAGCCATAATTCGATCCACGCCCTCATTTCGCAGCTCGGCGACCACTGGCTGGTTGATGACGGCGACGTCTTCCTGGTCCCGTCGCCGATCGCACACATCGGCGGATCCATCTATGCCTTCGAATGCCCCCTGCTGTTGGGCACGACGGCGGTTTTGATGGAGCGTTGGGACCCGGATGCCGCCGTCTCGCTGATGACCACCGAGCGCTGCACACACATGGCCGGGGCCACTCCGTTTCTTGTCGGCTTGCTCACCGCCGCCGAACAGGCCGGCACGCGGTTGCCGGATCTCAAGGTTTTCATCTGCGGCGGTGCATCGGTGTCCGAGTCGCTGATCCGCACGGCGGCTGGGTATTTCGAGCGAACCGCGGTCAGCCGCGTCTACGGATCGACGGAAGTCCCGGTGACGACGGTCGGCGCACTGGGTGACCTCGAACACGCGGCGCAGACCGACGGCCATGCGGGGATTGCCGACATCAAACTGGTCGACGACGAGATTCGTGCGCGCGGACCACAGATGCTCGTGGGCTACCTCCATCCCGAGGATGAGACCGGATCCTTCGACGACGGGGGATTCTTCCGCACGGGAGATCTCGGCCGCTGGCTCGACGACGAGTATCTGGTGGTCACGGGGAGGACCAAGGACATCATCATCCGCAACGGAGAGAACATCTCGCCGAAGGAGATCGAGGACATCCTCGTCGGCCACGAGGGCATCGCGGAGATCGCGGTCGTTGGCATTCCCGACGAGCGCACCGGGGAACGTGCCTGCGCAGTCATCGTGACCGCCGATCAGCCCGCGCCAGCCTTGACCGACCTCCGCGAGCTGTTGATGCGCCAGGGGGTCGCCAAGTTCAAAATTCCTGAGCAGGTTGAGATCTGGGACGCGCTGCCGAAGAACGACGCGGGCAAGGTGTTGAAGCATCGAATTCGGGCGATGCTGACGAAAGTGGATGTGTGACATGCAAGTAGCAATCGTGACGGGCGCGAGCAGCGGCATCGGTTTCGGGTGTGCGACCAAGCTCGCGGACGCGGGGATGGCCGTGCTGGGCACCGGCCGTGACGAGGACAGGCTGGCCGACCTGGCGAAGGCAATCAACGACGGCGAGCGCGTCGCCACCCTCGCCGTCGATCTCACCGCCGATGACGCGCCGCAACGGATCGTGTCGGCAGCTGTCGATCGGTGGGGGCGCATCGACTTCCTGATCAACAATGCCGGCGTAGGAAGCCCCAAGCCGCTGCACGAAACCGACGACGAAAGCCTGGACTATTTCCTGGGTTTGATGCTGCGAGCACCGTTCCGGTTGGCACGTGACGTGATTCCGCATATGCAGCCGGGTTCGGCGATCATCAACGTGACGTCGACGTTCGCCGTGGTCGGCGGCATGCGGGGCGGCGCCTACTCCGCGGCGAAGGGCGGAATGACGGCGCTGACCACGCACATCGCCTGCCAGTACGGACCGCGGGGCATCCGCTGCAACGCTGTCGCGCCGGGCGTCACGCTCACCCCGATGGTGGCGCAACGGCTGGAGGACGAGCGGTTCCGCAAGATCAACACGGAGATGACGCCGCATCAGCGGCTGGGCAAGGTCGAGGACATCGCAAGCACCGTGGCGTTCCTGTGTTCAGAAGGCGGCAGTTTCATCAACGGCCAAACGATCGTGGTCGACGGCGGCTGGAGTTCGACGAAGTATCTGTCGGACTTCGCGCTTACGTCGGAGTGGGTCGCCCGTTGAACCTGTTCGCATTGCTCGACCAGACCGCGGCGCGCTTCGGTGATCGCGGCGCCCTGTATCTCGGTGAACGTCAACGCAGTACATGGGCCGAGCTGCGGGATCGGGTATTGCGGCTCGCCGGCTCGATCGGCCGGCTCGGTCCGCCCGGCGCACGCATCGCCGTCGCAAGTGAGAACCGCCCGGAGATCGTCGAGCTGATGTTTGCGATCTGGGCTGCAGAGCGGGTTTTCGTCCCGATCAACTGCAAGCTACATCCTCGCGAAATGGAGCAGATCCTCGACGACGCCGGTGTGGCACAGGTGCTCGCGTCGCCGAAGATCGCCGGGGAACTAGCGCCGTTGACCGCAGTCCCGATCGAGACCATCGGCACCGATGCATACGAAAGCCTTTTCGACACAACGCCGTCGACGCCACCGGTCAACACCG
>Ga0157374_10004808_pt1 | contig 11335 bp, 11 predicted proteins | sample M25metaG_FD_115308 | JGI IMG/M metagenome (GOLD analysis project Ga0157374, IMG submission 115308) | Miscanthus rhizosphere microbial communities from Kellogg Biological Station, Michigan, USA - M2-5 metaG | ecosystem: Host-associated > Plants > Roots > Rhizosphere > Soil | place: USA: Michigan... | reverse complement strand
CTGCCCATCTCGGGTTGGCTTTCGACGCGCATCGGCCGTAAGCGTTTTTACATGTCTTGCGTGCTGCTGTTCACCGCCTGCTCGTTCCTGTGCGGCATCGCACCCAGTCTTCCGTTACTGATTTTTGCTCGCATTCTGCAAGGCGCGGGCGGAGGCGGGCTACAGCCCTCCGAGCAAGCAATCTTGGCCGACACGTTCCCCATTGAAAAGCGCGGCCAGGCGTTCGCGATGTACGGCATGGCGGTTGTGGTCGCCCCGGCCATCGGCCCGACGCTCGGTGGATGGATTACCGACAATTTCAACTGGCATTGGATCTTCTTCATCAACATTCCGGTTGGCATACTGTCGCTGTTGCTGACGCAGCGCTTGGTGGAAGACCCGCCATGGCTCAAAGAAGAAAGGCGTTCCGGTTTCAAGATCGACTATATCGGCCTGTCGCTCATTGTGATCGGTGTCGCCTGCTTTCAGTTGGTGCTCGATAAAGGCCAGGAGGAGGATTGGTTCAGTTCGCCGCTCATCACCACGATGTTCAGTATCGGGGTACCCACCTTGGTCGCTTTCTTCCTGTGGGAGTGGTATCACGAGCATCCGATTGTCGATGTGCGCCTGCTGAAGAATCGCAATTTCGGCACGGCGGTATTCTTCTCTTTTGTCCTCGGAATGGTGTTGTTCGGATCTACCGTGCTGATACCGGAATTTTTGCAGAGTAGTTTGGGGTATACGGCCGAGCTCGCCGGCCTAGCTCTCTCGCCGGGAGGCCTGGTACTGATGCTGATGATGCCCGTCGCCGGCAGGCTCACGGCTACCAAGGTCGATCCACGTTTGCTCATCTGTATTGGATTTCTCGGCACCGCCGCTACGCTGCATCTGTTTACGGTGGTGTATTTGCAAATCGATTTTCGGACCGTGATTTGGCTGCGCATGATTCAGGTAATATTCCTGCCTCTCATCTTCATACCGATCAGCACGCTGAACTATATTGGAGTCCCGCGCGAGAAGAACAATCAGGTGTCTGGCATGTCGAATTTCGCGCGTAATCTCGGCGGCAGTATCGGCACTTCTTTGCTGAGCACTTTTCTGTCCCGCCAGAATCAGGCGCACCAGCAAGCCTTCGCCGCTCACACCAGTCACACCAGTGCGAATTTTGAACAGATGCTCAGCGCCCTGAAAAGCGCCTTCCTCGCGCAAGGGTACGATGCAGTGACGGCCGCGGATAAAGCCCTAGCAATGGCGTACCGCATCGTGCAGAACCAGGCGGGTGCGCTCAGTTTCGTAAACAGCTTCTGGCTGATGTCGATTGCGGTGGCTTGTCTCGCGCCGCTACCGTTCATCATGAAGAGACCGCCGCGCGGTGCGAAAACGCCTGCCGCGGCCGGGCATTAAATGCACGAATGAATGACAAACGAATTATCGTGGCCATAGACGGCCCCGCCGGCGCGGGCAAAAGCACGCTTGCCAAACGCGTTGCGGCCAAGTTGGGATTCATCTATATAAATACCGGAGCCATGTACCGGGCTGTAGCCCTGTGGGCGTTACGGTTGAGAGTCGCCACCAGCGATATGCACCGGCTCGAACGCCTGGCGCAGGAGGCCGAAATTGCGCTGACGCTCGAAGGCCGCGTCCTGCTCAATGGCGAAGATGTCACAGAAGCGATCGCCGATGCCAGTGTCGGCGCCGGCGCTTCTGAAGTTTCGGCAGTGCCCGGCGTGCGGCGCGCACTGCTTGCCGTACAGCGCGGGCTGGCGGAAAGAACCAGCGTAGTGATGGAAGGGCGCGATATCGGCTCGGTGGTGTTTCCCCAAGCGCAAGTCAAGATTTTCCTGGACGCCGATCCTGCCGAGCGCGCCCGCCGGCGCGCCCGCGAGCTCGAGCAACGCGGCCAGGCTGCTGATATGGAATCCGTAGCGGGCGAAATGAGCCAGCGCGACCTCCGCGACCGCACGCGCGCCGAAGCGCCGCTGGTGCAAGCTCCCGATGCCGAGCTTATCGACACCACCGGCCTTTCCCCGGAACAAGTCGAGGACAAAATTTTACAGCTTGTCCGGGCGCGCGTCTCTAACGGAAAAGTAGCGCAGTGACGCTGGTCATTCCGCGGCCTTCGCTGGTCGTTTTGATTGGGCCTTCGGGCGCCGGCAAGTCGACGTTCTCACGAAAACACTTCAAGCGCACCGAAATTATTTCTTCCGATTTCTGCCGCGGCCTGGTCGCCGACGATGAGTCCGATCAATGGGCCACCGAAGCGGCTTTCGAAGTGCTACGCGCGATCGCCGCCAAGCGTTTGAGCGCCGGCCGGCTCACGGTGATCGATGCGACCAGTGTGCAGCCGCATGCCCGCCAGCCGCTGCTGGCTTTAGCTCATGAGCACCATGTACCAGCCATCGCGATCGTGCTTCATCTGCCGGAAGAGATTTGCGTCACCCACAGCCAAGCCCGCACCGGCCGGCCGGTGTCTCCGGAGATTGTCCGCAGCCAGATGCGCGACCTGGAAGCCTCATTGCCCGAACTCGGCAACGAGGGCTTCGAAATCGTTTACACGTTCGCCACGCTGGAAGAGGTAGACTCCGTCTCAATAGCTATGTAGTATTCTGTGTTTATGCTCGAAGTGCGTTCTCTCAGCAAGTCCTACAGCTCGGTGCCGGCTCTTGAAAACGTCAACTTCACAACCGGACGCGGCGAGGTGCTCGGATACTGGGACCGAATGGATCGGGTAAAAGCACAACCGTCAAGATCATTACCGGTTTGCTCGAGCCTTCGAGCGGCAAAGTTTTTTTCAACGGCCGTAATATCCAGGACGACCTGGCCGCCTACAAACGCCTGGTCGGCTATGTACCCGAAGAGGCCAATCTCTATCCGTTTCTTTCGGGCTTCGAGTATTTGCAACTGGTTGGCCGTTTGCGCGGACTTTCGGAGGCGCTGATTGCGCGCCGCGCCGGAGCGATGCTTGAAATGTTTGCCATGAAGCCGCATCGCCATACGGCTATTTCCGCGTACTCGAAAGGCATGCGGCAGCGCATTCTCCTGATTGCCGCGCTGCTGCACAATCCGGACCTTCTGGTGTTTTGACGAGCCGCTCTCGGGGCTGGATGTAGTATCTGCCATGATTTTCCGCAAGCTGGTGGCCGGGCTCAGCCGCGAGCGGAAAACCATCTTCTACTGCTCGCATGTGCTCGAAGTGGTCGAGAAAGTTTGTTCGCACGTGATCGTTCTGCAGAAGGGAAGGCAACTCGCCTACGGCAGTGTCGAAGACCTGAAGCGATTTCAGGAGATGCCCTCGCTCGAAGCCGCGTTTTCGCGGCTGGTCCAGGAACAGGATGCAGAAGCTTCCGCGGAAGCCATTATCGACGCGGTAATCAGCCAATGACACCCTTGCAACGCTTGATCTTTCATTTTCTGAAGCGCATGTTCTCCGGCGAGGACGAGGAAGGCGAGGAAAGCATGAGCGTGGGCTTAGGCGTAGTGCTGGCTTTTTTGGCGGCGCCTGGCGCTCTGGCTTCCCTGTTTCTCCTGGATAAATACTCCACGCTGCTGCAGTGGTTTCGCGGCCAACGCCATTTCGACCCGTATCGCGCATCGATCCCCGACGAGTATTTCTTTATCGTTCTCTCGATGACCATTACTGGATTAGTGATGGCGCTGCGCTGGAACCGGCTGTTTCCGGATCGCCGCGATTTCTGGAATTTGGCCGTGCTGCCGATTCCGATCCGGCAGATCTTTCTCGCCAACTTTACCGCGCTCTTTCTGCTGGCCGTCGTTTTCGCCATCGACGTGAACGCTGTCTCGACCATATTTTTCCCGGCATTCGCAACTATGAGCGATGGCAGTTTCCGGGCGTTCTTTCATACGGCCGAGGCGCATACCGCGGCGGTCTTGTCGGCCAGCCTGTTCAGCTTTTTCGCGGTCTTCGCGCTGGTAGGGGTTCTCATGCTGGTATCGCCGCCGCGCTGGTTCCGGACCATTTCCGTCGCGGCGCGGACGGCGCTTGTTATCGCGCTGCTGGTCGAGTTTATTTCCCATATCGTGGTGCAATTGCTGTCGGGCCGCTTGCCCGGCCACGCGGGCGGCTATGCCCAATTTCTGCCGCCGTTCTGGTTCTTGCGGATCTACCGTGGCACCGGCGCCGGCATGGCGCTCACCGCGCTAGCCGTTTCTATCGTTATTGCGATTGCCGCCTATTCTCTCTGCTATCGCCGGCATTTTTTGCGCCTGGCGGAATCGCTCGATACGCTCGGCGCCAGCCGGTATCGAAGCCGCTTGCCGAGTCCAGGCTGGCTGTTTCGCTCGCAGTGGGAGCGCGCCTGCAATCTGTTCGCTTGGAAGGTTCTGCTGCGCAACGAACGCCACGTGGTTTCACTGGGCGCGTATCTCGGTATCGGGCTGGTAATGAGCGCAAGCGTCAATCTTCTCTCTCTGCCCTTGTTCACCGCCTTTTTCCTGATCAGCGGCTTGCGATTTGTATTCGACGTACCTGCCAGCGTCGCCGCGAATTGGGTGTTCCGCGTCGCGCCGGAATTTCCTCGTCCCACGCCGCGCGCGTTGGCGCGCCGCTTCCTTTTATGCGCCGTACTGCCGTGGCAGATCGCCTTCCCGCTTCCCTGGCAGGCGATCGCGCTCAATGTGCTCTTCAGTGCGCTCGCGATCGAGCTTCTGGTTCGCGGTTTCCGAAAAATTCCTTTTACCTGCAGTTCGAAGCCTGAGACCAGCCAGATGGTGATCCGGGTGGTCGGATTAATTCTCACCATCCTGGTGCTGATTCCGATATTGACGGGAATCGAGCGCTGGGCGCTTGGAAGCCAGTGGCGATTTGGGTTCCTGATTGTTTTAACAGTAGCCGCTTTGTGGATCGCGCGCGGCGAAAACCCCGGCGAAGAACCAATTCTCTTCGAAGAGCGTCCGGCAGCCGCTTTTGAGCTCTTGAAATTGGCCTGAATAGGTGTAGGATTCTAGATAGGGCTATGAGCGATTCCGCCAAACTCTCGCATACCGCCGCGCTGATCCTGCAAACTGTCGAGAACGGCTGCAGCTATGGCTTCGACATCATGGACGAAACCGGACTGCCGAGCGGCACGGTCTATCCGGCGCTCCGCCGCATGGAAAGCGACGGGCTCATCGCTTCGCAATGGGAGCCGGAAAAGAAAGCCCAGGCCGAGCAGCGGCCTGTCCGGAAATATTATCGGGTGACGCGCGAGGGTTTGCATGTGCTTGAACAATCGCAAAAGCGGTACCCTTTATTGGCGAAGCTAACGTCGAAATCACGGCGATAAAACCATGCCTAGCCCAGCCAGGCGACCTCTTGCGGTAGTTCTGAGCGACTGGATTGTTGCGGTAGCCGCATTACTAACTCCGAAAGCGCAGCGCTCCGACTGGAAACGCGAATGGCGCGCCGAAATCTGGCACCGCTGGCAGTTTCTCTGGCACGCGAGAATGTGGAGCCGGCACGAGAAGCTGGCTCTGGTTCGCGGCACGCTCGGAGCATTTCAGGATGCCGCCTGGCTGCTCAAATCGCATGAAGCGTTTTGGCAGGACGTCCGCGAATGGGCGCGTTCGCCTTTTACTTGCTTCGGTGCATTGGGCGTTTTGCTGCTGGTGACCACAATGCTGAGCGGCGGACTGCCGGCCACCCGGGAATTGCTCTCCGCACGAAGCAATTTACTGTTTATCTGGATACACCCCTCCGGTGGCGGGCACGACAAAGGATTGCCGCCTGACCTGGTACCGGCATGGGAGCGTTACAGCCGCCAAGTCGCCAAAGTGGCCGCCTTTCAGATCGGCCGCGCGGTAGCGGACCAGCCTTTGCTTGTCACCGTGCAGCCGGAATTCTTCGACGTCATTGGCGTGAAACCGGCGCTGGGAACCCTTCCGCGCCAAGGCGCGGTCGTGCTCGATGACCGCGCCTGGCGATCGCTCACCCATGCGAATCCGGCCGCGGCCGGCTCCTCGTTGAAGGTGGGCGGCGATTCCCACAAAATAGCCGCGGTACTTCCGCCCAACTTCTGGATCCTTTCTCGACAGCCTACCGTTTACGTTGTCCAACGGGAAATTACCAAAGGTCTGGTGTTCGCGGTGGCCCGCCCGAAGCCGGGCGTGACGCAGCGGCAACTCGACAAAGAGCTGGTCCGGATCGCGCAGGAGGTTTGTTACTATTTTCTGGATTCCCAGCTCCGCTATGCCGCCTGGACCAACGTGCTTTTGACGCCGCTCCGATTGTTCGGCATCGCGGTCGCGCTCGCCGGGCTGATGGCGCCGCTGGTCTTCCGCTTCCGCTTGCGCGCCTTCCGGCTTGCGGCGACTCGGCGCACCTTATTCTTCATCGCCAAAGCCACCCTGGCGCTCGCCTGGGTATTCGCTGCATGTCTGGAACTGAGCCGCTCCGAATCCGCCATTCTCTTAGGATCGAAAGATCCGGGCGATGGGCCCTTCCTGGTTTGGCTCTATATCCTCGGCGCAATGGGGGTACTATTTTGGGCCGTCGCCGATCAACGCGCTCGCTGCCGTGTCTGCCTGCGCCTGCTGGCGTTTCCGGTCCGCGTCGGGTGCCCGGGTTGCTTGCTGCTGGACTGGTCGGGAACAGAACTGTTCTGCAGCGAAGGTCACGGCATTCTCCATGTGCCGCATATGGCGCCCAGTTGGGACGAGGAAGACGAGCGCTGGATTTCGCTCGATGAGTCCTGGCAAGGGCTCTTTGCATCCGGAAAATAATTAATTTTCAAAGAAAATTTCGATGTAACCGCTTGCTTCCGTTACCAGCGCAATTTTGTACTAGAAGTTTCGGTACGGAGGCTCTACTATTCGAGTAGCAGGTAAGCAGCAGCTATGAATGTGGGCACACTAATTCAACCTTCCCCGGTCCCTTTCGCGAGCGCTTATATCTTGCCGAAGAACGTCTCAGCAATTCAAGTTCTGCCCGCCGAGGACGGCGAGCCGACGCGACTGGGTTTGCTTACCCAGCTTCCCGAGGGCGCTGAGATCTTTGTCGGGGGACCCGGGTTCAGTGAGGGAACCGTAAAAGTGTTATGCCAGGGAGCCGCGTACTTCATCTTCTTGGACGACCTCCTTGCAGTAAAGAAAGGCGCTGCCCTCGCCTACGCCTGAGCGGCGTTGACTCGAACACAGTAAACGGTCTGGCTCAAAAGCACCGCGCGTTGGTGGACAATCACCGGCCCACGGGGTGAGCACCAGAATTTTCAATCACTTACATTTGGCAACGCGTTTGCACTCTTGAGCGGCGGAGGGTGTGATGAAAACCAAATTATTCGCATTGCTACTGTTGGCTGGGAGTTCACTGTTTGCCGGAACGCACGTGTTCTTCGGGTTCGGCGTGGGAGCGCCGGCCCATGGTTACTATGCACCGCCCCCGCCTTCGGTCTACTACGCCCCGCCGCCCGTCTACGCACGGCCTGGATATACGTGGATTGCAGGATACTGGTACCCCGTTGGCGCGCGATACCGTTGGCACGCCGGTTATTGGGCGCGGCCGCCGTATCCGGGCGCACGCTGGTATGCTCCGCGCTATTACAACCATCGCTACTATTCGGGCTACTGGCGCCGCCACTAACGAGACGGTTCGAGTTTCAGCAGCGTAATACCATGCGACGGAACGTCGCTCGAGAAGGCCTCGGCGGAAACGCCGAGGTCTTTGTGTTTCCAGAGATCGCGGACACGCAAAGATCCCTGAAGACCAACATCGCTCCAGCGCGCCGTCACCTTAGCCGTGGATGGACCGCGGTTAAATAACCCAACGGCAAATGCGCCGCCCTGCAACGGCCGCGCCCACACTTCCAGGTCCTCATCTTTGGAGACTCGCGTGGCCTGTTTTCCGAGAGGATCCTGGTCAATGGCAATGACTTCCTTATTGAGCAGAATGTCCATGATCTCCGGCGACGCCTTAGTCAGATCGTTGCCTGCCAGCAAAGGAGCCGCCAGCAGACTCCACAAGCTCATATGCGTGCGGTATTCCGTGTTGGTCATGCCGCCGTTGCCGATTTCGAGCATATCCGGATCGTTCCAGTGTCCGGACCCTGCATAAGGCGCGAGATCAAGCTGCTGGTCGAAGCCGATGTGCGACATCGACTCCCAACTATCACGAATGTCCCCGGTAGTGCGCCAGGAATTGCCGCCCACTTTCGCGCCCCACGTCTCGCTTTTCAGAACGCCATACTGGCAGAGACTGTATACGATGGGCCGGCCGGAATGGAGTAGCGCCAGGCCCATCTTGGCGTAGACCGCAGGCATCGAATGATAGTCGTACACCTGGCTCGCGCTGCACCAATCGTATTTGATATAGTCGATCCCCCAGCCGGCGAACGTTTTAGCATCCTGCTCTTCGTGTTGAAAACTGCCCTCGTAATTGGCGCACGTCTTCGGCCCGGGCGAAGAATAAATACCGATCTTGAGACCCTTGCTGTGGATATAGTCCGCCAGCGCCTTCATATCGGGAAATTTTTCGTTGGGGCGAATGTTGCCCTGCGCGTCGCGCGTACCTTGCCAGGCGTCGTCGATATTGACGTAAATGTAACCGGCGTCCTTCATACCGTTTTTCACCATCACATCGGCGGTTTCACGCACCACGCGATCGGAAACGCTGCGCGCAAATTTATTCCAGCTGTTCCAGCCCATGGGCGGAGTTTTGGCGAGTCCGTTCGACGGCACCTCGGCCGCCGGAGGCAGCGAGATTTTCGGTTTCGGCGGAGGCGGCGCACCGGGTGTTTCCGTCGAAACCTGCTGGAACGACATTTCCCGCACGCGCCGGCCGCCGAAGCCGGGAAGCCGCAAGGTGAGCTTGCCGTTCATGAGCGTGCCGCTGTAATCGGTCTTGCGCTCCTCGCCGAAGTTGTCTCGCACAACACTGAACGAAATTTCGCTGCCGCTGATCTTGCCGTTGGAGATCGGCGCGGCATCCTGGTTCGGCGAAAGCATATAACCAGTTAGGCTGTTTCCATCCGCTTTGAGCCACAGGGATGTCTCGCGAGTTTGGCCATCGGGAAAACTTTGTTTAGCGAGCCAGTGCCCGGTAGGACCTGCGGAGAGGACGGAGGAGAGCGAAAGAACGAGAAACGCTACAGAAAGTTTGTTCATGAAGATATCGATAGACCAGGCCTCGGCGTGCGCGTGGATTGCCGGCTCACCAGTTGCGTATCAACGCGGTATTCGCGGCCGCTCAACGACGAATCGCTCAGCATGGCCCAAAGGGCCTGAAACGCAACTTTGCCGATTTCCGCGCGTGGAACCGCAACCGTGGTAAGCGCCGGCTGGGTGTACTCGGCAAACAGAATGTCGTCGAACCCGACCACCGAGAGATCCTGCGGCACGCGCAGGCCGCCATCGTAGGCGCGATGCAATACGCCGATGGCCGTCAAATCATTGCCCGCCACGATCGCCGTTGGCGTATCGCCGGCTAGCAATTTCGAGCATGCAAAATAACCGCCCTTGACGCTGAAATCGGAATCCAGAATCGGCCCGGCATGCAGCGACAGGCGCTCCGCCGTCGAGACGAAGGCGTTCTTGCGCCTCTGCGCGGAGACGATATTGGGCGGGCCGCCCACATACGCGATGCGGCTATGGCCCAAGCTGGCGAGATGTTCGAGCGCTTGCACGATCCCGTGTTCGTAATCAATGACGATGTTGCTGACCCCATCGGTTACTTTGCCCAGGTCGAGATATACCGCCGCCACACGGTTTTGGGCGAGCATGTCCACCACCGACGGCTCAATCTGCGAGGTAAGAATCGCCACGCCCGGCACCTGCAAGCCGAGCAGGCGGCGCACCGAGTGCAGCGTCCGCTGGGCATCGTAATTTGTGTTGAGCACCAGAGCATCCATTTCGTGCGCCAGCGCCTGATCCTGAAAAGCGGCGGTGATTTCTGGAAAGAACGGATTGCGCACGTCCGACACAATCAGCCCAAGCAGCGAGCTCGTGCCGCGAGCCAGATTGCGCGCGGCTTGGTTTTGCGAATAGCCGAGTTCGCGCACAGCCGCCAAAACCCGGTCGCGCGTTCGGGGATGGGTGTGGCGCGTTCCATTCAGCACATGCGAAACCGTCGCGGTCGACACAGCCGCCCGCTCGGCCACATCTTTTATACTGACAGCCAATCGTCTCTCCGAAGATTAACAGTGTATCGCTCGCTACCGCCTGTGGCCTATTCAGCGTAAATGCTTTTCACGAAGTTTGTGAGATCGCGAATCGGCCAGTCCGCATATTTTTTCTGGAACTCTGCGGTTAGCTGCTTGCCTGCATCTGCCGCGCTGATTCCCTGCCCCTTGAGAGCAAGCGCGCTGCTCTGCAGATCGAAAATAAACGCTCGCTCTCGCGCGACGAGTGAGCCATCGCCGATAGCGCTGTGGTCCGGCAAAACATGTAGCGCGCCAAGCTTTTCCACTTGATCGAGCACCGCGATCCAGCTCGCCGGCGTACCGCCTTCACGAAAGATATTGGGCGTAACTTTGTTTTGGACGACATCGCCCGAGATCAAAGTCCTGTCGGGCTCGACAAATGTCAACTCGTCGCCTTTGGTGTGGGCTCCGCCGTACCATAACAGACGCGCCGTCACTCCGCCGCCCAGATCCAGCTTTCGTTCTCTATCGAAGGTTTCGTCGGGAGAACGCAGCTTGACGTTCGCCAGCAGCTCTTTTTGCAGCTCGTTCCGGCTCGCGAACAGATCGAGCATCTCCTGCCCGTGTTTCTCCATTTCCTCCTGCTGTACTTCGTCCCGAATCAGGATCGTTCCCGGCGGAAAGCCCGGCTCGCCGCCCGCATGTTCCGGATGAAAATGTGTAGTCGTGAGATATAGCTTATTACCGGGCGCGAGTCTTTTCGCCACTCGCGCCACCGTCGCGCCATTGCGCGGGCCCAAACCCGTATCGACGACGAGAGTCGCGTTCTTACCCACAACAATGCCGATATTCGGGAACCCCATAATCGCCCAGACATGCTCCGATACCTTCACGGTGTCTTCGCCGAGAATGGGCTGATTCTGCGCGGAAGCGGTCGCGCCGGTCAAAATGAGAAGCGCCAGCAAGGAGGTGCGGATCTGCATGTTTTCTATTTGTACTACTTTCTTTGCTATCCTCTCTGCCGTGCGTTTACCAAAATTTGCGGCTCTTCTGTTGCTCGCGGGGCTTTGGCCTGCGGCCGGGCTGGCGCAGAACGCCACGTTCGAAGACAATCCCGCTGTCGCGCTCTCAAATGACAAGCTCGATCTCCGGTTGATGATCAAAGGCAGTACTCTCGCGAGCATCGTGCTCAAGGACGATCCGGAAAAGCTCAATCCCTTGTGGAATCCCATGCGTATGGCCCGCGAGCTGGGGCGCCCGGCGCAGTACGGAGGCGGCGCGGGCATTTT
>Ga0157374_10004804_pt1 | contig 11342 bp, 3 predicted proteins | sample M25metaG_FD_115308 | JGI IMG/M metagenome (GOLD analysis project Ga0157374, IMG submission 115308) | Miscanthus rhizosphere microbial communities from Kellogg Biological Station, Michigan, USA - M2-5 metaG | ecosystem: Host-associated > Plants > Roots > Rhizosphere > Soil | place: USA: Michigan... | reverse complement strand
GGCGCGACGGGCGAGCTCGAGACGTTCGTCGCCGGTAACCAGGCCGACCTCATCATCGACATCAACGGCTACTACGGCGGCACGCTCGTGACTTCGCTGAACGGGCTGGCCGGCGACATCACGGTGGTTGCGGGCGACAACGTCACGATCACTCCGACGGGCAACACGCTGACGGTGAGCGCTTCGGGCGCCGCCGGTCCGCAGGGTCCGCAGGGCGACCCCGGGCCGCAGGGTGCGGCGGGACCGCAGGGCGCGGTCGGCCCCGCGGGCGCGCAGGGTCCTCAGGGTCTGATCGGTCCCCAGGGCCCGACGGGCGCGGACGGCGCCGTGGGTCCCCAGGGTGTGCAGGGCGCGTCGATGAGCTTCCTCGGCCTGTGGGACGGCGGCACGACGTACGCCCCGCTCAACGTGGTCTTCTTCGGCGGCTCGAGCTGGGTCTCGCTCGTCGACGACAACACGGGCAACACTCCGGACTCGAGCCCTTCGCAGTGGGCCGAGCTCGCGCAGAGGGGTGACAAGGGCGACACGGGCGATACCGGCGCGACCGGCGCGACGGGTTCGCAGGGAGCCCAGGGCGCCACGGGTGCGACGGGACCGCAGGGTGCGGTCGGACCGCAGGGCGCGATCGGACCGATCGGTCCCCAGGGCCCGGTGGGCGCCGACGGCGCCATCGGACCGCAGGGCCCGCAGGGAAATTCGGTGAGCTTCCTCGGCGCGTGGGACGGCGGAACGACCTACGCCGCGCTGAACACGGTGTCCTTCGGCGGGTCGAGCTACGTCTCGCTGGCCGACGACAACACGGGCAACTCGCCCGACTCGAGCCCGCTCCAGTGGGCCCTCGTCGCGCAGAAGGGCGACAAGGGCGACCAGGGCGACACCGGCGCGACGGGCGCTCAGGGTGTTGCGGGTCCGACGGGCGCGACGGGTCCGCAGGGCGCGACGGGCGCGACGGGTCCGATCGGGCCGGCTGGCCCGACGGGCGCGACGGGAGCCACGGGCGCGACCGGTGCGCAGGGTCCCCAGGGCGCGACGGGCGCCACGGGTGCGCCGGGCGCGCAGGGTCCTCAGGGAGCCCAGGGTGCACAGGGAGCCCAGGGTGCGCAGGGTCCCGTGGGACCGGCGGGTACCAAGCTGCTGTTCGGATCGAAGCACGTGTTCAACCTGGACCCGACTGCCGAGACCGTCTACTTCAGCCCGGTCCACACCGAGGAGGACACCTCGGAGAGCTTCGACGTCGTCGGCGTGGCTCCCGTGGCGTGCACGATGACGAACCTGGCGGTGAAGGCCAGCCTCGGCCACGCGGGCGTCACGATGGCATTCACCTTCCGCAAGGGCACCACCATCGCCAACCTGACGGACACGAGCCTCGGGTGCAACATCACGCTGGCGACGACGTTCTGCACGGACACGGACAGCATCTCGCTGAGCGCCGGCGACCTGTTCAGCTTCAAGGTGGTCTACGGCGCCGGTGCGACGGGCGGCAACGACGTCTTCTATACGGACCTGATCTGCCAGTAGCCGGACCCGCCTCTCAGTAGATTCAGCCGCCGCCCCCGAGGGGGCGGCGGTTTTCTTTTGCACCGGTGCGGTCGCGACGGCGAGCATGTCGCGACCGCGGCGAGTCCGGATCTCCTGCTAAGGCGCGATCCTCTGGTAGTTCGAGTTGTCGATCGTCACCTGCAGGTTCTTGGCGGGCGCGTTCACGACGATGTGCGCCGGATGGTTCGTCCCGTCCGGCAGCGGCGCGAACTGCACCGCCATACGGACCGGATTGGAGGGATCGCCGACGTAGGTGTTGACCTGGAGCGCCGCGAGCTTCTTCGCGGCCATCGCGAAGTCGAGCGACATGGAGTCTCCCTGCTGCGCGTAGTTCTTGAAGGTGAGCGCCGACTCGCCGGCCGCGGGCTGGGGAGCCAGCGAGACGTTCCCACCGCGAAACGCGTGCTCCATCAGCTCGGCCTGCGGCGGCACGTACATGCCGATCACGCTCTTGACTAGCTGCATGTACTCCTGCAGGTCTTCCTTCTTCTCGGCCGCGATGCGGCCGCGGATGCCTCGCTGCTGCGGCTGCGCCGGCGGCGGGCCGATCGGATTGCAGGCCGGCTTGCCGTCGGCGCCGTACTGGCAGCCCATCTGCCGGTTCCCCTTGACCTGGCCGTTCAGCGCGATCTGGATGTTTTCCACCCAGCTGTACTTGCGAAGCGCCTGCTGATTCGCCGCGGCGTTCTGCTTGACCGCCGCGAGCCGGTCGAGCATCGCCCCGTTGCCCTGCTGCGCTTCCGCTCGGCCGGCCGACAGGATCGCCGCCGCGACGGCGGAGAAGACCAGGACGCCCACTCGACTCGATTGGCTCGGGGATCCGAGAGAAGTCTGCCGCATCGTTACCACCTTTCGTTGTTCCGGGCTTCGACGGGAAATGACGCGCAGCATATGACCGGCCGCGGAGCCGCGGCAATCGGCGGGCGCCGCGGCGTGGACTGGCCGTTCCGATTCCGCCGGCCGCGCCGCTCGCGTCGTATTAGCCGAAGCTAATGTGTCGTGTCCGGCGAGACCGCGTGTCGCCGGCGGACGCCGAGCATCCGCGCCGGCTTCCTAAGGCTTCCCTTAAAAACTCGCGAGCTTCGAAACGGACGAGCCGCTCGCGACTCAGAGCAGGGTGGAGGTCGAGTCCGGTCCGGGCGCTCCGGTGACGGTCTCGCTCCGGAGGTTGTCATGCGCTCGTCACTGCGGCCGATCGCTCTCGCTCTGTTCGTGGTCCTCGGTGTAATCGCTCTCGCCGTGTTCTCGGGGCCGGCCGGCGCCGAGGGAAGGCGAACGCCGTCCCGAGCGGGGGCCACGGCCCAGCACGCGCTGGACCTCGTCGACGAGGGCCGGCAGACGTTTCGTTACGACACGTTCGGAGACGAGGTCTTCTGGGGCGACACGCTCAAGCTCCACCAGGCGATCGAGGGAGCCGCGCTCGGAGGCGTGGGCCCGGGGGTCAGCCCCAGGACGGCCCTCGCCGTCGGCCTGAAGGTCGACGTCGACGCTCTCCCTCACTCGCTGCAGAGCGATCTCCAGCACGGGCGCGTGAATCTCGACGATCCCGCCACGACCCTGGCGCTCCTGAAACTGAACGCCGTCGTCGGAGTCACCGGTTTCTTCCAGGACGGCACGCCGAATCGGCTTCGGTCCGTCGGGCTCCAGTGCGCGGTCTGCCACTCGACCGTCGACGACTCGTTCACGGCCGGCATCGGGCACCGGCGCGACGGCTGGGCCAATCGCGACCTGAACGTCGGCGCGATCATCAATCTCTCGCCGGATCTCTCGGCGGTCGACGCCCTCCTCGGCGTGCCGGACGCGACGGCGCGGACGGTCCTGACGAGCTGGGGGCCGGGTAAGTTCGACGCCGAGCTCTTCCTCGACGGAAAGGCGTTTCGACCCGACGGGAAGTCGGCGGCGACGCTGATCCCGCCGGCCTTCGGTCTCGCGGGCGTGAATCTCCACACCTGGACCGGCTGGGGATCCGTGCCGCACTGGAATGCCTTCGTCGCCAACCTCGAGATGCACGGAGTCGGACGCTTCTGGGACCCGCGTCTGAACGACGCGACGCAGTTCCCGATCGCCGCCGCGAACGGGTTCGGGAACGTGAATCCGACGCTCGACCCGAAGGACGATCGCATCACGCCCAGGCTCCCGGGGCTCCAGGCCTACCAGCTCTCGATCCCCGCTCCGGCGCCGCCCGCGGGGAGTTTCGACGCCGCGGCCGCGGCGCGGGGCGACGAGATCTTCTCGGGAAAGGCGAGATGCAGCAGCTGCCACGTCGAGCCGTCGTGGACCGAGGCTGGCTGGAATCTCCACACGCCCGCGGAGATCGGGATCGACGACTTCCAGGCCAACCGCGCCCCCGACCACCGCTACCGAACCGCGCCGCTCGGGGGACTCTGGACGCACACGAAGGGCGGCTTCTACCATGACGGCCGCTTCCCGACGCTGCCCGACGTGGTGGACCACTACGACGGCTTCATGTCTCTCGGGCTGACCCCCCAGGAGAGGTCCGACCTCGTCGAGTACCTGAAATCGCTCCCGTCCGAGGAAGCCGACTAGTCGGACGGACGGGGCGCCCCGGCGCCCACGGACGGGACCTCGCCACGGACGGCGGCGAGCCTACGGGCGGCCCCGGCGCCTTGCTTGGGCCTCCGATTCGAGATATACGGGACGCTCCGGAAGGCGCGCGCGGGTGGAGCGCTCGCTTTCCACTCCCATGATTCTCAACGGAGGTCCAGATGCAGCGGTTCCCGTACTGTGCTTCGTCTAATCCCTGTCCGGCGCCGCCGCGATCGAAACACATCTTCCGGCGCGGCTCGGGAATCGCGCTCGCCGTGCTGGTCCTTCTCGCCGGTCGAGGCTATAGCCAGACCGCGCCCGTCCCCGGGCAGAACGTCAACATGGTCTCGGGGACGCAGTTCCCCGGCGGCGATCCCTTCCTCCAGCGCCAGAACGAGCCGTCGCTGGCCGTCTCGTCGCGCAACGCGCTGCACCTGCTCGCCGGGGCCAACGACTACCGGACCGTGGACCTGCCGGTCTCGGACAGCGTGCCCGGCTCGCTCGCGGGCGACGCCTGGCTGGGAGTCTTCAAGTCGTTCGACGGCGCGCAGTCCTGGCAGAGCACGCTGCTCCCCGGATACCCGCAGGATCAGTCGCCGGAGGGCCTAGCCTCGCCGCTGAAGGCTTACAACGCCGCGGCCGACCCGACCGTCCGCCCGGGCACGAGCGGCCTCTTCTACTACAGCGGCATCGCCTTCAACCGCGGCACGAACAACGGCGCGGTCTTCGTGGCCCGCTATCTCGACGCCAACCAGAAGGAAAACGGCGACGCGACGGCCGGAAAAGACACGGTGAAGTACGTCTCGACGGTCGTCGTCGACACCGGAACGTCCGGCCAGTTCATCGACAAGCCCTGGATCGCGGTGGACATCCCGCGCGCGGGCGCCGCGATGTGCACCTTCAATCCCTTCGGGACGCCGCAGAGCTTCCCGGCGGGCAACGCCTACCTGGTCTGGAGCCGGTTCACCGGCAGCACGAGCACGAAGATCATGTTCTCGCGCTCGCTCGACTGCGGGAAGACCTGGTCGAATCCCACGAAGCTCTCGGAGTCGAACTCGATCAACCAGGGAACGAACATGGCGATCGACCCGTCCTCGGGCGCGGTCTACGTCACCTGGCGCCGGTTCGCGACGTCGAGCCAGCCGGATGCGATCCTGATCGCGAAGTCGACGGATTTCGGGAAGACCTTCGCGTCCAAGAACACCAAGGAGATCGCCACGATCGCCCCCTTCGACCAGGGAACGACGACGACGCAGTTCCGGACGAACGCGTTGCCCACGATCGCCACCTCGGTCGGCCGCGTGTACGTCGCGTGGGCACAGCGGAGCGCATCGACCGGAGACGCGCAGATCGTCATGTCGACGTCCTCGGACGGCGCGACCTGGAGCGCTGCGGCGCCGATCGTCTCCGCGCCGATCACGGACGACTTCGGCGGCTCGTTCTCGCGCGGCCACCAGTTCATGCCCCAGCTGACCTCCGTGGCCGGGCGCCTCGTCCTCGTCTATTACGACCAGCGCCTCGACCACACGCTCGGGTTCCACATCCCGAACAACCCGTTCGCGCCCGACGCACAGGGGCGCTTCTACCTGGTGCGCGGGGACGCCAAGGGAGAGCTGCCGGCCCATCCCGAGCAGGTCTTCACCCTCGGCATCGACGACGCGACCCTGACGACGCGCCGGCACACGGTCGACCTCCGCGTCGGCCGCGCCCTCGCCGGGGCGACGCCCACGTTCACGACGGCGACGGTTTCTCAGTACCGGTTCGGCCTGACGGCGACGGATACGGGGCTGCCGACCGGCCTCACGCAGATGGAGGTCAACGCTCCCAACCTGCCGCTGTTCTCGCAGGGCACGCTCCCGTTCCTGGGCGACTACATCGACGTCGCCGCCCAGCTCTTCAAGGCGAACGGATCGGGCGGGTGGACGTTCGACACGTCCGCGTCGAGCCCTCTGGTCGCCTACGCGAGCTGGACCGACAACCGGGACGTCAAGCCTCCGCTGGACGGCAACTGGGCCAACTACACGCCGGCCGGCCCGGTCCGCCAGAGCGTGCTCGACCCGACTCAGCAGACCCCTCCCTGCGTCAACGGCCAGGAGGGCATGCGCAACCAGAACGTCTACAGCAGCCGGATCACGGAGGGGCTGGTGGTGGAATCGCCCCAGAACGTCAAGCCGCTGTCCGCGACGCTGCAGCGGTCCTTCGTCGTGACGCTGCAGAACCAGACCAGCCAGCAGCGCACGTTTCGCCTGACCCTGACCCAGCCCTCCGGGGGACAGGCGTCTTTCCTGCAGACCGCGTCCCAGACCACGCTCGACGTGACGATCGAGGCCCGCTCGGGCGCTGCCCGCCCGGTGTTCGCGAAGTCTTCGAACGTCGCCGCGAGCTTCACCGTCAACGTCGCCGAGGTCGGCGGCTCTCTCACGGGCTTCGTCGTCATGAATCCCGAGGGCTCCGTCTCGCCGCTCGCGCAGCCCGACGGCAGCACCGCCGACATCGGGACGCTCGAGATCTACAGCCCCGGCTTCCAGGTCTGGAACCCGGCCAATCCGAACCCGTTCCTGAACATCTCCAACCCGAGCCAGGCCCTCAACATCTCCAACCTGAACATCTCGAACGCCGACCCGGCGATTCTGAACATCTCCAACCTCAACATCTCGAACCTGAACATCTCGAACCTGAACATCTCGAACCCGGACCCGGCGGTCCTGAACATCTCGAATCTCAACATCTCGAACACGACGGCCGCGAACCTGAACATCTCGAACCTGAACATCTCGAACCTGAACATCTCCAACACTCCGGTGAGCGACGCGACGTACGCGGTGGTCAATTCCGGCAACACCGCGCACTCCTATCGCGTCGCGCTCTACGGCAACAATCCGAACAACGTGCCGCTGCAGGTGATCGTCACGAAGAATTCCACGACGCCGACGAGCGCGAGCTGCGTTCTCCTCAACCAGCCCCAGAGCGTGGTCGTGTCGAACGTCAACGCCGCCCTGATCTCGGCCGATCTCGCCTCGGCCACCAATCCGAACATTTCCGACTCGAGCGTCTCGAACTCGACCGTGGCCCTGGCCCCGGGCGAGACCGCGTTCGTGACTCTGCGCGCGCCGTTGTCGCCGGAGGAGATGGCCGACCTGACCCGCGGCATGACGCCGGTCATCACGGCGCACGGGACCAACACCAACGGCTCCGTTCCGGATTTCGCGGCGCTCCTCTTCATCCAGACGCCGAACGGCACGACGCTTCCGACGGCGGTGGTCGGGACTCCCTACACCACCACGCTCCAGGCGGCCGGGGGCAAGGCGCCGCTGACGTGGTCGGTCGCCCCGGGATACACGCTGCCCGCGGGCCTCACGATCTCCGCCGGCGGAGTCATCTCCGGATCCCCGACGGCGTCGGGAAGCTTCTCGTTCACGCTACAGGTCACGGACTCGACCGCCGGTACGCCGCAAAAGGCGACGCAGACCTTCAGCCTCGCCGTTTCGGCCCGCGCGACCCAGACGTCGATCACCTTCGGGTCCAATCCGATCGTCCTCGGCCAGTCGACGTCCGTCACGGCGACGGTCACGGACACGCAGGGGAGCGGGACGCCGTCGAGCCCCACCGGGACCGTCGCCCTGACCGGTTCCGGGCTCTCCGCTTCGAGCTGCGTTCTCGCGCCTACGGTGGCGGGGTCCTCGGCCTGCACGGTGTCTGTGACTCCGGCGGCGGCCGGCACGGACGTCATCGGCGCGAGCTTCTCGGCCACCTCCATTCACGTGCTGAGCGGCGCGACGAGCGGTCTCGTGGTCAACCCGGCCGCGACCGGAACCACCGTCGTCTCCAGCCTGAATCCGTCGACGCCCGGCCAGTCCGTCACGTTCACCGCGACGGTGACGTCCACGGCCGGGGTCCCGACGGGAACGGTGACCTTCAAAGACGGCGCTGCGACCCTCGGCACGGCGACGCTGTCTTCGGGCGCCGCGAGCTTCGCCACGACATCGCTCTCGAGCGGCCAGCACTCGATCACAGCGGTCTACGGCGGGAGCCCGAACTTCACCGGCAGCACGTCGCCCGTGCTCACGCAGACCGTGACCGGTTTCTACGCATTCACCGGATTCCTCTCTCCCATGGCGACGGCCGGGACGGTCCCGGCGCCCACGTTCTCGGGGAACGTCAACTTCGGTTCCGCCACGCCGATCAAGTGGATCCTCCAGGATTCCTCGGGCAACACGCTGACCGATGTCGCGACGACGACGCTCATTCAGGCAGTCGCCTACACCGGCGGAGCGTGCTCCGGCCTCGCGACCGGGCAGAACACGGTTCTCTACAGTCCGACGACCGGTGCGAAGGGCGGAAGCACCTTCCGCAACAGCAACGGCCAGTTCATCTTCAACTGGGACACGTCGGTCGTCCCGGGTATCGGTTGCTACGAGCTCGAGCTGCAGTTCAACGACGGAAGCGCCATGAGGGCGACGATCGAGAAGCTCAAGTAGAGCCCGCCTTCGACTCGATGCGGCGGCGGGCCCGAGGGTCCGCCGCCGTTTCTATTTCGCCGCGAGCCGGGCGCGGGCGTCGGCGGCGAGCGGGCCGCCCTCGCCCGTCTGGAAGCCCAGGAAGGTCTTGAAGGCGTCGGGGGCGCCCGCGCTCTTCAGGCCCTCGCGGGTGCGGCCGAGGTAGTAGTAGACCGGCGGAAACACGCGAAACGTCGGGACCTCGTCGAGGTAGACGGCCGCGGCCTCGCCCCGTCGCTTCACGCAGGCGTCGAACTCCGCGTCCGCCTCCGCGAACGAGCCGGCCTCGAGGTACGCCCGTCCGAGGTCGTAGCGCACGAGCCACGCGTCGGCGAGCTGGCGGGCCTCCTTGAAGCGCGTGACCGCGTCGCGGAAGTTACGGCGCTTCAGCTCGGCCTCTCCGCGCAGGAGCGCGGCGTACATCTGCGGATCGGGCTCCAGCTTCGCCGCGAGCTGTCCCGCCGCGGCGAGCGCCTTCTTCTCCTCGCCGGTCTCGATGAGAACGCGGGCCGCGCTCACGACGACGGCCAGGTCGCCGCTCATTCCGAGAGCCCGCTCGGCCGCGGAGGTCGCGCGCGCCGGCTGGCCGCTCGCGAGCTCGGCTTCGGCGAGCGTCGTCAGCTTGCGCGCCGCCTCGTCGGAGTTTTTCGCGGCGACGTCGGCCTCGATCGCGGGCTCGAGGATCCTGCGCGCGTCGGCGATCCGACCCTGGTAAAGAGCCAGGTCGGCCAGGCCCGCGGCGGCCGTCGAAGCCCCCGCGGGACCGGTCCCCGCGAGCTTGTTCCAGGTCGCGAGCGCCTCGTCCGGGCGCCCGGCGCCCAGATCCGAGAGCGCGAGCCCCACGTACGCCAGGACGAACTGGGGATTCATCTCGAGAACGGTCTTCTGCTCGCGCGCGCCGGTCTCGAAGTCGCCCGCGTACATCGCGATCAGGCCGAAGTTGTTCCTCTGCGGGACGTTCTTCGGATAGATCTCGATCGCGCGGCGGCCCCACGTGAGCGCGTTGCCCATGTCCCGCTTGACGAAATAGGCGAACGCCAGGTTCGCGATGCCGGCCGTGTCCGCCGGGAACTGCTTCACGAGGGAGCTGAACTCCTCGATCGCGTTGTCGGGGTTGCGGACCAGGAGGTAGTAGCCGCCCCGGGTGCGGTATTTCTCGCGGTCGCTCATCCGGTCGATGCGGGCGAGCGCCTCCTTGTAGTCTTTCTCCGCCGCCTGGCGCTGCCCGCGGTTGCTCTCGACGGCGGCCAGGCCGGCGTACGCGCGGCCCAGGTTCGGATCGAGATCCAGGGCCTTCTGGTAGTGGCGGATGGCTTCGTCCCAGTTGCCTTCCCACTGGAAGTTCTGCGCGACGGCGTACTCGTGCGCAGCGTCCAGGGACCCGGCCGTGTAGGTCTCCGCGGCGGCGAGCTGCGTGGACTCGGGCGTGGCGTCGCCGAGCGCCCGCCGGACCTGCGCGGCGAGCCGGGCCACCGAGGCGAGGACGGCCTCCTTGCCGGACGCGCGTTCCTTGTCCTCCACGATCGTCTTCCCGGTGCCGGCGTCGATCGCGCGGACGGAGACCTCGTAACCGTCGCCCTGCTTGTCGATCGATCCGGAGGTCACGACGTTGATGCCTTCGCGGACCGCGACGAGTCGGGCGAGGGTCTGGTCGAGCCCCTTCGCGCCGGGGGAGAGCTGCGCGGCGACCTTGCGGGCGGAGCTGCGGTTGTAGGAGCTGACGAAGGAGGCTCCCTCGAGCGCGATCGTGAAGGCCGGCTCGAGCGTTCCGTCGAACACCGCGTCGCCGGCGTGGTTGGCGAAGTCGGCGACGAGGACCGACTGCGTCTTCTGGACCGTCGGCTTGACCGATCGTCCCTTCTGGTAGAGCCAGAGCCCTCCGGCCGCCAGCACCCCTGCCGCGACGATCGCCACGGCCGCCGGCTTCGTCCAGCGGCGCGACATCGTCTGGTAGCGGATCGACGTGTGAAAGGACTCGGCGTCGAGGTCCTCCAGGATCTCCTGGACGTTCTGGTAGCGCAGTTTCGGATCGACCGTGAGGCAGCGCTCGATGATCTTCTGGAGGTAAACCGGAAGCTCCGGGTTGAGCTCCCGGACCGGCTTCGGCGGGCGCTGGATCCGGGTGATCATGACTTCGAACGGAGTGGCGCCGCCGAACGGGACGGTCCCGGTGGCCATCTGGTAGAGGATGACGCCGAGCGAAAAGATGTCGGACTGCGGCCCGACGGATTCGCCCTTGACCTGCTCGGGCGACATGTAGAACGGGGTCCCGATGACCGCGCCCGTCTGCGTCATTCCCGACTGCTCGGACGACTTCGCCATTCCGAAGTCGGTCACGTAGACCCGGTCCGACCCGTCGAGCATGATGTTCTGAGGCTTCAGGTCGCGGTGGATGACGCCCTGGTCGTGGGCGGCCTTGAGGCCCTCCGCCGTCTGGCGGAAGACGCGCAGCAGCCGATCGGTCGGGAGCTTTCCCTGCTTCTTCAGGATCGTCGACAGATCCCGGCCGTCGACGAACTGCATCGTCAGGAACTGGATGCCGTCGCTTTCGCCGAGGTCGAAGACGCGCAGCACGTTCGGATGCGTCACGCGGCTGGAGAGCTGGATCTCCCGCTTGAACCGCTCGAGGGCGTCGGCGTCCTCGGCGATGTCCGACCGGATCAGCTTCAGAGCGACGTCACGGTCGAGGCCCTTGTCGTGGACGAGGTACACCGCTCCCATCCCGCCCATCCCGAGCAGGCTCTTGACGCGGTAACGGTG
>Ga0157374_10004803_pt1 | contig 11342 bp, 11 predicted proteins | sample M25metaG_FD_115308 | JGI IMG/M metagenome (GOLD analysis project Ga0157374, IMG submission 115308) | Miscanthus rhizosphere microbial communities from Kellogg Biological Station, Michigan, USA - M2-5 metaG | ecosystem: Host-associated > Plants > Roots > Rhizosphere > Soil | place: USA: Michigan... | reverse complement strand
TTTTTCGCTCGGCCGCTCGCAATACTAAACACCGAGCAGCGCCTGCAGCGCCTCGATCGAATCGGCTTCCGCAATGCTCTTGTCGGTTCGCCACCGCAGGATCCGCGGGAAGCGCACCGCGATGCCCGATTTGTGCCGCAGCGAGCGCTGGATGCCTTCGAAGCCAAGCTCGAACACCTGCGTCGGTTTCACGCTACGCACCGGTCCGAACTTTTCGATCGTCGTCCTGCGGACGATCGCATCGACACGCCGCATCTCGGGGTCGGTGAGGCCCGAGTACGCCTTCGCAAACGGCGTCAGTGTTCGCTCGCCGTCGCGCTCGTCCCAGACGGCGAACGTGTAGTCACTGTAGAGGCTCGCGCGCCGACCGTGCCCGCGTTGCGCATAGACGAGCACGGCGTTGACGCTCATCGGATCGATTTTCCATTTCCACCACGTGCCGACGTCCTTCGTCCTGCCCACACCGTAACGCGCGTCGCGATGCTTCAGCATGAAGCCCTCGACGCCGCGCGCGCGCGATTCGTCGCGCAACGCCGCATACGCGTTCCATGATGGCATCTCGACGAGCGGTGAAAGCTGCAGCGCCGGCGATGCGGCTGCGGTGACGACAGCGGCGAGTCGTGTCCTGCGCTCGTGCTGCGGCCGGCTGCGCAAATCCTCGCCGTTTTCCTCGAGGAGATCGTAGGCGAGCAACACCGCCGGCGTCGTGGCAAGTAGTCGCGGCGATAACTGCTTGCGTCCGATTCGCGTCTGCAGTGCGGCGAACGGCGCAACGCGATCATCGATCATCACGACGATCTCGCCATCGATCACCGTGCCATCGCTCATCGCGGCACCCACATTGGCGAGCTCGGGAAAGCGATCGGTGACGAGCTCCTCGCCACGCGACCAGAGGCACGTCAGCGCACCGCGACGGACGAGCTGCGCGCGCACGCCATCCCATTTCCATTCGACGAGCCACTCCGCCGGATCGCCGAGCGATTCAACCGATGCGGTCAGGGGGTGCGCAAGAAAAAATGGGTAGGGATTGGCCGCAACGACACCGGTCCCGTCGGCAGGTGCCGTCAATGCGTGAAACGATGCCGCGTCCGGCCGCCGGTCGATGCCGGTGTAGCCGATCAGCCGTTGCGCGATGAGCTTTGCATCGACGCCCGAAACTGCGGCAAGCGCACGCGTGACGGTGAGCCGCGATACGCCGACGCGAAAGCTTCCGCCCAGTACCTTCAACAGCAGGAATCGGCCTTGTGCATCGAGCTCGGCGAAGTATTCGCGCAGCCGCTCGCCGATGATGTCAGGCGGAAGACCGCGCAGGGGGAGCACGCGATCGACCATCCACTCGGCAAGTCCGGCGCTCGATGTTCGCGCAGGAGGAGGCAACACGTGCGCGACCGTTTCGGCGAAATCGCCGACAGCGTCGTAGCACTCGTCGAACAGCCAGCGCGGCAGGCCCGCGGTGGCGACTGCGATGTCGCGAAGTGCCCGAGCGGGCACGAGTTGCCGCGGCCGGCCGCCGGCGAGGAAGTACGTCGCCCACGCGGCATCGGCGGCGGACGCCGCGCGAAAATGCGCTTCGAGCGCGGCGATTTTCGCGTGTGTCGACGTTGTCGCGTCGAGCTCGGTGTAGAGCCGCGCGAACGCTTCCATCGTTACGCGTCGGCAGCCGCGGGCGGCGTACCAGGCGCCGCCCGTGCGTAGGCATCGGTCGCCCCGAGCGCATCGGCGTCCGGCGTGTCGGCCGCTGCGACATCGTTCTCGCCGGCGTTGTCGAACTCGGTCTCGAATGCCTGCGCGGAAAGACCGCGCTCGGTTAACCAGCGGACCATGATCGCAACCTGGCCGTGCGTGACGATCACGCGCGAAGCACCCGTCGCATCGATCGCCGTATTGAGGCCCGCCCAGTCTGCGTGATCCGACAGCACGAAACCGCGATCGACGCCGCGCCGGCGCCGCGCACCGCGCAACTGCATCCAACCCGACGCGAAGCCGTCCGACAAGTCACCGAAGCGGCGCAGCCAAGGGGATGCCGCCGCTGACGGCGGCGCCAGCACGAGCGCGCGGCGCAACGCATTGGCATCGACGTCGGTCACATGGCGCCCTTCCGGCAACATGACGCCGGTTGCGCGATAGGCACGATTCAACGGCTCGATTGCGCCGTGCAAAACGATCGTGCCGATATCGAGGGCATCCGCGGCTGCAAGTCCGGCGAGGACGCGCTGGGCCTTGCCGAACGCGTAGCAGAACAGCACGCTTGCGCGACCCGCGTCCGCGTTCGCGCGCCACCAGCGGGCGACGTCATCGATGACGACACTCGGCGGACGCCACCGGTAGATTGGCAACGCGAACGTCGATTCCGAGATGAACGTGTCGCAGCGAACCGGCTCGAACGCATCACACGTCGGATCTTCGTCGAGCTTGTAGTCGCCGGACACGACCCACGTTTCGCCGCGGTGCTCGATGCGCACTTGCGCGGATCCGAGCACGTGGCCCGCCGGATGCAGCGACACGGTTACATCGCGTATGCGCAGCCGCGCACCGTAGGCGAGCGTTTCGAGCGCGACGTCGCCAAGACGAGTGCGGAGCACGTGCGCCGATGGCTGCGCCGCAAGATAGCTCGCGCTGCCACTACGCGCATGATCGCCGTGCGCGTGCGTGATCACTGCGCGGTCGACTGGCCGCCACGGGTCGATGAAAAACTCGCCGGGTGCGCAATACAAGCCTTCCGGCCGAACGGCGATCAAGTCCATCGCCGTATTGTCAGTGTGTGAGGCGCAGCGTCGCCATGACGGGATTGTGATCGGACGACGTCACCTCCGTCGCATTGGATGCGACGACTTCGAGCCCGCGCGTGTAGATGTGGTCCAGTTGATGACCTAAGAACATGCGGCGGCGGTCGTCGGTGAACTCGATTTCGGTGAGCCCGAGCCGGCGCGCAGCGGAGTCGACGGCTGCGACACGATCGAGCGTCCACGTGTTCAAGTCACCGGCGAGGATGATCGGCCCCGCGTGATCGGCGAGCGCTGCGACGACGGCGTCGAATTGTGCGCGATACGCACCGAGCGAAAGTGAGAAGTTGATCGCGTGCATATTGACAATGGCGAGCGTCGTTGCTTTTCCTCGCAGTGAAAACCACGAGATCACGGCGGATTTTGGCAGGCGCAGCAGCGGCTCGACGACGCGCTGCGTGCAATTTGCGAGCGGCGCGACGCGCGATGCAGTCAATACACCGGTATCGATGTCATGGTAGATGAAGGAGCTCGCCATCACCCAGCGCATGCCGGCATCGTCGATCATCCGCCGCAGCGCGCCGTCGAGGACGATTTCCTGCAGCAGCAGGACATCGCTGCCGGTCGCGAACGCTTGCAGATCGCGCTGCCAGCCGCGATCCCCCTGCTTGTGGATATTCCACGTGACGATGCGCACTGCGTCGGCGTCGAGCCCCGTCGGCGACGCGGCGTCGCGTTGCGTGGCGGCTGCCGTGACCGCTTTCGAGCACGCCAGCGTCTGCACCTGGATGCTGCCGTCGCTTTGCTGAAGCAAGGCGCGCGGTTCGGCAGTCAGCGTCACGCATGCAGCAAGCGTGAGCGGCAGCGCCGCGAGTAAGGCCGATCGCCAAACGGCCGCCAGAAAGAAAATCGGCGACCGCTGTAAACGGTCGCCGATCATCGGAGCGCGTTCGATCAATCGCTGCTGCTCATCACGCGGCCGAGAATGTAACCAACCGCTGCTGCAACGCCAATTGCCATCAGCGGTCGCGCCGTCACCGTGTCGCTCAGTGCACTGATGAATGCCTCGTTCTTGTCGCGCAAGGCCTCGGCCTGATCGGAGGCCCAGTCAATGCCGGCTTTCGCCGTATCCGTTGCCTTGTCTACGCCGCGACGCGCGGTGTCCGTGACGCGGTCCATGCTGTCGGACGCGCCTTGTGACGCGCGATCCAGATAGTCCTGCGCGCGGTCACCCGCATCCTGCAGCGCGGTCTTGCCTTCCCGTTCGAACTTCGCCGTTTCCATCGTTCGTCTCCGCTAGAGTAAGTCGCCGTGGCGCGTTACGCAGCGTGCGCTTCGCGCAACGGCGGAGCCATCGGTCAGCGACGGCATCGCGTGTCGGTGAATGGCTGACGCCGGCCTTACTTGCCGTTGCCGCCGCCGGTGCCGTTGCCACCATTACCTCCTGCCGCGCCGCCGGTACCGCTACCCGACGCACCCGCTCCGCCGGATGCACCGGATGCACCGGCGCCGGCGGAACCCGTGCTGCCTGCTGCGCCCGCCGATGACCCGGTACCCGCCGCTCCACCGCCGCCTGCCTTGTCCTTGCGCATGTTGCTGGTTGTCGCGTCGTTGGAGGTCGTGCCGTTGTGCATGCCGTTGTTCGTGTCGTTGTTCGTTCCCGACTTCGATCGCATCGATGACGGATTGTGGTCACGCACGCAATCGCTCTTCGCAAGGCCGGTCAGGTTGACGCATTCCTTGGGGATGTCGCTGCGCATCGTCGAACCGGGTGGTGTCGTCGCATTCGACGGCGTCGTCGGCGTTGCCGTCGTTTGCGCACCAGCCGTTGCTGCCATCGCCAACGTCATCGCAGTTGCGAGCAATCCTTGTTTCCATGTCTTCATGTTCACTCCTTGGTCTCAATTTGGCGACGCTGTAATCCCGCCTACAGACGGGTGATCGCACCGTTATTTCGTAGCACCCCTCGTGCCATGAGCCGAACGATGCATGCCGTAATAGGCGAGCATCGATTGTGACGCGCTGATTTGCGGTGACGACCAAGAGCAATGTTGCAACGGACGCGCAATATTTCCCGACCGGCGTACGACGCTGAAGAGACCGCGCGCTGCAACGCGTGTCCGTGCATGTCCTAATGTGCGACCGAGCCTTCGCCCCTTGCGCATACGCGCTCGCGGCGTATGCTCGCGCTTGACGTGCGCTTGTGCGACCAGCCAGGGAGGAGGCGAAGGATGCCGATACGTTCATTGCGGTCGATCGTCGCGGGACGCCCGCCCATCGTTTCCGCGTCGATCACGACGGTCGTCGAGGCGGCGCAGACGATGAAGCGTCACAACATCGGCGCGCTCCTCGTCGTCGATCACACCCGGCTCATCGGAATATTCACCGAGCGCGATGCGCTGTTCCGGTTGCTCGCCGAGGGCCGCGATCCGCATACGACGCGGCTTGCCGATGTCATGACGGCACAGCCGCAGACGATCCATCCGGATGAGCCGTTCGTACGCGCGCTGCGGATGATGTACGAAGGCAAGTTCCGGCATCTGCCCGTGGTCGAGTTCGATCGGCCGCTCGGTGTTGTTTCCGTGCGCGATGCGCTCGACGAGGATCTGTACGAGCTTCGCATCGATCTCGAGCAACGCGAGACGATGGGCGAGTAGGGGCGCACCTCGGTCGCTCCGCCGGCTCGCCCGATATAAGACGGGCGAACGATCGGCGTCCGCTCCGGTCGATCTCTCAATCGACCCGTGAAAAAGGACCCCGATCGTGCCACTCTCGAAGTCGGCTTCGACACTCGCTGCTGCGGTGATGCTGGCGTCCTGCGGCGGGATGGCCGAATTGCCGCTGTCGGCCACCGTCGGGGCGCAACCGCAGCTCGTCGAGCCGCAACGGTCCCTGCTGCCAACCGTCAACATTGCATCGGCGCACGGCTGGCCCACCGATGGGCATCCGACGGCGGGGAAGGGTCTTACTGTCGCGCGATTTGCCAGTGGCCTCGAGCACCCGCGCTGGCTTTATGTGCTGCCCAACGGGGATGTGCTCGTCGCAGAGACCGACGCGCCGCCGAAGCCCGACGATGGCAAAGGCGTCAAGGGCTTCATCATGAAGCAGTTGATGAAAAAAGCCGGGTCCGGCAAGCCGAGCGCCAATCGCATCACGCTGCTGCGCGACGCAGATGGCGATGGCGTCGCTGAAACACGCACGGTGTTCATCGCGGACGTCTCCTCGCCATTCGGCATGGCGCTCATCGGCAATGACCTGTACGTCGCAGCCACCGATGCGCTGCTTCGTTACCGGTACGAGCCTGGCGCGACGTCGATTGCAACACCGCCTTCGAAGGTTGTCGACTTGCCCGCGGGCTCGATCAACCATCACTGGACGAAGAACGTCATCGCGAGCCGCGATGGCAGAAAGCTTTACGTCACCGTCGGCTCGAACAGCAACGTCGCCGAGAACGGCCTCGACAACGAGAAGGATCGCGCGGCGATCTGGGAGGTCGACGTTGCGACCGGCGCGCATCGCATCTTCGCATCGGGGCTGCGCAATCCGAATGGCATGGCGTGGGAGCCTCGAAGTGGTGCGCTGTGGACATCCGTAAACGAGCGCGACGAGCTTGGCAGTGACCTCGTTCCCGATTACATGACCTCGGTCGTGGACGGTGGCTTCTACGGCTGGCCATTCAGCTATTACGGTCAGCACGTCGATTCGCGCGTGAAAGATCAACGGCCGGATCTCGTCGCAAGTGCCCGCGTTCCCGACTACGCGCTCGGTGCGCACACCGCGTCGATCGGACTTGTCTCGTCGCAGGGGACGACTTTGCCGGATGCGTTCAAAGAAGGCATGTTCGTCGGCCAGCAGGGCTGGTGGAACCGCAAACCCCGCAGCGGCTATGATGTGGTGTTCGTGCCGTTCGCGAACGGCAAGCCGTCGGGCGCACCGGTCAACGTGCTCACCGATTTCGTGTCACGCGACGGCGAAGCGTACGGACGGCCGGTCGGTGTTGCAATCGACGGGCGCGGCGCGCTGCTCGTGGCCGATGACGTTGGCAACACCGTCTGGCGCGTAACGGCGGCGAAGGCGCAGCGATCGGCGTCGAACTAGGGGAGTTCCGTAAGCGCAGCATCGCCCGTTGTAAAGGAATGCAGAACCAGGAGTGCGATGCGCCCACGCGTCATCGACGTTGCATTGATCGCGGCCTTGTTGCTCGCCACGTCGCGCGCGTTCGCGACCGACGAGGCGTTGGCGACCGCGCGGCCATTGCCGTATCTCGAACCTGCGATCGTCGAGTACCGCTGGACCTTCGCGGCACCGGAATGGGTCGTCGAGTCGCGCCGCATCGACGTGCGCGCCATCGATCCTGCTACACGACGTGAGCGGGTCGACTTCAACACGCTCGAGTTCCCGCTGGAACGCCGCGCCATCGCGCGCTTGCCCGAGTTCAGTTGCAAATACGCGGACTTCGGGCTCCCGAACGAATGCCGGACAACGTGGCGCACCGTCTACGTCGATGTGCCCGTACCCTCGATCCGTCACGACCACGTCAATGTCGACGTGCCCGATTGGCAGTGGCGCAATGCGCACACGACGGTAGACGTGCCAACGCTCGTCTGGAAAGAGCAGCACCTCGTCGTAAGCCTGCCGGCGATTGCCGTTCGCACCGCGACCGATCGCTGACCATTCGACCAACAGGAGATGACATGACTGCGCACACGTACAAGCTCGTCGAGCTCGTCGGCTCGTCGCCCAACAGCTCCGACGAGGCGATCCGCAACGCCGTCGCGAAGGCGTCAGCGACGGTCAAGCACATCGACTGGTTCCAGGTGATCGAGACACGCGGCCACGTCGACAACGGCCGTGTCGCGCATTTTCAGGTCACGCTCAAAGTCGGATTTAGAATCGAAGGCTAGAACCTGTCGCAAAAAGGGCTGCGCGACCCGATAACTTTGGAGCGACCGCCGCTGCGCTTAACGCTCGGTGACTCGCGTTAGCGGTCGCCGAGATGAAGCCTCCGTTTCCTCGCTCGGCGCTCGCTGTACGTTTATGTACTATCTCGCGCCTCGCTGCGGGCCTTCGCGTTCTCGGGTCGCTCGCCCCATTTTGCGACAGGTTCCCGCGGTGGCCGCCGCCCTACACGAGCTTGCGCAACGTGTCCGGGTTCTTGATGATCGCCTTTTGCCGCGTCGGCGGCGCGCCATACAACGCGGCGGGTGGATTGGTTTCGAACCGCGTGCGCGACATGCCATCGGCGCAGCGCGCATCGAACGTCACGCCAACGCGCGTTCCGTCGATCGCACTCGCCGCGAAGCACGGCTGACCAAGCTTCGCATTGAGTGGGGCGATGACGTCCGTCGCCACGGCATCGGCTGGTGCACCCGCGTGCGCGACCTGCAGGTCGTAGATGCGCGGGCTTCCCGGCGGTCCAGGATGCGCGGCGATTACTGAAGGCAAGCCCATCAATTCGCGTCCGAGCAATTCCTCGGTCGCGACGTCCGGCATGCCCGTTACGGCAAGCGTGATCTTATGGCCGGTGACGTTGACGTGCTGCAGGAACAGGTCGCGGCTGAACTGATCCGCAACGCGCGCACCGATCGCGCGCAGCGCTTCCTCCTCCGTTGCCCAGCTGCCGAGGCCTTTGGGCACGGTCGTATTGAAATGGATTTCCTCGCCCGTCATCCGGTTGGTGCCCTTGATCGTCCACGATGACAGTGCGTACTTCGTGATTACGAGCCCCGACGCAGCGAGGCGCGTCGTCAATCGTTTGACGACCACTTCGCCGGTGACGATGAAATCGGCGGCGCGGTTGTCGCCGCTCGGCAGCTCATCGGACCACGTCCTGAAGCCAAACGACTTGATTCGCTCTTTCAGGATGTTCTCGGCGATCGGCGATCGTTGCGCCGGTGCGTCGGGCATGTCGGCGTCGCGCATCATGATGCGAACGGCGACGCGCGGATCGCCGTTCGCACGAATGAGGTTGATGCGTTCGTCACGCGACAACTGATTCAGCGATTGCTGGACTGCCTTCACGTCAACGATGGCTTGCGTCATCACCGATATGAGTCCGTCCTTGCCGAGCTGCGGCTCGCCCTCGCGGACAACGGTGCCAATGAAGTCGCCGCTCCGCGCGACTACGCGCGACTTCAGCACGTCGTAGTTCGTCGCGAACGACTGGCGATCGAGCAACAGCACCAGCGCTTTCTCGACGAGCTGCTGCTTCGAGTCGGCGCGGACGTCGCTCTGCAGCAGTGCCTTGTCATTCGCGTAACGCGGATCGCTCGGATCGGCAAGACCGACGGCCGAGATCACGAGATTGCCGGGCGGCGGGGCAGCTGCCGATTCGCGCGGTGCCGCGGCGCTCGGCTCAGCAGGTGGCGCGCTCGTAGCAGCGGCCGCCGTGGGCGGTGCAGCCGGCGTCGCAGTGGTCGTGGTCGGCTGCGTCGCGGAAGAACTTGTCGTCGCATTGCCGCCGGGCGAAGTTGTCGCCGCACTTCCAGCGGTCGACCTGGACGTCGCTGGTGAGTTTTGTGCGACGACGGCCGCGGAGCTTGCCGACCCGCGCGGCCAAAACAACCACGTTGCCGCAAGCGCTGCCAACCCGACGATTACGATCGCTGCGACCACGACGATCGCCGCCGTTTGCGATTGCTGCAAGGGCCGCGCGGGGGAGTTCGGCGTAACAGGAGCGTGACTCGAAGTGGCTGCGCTCGTCGCAAGCGCCGGCGTCGATGCGGTTGATGCTGCATGTGCCGTGGCAACGCCGCTTGGCAGCGTCGCGTCGGGATCGGCGCTTGCCTGATATGCCGGCGCCGGCATTGCCTTGCGCAGCGCGTCGGCGAATGCCTGCGCCGTCGGAAAGCGGTCGTCGGCTCGCTTTGCGAGCGCCTTGCGAACCACGGCGTCGATCGCGGGGGGCAACTGGACATTCAGCGTCGACGGCGGCAGCGGCTCCTCTTTCAGCACCTTCTGCATCGTCGTCGTCGACGAGCCTGCGAACGGCCGCTCCCCCGTCAGGAATTGATACAGGATGACGCCCGCGGAAAAGAGGTCCGAGCGCCCGTCGACCGGCAGCCCCATGATCTGCTCCGGCGACATGTAATTCGGCGTTCCGACAACGGTGCCAACCTGCGTCAGGTTCGAGGCTTCGATGTGCGCGATGCCAAAGTCCGTGACCTTGACCGTTCCATCGGTGAGCAGGAATACGTTCGCGGGCTTGATGTCGCGATGGACGACACCACGGCGATGCGAGTAATCGAGTGCTGCCAGGATCTGCAGCATGATCCGCTCGATGTCAGCCGGTCGAAAACGCTCGTCCGCGGCGAAACAGTCCTTCAGCTCACGACCCTCGACGAGCTCCATCGCGATGAACCACGTGCCGGCGTCCTCGTCACAGTCATAGATCGCGACGATGTTCGGATGACTGAGCCGGCCGGCCGCCTGCGCCTCGCGACGGAAACGCGCGATGACGTCGTCGGTGTTGTCGCTCCCGAGCTGATCGGGACGAATCGTCTTCAGCGCCACGCGACGCCGGATCATTGGATCGTAGGCTTCGTAAACGACGCCCATCGCGCCGCGTCCGAGCTCGCGACGGATCTCGTACTTGCCCAGTTGGTTAATCATCATTCCGTCAGATCGACTCGCAAAACAGCAACGCCGGCGAAGAGGCCGGCGTCGATGCACTCACTGGAAACACGATCACTTGTACTTGCTGTCGATTTCCCACACCGATTTCTGGACGAGGCGCTGCACCATCGTATCGAGCGAAACACCGCCTTGCTGCGACTGTGAAACGCCGAGCACCGACGATGATTTCGCGCCGACCTCCATCTTCTCCTCGGTATAACCCTGCGCAAGCTGCTCGGTCGTCTCGGCGTTGATGATCTTGTAGCGCATGCCGATGATCCACACCCCCGTCGATTCGCCGGTGTGCACGGATCCCACGGCCGCTTGCCCCACGGCACCGGCGCGCGCGCCGCCCCACGAGCCGCTGAATGCGCCAAGCGCGCCAGCGATGTTGCCAATCGCGTGGCCGTCGAAGCCTTGTTGAGCTGAGGCGACCTGCTCGGTTTTCAGGATGTCGAATTTGACGACGTACTTCGTGCTCTTCAGCTTGCCCATGCCGAGAAACTTGCGCGCCGCCTGCGGATCGCCGAGGTTGTAGGCGAGCTCGAACTCCTGCAGGATCGGCCCCAGATTCGAGCGCTCGAGGACCTGGAAATTCGCCGACGACAACTCGATCTCGGCAAAGTCGGCGATGTTGTTGGACGTGAACTTCTGCAGGAACGTCGCGTTGTTGCTCTTGATCTCGCCGGGGATGACGATCAGCGCCGGTCCCTTCTTCCTGGCGTTCATGTATTCGACCGGCTTGTACACGGCTTGGTCGGCCGACTGATTCGCACGCTGCGACGTCTCGCTGCCCGCGGTTGGTGACGGATTGCCGAACGTGGGCTGTGCGCTGACCGCAGGTGCTGTGCCGATGACGAGTGCCGCTATTGCCGCGTGCAGGACGCGAATGGAAACGCTCGATTTCATGACATCACTCCCTCTCGTTTCGATGGATCGGCGCATGACGCTTGCGAAGCGCTGCGCGCGTTACTTGGGCTTGATCGCGTTGCGACAGTAGTCGGC
>Ga0157374_10004801_pt1 | contig 11345 bp, 7 predicted proteins | sample M25metaG_FD_115308 | JGI IMG/M metagenome (GOLD analysis project Ga0157374, IMG submission 115308) | Miscanthus rhizosphere microbial communities from Kellogg Biological Station, Michigan, USA - M2-5 metaG | ecosystem: Host-associated > Plants > Roots > Rhizosphere > Soil | place: USA: Michigan... | reverse complement strand
CGAGGAGACGGCACTGCGCGAAAGCGATGTTGCGCTCTATGCGGCCAAGCGCGCGGGACGGGGCGGATTCGCCTGGTTCGACAAGGAGCTCGAACGCGAGATCAAGGAACGGCTGAAGCTGGAAGAGGATATTCGCACCGGCATCAAGTCCGGCGAGTTCGTGCCCTTCTTCCAGCCCCTGGTCGACCTCAACAGCCGCAAGATCATCGGTTTCGAGGCGCTCGCGCGCTGGCGAAGCCCCACCCGCGGCCTGGTCGAAGCCGAAGTCTTCATCGATACGGCCGAGCGCACCGGGCTGATCGGGCCGCTGACCCTGGCGGTGCTCGAGCAGGCGCTCAAGGACGCGCGCGAGTGGCCGGGCAACCTGAAGCTCGCGGTCAACGTGTCACCGGTCCAGTTCCGCGACCCGATGCTCGCCGAACAGATCCTCAAACTGCTCGCGGCGAGCGGATTCCCGGCGAGCAGGCTCGAGATCGAGATCACCGAGGGATCTTTGCTCGAGGACCGCGACCAGGTCCTGACGATCATCCACAGCCTCAAGAATGTCGGGATCAGCATCTCGCTCGACGATTTCGGAACCGGCTACGCCAGCCTGGCGCAGGTCAATCGCCTGCCGCTCGACAGGATCAAGATCGACAAGACCTTCATTACCACCATCGTGAAGAGCGAGCAGACGGCGGCCATCGTCAACACGATCGCCGGCCTGGGGCACAAGCTCGACGTGCCGATCACGGCCGAAGGCGTCGAGTCAGAGCAGATTCGGAACGCGCTTGCCGACTTCGGTTGCACGGAAGCGCAGGGATGGCTCTTCGGCCGGGCGATCTCGGCCGAGGCGGTTCGCAATTTCCTTGCCATGGACGGCGGGGGCGACAGCGTTCCGAAAGAGGCTGACGCGGACAAGAAAGGCCCCAAGAAGGCGAGTCGCGGCTGGTAATCAGCGAGGCGGATTCCGGCTCAACGCCGCGAGCTCAGCGCGCAGCGACCGAGGTTGTCGCGAAGACGGGTTTGCCGTCGATGTTTCCGGGCGGCGAATAGCGGCAGATCAGATAGTCCCAGTCCGCGACGTAGATCGCGCAGCCGACGCGGCTCGTGGTCGGCCAGACCATTTGCGTGTAGTGGGCGACGTCCTGCCACTGACCCGTGCGGCTGACCGCGGGAAACAGACCGGGCTGCAGCAGCAGCTTCTCGCGGCTCCACATGTTCACCAGCTGCTCGGGCGACATGGTGCCGTGCCAGGCCATCGCGAGGTTTTCGCGTTCTCCCGGACGGCCCTCGCGCGGTGAATGAACGAGGCGGCGCAGGCCGGCGAGCACGGGGCCGTAGGAAGCGGCGTGCGCGGCCAGCTCGGGATCCCATTGAAGCAGGGGGGCTCCAACGATTGCGCGCTCGCGGTTCTGCGCCGCCAGGAGGCGGGCTGCCTGGTCTCCAGTCGCTCCTGAAGGGGAATTTTGGGCAGGTGCCGACGCTGCGCTGAGGAGCGCGGCAACGACCGCCAGGACGTTCGCAAACTTCACCGCCGATGCATTGCACGCAGAGGCCTAATGCCGCGTCAGCGGTAATGGTTAAGGCTTTCGCCGTACCGCCCAAACGAATGCGGAAAGGCTGCTGACGAGTGCGGCGATTGCCAGCAGCATCGAAGGATCTAGGACAAGCATACAGGCGACTCCATCGCCCTCAATGTTCCCTATCTGTTCCCTATAATCAATAGGAAAATTCCTATTTGCCGTGATTGCGAGGCACGCTTGGGCGGACCGAAACCCAAATGGCGTTAAACAACAGAATGCGGTAAATCTGGCTTACAGCGATGCCGAATCCGAGCTGGACCGCTGATTGGCGGGCAGGGAACTCATGTGTTCGTCGCTGCTTCGATGATTCGCTGCGGCCCACATGCGGAGCCCTCGCGCGCATAGACGCGGCAGGGAAGCAAGGATCATGGCTAACGATCAGAAGGTTTCTGCTAAGACAGAACAACGGCGCTATTGCAGCCAGCCCGCGCCGATTCCGATTGTCCTTCCGGAAGGGACGTCACCGATCCGGGCATCCGCCATACGGCTGGCGAAGAACAAATGGGTGAATGGCACCGTCCTTCACTATGCCTTCCTGGAGTCCCCCGAATGGGACTGGCCGGAGGCTCAGAAGGCCGTTGTCCGCTGGGCGTTCGGCGAATGGCTTGGGCTCGGCATCGGGCTGCGGTTCGAGGAGGTTGGCGATCCGGCAGAAGCGGAGATCAAGATCGGCCGCCTGGACGGGGACGGTTCGTGGTCGTTCGTCGGCACCGACATCCTGAAGAATGCGGACCGGGGCCGAACGATGAACTTCGGCTGGGACCTGACCACCCTCTGGGGCCATGCGACGGCGCTTCATGAGATCGGCCACACGCTCGGGTTTCAACATGAGCACCAAAATCCGCAGTCGGGTCTCGTGTGGGATGAGGACAAGGTCTACGCGCATTTCCTGGAGAGCGACGGCTGGAACCGGGACAGCACCTACCAGAACATCATCGAAAAGCTCTCCGCGAACGGTGCCCAGGGATCCAGGTGGGATCCGAAGTCCATCATGCATTATCCGTTCGATCCCGGCCTCATCAAAGCGCCCAAGCCCTATGACCAAAAAGGGATCGGCGAAAACACGAAGCACTCCAAGCAGGACAAGAAATGGGTGCTGTATTGGTACCCGTCGAGCGCCAAGGCCTTGCCCCTGCAGCTCATGCAGGTCGCAAGGTTCTCCGGAAACGCGGGCGATCAGATCGATTTCAGCTTCAGGCCCGAGGCTTCGCGCGACTATCATATCAACGCCGTTGGGACTGCCGACACCAAGATCGTCCTGTTCGAATGCCGCGACGGAGAGCCGCGCCATTATGACTCGGAAGACGATTCAGGTACCGCCGAAAATGCCCAGATCACTGCAAAGCTGGTAGCGGGGCGGGACTATATCGTTCGGGCGCGGCTTCATTACCGGCCCGAGGGTTCCGAGGCCGGTGTCCTGATCTTCTAGGGAGATGGGCACTCGCCTAGCTCCTTGCGGTCATTGCCCCTGTGAGCTAAGGCGCGCGGCGCCCGGCGGGTGCTCGATCCTGCGCCCGCGGCAGCCCGTCCTTTGGCGAGCGCGTGCGGTGAACCGGCTCAACCGGCCACCGGAACGCGCTTTTTTCCATCGAGGGGGGTGCGAGGGTGCCGCCCCGGGATGGGCCTGCGGCGGCAACGAATGAGACCAGGTCCGCATGTTGAAGCTTCGCCATGGTGGCGCGGCGCGGCAAGCGAATTTGAAGACTGAAAGACATTCTTTTTATGGCGACCACGACCTTCCCGACCCGTGACGATTTCGCGGAGCTCCTCAACAAAAGCCTCGGCGGCGAGAACGAAGCCTTCGAAGGCAAGGTGGTGAAGGGCACCGTCACTGGCATCGAGAACGACATGGCCGTGATCGACGTCGGCCTGAAGTCCGAGGGCCGCGTTCCGCTGCGCGAGTTCGCAGCTCCGGGCCAGAGGGCCGAGCTCAAGATCGGCGATGAGGTCGAAGTCTATGTCGACCGCGTCGAGAATAGCGCCGGCGAAGCGATGCTGTCGCGCGACCGCGCGCGTCGCGAAGCCGCCTGGGACAAGCTCGAGAAGGAATTCGAAGCCGGCAACCGCGTCGAAGGAGTGATCTTCGGCCGAGTGAAGGGCGGTTTCACCGTCGACCGCGGCGGCGCAGTGGCCTTCCTTCCGGGCAGCCAGGTCGACATCCGCCCCGTCCGCGACGTCCAGCCGCTGATGGATCTCCCGCAGCCGTTCCAGATCCTGAAGATGGATCGCCGCCGCGGCAATATCGTCGTTTCGCGCCGCGCGATCCTCGAAGAGACCCGCGCCGAGCAGCGCAGCGGCCTCATCCAGAGCCTTGCCGAAGGCCAGGTGATCGACGGCGTGGTCAAGAACATCACGGATTACGGTGCCTTCGTCGACCTCGGCGGGATCGACGGGCTGCTGCACGTCACCGACATTTCCTACAAGCGCGTCAATCACCCCTCCGAGGTGCTGAACATCGGCGACACGGTTAAGGTGCAGATCATCCGCATCAACCGCGACACGCAGCGCATCAGCCTCGGCATGAAGCAGCTCGAGAGCGATCCGTGGGAAGGCGCGAGCTCGAAGTATCCGGTCGGCGGCGTGTTCCGCGGCCGGGTGACCAACATCACCGAATATGGCGCGTTCGTTGAGCTCGAAGCCGGCATCGAAGGCCTCGTCCACGTCTCCGAGATGAGCTGGACCAAGAAGAACGTCCACCCGGGCAAGATCGTCAGCACTTCGCAGGAAGTCGACGTGAAGGTGCTCGAGGTCGACGAGGAAAAGCGCCGCATTTCGCTTGGCCTGAAGCAAGCCCAGTCGAACCCCTGGGAGGCATTCGCAGAGGCGCATCCGGTCGGCAGCGTCGTCGAGGGCGAAGTCAAGAACGCGACCGAATTCGGCCTGTTCGTCGGGCTCGAGGGCGACGTCGACGGAATGGTCCACATGTCGGACATCGCCTGGGGCGTGTCGGGCGAGGAAGCGCTGCAGCTTCACCGCAAGGGTGAAACCGTCAAGGCACAGGTCCTCGACGTCGATGTCGAGAAGGAGCGTATCTCGCTCGGCATGAAGCAGCTCGAAGGCGGCGGCACTGGCGCCGGAGCCGGAACGGGCGCGGCCGTCGGCGGCGTGAAGAAGGGCGAAATCGTCACGATTACCGTCCGCGCAGTCCAGGATGCCGGTCTCGACGTCCAGGTCGGCGACGACGGAGCGACGGGCTTCCTCAAGCGGGGCGACCTTGGCCGCGACCGCGACGAGCAGCGTCCGGAGCGTTTCCAGGTCGGCCAGAAGTTCGACGCAATGGTTATTGGCTTCGACCGCTCCAAGAAGCCGAACTTCTCCGTCAAGGCGCTTCAGATCGCCGAGGAGAAGCAGGCGGTCGCGCAATATGGCTCGTCGGATTCCGGTGCGTCGCTCGGCGACATCCTCGGAGCCGCGCTCAAGGAAGCGCAGGCCGGCAAGGCCACCAAGAAAAAGTAACCAAGTCATGGAAATACGCGGCGTTCCTCATTTGGAGCGCCGCGTAAATCCTTCTTGCGTCTGACAAAGTTTGGTGACAGCGTTCACCGCAATCGGCTCCGGGTTGCATTGGGGGAGTTTGGAGCCGGAATTCCTACGCGGGGACGACAATGATCCGTTCTGAACTGGTGCAGAAACTTTGCACCGATTTTCCGGACCTCACGCAGCGTGAGGTCGAAGGCGTGGTGAGCGCCATTTTCGATTCAATTACCGACCAATTGGCCAAGGGTGGCCGCGTCGAGCTTCGCGGCTTCGGCGCCTTCTCAACCCGCCAGCGCGATGCACGCGTCGGCCGCAATCCTCGCACCGGGGAAGCGGTTTCCGTAGATGCCAAGCGCGTGCCCTATTTCAAGCCGGGCAAGGAAATGCGGGAACGTCTGAACCTCCACGAGGGTGCAGACTTATAATTGACCGGCATGGCCTGTCCGGGGAGATAAGGGCAGGATGATCCGCATGCGGACGTGGCGGAACCGGTAGACGCTGGAGACTTAAAATCTTCTGCCCGTAAGGGCGTGCGGGTTCGAGTCCCGCCGTCCGCACCAGATTCAGACCTGGCATTTTGCGAAATGCCGGGTCTGAATTCCCGCGCTTTTAGCGGACAGAGATTCCTCCGTATTGGAGGGCAATTTATTAAGCGTTAGCAAGGTAATTGGGATCCGTTGAGTAGGCGGAATCCGAGTGACCAGAGCAACGAGTTCAAGGCTAGTAAATGCCCGCCGTGACGCCATCGTGCTCACGGTCCTGATTACCGCGGTCATGCTTCTCATCTGGAATGGCAGCGCCTTCTTCCAGAATCTGCCGCTTGGTGACGAAAGAGTCGGACCTGGAATCCGTCTTGCGAGCACCGCCCTCACGCTCAATGTCGCGCTCATCCTGTTCGGTTGGCGGCGCTACGTCGACCTGCAACACGAAGCGGAATTGCGCGCCGAACATGAGCGTCGAGCCGTCGTGCTTGCGACAACGGATGCAATCACCGGCCTCTTCAATCGCAAGGGCTTCGCCGATCATGCAGGGCAGCTGTGCCTGCAGGCCGCAGATCGCGGCGAAAACCTGGTCGTCATTTCCTTCCAGGTCCATCGCTTCAAGGCCGTCAACGACCAGCATGGCTATGAAACCGGCGATCGGCTGCTGAAGACGATCTCGGTCTCCCTTGCGGACGAGCTCGGGCCGCAGGCCGTACTTGCCCGCCTCAGCGGTGACGAATTCGCCGTCGCCATCGCGCTTGCGCCCAAGGACATGGGTTGTGTGGATGAGCTGGCCGAGGCGGTGCTGCGCACCGTAACCCGTCCCCTGCTGTTCGAAGAGCGGATCATCCAGGTCGGGGCCTTTTGCGGAATTGCATCCGCCGCCGCTGGAGAAGCCAGGATTCCGGATATCCTGCGGCGCGCCGATATCGCGATGGACCATGCTCGAAGCGGCCGGGTGGCTCGCCCGGTATGGTTCGACGCGGGAATGGAGCGTGCGCTCATCGCTCATGGCGAAATCGAGCAGGGGATCCGTCACGGCCTCGAACACGGCCAGTTCGTCCCTTATTTCGAACCGCAGATTGATCTCGCCACCGGTGCGATCGTTGGCTTCGAGGTGCTTGCCCGCTGGATCCACCCGCTGTCGGGTGTGATCGGGCCCGATGTGTTCATTCCCGTTTCCGAAGAGATCGGCCTCATTGGTCGGCTGTCGGAGCATGTGATCGGAGAGGCTCTGCGGGAAGCTGCGAACTGGGATCCGGAGATCAAGATCTCCGTCAACATCTCGCCGTCGCAGCTGGCCGACGGCTGGCTCGCACAACGCATCGTTCGCACCCTGGCGGATTCGCGCTTCCCGGCGGAGCGCCTGGTCATCGAAGTCACCGAAAGCTCGCTGTTTGCCGACATCGACCTTGCCCGGTCCATCGCGACCAGCTTGAAGAACCAGGGAATTCGGCTGGCGCTCGACGATTTTGGCACGGGCTTCTCCTCGCTGTCGCATCTGCGGTCGCTTCCGTTCGACATCATCAAGATCGACCGCAGCTTCGTGATGAACATCAACACCAAGCGCGAGAGCGCGGCGATCATTCGCGCAGTAACGACGCTGGCCGCTGCGCTGCAGGTTCCCGTCTGCGTCGAGGGGATCGAAAACGAAGAAAGCTACAAGACGGTCGTGCGGCTCGGCTGCGAGATCGGTCAGGGCTGGTACTTCGGAAAGCCGATGCCCGCCGAGCAGGCACGCGACCTCCTTGCCTCGCGCGGTCGCGGCGAAGAGGCGCCGGTTCGCAACGTCATCAACGGCTGAAAATTAGCGAAATTCTGACCTGACGTCCCGCTGCGGGACGCCGGGAGCGCATCGGGCTTGCGTCCGTTTCCAACATGGTAAAGATCGCGTTAGGGATTTTGCCGTGCAGCTCGTTCGCTCTTTTTCGATGACTGACCCGCGCCGTTTCGGCCGCGGTCCGGTTCGAGTCCATTCGGCGCCCGCCGAGCCGAAGTTCAGCCTGTCGTCTGACCTGCAGCTGTTCGCCGGGACTTTCGTCGCCGGCTTCCTCTTTGTTTCAATATTGATCGGCTAGGGTCAGTCACAGGCGAGGTGGAGCTTCCACCCGAGCCACGCCGAGACCAGGCACATTGAAGCAACCAGCAGCAGTTGGCCGACGGGCCCGATGCCCATGCTGCTGAGCGCAAAGGCCATCAGCGATCCAATCACCATTGCACCCGAATTGACGATATTGTTGGCCGCCACGGTCCGTGCGGTCTCCGTCTTCGGCACTGTCGTCGTAAGGAAAGCATAAAGCGGCACGACGAACATTCCGCCGGTGATCGCGACCCCGAGCAAGGCGAGGATCATCAGCCCTGCCATTGGATGGGTGACGAAATTGGCGAGCGTCGTCAGGCTGGATTCGCTGTGCTTGACCCACGAAAGGGCGACGAAGTGCAGCAACAGGACGAACACGCTCATCGCGATCACGGATGCTGGGGCGAAGCGCGCGGAAACCTCGCTCTTGAGCAATCGGTTGATGAGCACCGAGCCGATCGCGATTCCTATCGAGAAGATGGCGATGAACAGGCTCGCGACCTGCTCGTCGGCGCCAAGAACATTCTTCACCAGCGGTGGGAAGATGATGATGAGCACCGCTCCGATCGTCCAGAAGAAGCTGATCGACAAGATCGCCAGGAAGAGCCTGCGAATGTGCAGTGTCGCGCTTACCAGCTCGATTGATGCGTGGATGATATGCCAGTTGAAGGGAATCCGTTCGGCCGCGGGCGGGGCAGGGGGCACCTGCCGCCCGGCAAGGAACCCGAGAATCGCAATTCCCACGGTAGTCGCAGCCGCCACGGAGGGCGCGGACACAAGTATGCCGGCAAGGATCGTTCCGCCGAGAATGGCGATGTAGGTCCCGGCCTCGACGAGGCCGGTTCCTCCAAGAACCTCATCGTGCCTCAAATGCTGCGGCAGGATCGCATATTTGATGGGGCCGAAGAAGGTCGAGTGGACCCCCATCAGTCCGACGGCTGCGAGCATTAGCGGAATGTTTGCAAGAAGGATCCCAGCGCCGCCCAGAATCATGATGCCGATTTCGGCAAGCTTGATGATTCGGATCAGCTTCGACTTGTCATGATCGTCGGCAAGCTGCCCAGAAAGCGCCGAGAAGAGGAAGAACGGCAGGATGAACAGCGCCTGCGCGATCGCGCTGAACTGGAACTCCTTCGCCGGGTTCGAATAAAGCTGGTAGGTTACGAACAGGACGACCGCCTGCTTGAACAGGCTGTCGTTGAATGCGCCCAGAAACTGGGTCGCGAACAAAGGTACGAACCGCCGCGCGCGCAGCAGGTGAGTTACGTTCTGGATCAAAGCTCAGGTGTTGGCTGACATGGATTACGCATTGGAATAGCCAGCTTTGCGCATCGCGCCAAACCTTATAACGGTCTTGTCCCGGAACGATGCTGTCGCTGCCAAATCTCCTGACGCTCTCGCGGATCCTCGCGGTGCCGATCCTGGTCTTCCTTTTGTGGAGGCCGGCACCCATCGATTATGCGATCACCTTCGCGCTCTACTGCCTTGTCGGGATCACCGATTATTTCGACGGCTATCTCGCCCGCGCCTGGGGAAGCATCTCGAGGCTCGGACAGTTCCTCGACCCGATCGCTGACAAGATCATGGTCGTGGCGGTACTCATCATGCTGATTTCCAGCCGCAAATCGAACCCGATCCCGGAGATCGCTGGTCTTCACATCATTGCCGCGCTGATCATACTCCTTCGGGAGATCATCGTTTCCGGCCTCCGGGAATATCTGGCGGGGCTCCAGGTGTCGGTTCCTGTGAGCGCGCTGGCGAAATGGAAGACGACGTTCCAGCTCGTTGCGCTCGGAGCGTTGATCCTCGGCGGCGCGCTGCCGCAACTTCCATGGGTGCACGAAGTCGGGATCATCTGCCTCTGGGCGGCCGCTGCGCTCACGCTGATGACCGGATACAGTTATTTGCGCACCGGCATCCGGCATATGGAATAGCGGAATACTGATCGATTCCTCGATTAAGTCTGAGCGACTTTAGTCGTTTCCCACGGGTCGACCCTGCACGTACAGCTGTTCAGGTAGGACAGGGGCCGCGGGGCTCCCCCTCCCCGCATTCCCCCGCGGCCCCAAACAGGCTGAGTCCGCCTCGCCGCCATCATGAATAATCGATTTCCTTGTTCTCACTGACGAGAACAACTCGTTTCCATTCGACGGCGCGCCGGACGTAACGCTCTCCGCCTATCGAACTGGAGGGCTGTGAACATGGACGCGAAGACAGGCGAATCGATGGGTTGCCCGGTGGATCGCCCGAGCACGGTGCGGTCATTGCTCGGCCGCCAGAACCGCGACTGGTGGCCGGATGCGCTTGCAGTCGACATCCTCGCGCCGAACGGGCCGGCCAATCCGATGGGCGACCACTTCAGCTATGCCGAGGCGTTCAAGAAGCTCGATTACAATGGGCTGAAGGCCGATCTCACAGCGCTGATGACCGACAGCCAGCCCTGGTGGCCGGCGGACTACGGGCATTATGGGCCCTTCTTCATCCGCATGGCGTGGCACGCCGCGGGTACTTACCGGACGGGCGACGGGCGCGGCGGCGCCAACAGCGGACAGCAGCGGTTCGCCCCGCTCGACAGCTGGCCGGATAACGGAAATCTCGACAAGGCGCGCCGGCTGCTGTGGCCGATCAAGCAGAAATACGGCCAGTCGATCAGCTGGGCGGACCTGTTCATCCTGGCCGGCAACGTAGCCATCGAATCCATGGGCGGCCCGGTGTTCGGTTTCGGCGGCGGGCGTGCCGACGTCTACGAACCGGAGAAGGACATTTACTGGGGCAGCGAAGACAAATGGGTGAATGAGGGCGTTGAGACGCGGATTGACGAAGAGCGCGGACTGGAAGACCTGGATGGCCCGCTCGCTGCGATCCAGATGGGCCTGATTTACGTCAATCCCGAGGGTCCCGGCGGTAATCCGGATCCCTTGAAGTCGGCGCGCGACATCAAGGCGACGTTCGAGCGAATGGCGATGAACCATGAGGAGACGGTCGCGCTAACCGCCGGCGGTCACACCTTCGGCAAGGCCCATGGGAACGGCGACCCCTCGACGCTAGGCAAGGCTCCTGCGGGCGGCGATCTGCACTCGCTCGGCTTTGGCTGGGTGAGCAGCGAAGAGCATGGCGGCATCGGCGAGCACACGGTGACGAGCGGCATCGAGGGCTCGTGGGTCAATACGCCCACCCAATGGTCGGAGAATTACTTCCGTCTGCTGCTCGATTACGAATACGAGCTAGTCCACTCACCGGCCGGGGCACAGCAGTGGCAGCCGATCAACCAGCGTGAAGAGGACATGGCGCCTGCGGCTTGGGATCCGTCGAAAAAGGTCCCGACCATGATGACCACCGCCGACATGGCGCTCAAGATGGACCCGGAATTCCGCAAGATCAGCGAGAGGTTCCGCAACGACCATGAGGCGTTCAAGGACGCCTTCGCGCGGGCGTGGTTCAAGCTGTGCCATCGCGACATGGGCCCGAAGGCTCGATATCTCGGGCCGGAAGTTCCGGCGGAAGACTTGATTTGGCAGGATCCGATCCCGGCTGGAAGGATGCCGTCCGGCGCCGAGGTGGCAGAGGTCAAGGCCAAGATCGCAAGCAGCGGTCTCAGCGTAAGCCAGCTAGTCAAGACCGCTTGGGCATCAGCCTCGACCTATCGCAAGTCGGACCATCGCGGTGGCGCCAACGGTGCGCGCATCAGGCTCGCTCCGCAAAAGGACTGGGACATCAATGAGCCGACGGAGCTTGCGAAGG
>Ga0157374_10004800_pt1 | contig 11347 bp, 11 predicted proteins | sample M25metaG_FD_115308 | JGI IMG/M metagenome (GOLD analysis project Ga0157374, IMG submission 115308) | Miscanthus rhizosphere microbial communities from Kellogg Biological Station, Michigan, USA - M2-5 metaG | ecosystem: Host-associated > Plants > Roots > Rhizosphere > Soil | place: USA: Michigan... | reverse complement strand
TCCTTTGCGGTAATGATTTTTTCGCCTTTGAAATCTGCATAGAGCCGCACGGCGTATAATCTGTAACAGAAACATTAAGGAAAAACTGGCTCAAATGACCTCATCCAACGGCAGCAACGGACATAGTGTTCCTAAACCCCGGGCTGAGTGGATTGCGAATCGCAAGGACAGCAATACAGACGGCAACTTCTCCCAGATGCGCTATGCGCGCAGGGGCGTGATTACAGATGAAATGGCTTATATCGCGCACCGCGAGAAGCTGACTCCCGAACTGGTTCGCGATGAAGTCGCCCGCGGTCGGATGATTATTCCGGCGAACATCAACCATCCCGAACTCGAGCCGATGTGCATCGGCGTGGCCTCGCTGTGCAAGATCAACTCCAATATTGGCAATTCGGCCGTGACTTCGAACATCGATGAAGAACTCAAGAAGCTGCACACCTCGGTGCACTTCGGCGCCGACACCGTGATGGATCTCTCCACGGGCGGCAATATCCATGAAATCCGGGAGGCGATTCTGCGCCATTCGCCGGTGCCGATCGGAACCGTGCCGATTTACGAGGCCATCTCGCGGGTCAAGCGGATCGAAGATCTGAACAAGAACGTGATGCTCGAAGTGATCGAAGAGCAAGCCGAGCAGGGCGTGGATTACATGACCATCCATGCCGGCGTGCTGATTCAGTACCTGCCAATGGTCTCGAAGCGCATCACCGGGATCGTCAGCCGCGGCGGTGCGATTCTGGCGCAGTGGATGGCGCATCATCACAAACAGAATTTTCTGTATGAGTGCTATGACGATGTCTGCAAGATTTTTGCCAAGCACGATGTTTCGTTCTCCCTGGGCGACGGCTTGCGCCCCGGCTGCATCGCCGATGCCAGCGACGAAGCCCAGTTTGCCGAACTCAAGACTCTTGGCGAACTGACCAAGAAAGCCTGGGAGTACGACGTCCAAGTCATGATCGAAGGCCCCGGCCATGTGCCGCTGGACAAAATTAAAGAGCAGGTGGATAAGGAAAAAGAGCTTTGCTACGAAGCTCCCTTTTACACTTTGGGACCGCTCGTAACCGACATCGCTCCCGGCTACGACCACATTACGTCTGCCATCGGGGCGGCCATGATCGGATGGCATGGCGCAGCGATGCTTTGTTACGTCACTCCGAAAGAGCACCTCGGCTTACCCAACGAGAAAGACGTAAAAGATGGGATCATTGCGTACAAGATCGCTGCACATGCGGCCGATATCGCCCGGCATCGTCCAGGGGCTCAGGACCGCGACGACGCACTCAGCTATGCCCGCTACAAATTCGACTGGGAAAAACAGTTCGCTCTGTCGCTCGATCCCGAGACTGCGCGCTCGATGCACGATGAAACTCTGCCAGACGACTACTACAAAGAGGCAGCATTCTGCTCGATGTGCGGCCCGAAATTCTGCTCGATGAATTATTCCAGCAAAGTGGATGAGTACAACAAGAAGGAACACGGGCTGGAGAAGAAAGACTATTCAGAACTGGTGGATAAGCTGGTCAGCCTGAAATAGGCGTGCGGGCTGTGTGTGGTTATGTGGTCGCGGGCAACTCGCCCGCGGCTTTTTCTTTGCCCTGGCCCGAGAACGGCCCTTCTTGTCCCGATCCGTCCAACAGATCCCCAAAACGCGCGGGCGAGTCGCCCGCGACCGCACGAACCACTACACCACCACCGCGGAGCTACTTTCCAAATTCTGCTATGCCGTCCCAGACCAACTGTACCGCCACCGCAAATATCAGAAAGCCGAATATTCTGGTGATGCCCGCGACCATTCCCGGCCCCAGCCTCGCTACCAGCGGCCCTCCTAAACGCAGAAACAGGTAAACGCTGAGGGCCAGCGCTGTGATCCCGATCACGATGCCGAAGTAAGTCGTCATGCTGGCGGCGTTGGCGGCCAGACCCATCACCACGCCGATTGAGCCCGGTCCCGAAAGCATGGGCATTGCCATCGGGGTCAGGGAGATGTCAGTTTTCTCCACCGCCTCGTCGCTTTCAGCCGGAGTGATGCGGGTCGATGCAGTCACCATGCCCCAGGCAGTGTGGGCCACAATGAGTCCGCCGGCAATCTGCAGAACCGGCAGCGAGATCCCAAAGAAGTTGAGGACGAATCGTCCAAAAAACATGAAGACCACCAGGATGCCGAAGACATACGCGGCAGTCTTCAACGCAGTGTGGTTGCGTTCTTTCGCAGAAAAATCAGAGGTCAGGGCAAAAAACAGCGGCACCCCGCCAAAGGGATTCACGATAGGAAAGAGCGCAAGAAAAGTCGCTCCTGCGGCGGAGGGCAGGGTCTTGAGAACTTGTTCGACCGTATTTCCAGCGGTCATCAGCGATAGTCCTCCAATACCTTGGCCGCACGCTTCAGTGCTGCGGCCAGCACCGCGATTTGTTGGCGCGTCCGCTCCAGATCGTGTTTATCGATGGCCTCATTCACGCCGGGAATCACCACCGCTGCGTAGCCCGTGTACTGGCCCGGTGAATAAATCGCGTGCCGAAACCAGGGACGGTTCGGCAATCCCTCAGGAATCAGCAGAGCGCGTTCCGCCTCGCGCAGCGCCTGATTGAGCCGCGCCGAATCATTTCCCGGCTTTTCCTGTTTACGCCGAATTTTTGCTCCGGCCTGCTCGAACTGATGGGCGGCGCGAATCGCATCTGCGAAATTGGGAGGCTGGCCGCCGAATGTAGCGTCGGATTTTTTTCGCGCGGCGTCGACGTAGGCAGCGATTTCCTTGCCATATTGCTCGTAGTCGTAAGGCAGCACGTCGGCGTCGGACATGCGGATTGCTTCGAGTCCGAACAAGCGTGCCATCTCCTGCTCGTATACAAAATCAGGATCGCCAAATTTCTTGAACCAGTTAAAGTTGTCGAAGACGGAATGATAGACGCCGTAAGAGCCGCTGGAGCTCACGTCAGAGGAAGGCACTCCTAGGTGCTGGAGGAACACGGTGTAGTCCGAGCCGCTGCCCAGGTCTCCAACGGGCACATCGGCGTTCCCCGCTGCGGGAAGGCGCTCCGCGCCACCAATATCCGCCGTTGGCCTTCGTACACCTTCCGCGCCGGCCTGGCTGGTCTTTCGCCACTCGTCATACACCATGCCGCCCTTCGGGCTAGGCACGACTCGAGTCACGTCACGGATGAACTGTTTCAGAGTAGGCACCGACGACGCACCGAACTTCGAGCCCGAGACCGCGACATCCATATTGAAGTAAGCGACCGCGTTCGCTAGTTCGGATTCGTGCTGTTCACCCCACTCGGTGGAACCTATGAGTCCTTCTTCTTCCCCGTCCCAACTGCCGATGACGATGCTGCGCTTTGGCTTCCAGCCTGACTTCAGCAACTCGCCGATGCCGTGGACCGATTCCAACATGGCGGCCGTACCACTGTTGGGATCGACTGCACCATAGACCCACGCATCACGATGATTGCCCGCGACGACCCATTCGTCCGGCAGTTCGCTGCCACGGATGCGGCCGACGACGTCCCAGATGGTGCGGAACTGGTAGTCCTGCTTGAGGTGGATCTTAACTTTCGTGGGCCCAGGCCCAACGTGGTAAGTAAAGGGCAAGGAACCCTGCCAATCGCGAGGCGAGTCAGGGCCACCCAGATGTTCGAGAATAGGCCACGCGTCAGCGTAGGAAATTGGCATGGAGGGAATTCTGGGCAATTGCGTCGACTGTTCCGGAGGCGTGCGTTTGGAATCCGGAAGGTCCGGCACGGAGGCAATTCCCGGCGTGGTCGGATCGCCGGGAAACTGGAACATATAGCCGATGGAGCCACGCTGAACGCCGGTGTCGGGACGCCACGGCCCTTGCGGGTATTTATCTCCCAGGCGCCAACCATCGTCCGCGGGATCAGAGTAGATCAGAACACCCGCCGCTCCGTGCTCCTGGGCCACGAATGCTTTTACCCCGCGGAAATTCTGTCCGTAGCGCACCAGAATAATTTTGCTGCGCACATCGATTTTCATCTGCTCGAGCTTCTGAAAATCGTCCGGGGACCCGTAATTCGCGTAGACCACTTCTGCTTCCGCGTCACCGGAAGGCGACATGCTGTTGAAGGGCATCACGACGCGGGGATCATCCTGAAAGGAATCGGCGCTGACCCGTTCGCGCGTGGGACCATGCATCGTGACATCGGCGGGCGCGGTCATGTCCACGGTGATTTCCGCGGGGTAGTTCATCCAGACACGGTATTCGACAATTTCAGTTTCGAGGCCTGCGTCACGGAATTTTTGCGCGACGTAGGCAGCGGTGGCCTTGTCCTCGATGGTGCCAGCCATGTGCGGTGCCTGGGTCAAAATGCGCAGGTGTTCTTCGGCCAGCTTCGGATCAGGTACAGCCAGAAAGCGAGTTTCAATGGCGGCCTGGCCGGTGGAATCGCGGAAGCCGAAAATCGGAGGCGCGATTGTGTTGTTCTCGGGCAACGAGGGTTGCGAGTTTCCACTTACGTGGGCCAGAAACAGAATAGAAAACAGGATTGAAAGGAGGACAGTGGCGGAGATAACTTTCATCGGGCTCCTGGAGCGGGCACGGCATTGCCAGCTCCTTTAGGTTTTCGCCAGCTCACGCAACGCAGCGAATGTTTCTTCGAGACTCGGAAGTTGATCCAGCGCGTAAGTTCTGGTGAAACGGATCTTGCCAGACTTGTCGACCACAAAGATTGCGCGCTCACAGGCACCATTCAAAGGTTCGGCTTCGCGGAAAACTCCGTAAAGGCGGCTGACGTCTCCGTGTGGCCAGAAATCGCTGCCCAGCCAGAAATCGAAAGGGCCAATCTCGCGCTCCCAGGAAGTGGTATTCATGATTGAATCCACGCTGATGCCGAGCACTTCCGTCTGCCGGACCTGAAATTTTTCCCGTTCCACCTGGTAATTCACCATCTGCTGCGTGCTGACCGGGTCCCAGTTCGCGGGATAAAACGCCAGCACCAGATTGCGCTTGCCGCGGTGCTCAGCCAACCGGAATTCTTTTCTTACGCCCCCGATCAAAACCGGGATTCTAAAATCGGGCGCAATGTCGCCGGACTGCAACAACGTATGTCGCCTCATCCCATGCATGGGCGTATCAAACTCTCACTTGCCCGTTACCCGTCACTTCGTACTTAGTCGAAGTCAATTCCGCCAGGGCGAAGGGCCCACGGCAATGCAACTTCTGCGTGCTGATTCCCATCTCTGCGCCGAATCCGAACTCGCCTCCATCGGAGAAACGGGTTGAAGCGTTCCAGTAGACCACCGCCGAATCCACAAGCCGCTGAAAGAGATGAGCGTGGGCTTCGTCCCGGGTCACGATCGCTTCAGAGTTTTTCGTGGAGTGGCGGTTAATATGTTCAATCGCATCCTCGATGCTGGGCACAATCCGGATGGCAATACATAGCCGCAGATATTCCTCGTCCCAATCCTGAGCTTCGGCGGGCCGGACATTCATTCCGTCTGCCAAGCGCAGAGTTTCATCGTCGCCGCAGACTTCCACACCTTTGTTCAGCAACTTTCTTACGATTCGCGGGACATACTCGGCAGCGATGCTGTGATGTACCAGCAGCTTTTCGGCGGCGTTACACACGGACGGACGCTGCGTCTTGGCATTGATCACAATGTCGTCCGCCATTTCAAAATCGGCCGACTCGTCCACGAAAATGTGGCAGTTCCCTGCTCCGGTTTCGATTACCGGCACGGTGGCGTTGTCAGCCACAAGCGAGATCAGTCCCGGACCGCCACGCGGAATCAGCACGTCCACCAGGCCGCGTGCCTTGATCAGTTCGTGCACCGAATCGCGCGTGCTCGAATCGAGTAACTCGATTGCGCCTTCGGGAACTCCGTCCACCTGGTTGAGAATTTCAACCAATTGTTGATTGCTGTGGGCCGCTTCCTTACCGCCTCGCAAGACGATCGCATTCCCTGTCTTAAGGACCAGCGACGCGCAATCCACGGTCACGTTCGGACGCGATTCGTAAATGACACCGACGACGCCCAGCGGCACACGTACTTTGCGGATTTGCAAACCGTTCGGCCGCGTCCACTCCGTAATGGTTTCACCGATTGGATCGGGAAGGCTCGCTACCTCACGAACTCCCGCTACCATCCCTGCGATCCGCTCGGGCGTCAGCAAGAGACGATCGCGCATAGCACCGGTCAGTCCCGAAGAGTCGAGGTCTCTTTGGTTCGCCGCGAGAATCTTCGGAACGTTGCCTGTGAGCGCATCTGCCATCGCCAGCAGGATGGCATTCCTTTCTGACGTGGTCAGCTGCGCCAGACGGACCGCAGCGGCACGAGCTCGCAAGAGTTTGTCTCGAGTCGATCTCGGAGTCTGGACACTAGTCGCCATGGGACGACCTTTTTCGATGAGGCGGGAAATAAGTTCCGATCTTGCGTTCGAGCGCCAGAGGAAGGACTTGCTCGGTCCGCCCATTGGCAATCACCACGCTCGCGCCAGCCTCGCTGGCTACCTTGGCGGCGCGAAGCTTGGAGCGCATGCCGCCGGTGCCGAGCTTGCCTTTGCCGTTGCAAACCGCCTCCATCTCGGCAGTGAGTTTGCTTACGGTGCGTAACAGACGCGGGCGTTTCCCGTTAGGGACGTAGAACCCGTCCACATCGGTGAGCAGAACTAACCAGTCGGCCTTGACCGTGGTGGCCAGCAGTGCCGACAGTTCATCGTTGTCGCCGAATGCGCCGACCAGTTCGCGGACCGACACGCTGTCATTTTCATTCACCACTGGAACCACGCCGAGTCTGAGCAACTCCTGCAAGGCATTCTGCAGGTTGCGATAGCGGACGGGCGAAGTGAAGTCATCGCTCGAGAGCAGCAGCTGGGCCACAACTTTTTTACCGAAAAAAAGTTGCTCGTAGGTGTGCATCAGCAGGCTCTGTCCGACCGCGGCACAGGCCTGCATCAGGGGCACGGTCGTCGGCTTTTCCTGAAGGCCCAGGTGGGTCATGCCGGAGGCGATTGCTCCTGAACTCACAATCAGGTATTCATTGCGGGAAAGATCGAGTTGGTCGATCAGTGCCCGCATGCGCGTCGTATCGATGCGTCCGCCGGGCGCAATCAGACTGGTACCGACTTTGATGACGAGGCGCATGACAGTCTAATTTAACAATTTAGGCGGATTTGAGCGAATGCAACGGGAGGTTCGCGTGGGGCGGGCGCGGGCGCCTGCCCCACACATAACCCCCATCAACATTTCACGCTAAACTATTTCTATGGCTGTGCAGGATTCGACTCGACGTTTTTCTTCGCGCGTAGGAAATTATGTCCGCTATCGGCCCAGCTATCCGCCCGCAGTTCTTGATCTGCTGAAAACGGAATGCGGTCTAACCGGCGCATCCCTCATCGCCGATATCGCCTCGGGTACCGGCATCTTCACCCGCATGCTTCTGCAGAATGGGAACCGCGTGATCGGAGTGGAACCGAATGCCGAGATGCGACAGGCCGCGGAAGAGTTCCTGCGGTCGCAATCCAATTTCACCAGTGTTGCAGGATCGGCGGAGGCCACCACTCTGGCCGATCACAGCGTAGACTTTGTCACTGCCGCCCAGGCAGCTCATTGGTTTGATCGCGAAAAAGCGCGTCGTGAGTTTATCCGCATCGGTAAGCCGGGAGCGTGGACGGTGCTGCTCTGGAATGAGCGCCGTACGGACTCAACGGCGTTTCTTACGTCATATGAGAAGTTGCTGGTCGAGTACGGCACCGATTATCAGGATGTACGTTCAGAACGCACCACGGAGCAGATCGAGACTTTCTTCTCGCCCGCGCAGTTTCAGGTGCGGACATTTGACTACCAGCAGGAATTCGACTATGCCGCGCTGGAAGGAAGATTGCTGTCATCCTCTTACACGCCGCAGGCCGGTGGCCCTGGCTACGAACCGATGCTGCGCGAGCTGCGGCGAATTTTTGATGAGTATCGCGTCAACGATAGAGTGGCGTTCGAATACGACACTCGGGTGTATTACGGGCAGCTGGATTGAGGTTTTGCGGAAAACGCCTGAGGGAATTCCTGAGAGTTTGCACGGAGAGTGGATGGGTAACGAGAAGAAGCGCAGCGAGAAGACGTTTCACATGACACCCGACGAGTTCCGCCAACACGGACACTCCGTGGTGGATTGGATCGCTGACTACTACGCGCGCATCGAGTCCTACCCCGTGCTCTCGCAGGCTGAACCTGGACAGATTCGAGGTTCTCTGCCACCTGATCCGCCGGCCAGGGGGGAATCATTCCCTGCGATTCTGGCGGATATCGAAAAGCTGATTCTTCCTGGCGTGACGCACTGGCAATCGCCAAATTTCTTCGCCTACTTTCCTTCGAACGCTTCTGGCCCCGCGATCCTTGGCGATTTGCTTTCCTCAGGCCTCGGAGTTCAGGGAATGCTTTGGGCCACCAGTCCAGCCTGTACCGAACTGGAAACCCATGTGCTGGATTGGCTGGTCGACATGCTTGACCTGCCGCAGAAGTTCCTCTCTACCAGCAGCGGAGGCGGAGTCATGCAGGACACGGCTTCGAGCGCGTCTCTGTGCGCACTGCTAGCGGCGCGGGAGCGAACGACGAACTTTGGCACTAATCGCAACGGCTGCAATGGAAAGCTGGTGGCCTACACGTCGTCGCAAGCGCATTCTTCATTGGAGAAAGGCGCGCAGATCGCCGGCATCGGGCGGGACAACCTGCGACTGATCGAAGTCGATAAAAATTTCGCCATGCGGCCCGACGCACTGGCGCAGCGGATCGCACAGGACCGCGCTGCGGGGCTGTTGCCGTTCTTCGTGTGCGCATCGGTGGGCACAACGTCTTCGAATGCGATCGATCCCGTACCTGAAATCGCACGCGTCTGCCGCGAGAACAATCTCTGGCTGCATGTGGATGCCGCAATGTCAGGAACGGCGGCGCTTTGTCCGGAATTCCGGTCCACTCACGCCGGCGTTGAATTTGCGGACAGCTACTGCTTCAATCCGCATAAATGGATGTTCACGAATTTCGATTGCGATTGCTTCTACGTCGCCGACCGCAAAGCGCTCATCCAGACCCTGAGCGTGTTGCCGGAATACTTGCGCAACAAAGCCACCGAAACTGGGGCGGTCATCGACTATCGTGACTGGCAGATCCCCCTTGGCCGGCGCTTCCGAGCGCTCAAGCTATGGTTCGTTATCCGGCACTACGGTGTGGAGGGATTGCAGCACCACATTCGGGAGCACGTTGCTTTGGCACAACAGTTTGCGGCATGGGTGAGAAATGACGATCGCTTCGAGATTGCTGCGCCGGCGCCCTTGAACCTTGTCTGCTTCCGCCACAAGGGTGGAGACGAGGTCAATCAAACCTTGATGGACCGTCTCAATCGCAGCGGGGAACTTTATCTGACTCACACGCGGCTAAACGACCGGTTGACGTTGCGGGTTTGCATAGGACAAACAAATACGACACAGCGCCACGTCGAAGGAGCCTGGAAGCTTATTCAGAAAGAAACTGCGAAGTTGGGAACGGCTTAGCTGGTGTGTGGGGCGGACACTCTTGTCCGCTGCCTTTGATTTCGATCCCTAGTTGTCAGTTCCTGGTTCTCAGTTCTCAGTTTTCGAACTCGGCGGACAAGGTACTTTCCATTCCCTGCCAGAAAGCGCGCCAACGCATCGGCGACCGCCTCCAGCAACACACGGTCTTGTGCGCCAAAGGCATTCACGCGATCGCTTTCAACGCCTAACACTCCCAGTTCGCGCGAAGCTAATTTCATCGTAACCAATATTTTGGATCGTGTTTCTGGAAGCGTAACTTCATCAAGACTGCCTGTAGCCATCGCCGGTTGAATCGCGCTATCTGGAACGGCTAGGAAAACTCCTACCCAGGCGTAATGCCGTCCGCGGCAAAGCAGGTCGATCACATCCTCCAACGGAGAACCATGCGCGTCTGGCCGATTGGCCGCGAGCAAGCATTCGACGTCAGCCAGCAGCTGGCGGGTAGGACGGTAGACTTTCAAGGGCGAGTCCTGAAGGTAAGAAAAATCGACGGTCAGTTTAACGGCAGCAGCGACCGAGGGTCAACGATTTACCGCTTCTCCAACTCCTTGGGTTTGTCCGGCGGAGGTTTAGTAGCGGAGGCATCCGGAGTCCATGCGGTCTGGTTCGCTCCAGCCGACGGGTTGATGCCGAAATCCCACACATAAAGATTCATTCCGTCTTTTCCCAGCAGCTCGACCACCGCATATTCTCCGGGCTCAAGATCGCCCGATGGCGTTATCTTCACCCAGCCGCCGGTAATCTTGGTGGCGGTTGTCGTCACCAGGTTCTGTTCCTGGCTGACTTTGCCGTAAAACGCGATCTTTATGTTTCCGACGGTACGCTTGTCTTTGTTGGTGCTCTGGAGACGAACGATGCGAAATCGGTCCCACGGCAGTTGCTCTTCCTTGGTTTTCTCGGCGATCTGGAGAGCCTTGTTGAACTGGTCCTGCTGTTCCAGGTTGACGTAGATGGCGGGCACGGCGACGTGCGCCTGAATTTTGGCGTGCGAGCCAGGCAGTTCGATGATTTGCTTGGACCCCGCGATCGGATTGATCGTGGCCCTCAGGATATTGCCCTTCATATTCTTGTTGAGCTCGCCGCTGCTCTGTTGCAGTTCCACTAACTGAGGCTGGCTCTGGAAGGTATCGAGCAGAATGACTCCGCCATCGTCGGGCAGACGAAGGCCGGGAGCCACGTGTGGAGAACGAGCTTCGTCGGCTTGCCGCTCCGCTTCCAGTTCTTTATCGAGCGCCATCGCCTCAGGAGTAGGTTTACCCGTGGCGCGTTCCTTTTCATACTTGTCAGTGGCGGCCCAATCGACCATCGACTTGGGGACTTCTTCCCATTCATTTCGTTCCGCGCTCAGGTAGCGCACGCGTTCGCCCTTGACCTCCCATTTGGTGGCAAGCTGGTAAGAACCGTCGGTGAGGATGAGGCGCTTGGCGAGCTCCTGGGCAGGAGCGGACGATACCGCAGAGAGGAACAAGATGGTTCCCGTGAGAAGGCCGAACCCGAAACGGTGAAACTGGAGCATACAATTCAAGTGGTTAGATGCAGCCTTATGGTCACAGTGTACTCCGTGAGAGCCTGCTCGATCGCGATTCAAACTCAAGAACTTGAACCACAAAGGACACGAAGTAACACGAAGAATTCAGCCTCAGGGATTTACTTCGTGTACCTTCGTGTCCTTTGTGGTGAATGTTTTTTCTTTCTAGTCACGTGAAAATATTTCTGGCATAATTGGTCGTGCACCCATCCTGCACGAAATCTCAAAGACAATTTAAGGTGAGGAATCGATGTCGGCAAAGTACATCTTTGTGACCGGGGGAGTGGTGTCTTCATTGGGCAAG
>Ga0157374_10004798_pt1 | contig 11348 bp, 9 predicted proteins | sample M25metaG_FD_115308 | JGI IMG/M metagenome (GOLD analysis project Ga0157374, IMG submission 115308) | Miscanthus rhizosphere microbial communities from Kellogg Biological Station, Michigan, USA - M2-5 metaG | ecosystem: Host-associated > Plants > Roots > Rhizosphere > Soil | place: USA: Michigan... | reverse complement strand
CGTCGTCCACCCACCGGATGGGACCAGTGCGCCGCCATCGAAATAATCCCCGAAACACTGAAAATCAATGAAAAGGCGAGGAAGTACCACTTTTTCCCCAGCCAGTCGACGTTTGGTTGATGAAAGAATTCCACTTGGTTCTCTGCCTTCCTTCTAGTCCCTAATCCCTGTTCCCTACTCCCTGAAATCAGATCGAAACCGCTTCGCCTGCCTTCAGGTTGTTCACATGCGTGTCGAAAATTACTCGCGACACGTAAACCGCCGTAAACAGGTTCGCCGCAAGACCGAACGTCAGCGTCACCGCGAATCCCTTCACCGGACCGCTGCCGAACAGGAACAGAATTGCTGCTGAAACGATTGTCGTCACGTGGGTGTCCAGAATCGTCGTCCACGCATGCGCAAATCCCTGATCCACAGCCGCGGATGGAGCCTTGCCCGCTCGCATCTCTTCACGAATGCGCTCGAAGATCAGCACGTTTGAGTCAACGCCCATACCGATCGTCAGGATCACTCCGGCAATTCCCGGCAACGTCAACGTCGCTCCCGAAAATCCCATGAAGCCGAGCAGAATGATCAGGTTCAGAAACAATGCAAGATCCGCATTGATGCCCGACCCCTTGTAGTACACCAGCATGAAGACCATCACCAGCAGAACTCCAACCACTGCTGCCGTGACTCCCTGCCGGATCGAATCCGCACCCAGTGAAGCGCCTACCGTGCGGTCCTCAAGATAGTTGATCGAAGCCGGCAGTGCGCCCGTCCTCAGCATCTTCGACAGGATCGCCACTTCATCCTGCGAGAAGCTTCCACGGATCTCGCCTGAGTCGCGGATCGCACTCTCGATGTTCGCCACTTCCTTCACCCGCCCGCCCAGCACCACAGCCATGCTGTGCCCGACGTTCGCGCTTGTGTACTCCCAGAATTTGTCGCCTGCTTCATTCGTCAGCGTAAAGTGAACCGTCCGCTGTCCCGTGTTGCTGTCGGTTCCCGGATCCGCAGAACGAAAATCAGTGCCGGCAACAATTGCCACTCTTTTCAGGACGTATACGCTGTCCGCATCTGACCCGTTGCCCATCGAACCGGCGCCATGTACCAACTCTTCGTCGGGAGGCAGATTGCCGCTCACACTGGCCAGCGCTGCCTGCTCGTCCGGATACGGTCCGCCCTCAACCGCGTGAATCTCCAGGCGCGCCGTCGAAGTGATGATTGTTCTCACTCGATCGATATCCGAGATGCCGGGCAATTCCACCAGGATCTGGTTGTCGCCCAGTCCGTACTGCTGAATCACCGGCTCCGCTACGCCCAGCGTGTCCACGCGATCGCGAATCACCTCGATCGTGTTCTGCACGGTCCGGTCGTTCAGACCCTTCTCGATGTTCGGCTTCATCGTCACCGTGAAGGTGCCATCCGCACCGCCGCCGGCAATGTCGTACTCATTCGAGTACTTGTTGTCCAGCACCGACCGAGCCGCGCTCGACTGCGCTCCGCTCACCCCTTCAAGCCGAATCAATTCAGGCCGCGTCGGATCTGGCTTCGTAACCTGCGAGTAGGTTACCTTTGCCGCCTTCAAATCCTGCTCGATCCGCGCCGCGGTGTTATCTGTCTCGGTGTTGACCGCTTCCTTCACCTGCACCTGCAAAATCAGGTGGACGCCGCCTTGCAGATCCAGTCCCAGATGGATGTGCCGCGTAAGCTTTTTCAACATCGAATCGTTTCCGCTCAGGTTCGGCGGGTCAAACCCGAAAAACGCGCCGTACAGGAAAACGATCAGCACCCCGAAGATAATGACAATCTTTTGCTTGAGATTCTTCTTCATTGGTCCAATTCTCTACTTCCAGAACTTTCGAAACTTAGTCGTGTCGATAATCTGAATGATCTTTCTTCGAGCCGGGTGCCCCGCATCTCGCTTTTGGAGATGTGGGATCAAACAGATCTCAGGTCCCCGGCGCATCCTGCGTCGTAACCGAAGCAATCGCGCTTTTGGCGATCTCCATCTTGATATTGTCCGGTGCCACGCGAATGATAATTGCATCATCCTTGATCGACAGGATTATCCCGCGAATCCCTCCCGAGGTCGTCACCCTGTCGCCCGTCTTGATGCCGCCCAGCATCTCCTGCCATTGCTTCTGGCGTTTCTGCTGAGGCCTGATCATCACGAAATACATCAGGGGAATCAACAATAAGAGCGGGAGCATCCCAATCAGGCCCCCGCCCCCGGCGGGCGAAGCCGCCAATAATGCCAAACTCGTCGTCACACTCATCCTTTACTTGCGCCCGAATCCCCAATCATTCAGGTCGCAGGCAACTTCTGCCCCGCAGGGCAGATGCCCGTCCAGTAGGTTTGTCTCCGGGAATCGGCCTGGCCTCCTAATCCTTCCGGCGCAGGCTATGGAGCATGGAATCACCACTTTGACCGGCAGAACTACTCTAATCTTCTGCCGCCGTCATCACCAGTGATCCGGCTCACTTTTTGCTTCCTGTTCGACACGGTCCGCTCTCCAAAATCCGGCAGAACCTGCGCCTTCCAAAAAACGCGCAAATCCCACCTGCTTCAAAGAGAAGGCCTATCTGAGATAAGAAATGCGCAGCCGCAGCCGTGTCAAGAATTGCAGGCGTCCGTCCAGGGTGGAAAGCAAGATGAGGGGGTGCCCCATTCTGAACCGTCCCTCATGACGGTTCAGGTGTGAAAGACAAGAATCCCAGATGGCGCGCGCCGTCCCCGAAGCCCCCGGAGCGCCAATTGAAGATAGCCCGGATGCCAAGCCGGAAAGTGAAGGCCAGATTGAGGTCCTGCGATCCCGGAATGCCGGCCCGGCTCGGTGAGTTCAAGTGCGCAGTGGGAACCAGACTCATAAAAAAAGCCGCCCCGACATCCGTCGGGACGGCCTCTGAGGAACTCTACCTTACTGCACGTTGAGCGTCAGCGTGGTCGTATGCGACACCGACCCCGAAATCGCCGTCACCGTGAAGTTCTGCGCTGTCGGCCCGGGGTTCATATACGAACTGCCTCCGCCGCATCCGCTCATACCCAACCCCGCAAGCCCCAATAGCCCAACTCCCGCCAGCACCATGAACCGCGAAAGCAGCCTGCGCCTCCGCCAGCCCATCCCAGCCAGCAGAAAGCCCGGCAGCAGAATCGCCTTCACCACATTTGCGCCCGCTGCAGCCGACGTCTTGGCCGTTACCGCCACCACCGCTGATCCCGTCGCAGGGTCCATCGAAGGCGCGCTCACATTGCAGGTCACCGTTGACGGAGCAGTGCACGAAAACGCAAACGTCCCGCGATAGTTCCCCGCTGGCGAAGCCTTGACGGAAAAATCCGCAATCTGTCCCGGCGTCACCGTTACGCTTTGGCGATCCGAGCTCAACGCAAAATCCGGCCCCGCTCCTGACATATTCACGGTAACCGCAGCAAAAATCCCGCTCGTTCCGCCTGCCGGAGCCGCCGTCAGATACAGCGTGTCCGCCGCACCCGCGCTCCCATCGCCGAAGACAATGCTATGCAACTGCTGATTCGCAATCGGCGTTCCATTGCCGTCCTTCAGCGATCCCAGAAACTGCCCCGTAGCGGGATCGAACGCATTGATCGCACCATCCGCATAGTTGCCAATCAGAATGTCATTTGAAAACGCTCCGAAATTCGCGCTCGCCTGCACAATCGAAGTCGGCACATTCAGCGGTCCATTGGAAGCGAACCTCTTCACGAAGTTCCCTTCAAGGTCGTAGATGTCCACAATGCCGTTGCCCGCACCCAGCACCGGATCGTGTCCACCTGCATCCTGCAATGCATAGGCAACAAACACATGATTACCGACCACCTGCAAATTCCACGGCGAGTATCCGGCTGGCAGATTTGGATCGGTGAAATCCCCCAGCGTGGCAAGCCGGTCGAAAAATGCAGTAAATGTCTCAATAAACCCACGATGGAAATCCGCCACCGCGAGATATGGCGCGCAGCAATCTGGAGCGAGCACCGCAAGCCCCGTATACTCCGCCCCCTGAGATCCGTGATCGATCACCAGGATCGTCGTTGTCTTGATATCTCCGCGATCATCCGCATACTCGCCTGAAACCGTTCCCTGTCGAGTTGCAAATAGAAATGGCAAAGGAAGCGGGCTCTGCGGCGATGTGAACTCAGCGTGCGTGTTCGCCGCCACTCCCGTTGGATTCGCCGGAGCCGTTATGCCAGTGGGCACCGCGATAATGCCTCGCGGATCCTTCTGCGCGCCGCTCGCGTCGTAGCTCTTGAATTTCCCGCTTCCATTTCCCGAAATGCGGAAAGGCTGGTTGGCGGAAACAGCGAGACCCCAGGGATGCACGAGATCGTCGTCCTTCGTAAGTGCGAGTCCCGGCACATTCGAAACAAGATTGGTTTGCGTGTAGTTGTTGCTCGTTTGCGCGCCTGCGCTAAGATCCACCGCGGCAAAAGCAAGCAAGAGAAACACTGAGGGGAGGGTCGTTCCAGGTTTCACAGTCGTTCCTTATCTGCAAATTTTCAAGCACCTGGAGGGGCGAGCAGGCTGGCACAACATGACCAGCACCGGCAACGGTCTTCCGCACGTCACCGGCGAGAGACTTCCACAGCGCTTACATCACGAATGCTAAGGTTTCCGCGTACAAGCGCTTGTCATCCTCAAGTCACCACGATGTCACTTCTTTCGATCCACCAATTCTTCCAAACGATGCGCATTATTTCGCCCGCATCGCTCCCCGCTCTCGAATCCCTGATCCCGATCCCTGGTCCCTTACTCACTGCTTACTCCCTAATCCCTGTCCCTCCTTTGTTACCATCCTCCCGACACAAAAACACACAGGAGACCTATGCCCTACACGCCCGATCGCCGCACCTTCCTCATCGCCGGTGGACTTACCGCTCTCGCCTCCACACGCGTCTTCGGAGCGAATGACAGGCTCCGCGTCGGCATCATCGGCGCAGGCGGCCGCATGCGGGGACTCCTCACCTCAGCCGAAGCCACCGGTGTTCCTTTCGAAATCGTCTCCGTCAGCGACGTCTATGCTCCCCATCGCGATGAAGTCAAAACCCGCTCCAGCGCAACCAGCACAACCACCACCTGCATGGATTCGAACCAGGTGCTTGACGACAAGACCATCGACGCCGTCATCATCGCCACACCCGACCACTGGCATGTTCGCATCGCCGTCGCCGCAATTGCCGCAGGCAAAGACGTCTACCTCGAAAAGCCCGTCACGCACACCCTCGAAGAAGGCGAGACACTCCGCAAAAGCGTTCGCTCAAGCAAGCAGATTTTGCAGTGCGGCATGCAGCAGCGCAGCTGGCCCCACTTTCGCAATGCGGTCGACCTCATTCAGGGCGGAGCCCTCGGCCAGATCACCCAGGTCCGAACCTATTGGTGGCAGAACTATGGCTCCAATTGGGTTCCAAAACCAATCGACGAATCGCAGCTCGACTGGAAACAGTGGCTCGGCGGCGCGCCCGACCAGCCCTTCACCCTGGAAAAGTACAACCGCTGGCGCTGGTTCTGGAACTTCGGCGGCGGAGCCATGACCGACCTCTTCACGCACTGGATCGACGTTGTGCAGTGGGCAATGAACGCGGACCAGCCTACCACCGCCTTCATGCTCGGCGACAAACGCATCTTCAAACAATGGGATTGCCCCGACACCATCCAGGCCGCCTTCCGCTATCCCGAATTCGACGTCGTCTACGAAGGCATGATGAGTTCCTCCATCGACGACGGTGGTCTCGAGTTCCGCGGCACCGAAGCCACCCTCAAACTCAATCGCTCCGGCATGGGCATCTATCGCGAAGGCGTAAAAGACAATCGAAATCCCACACTCAAAGAGGAAAGCTTCGAAGACGGCACAAACACCCACATGCGGAACTTCTTCCATTGCATCAAGACCCGCAAGGAACCAAACGCCCCCGTCGAAACCGGAATCGCCGCTGCCCGCGCTGGCCACATCGGCAACCTCGCCTACCACCACGGAGGCCAGACCTCCTGGCCGCCAACGTCACCCAAGTGATAAAAAACTCAGTCTGTGCCCCGTTCATCGCAGTCTCATCGCGATGAGCTGGTATCAGTCATCGTCGAGAAATGATCAGACGATTGTGTGCCGAATTCCCCCACAGCGCCGCTGTCATCCTGGAGCGCACGGGGCCCCAAGCGTCTTCTTCAGCTTGGAGGTGGTAAGCGAAGGATCTGCTTTTCTCTTCTGGACGAGTGGCCAACTTTTGAATCTGGTCCCGCGGCAAATCAACCATACATCGCTTACGTGCCCCAAATCTCGATCCGGAGATGTGGGATCCATCATCGTTCCGCCGCGATACCCATGATTCGAAGCATCACCACTCCGCCCTTCGGTGGAGTCACCGTGTACGAGTCGCGAAGCACTCCCATGTCCTTGTGCGCCCACAGATCCCGCGCACGAACCGAACCAGCAAAACCAATATCCTTGAAGCGCAGGGTAATCGGCTGCGGCACATCATCGGTCACGAAATTGAACAACGCCACCGCCTTCGATCCATCTTCGAGGGGTTTCATCCACACCTGCAGCGGCCCAACCCGTGTTCCCTGCGCGCCCAGCTTGTCCTGATCAACAGCGATAACCTCCCGGTTCATCAGGATGCTTTGGGTCGTGTCGTCCATCTTGCTCAAGTCATTTCCTGCCAGCAGAGGCGCGGCAAGGATCGCCCACAAACTCATCTGCGTGCGGTACTCATCGGCATTCATTCCCCCATTGCCGATCTCGAGCATGTCGGGATCGTTCCAGTGCCCCGGCCCCGCAAATCTTTCCAGCCCTGTCTGCGAAAACCCAATCAATGCCATGCTGCGGAAGCTATCGCTGATATCGTCGGTCGTACGCCACAGGTTGCCGCCCGCTTCGGCTGCCCACTCCCAAACCGAATCTGAACCGTACTGGCAGATGCTGTACACCACCGGCCGCCCAGCCTTCAGCAGTGCCTTGTGCATCTTCACGTATGCTTCCCGCTGAATGGCGCTCGCCTTCTTCCAGTCGGGCTCTGGCTCGTAGATGCCCATGATCGTACGCAGCCCGCAAAGGTCATACTTCAGAAAGTCGACGCCCCACTCCGCATAGGTCTGGGCATCCTGCTCTTCATGGCCATAGCTTCCTTCAAATCCCGCACAGGTCTTCGGCCCCGGCGAAGAATAGATGCCGAACTTCAAACCCTTCGCATGCACATAATCAGCCAGACCCTTCATATCCGGAAAGCGGCTGTTCGCGTGGATCCGCCCCTGCGCATCGCGCTCGCCCTGCCACGTGTCGTCCACGTTGACATATACATATCCGGCATCGCGCATGCCGCTTGACACCATTGCGTCCGCCGCGGCACGCACATCCGCATCCGTCACCTTGCCCGCAAAATGGTTCCAGCTGTTCCACCCCATCGGTGGCGTCGCAGCCAACTGCGACGTCTGCGCAACCGCACAAATGCCCGCACAAACCCCCAGCATCCAGACAGCGAATTTGAATTCGAACCGCGATGGCCGCGCCGCAAGACGAATCATTGGCAATCTCTCATTGAGTTCCGAATTCCGCTTAAGACCTCCCAGGGTGGCTCGGTCAATTCAGCGAAAAACAATCCTAGAACATTCCCAGATTTTCCGGATACTTGGCCTGCAACGAGTTCACCAGAGTCTCAAAACCAGAGAGCCCCCGGATTTTCTCGAGGCATGGGTCCTTCATGAAAAACGGCCAGCATGCAAATCCGCTGCTGACACTTCGTTCTAGCCAATCAAACGCAGTCTCGCGCCGCCCCAGCAAGGCAAGAATGCAAGCGATCTGATAGTAGCTGTGATGCGAATGCCCAAACGATTTCGGGCTTGCACAGGCCTTCGCGATGCATTCCAGCGCTTCAAAGTCATTCCCCATCATCGCGTGAAACACGCCCCGCAAGCTGACCATGAGCGGTTCATCTGGTAGCAGTTCGATCGCTCTATCTAGCAAAACGCCTGCTTCTCCCAGTTCCCCAGTCATCATTGCCAGTTGGGAAGCAAAATAGATCGCGTACTTGTTTTCGGGGCTCTCCGACCTCCACACTTGAAGTTGTTTGTGTGCCAGTTCATATTCCTGACCCCAGATGTAAACCTGCACGACGCTCGGGCTGATGGCCCTTTTGGGTTGAAAGGGCCGCCCTCGTTCAAACATTTCCCTCGCCTGATCGAGCAGTCCGATGTGCGCAAGAATCGTGCCCAGACGGTTGTATGCATGGGGCAGATTGCTCTGCAGCGCCAGGGCGCGATGCAATTCCGCAATCGCCTCCAGATGCTGAAAGTTCTTCGATGGACCCCACAGCAGAAAGGCGCGCGCCACGTGTCCTTCCGGCAGGTTCGCATTAAGCTCGAGCGCACGCTGGCAGTGGAATTCGGCCTTCTCCAGCCACAGGTTCGAAGGGTCAAATTCGAAATGGCGCGTTGCACACGCAAGGGAGAGAGTGGCGTGCGCCAGTGCGAACCCAGGATCGCGCGTCACAGCGTTAGTGAGGTATTTACTCGCTTCGCCCAGCATCGCAGCATCGCCGGACGTCGTGATCCGATAGCCCCGCATGAACTCCGCATACGCCTGGGGATCTTTGCTATATCGTGGGAGGCGCTCGGCTGTCACGGAAGTGGGCGGTCGATTCAACGCTACGCTTACCTGCTTCGCAACTTCGTCCTCGAGACTCGACAAGCGATCAATCTCAAGATCACACTTCTTCGTGAAGCAGGAACGCTCCAGGTGCGTATCGACCATTTCCAGGGAAATGCGCCACTGCCCCTTCGACATCTGAATGGCGCCGTGGAAGACAAACCGCACGCCCAGATTGAAAGCGATCTCAGCCGGGCTTGCATCGTGAGGCAGGTTCAATACCGCCGACGTTGGCAGTACGTCAACGCCCGGGATGTTTCCAAGGCGCGACACCAGTGCATCCGCAAACCCAAGACACAAACCGTGATCATCCGTCGCTTTTCCCAGCAGCAGCAGAGGCACCACAGCGATGGAGATCCGCACACCACCACCGCTCCGATCCTTACCATTGCCATCGTGTGCCGGCTTTCGCCCAACATTGCCTGGATATCTCGCGTCGATGATCTGCACTGGGCCGACAAATCGGTATCCTTTTCCAACTACAGTCTCGAGAAACCGCGGATTGTCGGCGTCATCACCAAGAGCTGTGCGAAGCTTTCGCACAACGTTGTTCAGGTTCCTTTCCGTATCGATAAACAGATCGGACCGCCAGAGCTTCTTGACAATCTCTTCGCGCGACACCATCTGCTCGCGCCGCCCAAGCAGAAAGATCAACAACTCCATGGGCTTTCTCTCGAGCTTGACCCGCCGACCCGATCGCCGCACCTCGTAGCGACCCAGGTCAACTTCTACTTCCCCTGAAATCCGTCTCGAACCCGGCATGGAGACTCCAGTCTAAGTATCCCGATCCAATAGAAGTCAAGGAGTTGCAGCGATACACGAAAGATATCTAAAAGCTATACCCACGGCATTGCAATGTCTTCCCCTTCACGCGATGATTCCGCATCAAGAGTTGAAAAGGAAGAGACGTAATGAGACGACTATTGTTGATCGCTTTGCCCATCGCTGGAGTGCTGTGCCTCGCGGGCCAGCTCTTCACGACTGCCGCGCTTCCCCCATCTCACGAGAACAACGCATTCACTCCCGACAAGATCCCCTGGGGGCCGCCGCCTCCCTTCATCGCCCCGGGAGCCCAGATCGCCGTCATCGAAGGTAATCCAGGCGCCTCCAGCGGTGACTACACCGTGCGCTTGAAGATGCCTGATGGCTATCGGATCGCGCCTCACTGGCATCCCCTGCGCGAAAACGTCACGGTCATCTCCGGAACATTCAAGGTTGGAATGGGCGATACCTTCGATACGAGCAAGATGGGATCGTTCCCCGCCGGCAGCTTCGCCTATCTTGACCCTGACATGCACCACTACGCGATGGCCTCAGGCGAAGTCATCGTGCAGGTTCACGGAAGCGCGCCATTGCAGTTCAACTACGTCAATCCAGCGGACGATCCGAGCAAAAAGTAGACCGCCGTTCCCCCCGGCAGCAAGTAGAGCTGCTTCCGAACATCTCCCCCTTTGGCACCAGCGCCTACAGCACTGAACGACAGTGCTCGCACGCGTTGTGTGTCTCCCCGACAAAAAGTGAAAACTCACTTCCAGGCCGAAATTGACAGCGGCGGCCTCAGGCAGTTTTTCGGCCTCATCTTTCAAAACCGAAGTATCCACCACAAAGGATCTAACTGAATGACACGTAAAAGAAAAATCTCAATCGGCTTAGTCATAGCTCTGATGACCATCCTTACTGGCACCGCTGTGGCACTATCAAGCATCTCGTTCACAACCGGAAACATCGCGAGTTATGACTTCGGCGGCTTCGGCCCAGGCTTTCCGGTTCCCGCTACCGTGCAGATCCAGAAATTCACTCTGAAACCCGGTGAAACCATACCGTGGCACTTCCACAAAGGCGTCAGTTACGTGATCCTCTCGCGCGGCACTTTGACTGAGAAGCACCTGGTCGGGCCCTCCAAGTGCGAGTCTGAAGAATTGACGGCAGGCAGTGCCTTCGTCGAGCCTCCCAATGAAGTGCACAACGTCACCAACACTGGTTATGAAGACGCAGTGATCTCATGGTCGACAATCTTTCCTAAAAACGATGGAATTGTCCGGTTCAACCCGGACTTCAAATCCGGAGGCATTTATCTGGCAACAACACCAAATTGCAAATGAGCTCGATCGGCTTGTGCTGGCTGCAACAGCACAAGCCGCTTCATTCGGTCATCCGCACTCTCTACTCTCTTGATCGAATCAGAATTCAATACCCGATATAGATCGCCGGTGTCGCCTTCGATTCGCAGCGCGCGAGATCCCTTCAATCGGTAATCTGAACCGGAATACCGAACCGCACCGGGTTTGCAGGCTCTACGGAGAGGGCGGTTTCCGCCTCCTCGATCCGTCTCACCAGGATGTCCCTGAGCTTCCCAGCATACTCATCGTCCAACCCCAGGTGCGAGTACTCCTCCATCACATCAAGCGCGTAGCGGAGTTCAGTCGCGGCATCAGAACTTCCAATCGGGTTCACTGAAGCCCCTTCCACCCTGGGGTTTTCCATGGGTATTGGATGCCTCAACCCGGCCGCGAGAGTCAGCGCGAAAGCTGTGGATATCACGCCCGTCAATAGAGAGCTCCTGATATTTCCTCTACAGCTCCTGATTTCAGGTACTTATAGCAAGGCACTCACTGCTTACTAAGTCCGAGTAATTCTCTATCCTCGAAATATGGAATTCTTTATCTAGGCCCATCGGGGCGAGGGTTCTTCCATAATCACACCAGAGAACGCGAGTT
>Ga0157374_10004797_pt1 | contig 11349 bp, 9 predicted proteins | sample M25metaG_FD_115308 | JGI IMG/M metagenome (GOLD analysis project Ga0157374, IMG submission 115308) | Miscanthus rhizosphere microbial communities from Kellogg Biological Station, Michigan, USA - M2-5 metaG | ecosystem: Host-associated > Plants > Roots > Rhizosphere > Soil | place: USA: Michigan... | reverse complement strand
GGTCCAGGATTAAGTGATGAACAGCCAATGGGTTCGTCATCCTCGCAGTCTCTTATTCCATCACAAAACCTTCCCTTCTCGATACATCGACCGGACGGTGAACACATGTATTCAGTCTCTGCATCACAGGATGGAATATTTGAAGTGAGAGATGAAAGGGAAGGAATCACAGATGGAAGGACACCGTGACAGGCATGCTCATCAGATCCATCCCAACAGTCTATGGCACCATTGCATCTCTTACTGGGATCTAGGCATCCTGTGTCGTTTCCACACCGGAAGTAGCCCTGATCCAAAGGACAGGGATTACAGTTGGCTTCATCAGAATGATCGTAGCAGTTGAAGTGACCATCGCATCTCTTCTCTTTAGGGATACATAAGCCGTCTCCACATTTCCATTCTTCAGACTCGAGACAGGCTTCCTCGATTATTTCCTTGAGAAGTGAGTTTGAATTTGAGTTAGAATTGGAAGATGGAAGAGCAACTAAAACAGGAGCCGTAGGCTGAGAGATGGACACAGACTGAGATTCAATTGGAGCAGAGGCATAAGGTGTCGGAGGGACAAAGTTGTTGTAGTTGTCGTTATCATGGTTGGCAGTGGGAGAAGAATGTTCCCAGATACTCGGACTGGAAGGAATGGAAGGTGACACTTGGTCTCCATAAGGATTATTAGTAGGGAGCATTGAAGGGAGACCATTGGGTGTCTGAGAATAAGGATTCTCACTACTACTACTGCTTGGCATTCCATCCCTGCCTCCCTCTGTTCGTGTGAGAAAAGAAAGATAAAAAGTCAGGGTTAGAAACTGGCTTTTAAAAGCAAGAGGACAAAACATGCAGGAATGACAGGAATGTCACAGTCCTTTTAAAGGATGTCAACTTACGATAAGAAGAGGGTGAAAAAGCAAAGATTAAGCCAAAGATGACCAGGGAAGCGAGTAGTCCTCCACCTCCGATTGAAAGAGCAAACTTGCACTTCTTTCTTCGTCGTTTTTGTAACTCTGCTTCGATCGGGTCCATTTCCATATCAGTTTTACTGGAGGAACTGAAACAAGGCAACCATCTCATAAGCTTATCTGTGAAGGAGGAGGAAGGGGTTGAGTAGATTCCATGGCTGTGATGGTGATGAAGGTGGTGGTCAGTATATCTCAGGTGTTGCTGTCTTCCCAGACTCAATGAGTGATGACTCAAGTCTGGATGACGTCCATGAGGATTAAAGTGGGGTCTCATGGTAGAGGAGGCAGGATTTAGGCAGTTCATCTTCTTTTTCTTGGATGCCATGGCAGGACCAGCTCCAGGGACAAATCCAATGTCCCCTGAAGGGAGGAATCCCAACTGTTCTAGGATGCTCTTTCCTCCAACATGATTAGGAATCATGTTAGAAGGGGTAACAGAACAGGATGAGTTGGGGGAGTTTGAGTCATTTGAAAGGACAGGAGAGTTACTTTGATCACAGGATGCACACCCACAGATGGAAGAGGGGTCATAAATGTGTGAGTAAATGTGTGACTCAGTACTGTTTTCAATCAACGAAGGGATCCTGGTGTGCAAGTTGCTCGGATGATGATGGTGGTGGTGATGCTGAGCATGATATTGAACGGCAGGGGAAACAGCAGTCATGTTATAGCAGTTATTGACATCATTGTCTCTGTTGTTTCTTCCTTCCGATCCATAGAGAGATGAAGGGACTTCGTATTCTGGCGACAAAGGCTTCCTATCTCTTGCGACCTGGAAGTGAGAGAGGAGTGTCTGATGATGATGTCCAGGAGTAGAGGCAGTCGAGTTTGAAATCTGAACCAGAGGAGGAGGCGGAGGGAACGAGAGATTAAGGTTCAAAAGTTGAGAAGAATATGAGTTGTTGTTATTGGTTTGATTTCTTGTAGTTGTCCTCCCAGTTGTCTTGAATAACTGGTGGTTATTCTGTGGATGATTAAAGGCGTAGTTACTGATGATACGGGTTGTTGTACAAGAACCTGCAGGAGAGGCCGAATCTCCTGAGGAGATCAATGGAGCCAAAGTGGACGTGGATGAGTTGTTGTTGTGGTTATTATTATTTGAAGAAGATGATGAGGAAGTCGAGGAGGCAGTGGATCCTGACGAATTAACATTATTACTCTGATTGTTAACCCCATAAGAAGACGAAGTAGTTGTGGTCCAGATCATGGATCCAGGATTTGAGAGGAAGAGCCTACTACTGGTTCCTCCCCGATTACTAGACTTGGATGTCATTTTCGTTTTGTTCAAGAGTAACCTTAACTTCCCAAGGAATCCAGGGCTGTTTTGTTGTAGAAGTACTTCTGTTGATGAAAAAGCAAGTGAGTGAGTGAGTGAGAGTGAGAAAGTTTTGTTACAACAAGTTAGTTGGACAGAAACAAGACAAGTTTGGTTGGTGTGAGAAGTGAATAAGAGAAATTAGAGATGAGAACCTTGAAAGAAATGATGATTCCTTTCCTCCTTCTTCCTCCTCCTATTACTCTTTCCTGGCAAAGAAATGATGATGATTACTCTGGAAAGCAAGTGAAGGGAGTCCTGGGAAGTCTCCGCTCAATTTCTTGAGTAAAAGAGAACAAGACAGATTTCTTTCCAGTTTCAATTTCTTGTTGCAGTTTTATAAGTCTCGTGGTTACTTGACTTGACATGGTCTGTCGACTGTTCGTGTATTTTCTCTCGTTGTCTCTGTTCATGTGGAAGACACGAACATACTTGATAGAGAGAAGAAAGAAGAGTGAATAAGATTTTTTGACAGATTTGTCTGACTGCCAGAGAGAGTTTCCCAAAAGTCTACTGAAGAAAATGTGATGTGTTTGGCTCCTTCGGTCTTCTCTCACTGTCCGTGTCATGTAATGTTTGTATGAATGAGATAGGAAACTATCGAGAGAAAGAAGACTTCAATTCTTAGGAGTTGATTTCATGAACTTGTTCTCATCCGTGCTCTCTCTGTATCACCGTCTTATTGTGTCCGGAAGAGGAGATTGAAATGGGATTCATCATCATCAGCGAACAGTGAGTCCTCTTGAAAAAGATACAGGAAAAAAGATATTTCTTTGCTGTACCAGACAAAAAGGATCCCCTCTTGTTGTTCACATTTAGATTCTCAATCCTCATGGAATTGAGTCTCAAGACGAATTATTATTACCTGAATCAGACAAAAATGTGTTTCTTCTACAGAAGGAGACAAGAAAGAATAAGAAGACAGGATGAGAAAAATGCAAGAAAAAGGCAAATCGGCATAAAAGTCACGAAGTTGTATCCTGGGTCCTTATATTTTCTTCGTTTCTTTAGATGAAGCTACAACAGCATTGCTTATCAAGACTCCTGTTGTTGCAGTACAGTCTTTAAAGAAAAGATTATGTACAAGAAAAGAAGGGAAACCGAAGTAAATGATGATGATGATCTTCTTGGGAGATGATGATGAGAAACTTATTCCCTCTCTTTCTTGAGCAGAAGGAGGAGGAAAGGAATTCATAGTCTTAGTCATACTCATAGGCAACAAGTCATCTCTTTCTTCTCTAGACTTGAATGTACCGGTCTTGTCCTTATCATGAGGTAACCGATGATATACTTGTGTTGTTTTGAGACCAAGGTTTCTGATCCTACTTATTTATCTCATACTCATCATGCATTTTCTAACATACATTTGAAGTGAAAGAGGAAGGAAAGAGTTGTATTGGAAATGGATATGTGACTGATATACTGTGGGAACCATGCTTTAAAAGTAGGCAAACTTACATGATGATGATGCAAAGAAAGAAAGATGGTTATGAGATCCACTTGAACAAGAAAAAATCCTTTCAAACCACTCAGTCTTGTGATTGTTATGGTCCTGTTGTTTTGTGTGTTATATTGTCTTGTTTTTCTCTTATCCTTCGGTGACGGTAACTGGTATCGCTAGTCTATTGAGAGAATAACGAACCGAACAAGATGATGAAAGATTTGTTCAACTGGATCTTGTTTTGTTGTGCAATTGGTTTCAACAAAATAAGAAGTGAAAAAATGGACACTGGATCCCTACTGATTGGGTTCTCTCTCTTGGTCTACAACAAGACACTTGTGATCATTAAAAAGATCTGGCAAAACAAAGGAATTGGATGAATGACTGCTTGTTCTCTTCTCTTCTTAAGATCAAGTGTGAGAAGAATCTTTCTCTCTCTTTTTGTTCAACTCTTTCGGCAACAAAACAAGCACAAATACAATGATAATAATGATGACTCGTGATGTTGATGATGAAAAACAAGGAATCAAAGGAAGAATAAGAATCCGAGTGGGATGCGAGAGAAATCTTGTCCTGCTTTCTTTCTTCTCTTCTCTTGGATCACTAGATCAAGACGGTATAATTATGTTGATGATGGCGATGATGAAATGAGAGAGAATATGTGTAGGAGAAGCTTTAGTGTGAGATATCGGTATTCAAATGAATTGTCCTACTTCTTGGGTGACACTCAAGAGTAGGGTCAGATGAGGAGGAAGAAAAGGCACAGTTTAAGAGATTTCTTGTCGAAAAAGTCTTGTGACCGATGTCTTAAGTGAACTGGGCAGTAAAATCTTGGCTGTTTAAGGTCTCCTTGTAAAGTTGAGATCCTTGTAAACAGAAAGAAAGAGAGATCCCGGGTTGAATTGAACTTTTGTGTAGTCTCGGGAATGGAACTCGTGATGATACACACACAGCTCGTTCGTGCAGTAGAGTCGACGACAGAAAGTAAACTGCCTTTGAATGAAAGAGAATGCTCAAGATCCGTGAGAGAGAAATGTAAGGGAGGAAACAAGTCGCGCAGGAGCAAGTCTTCCTCAACAACTGGTTGGAATACCAGTCTGGCTCCTTCTCTCATGTTTGAAATCACGACTTTGTTGCCTTTTGTTGATTCTCTCTCACGAACAAGTATTCCTCCTCCTCTGTATGTATGGAAAGTGTGTTCTATTTTGTGACTTGTTTTTGAATGTACGGAGGAGTAGAGCGAGGGAGAGAAGAAGAACAAGAAAAAGAAGAAGAAAAAGAAGAGGATAAATGAAGGAGAACAACGTAATTGCAGTCCACTGTCCATTCTTGGCAAGAAAAAGGAAAGTCTGCCCTCCAAGCAAGAGGAGTAAACCTGTGTAGTCATCATCAACATCCCTCGCAACAGAATCATAATTGATCTCAAAGGTACCTGTTTAAACACAGCATTTTGCTCTTGACTTGAAAGAGAAAAGTATGAAGAAGGAAAGACTGATCACGACGACCGAATGAAAGAAAGGGAAGCAATAAGTTTGGAAGTACATTTCTTGTAGTTTTTCTTGAGGAAAAGCATTCATCCCCTACAGACACTACAGACACTACAGACACACCAATTTTTCTCTTGAAAATGAAGAGACCAAATACTAATACTGTACAGGAATAATAATATCAGGGTAAGAAGAAGCGATGGCTAATCCAGTGGAAGAATAAAACAGCATGAAAGAGTCGAGTCCTTCAACCAGACTTTAATAACGATCACACTCGAGTGGACCTTAATCTCCCACAACAGACATGGTTTAAGACTTCTTTGGAAGAATAAAACCAGAGAAATCTCTGTCATTCCTCTCTTGATTTGAATGAACAAGAAGGAGGAGGATCTCATGAATTCTTTCTCACTCGTAACCTGTATCTTTTCAATTCCTCTCACCTTGAGATGCTCTCTTCTTTAGTTGTAGCCCTCCCTTCTCTTTATGCCTTTACTTCTTTGTAGGAAAGGAAAGGAAAGGAATAAATCCCTCGTTAAAGATCCTGCACCGTCTTTGACACCACCGTCTGTCCTCTCATTCATTCAAAGAAAGAAAGAAGTAAAATTCAGAGACGAAACGAAAAGAAACTGATCGTCCAGGTCTTTTCAAAATGAAAAGGGGAAGCAAAGAATAGTCTCAACAGCATGAACATTGCAATAATAGAACCAAAGAAATGAAAAGAAAAAGTGAACAGAGAGAATGGAACGGAAGAGAAGGACATGAAAGAAAGAGAGAGGACACAATGGAGGACAAGAAGAGGGACGAGACTGTTTTTCCTTCGATGGACAGCAAGAATTGGAGCAGTTTTCCTTTAACAACAAGAAGACTCATACATCTTTTCTTCAAATTCTTTGAAAGGATGTGTAACCGTGAAGGTATAAAGGTATGAAAAATAGGAATCGAGCCCCTCTTTAGGATACACTGAGCACACATGTCTCGTACAAGAACTTAACATAACATGGCAGACTGAACAGGACATGGAGCAGGAGGTGTAAAGAAAGAACAGATCCTTCAAGTCCTCTAGAAAACGATGATGATCATCATGATGACGATCATGATTCTTTCCAGGCATTGTATTGTTATTCTTGGAATCGTGAAGGACATTTCCTGGAAAAGTGGATGAATTGGTAGGACAGAAAGAGAGAAGGATCGTCCTCATGTCTCGTGTCCCCTGAGAAAATCTTGAAAGTGAACAAAGCATTAAGGATCATGAGTCAGACCAGACTGGTGTTGGTAAGTTGCTTCCCTTGTTGCCCTCGATTTTCCATGTCTAAAGCCCTGGGGAACACAAAAGTGATGCAGGGACTTTATTGTCAGTCAGATCAAGGTTCACTCTGTCTTTTGTTTCACATTATTATTCACAATTTAAGACTAATGTATACCTCCCTGTTTTTATCCTGTCATTCAACCTACATAACATCAAGATACTGGCAGTGACATTAGTTGCATTAAAGTCAATTTGAGTCTCCTGCAGTTAGTTATTCTCAAGAAACGATGGTGAATTAGAATCAGAATCAGAAAGAGATCACATTCGAGATTTGACTCTCCATCTCCAGATGATGTGTTCTTCTTGTCGTGACAGTTGTTGTTCTTCCTTCTGTTGTCTTCATTTATTCCTCCACCACTACCATCACCATCATCTCTTCTCCTGCTGTTGTTGGAGAGAAAGAGACATTATCTAAGTTATGATCAGGAAAAGCTTTCTTCTCTTGTTCTCCACCCTCTCCTTGTTATAATAAGGCAGGAGGGTCAATCAATGGAAACTTCTTCTTCATCCTCAGCAGCATTTTGTTCTTCCATTGTGTTGTCGAGTGGATGACGATTCCCTCAACCTTGACTCTTGTTCTCAACAACAATTCTCGAGTGATCGGTATCAGCAAAACTGAGAGAGTGAATCATGAGAGGATCTCTCTCGTGAAGAAGGAGGGGATGGAAAGGGATTTCTATCTACATTTCCTTCCCTTGAATCGTGTAGTATCATCAAGAGTGTGTGTCTGTGGAAAAGACTAGACTACTTGTCCAACTGTTCAATCTAATGATGGTTGAGATGAAGAGTGAAAGAGAATCGTGATGCCTGATGAGCCTCTTGTTGTTTAAAAGTTTGAGGGAGGGATCCTGCAGCTGCAGCAGCTGCAGGATTTCATTCTCATCCGAAAGAGTGTCCAACATCGTGTTCCTCGTTTTGATCTTGACTCTCCTTCAGTTACGAGTTATTTTATTCTGGTTGTTTTCTCTGTTTCCTCAACACAATTTCCCTCAATTTAGTCCTCTTGTTCCCCTTCCATGCCAACTCAACCTCCCCTTCCATTGACAACAAGAGTTGTTTGAATGGTTACTCAACAACAACGGAAGGAGGGAAGTACACACACTTCACTTTTCCTTCCGGATCATGAAGACTGTTTTTATCTTTTTGATGTGAAACATGACAATAAGAACCAAAAATTGAGAGAAAGAAGAGGAAAAAGAGAGAGAACAAGAGGCATCCTAATGACGTGTCCTCTGCATCTTTCAATGTGTTTTGTAGATAAAATCTCTCAGGCATGAACAACTTAACGTATGATTCATGGATGCAATGAATGAATAAACTCTATTCAACAAAGAGAACCACACAGGTATCACACGATAAAAGAGGGTGGAAGAGGGCAGGGATCGACGGAAGTGATGTGACAGGAGCTCTACATTAACTGACAAGAATGGAAGCAACACGACTCATACAATTTTCCTTTCGTGACAGATCAACCCTCCTACACAAGACCCTCGAAGGTACATGTTTTGAGAGGGTCGGCTGGTTTCAAGAGAAACATGAGTGACATTGACATGATGGCATACTCTCTCTCTTTCTCTTTCTCTGGGAAGTAAAGGTGAGAGATAGAGTGCCTCCTGAGGTTCTTCCTGCCTTCAAACTCCTTCCATTTGTCAGTATCTATTCTTTATGTTTTGCCATCTTTTAGTCCTATTTTTCGTGAACACATTTACTTGATGACTGAACAGCTCCAGGACTTCTTCCTCTTGTCTTTTTACTCCATTCCTTGCTGTTACTCATTCACTGCTTTTAAGTCTCGTTAAACCATCTCTTCTTCTCGAAACACCGTTGAAAATTCTCGTTTAGGCTGCAGGACATTTCGCTCCAGAAACATCCTGCTGTTTCTCTCCCTCTCTTTACTCTCGTTTTTGGGGTCCTTTTGCTAATGTGTTTCTGGTGTCTTCATTCCTTTGTCTTGTTGTCAGAATTTGCTCCTCTTGTTGCACCTCCTCAACTGACAGTGACATCTTCTTGGTTGACACGTCATCCTCCAGTTTCCTGTTGCCATTCATCCTGAGAATGACTGCATCATGAGGCTGCTGACTTTACGGTTTGCTCTCGAGTTTTTGCAGGATAAGTCATCGAGTACATTGCCAAGAGATCAGAGACAAATCCCACACACAATCCTTCTCCCGGTCAAGAGAAACGAGTTGTACTTTTGTTTTTAAGTAAAGACTCGTTCAAGGAAAGTTAAGATTTGTCTGGTCTCGCCTTGTTCTCTGTTTCTAAATGTTCTATTTCGAAGGAGATCCTCCTCCTCTTCTTCGCTCAACGTGTTCTTCTCATCATCATCACGAAGTGAGAGGAGACAGTGAACAAATTTTTTCCTTTCTTGGTTGTCTTGGTCTGTTTGAGGGCGAAAAGAAGAGTCATGTTTGCCGCCGACTCAAGTCAGTATGTCCTTCCTCTTCTTCTTCACTAAAATCCCCTCCTCTAACACACGATTTTCCTCAGGATGTTTCTTTGTAGGATCTTGGTCTCCATCCTTGACTGCAACTTTTGAACTGATCGGAACAACACACACAATGTAATAATTTGGGAGTACTGTGTGTATGTCTAAAGAACAAGAGCGGAAAGACAAGTCAAAGAGAGCGAACAGGATGATGATGATGATGACCAGGGAAGGCAAGAAAACCAATGGAGGACAACGGAAGCAGAGTAACAAAAGCATTTTGTACTCAAACAAGACAACTGTGTATCATTTTGTACAACATTTTCTGGCATTTCTTTCCTTTTGAGGTCTGTGTGTTTTGTACGGTCTCTTTCAAGACATTTTTTAAAGAAGACTTTGGAAAAAAAGTGGAAGAAGACGGACTCAAATTTTCTCGATCCGAGTCATTAGATGAATAAGAAAAGTTTCTTGTGTCGGAAACAAGTTTTAGAATCATATTCACTTGAAGTGGATGAGTAATGCATTAATTTTTGTATGAAAAATAAGCAAAAGGAGATTGAAAGATGAAACCACTGGGGGATCGAAGTCAAGAGCGAGTCTTCTTTCTTAGTTTGATTGAACGACAGATCACACACGAACATTCCTTAATTCAAAGTTGGATATAAAATCTCGTTCATGAATCAGTGATTTTTACAGTGATTTGACTGGCAGTCAAAGAGACCATTGACTTTTTGAGTCAAATCACAGTCATTTACATGAATCTTGTGTCAAAACTTTGATAGCTTTGCCTCATCATCCTCTTGACTTTCGTGCCGTATCCTTTCGTGTGTCTTTTCTCATCAGGATTGAAAGTGGGAGGTCTCTCTCAGTCTAATGAAAATGGTATGTAATTTAGGCAAATTAGTTTCTCTTTCTATGGAGTGAAGATGGAATTTTTCATTCCTAATACAACCTAATACAACCTAATACAACATCAATTTCTTCTCTTCATTTCAATGCATCCGGCTCTGTATCAGTAGAACAGAGATTCACATGTTTTCTCTCGTGATCTCTTTTGATGAGCATGTTGTACATGTTTTGGGCATCATTTACAGAGAAAATTCTAAAAAGTAGTCTCATGATTCACACTCAGAGTAACACGCAAGACAACACCATTACTAATGATCTTCCTCATGATTGCACTCCAACAACAGCATTTCACATGAAAGACCTGTCTTGTGTTTTCTTTGTTTTGTTCAGATAAACAGTGTGTCTGCTGCCTGTTTGTTCCACAAGAATGATGTTTATGGTAGTTTTCTTACAAACGTTTACAGAAATGCATTAAATCTTTAACTTCATGCTGTGTATCTACAAATCTATCAAATCTTCTTTGATTTCTTAGTGCCGTCTCCTTTGATCTTCTTCAGACTAATTTCCATTTCAATCCTCTCTGACTCATTAATTTTGATTGGAAATTCAAAATTTTTCTAAAACATTAGAGCCATTCATCTGCATCCGGATATAAAGTGTCAACTTTAATGGTTACATACAAACTGTTAGTAAATTCTCTTTATGTTTGGATTACATAGTTTCATTGGACAAATTCTTAATACTCATAATCTCGCGGATGAATAATTGTCGCGAAGGAATTTTCGATCAGTCTTTCCGAGGACAGTTCTTGGGAAGGATTCCAGGAAAAAGATTCCTCCCCGAATCCTCTTTAGTTGAGAGACCTGGGATGAGACAAAGTTTAAAAGGTCATCTTCAAAATCCTTTAGGTTCCTTTCACTTATGTTTGGTTTCTCTTCATATTCAGGCTTATCATTTCTCGTTGTTTCACTCTCCCTGTTCATTTCAAGAAGTTGAGCCCCCTGTTTGTCAGCCGATCTGTCGCCGACATTTGAACAAAGTCCTTCATTTGTCTCTGAAGATGAAGATGCCGATGAAGTTGAATGGAATAAACTCAGGAGAGAAGATGATGAATTCAATCCATGATTGCAGTCATCTTTCTTCTCGACATTATTATCCTCTTCTTTGTCTCCAAGTTTTGCGACCTTTCCTTCTTGATTCTTGTCTTGTAAATCCTGTTTCCCAGGAGTCTTTATCAAATTAGACTTATTTTTGTCTGCTAAATACATGGCAGGGGGAGAATAAGGATTCTCTCTTTCTTTCTTTGAAGAGTAAACTGTAAAAGAATGCAGGACAACAAAAGCTCTGGGAACATGACCGTGTATCTCGTGTGGGATTCCAATGACGGCTGCCTCTTTGACTGCCGGATGAGACAGGAGGATGGATTCCAATTCCGTTGGAGACACTTGACCTCCGTCCACTTTAATTATTTCTTTGAATCTGTCGGAGACGAACAGGAACCCTCTCGAATCAATGTAACCGCCGTCACCTGACTTGAGGAAGCCTTCCGAGTCATAAGATGCCTCATTAG
>Ga0157374_10004796_pt1 | contig 11349 bp, 6 predicted proteins | sample M25metaG_FD_115308 | JGI IMG/M metagenome (GOLD analysis project Ga0157374, IMG submission 115308) | Miscanthus rhizosphere microbial communities from Kellogg Biological Station, Michigan, USA - M2-5 metaG | ecosystem: Host-associated > Plants > Roots > Rhizosphere > Soil | place: USA: Michigan... | reverse complement strand
GTGATCGAGGCTGGCGAGAAGAGCGGGTCGCTGATCACCGCGCGTTGCGCGCTGGAGCAGGGCCGCGACGTGCTGGCGGTTCCGGGCAACATCCTCAACGGGCGAAATCGCGGCGGACACGCCCTGTTGCGCGACGGCGCAAAGATTGTGGAGTCCGCGGACGATATTCTTGAAGAGCTGGGCCTGGCCACGGTTTCGGGCGCCCGGGCGGAAGGCGCGGAAGGTGGACTTAAGGCGGAGTCTGGCGTGCCGGTCGACCCCGTGCTCCGCTGTCTGGTGCCCGGCGAGGCGTCGGATCTCGACGAGATTGCCGAACGATCGGGTGTCACAACGCCCCGTCTGCTGCCTCGACTCTTCGAGTTGGAGTTGCAGGGCCTCGTGCGGCGGGCGGGAGGCGGCCGGTTCGTTCGGATTGACAGAACGTGTTAGGGTGAAGCGGGACTATGGCAAAGACCCTTGTAATCGTGGAATCGCCGACGAAGGCGCGCACGCTCGAGCGATTCCTCGGCGATCGATATAGCGTGAAGTCGAGTTTTGGACACGTCCGCGATCTTCCCGACTCGGCCAGTGAAGTGCCCGAGGAGATCAAGAAGAAGAAGTGGGGCCGGATCGGCGTCGACACTGACGGCGACTTCAAACCGTATTACGTCGTTCCCGACGGCAAGCGGAAGAACGTGGCCGAGCTCAGGGCGGCGCTGAAAGGCGCGTCCGAGGTGATGCTCGCGACCGACCCCGATCGCGAAGGCGAGTCGATCAGCTGGCACCTGCTCGAGGTGCTGAAGCCGAAGGTTCCGGTCAAGCGCATCGTCTTTCACGAGATCACCAAGAAGGCCGTCGAGCAGGCGATCGCCGAGGCGCATGACGTCGACGACAACCTCGTGCGCGCCCAGGAGAGCCGCCGCATCCTCGATCGGCTCTATGGATACACGCTGTCGCCCGTCCTCTGGAAGAAGGTGCAGACCGGCCTCAGCGCGGGCCGCGTGCAGAGCGTGGCCGTGCGCCTTATCGTCGATCGTGAGGAAGAGCGCCTCGCATTTCGCGCCGCGCGCTTCGCCGATCTGAACGCGCAGTTCACGGCCGAAGGCCGCACGTTCGCCGCGACGCTCACCCGTCTTGGCGACACGCGCATCGCTACGGGCAAGGACTTCGATCAGCAGGGCGGCTTCACCGGCAAGAACGTCAAGCTGCTTTCCGACGACGATGCCGCAAAGCTGGCCGGGGTCATCGACCGCAACCTGCCGTGGTCCGTCACGAGCGTGGAAGCAAAGCCGGGGGTGGAACGCCCGGCTGCACCGTTCACGACGTCGACGCTCACGCAGGAAGCCAGCCGTAAGCTCGGTTTCTCGACGCAGCGGACGATGCAGGCGGCGCAGCGGCTGTTCCAGGACGGTCACATTTCGTATCACCGCACCGACTCCACCACGCTCAGCGACGAGGCGCTCGCGGCTTCGTCGAGCGCGATCCGGGAAATGTTCGGCGACGACTACTACGCCGGCCCGCGCCGATACTCGACGAAGGTAAAGAACGCACAGGAAGCGCACGAGGCGATCCGGCCGACGGCGTTTACGAGCGCCGCGGCGGCGCTCGAAGGCGTCCTGAGCGGCGACGATCTGAGGCTCTACGAGCTGATCTGGAAACGCACGATGGCGTCGCAGATGGTCGACGCCCGCGTGCTGCGGACGAACATCGAGATCTCGGCCACTGCGGAAAAAGGTGAGAAGGCCGTTTTCTCCGCATCGGGCAAGGCCATCGAGTTTGCCGGTTTCCGGCGGGCCTACGTCGAGGGCAGCGACGATCCGTCGGCCGAGCTCGAAGAGCAGGAGACCGTGCTCCCGGCGCTCACGGTCGGTGAGCCGATCGATCGCGATCGCACGCGCGTGCGCCTCGTCGGCCTGGAGCCGATAGGGCACGAGACGAACCCGCCGGCGCGCTATACGGAGGCGTCGCTCATCAAGGAGCTCGAGCGGATCGGCGTCGGCCGGCCTTCGACGTTCGCCGCGACCATCGGCACGATCGAACGGCGCGGGTACGTGTTCCGTCAGGGCAAGGCACTGGTCCCGAGCTTCACGGCCTTCGCCGTCACGCGGTTACTGCGCGAGCACTTCGGCGATCTCATCGACGTCGAGTTCACGGCGGAGATGGAAGAGGATCTCGATCAAATCTCGCGCGGCGAACGCGAGTGGCTCGACTTCATCAAGCAGTTCTATCGCGGCGACCGCCATCACCGCGGACTGGAAGACGCGGTCAAGCAGGCGCAGGAGACAGCGGAATATCCGCTGATCGACGTGGGCGTCGATCCGGAATCGGGCGAGACGGTTCGCGTGCGCATCGGCCGTTACGGTCCATTTCTTCAGCAGGGTGAAGGTGGACCCGGGAAGACGGCCGGCCTTCCGCCCACGCAGGCGCCCGCCGATCTGTCGGTCGCGAAGGCCATGACGCTGATTCGCGCCAAGGCCGAAGGGCCGCGCGTGCTCGGTGTCGATCCGAAGACTGGCCTGAACGTCTACGCCATTCACGGACGGTTTGGCGCGTACGTGCAGCTGGGTGAGATGCCGGAGAAGGGCAGTAAGGAGAAACCCAAACGTTCGTCGCTGGTCGGCAGCATGACGGAGTCGACGGTCACGCTGGACGAGGCGCTCAAGCTGCTCGAGCTGCCGCGTGAGCTGGGTGTGCACCCCGAAGCGGGGACGCCGATCGTCGCCGGACTCGGGCGATTCGGTCCGTACATCAAACATGGCGACGACTACCGCTCGCTCGAGCCGACTGACGATCTGTTCACCGTCGGGCTCGATCGCGCGCTCGCGCTGCTGGCCGCACCGAAACGCTCCGCGCGGCAGGCGGCGAAGCGGGTGATTCGGACGATCGAGGTTCCCAACGGCGGCACATCGCTGCAGGTACTCGAAGGACGGTTCGGCCCGTACGTGACGGACGGCGAGGTCAATGCGTCGATTCCGAAGGGCGGCGATCCCGCGACGATTTCTCTCGAGGAAGCGCAGGCGCTGCTCGAGGCACGGCGCGGTGCACCGCCGCGAGAGCCGCGCCGGGGACGGCGAGCAGGCGCCGGTGGAGCTCGGGGTCGCGGGCGGCGCGCGGCCAAGCCGGTCGATGCGCCCGCCGCGATCAAGCCGGCACCGGTGGCAAAGGCGAAGACGAAGGTGAAAGCGAAATCGAAACGGAAAGCGGCGGCCGGCAAGAGCGCGGTCCGCAAGCGCGCGAGCTGATGACCGTTCGCATCGTCGGCGGCGGCCTGGCGGGCTCTGAAGCCGCGTGGCAGGCGGCCTCAGCCGGCGTGCCGGTGACGCTCTATGAGATGCGGCCGGTTCGTCCGACCGCGGTCCACAAGACAGATCGTCTTGCCGAACTCGTCTGCAGCAACTCCTTCCGCGGCGACAAACTCGACAACGCCGTCGGCCTGCTGAAAGAAGAGATGCGCCGGCTCGACTCGCTCGTCATGCGAGCCGCCGAGGCGAGCCGCGTGCCGGCTGGCGCGGCGCTCGCGGTCGATCGCGAGCGTTTTGCCGAGACCATCACGCAGACGTTGTCGGCGCATCCGCTCATCACCATCGTTCGTGAAGAGATCACGACGATTCCCGAGTCCAGCGAGGAACACCCGGTCATCGTGGCGACCGGCCCGCTGACCTCGGAGGCGCTGTCAGCAAAGCTCGCGGCGATCGTGGGGCAGGCACACCTCTACTTCTACGACGCCATCAGCCCGATCGTGCTCGCCGAAACGATCGACCGATCGAAAGTCTTTCGTCAGTCGCGGTGGGACCGGAGTTTTCGGACAACCGTCCGGCTACCGCCTTCGCGCGCGGAGCGCGCTTCGGCGAGTCTCGCCTCAGCCTCCGGCGGAGGCGGAAAGCCGGACACTCCCGACGAGAAGGCCGCCGGCGATAGCGATTCCGGTAGTGTCCGGCTTCAGCCGGACCCGTTGTCGTGCGGGATTGACGATGGCGAAGGCGATTACTTGAATTGCCCGCTGACGCGCGACGAGTACGACGCGTTCTACCGTGCGCTGGTCGAAGCAGAGTCGGCAACCGTGCACGATTTCGACAAGGAGCGCTTCTTCGAGGGCTGCCTGCCGATCGAGGTCATGGCGCACAGGGGACCGGACACGCTGCGGTTCGGTCCGATGAAGCCGGTCGGCCTTGTCGATCCGCGCACCGGGCGCGAGCCCTACGCCGCGGTGCAACTCCGTCAGGACAACCTGGCCGGCGACCATTTCAGCCTCGTGGGATTCCAGACCCAGATCAAGTGGGGCGATCAGGCCCGCGTGCTGCGGATGATTCCAGGGCTCGAGGCCGCCGAGTTCGTTCGATTCGGAATGGTGCACCGCAACACGTACGTCAACGGCCCAGCCGTGCTTTCCGAGACATGGCAGGTGCGGGCCCATCCCACGCTGTTTTTCGCGGGCCAGATGTCCGGTGTTGAGGGCTACGTCGAGTCGGCTGCGTCGGGTTTGCTCGCGGGACTGAACGCGGCCGCCCTCGCGAAGGGAGAACCAGCATCGTCGCCCCCTCGCACCACCGCGATTGGCGCGCTGGCCTACTACGTCTCGCATGCGAACCCTGCGCACTACGAGCCGTCGAATATCACCTTCGGGATCATTCAGGCGCTCGACTCGACCGGGATCGGGCGAGGCAAGGCGCCGCGCGGAAAAAAGGAAAGGAACCTCGCGCTGTCGGAACGCGCGCTGGCGGATCTGGTCGCGTGGATGGGGTCAGATCTCGATTTTCTCGCGCGTGGGGATCGAGCCGAGAAAATCGAGATCTGACCCCATGATCGCGCATCTCAAAGCGTTCCTTCAGTACCTCGCCCTCAACCGCAACCTTTCCGCACACACCGTGCGTGCCTACGACAGCGACCTCACGCAGTTCCTCGCATACGCGGCGGCGGCAGCGGGCTGCCGTGTCCGCGAACTCTCACCCGGCCAGCTGGATCGGCTCGCACTGCGAGGCTTTCTCGGCGATCTGCACAAGCAAGGGCTGTCGCGCGCAACCGCGGCGCGCAAGCTTGCGGCCGCGCGAACGTTCCTGCGCTACCTGCGGCGCGAAGAGGTGATAGACGACGACCCCGGCGCGCTGGTAGCGACGCCGAAGCGCGACGTGCGAATGCCGGCGCACCTCTCGGAAGACGAAATGTCCGCGCTGATCGACGCTCCGGGAGGCACGACGGCGCTCGTGACGCGCGATCGGGCGATCCTCGAACTGTTCTACGCGTCCGGGCTTCGCCTGAGCGAGCTCGCAGGCCTGGATGTAGACGATGTGAACCTGGGCGCGAAGATGGTGCGGGTCCTGGGGAAAGGCGGCAAGGAGCGGATTGTGCCGTTCAATGCGAGCGCCGCCCGAGCGCTTCGCGAGTACCTCAAGGCGCGGGACGCGATCGTCTACGGGCAGGACAGGCCGGATCGGGAGGATAGGCGGGACAGAAAGAGCCCGTCCCGGCCACGCGATCCCTTATTCGTCAACTATCGCGGCGGCAGGCTCACCACGAGAAGCGTCGATCGTCTCGTGCGCCGCTACGTCGCCGCCAGCAGCGCTCGCATGGGAATCAGCCCGCACGCGCTCCGGCACTCGTTCGCGACGCACTTGCTGCAGCGGGGCGCTGACCTGCGCGTGATCCAGGAACTGCTCGGCCACGCCCGTCTGAGCACCACCCAACGCTATACGCACGTCAACGCGGCGCAGCTGCTCGAGGTCTATCGGAAATCACACCCGCGCGCCAAGTCCTGATCACGAAATACACGAAAAACGGAAAACCCACGAAAACACGAAAAGATCTCTTTCGTGTGTTTCGTGGGTCCGTGTCGTTTCGTGCGTTTCGTGACTAGCTGGCCGCGGCGACCGGAAGCGGTGCCGCGCGGCGGCCTCTCGGGAATTCGATCTCCAGCGTCTTGATCTTGTAGTTCATCACGCGTGGGCTGATCGACAGCAGTTCCGCGGCGTCCTTCTGCACCCAGTTGGACATCTTCAACGCCTCGGTCAGCGCGTGCCGCTCGATTTCCTCGAGCGGAATGCCCGTCGGCGGAATCTTCACCACGGATGAGTGCTCGCGGACGCCGCCGGCTGTCGGCACTTCGCCAAGCCTGAGGTCGCCCGATGCGATGGCGCGCCCCTCGGCCAGCAGAATCGCCCGCTCGACCGTGTTCTCGAGCTCGCGGATGTTGCCCGGCCAGTTGTAGCGCATCAGCAGCTTCTGCGCATCCGGCTCGAGCCCGTCGATCTTCTTCTTCAGCTCACCCGCGAAACGGCGGATGAACGTCAGCGCGAGCGGCACGATGTCGTCCTTGCGCTCCCGCAGCGGCGGCATCTCGATCGAGACCACGTTGAGGCGGTAGTACAGGTCCTCGCGGAACTGGCCGGCCTGCACCATCCCGGGCAGGTCGCGGTTCGTTGCTGCAATCAGCCGCACGTCGACTCGCAGCGTCCGAGTGCCGCCCAGACGCTCGAATTCGTGCTCCTGGAGGACGCGCAGGATCTTGGCCTGCGTGCTCGGGCTCATGTCGCCGATTTCGTCCAGGAACAGCGTGCCGCCGTCGGCCTGCTCGAAGCGGCCGATGCGCTGCTTGTCGGCGCCGGTGAACGCCCCCTTCTCGTGGCCGAACAGTTCGGACTCGAGCAGGTTCTCCTGGAGCGCCGCGCAATTCACCTTCACGAAGTTGCGGTTGTTGCGCAGCGAGTTGTGGTGCGTCGCGCCCGCGATCAGCTCCTTGCCGGTACCCGTTTCGCCGCGGATGAGCACGGTCGTGTTGCTCTTCGCCACCTTCTTGACGATGTCCAGCACGTGCTGGAGCGCCGCGCTGGTGCCGACGATCTTGTCGAACTCGTAGATGTCCTGCTGCGTGCCGCGGAGGTAGTCGAGCTCGTGCTTGAGGCGCTTCACTTCCAGCGCCTTCTCGATCTTGACCTCCATCTCCTCGATTTCGAACGGCTTCTGCACGTAGTCGAACGCGCCGGTCTTCATGGCCTCGACGGCCGTATTCACCGAGCCGAATGCCGTCATCAGGATCACGGCCGTCGTCGGATGCATCGCGCGGGTGGTGCGCAGGACGTCCATTCCGTCGCTGCCGCCCATCTTGAGATCGCTCAGGATGACGTCGAAGTAGCTGTCGTGGAGCCGCTCGATCGCGGCGTTGCCGTTCGACGCTTCCTGGACTTCGTGACCGGCGTCGGTAAGGCCGCGGACCAGTCCGCGGCGCAGTGCATCATGATCGTCAGCGACAAGAATACGGCCCATCTGCATACCCCTCGTTTATTTGAACCAGCCCGATGCGCTGCTTACAGGGAGCGTGACCCGAAAACGCGTGCCCGTGTCCGGCGTGCTGTGAACGTCGATCCGCCCGTCGTGCGCGTCGACGATTTTCCTGACAATCGCGAGACCAAGACCGGTGCCGGTCACCTTCGTCGTGAAGAACGGATTGAAGATGCGGTCGGTAAGGTTGGCCGGCACGCCGGGGCCGTCGTCGGCCACTTCGACGAGCACGGCCGGCGCCGGCGGATGAATGCCGGCAAACGCCGGGTCGGCCTCGATCGCCGCCGTCGCCATGGAAATGGTGATGGCGCCGCGTCCGTCGAGCGCCTCGAACGCGTTCGCGATGAGGTTCGTGAAGACCTGCGACAGCTGATGGTGATCGCCCTCGATCATCGGCAGGCCCGGCTCGATGCTGGTCTTGACGATGACCTCGCGGCGCGCCACCTTGGCTTCCGCCATGGTGATCGATTGCTGGAGCACTTCGTCCAGGTCCGTCCGCTCGACCTGCAGCCTGACCGGCCGCACGAACTCGAGCATCTCGACGACGATCGCGTTTGCGAGTTTGGCCTCGCTGAGGATGTCGGCCAGCAGCGACTGCGCGTCCTTCGAATCGGGGACCTGGCGGCGGAGCAATCCCGCCATCACTTCGATCCCGGCGAGTGGATTCTTCAACTCGTGCGCGATGCCGGCGGCCATTTCGCCGAGCGAGGCGAGCCGATCCCTGAGTCGTTCGCGTTCTTCCAGCTGTTCGACCTGCGTCAGATCCTTGAAGAACAGGACGGCGCCGATGGGCGAGCCGTCGTCGTCTTTCACCTGGGACAGGGTGTAACCGATCACGCGGTCGAGCTCTTTCAGCCTCAGCTCGGCGCGATTGGGCAGATGGCTGAGTTCGAACGCGCCCGAGAGCACTCGGATGATTTCGGGGCAGGTCGCCAGGACGTCCGCGAACGGACGCCCCACATCGTCGGGAGAGGGCGTCAGCCCGAAAATCCGGTATCCATCCGCATTCATCAACGCGAGCGTGCCGTCGCGACGGAACGCGATGACGCCATTGCGCATGCTGCTGACGATGTGGCGGAAGAATCGATCTTCGGGGCGTACGCGCGCGTCGGCCATGGGCTGACGCGCGGCTTTGACCGCCGGACCGGTGGACGGAGCGGCCGGACGGCGCCGCGGACGAACGTCGGATCGCTGAGGCATAGCTGCAGACACTTGGACCCGATGACGACGGGGCAAACGGTATGCCCGCGTCTCAGCCGTTACAATTCGCGGAAACCCGCGTAATTTCAGCCTCTTAGAGTGCCCCGACCATATCGGTCGATAACATTATTGTAATGCAAGTACGGTTTCGTCAGGCTTCGGGGGCGACGTCGCTGAGGGACTGCAGTTCTTCCCACTGATTCATCAGGTCGCCGACCTGCCACATCAAGGCCTGGTGGCGGTCGATCACCGGCTGGGCGCCGGCGCGATCCTCATAGAACCCCGGGGCCGACATCTGCTGTTCGACCTCCCTGATGGCGGTTTCGGTCTCTGCGATGCGGGCCTCCAGTGCTGCAATTCGCGCCTGGCGGGCGTCGGCGACTTTCTGCTTCTTGCGCGCTTCCGCGTCCACGCGCTTCTTCTCGTCGTGGCTCTGCGGTTTCTTGGGGAGCGCGACGCCCTCATCGCGATGCGGCTCGGTGCGGGCAGCTGAGTGTTGAGGCGCTGCTGTCTTGCCTTCGCCTTTCGACGCCCGATCTTTGCCGCTCGCCTGAAAGGCTCGCGCTCCACCGGCCTTGCCGTCGCGCCGCTCCTGCCTGTCCCGCCCTTCCTGCCCATCCCGCCTGTCCTGCCCTGAATGCTCCTTGTGATACAGGAACTCCCGGTACGTGCCGGGGAAGGCGATGGCGGTGCCGTTGCCGATTTCAATGATCTTGGTCGCGAGCCGCTCGACGAAGTACCGATCGTGCGACACGAAGATCAGGGTTCCTCCGTACTCGACGAGCGCATCGAGGAGCACTTCTTTCGAGTCGAGATCCAGATGGTTCGTCGGCTCGTCCAGCAGGAGCGTGTTTGACGGCCGGAGCAGCATGCGCGCAACAGCGAGGCGCGTACGCTCGCCGCCCGACAACACCCGCACGTGCTTGTAGACATCGTCGCCGGAGAACAGAAACCCGCCGAGGATGTTCCGGATCATCGGCACCATCTGCATCGGCGATCCCGACGAGAGTGTTTCGTACACGGTCGGCGCCGGATCCATCCGGGTGGCCTCGTCCTGCGCGAAGTACTGCATCACGACGTTGTGGCCGATCGTGCGCTCGCCCGCGTCTGGAGCCTCCTCGCCGGATAGCATGCGCATCAGCGTCGACTTCCCGACGCCGTTCGGCCCGACGAGCGCGATGCGATCGCCGCGCTCGATGTGCAGGTCGAGGTTCTTGAAAATCGTGTTGCCCGAGTACGCCTTGACGGCGTGCTTCAACTCGAGCACCATCCGCCCGCTCTTGGCGCAGGCCGGAAAATTGAAATTGATCTTCTTGCGCTCGGGCGGCACCTCGATGGGCACCACCTTCTCGAGCATCTTGATCCGGCTCTGCACCTGCGACGCCTTGGTCGCCTGGTAGCGGAAACGATCGATGAACATCTTGACGCGAGCGACCTCTTCGTCCTGCTCGCGCTTGGCCTTCCGCAGCGCTTCGATGCGCTCGTGGTGCTCGGCGAGATAGCCGCTGTAGTTCGTGTGGTAGTCGGTGAGCGTCCGCAGCGTGAGATCGGCGATGCGTGTGACGACCGCGTCGAGGAAGAAACGATCGTGCGAGACGAGGATGACCGCGTAGGGATACGCGTTGAGATACTCTTCCAGCCAGTTGCGCGCTTCGAGATCGAGATGGTTGGTCGGCTCGTCGAGCAGGAGCAGGTTGGGCTCGCCGAGGAGCAGCTTCGCCAGAGCGATTCGCATCTGCCAGCCGCCGGAGAACGTCTCGGTGGCGCGCTCGAAGTCCGTGGACTTGAACCCCAGGCCCTGGAGTACGGTCGCGGTCTTCAGCTCGATGCTGTATCCGTCGTGAATGCGGAAGTGATCCTGCAGATCGCTGTAGCGGTGCAGCATCGCCTCGTGCTCGGCTTCAGGGATTGAATCGTCCCCGAGGCGTTCCTCGAGCGCATGCATCTCGGCCTTCATCGCCAGCAGTTCGCCGAAGGCGCTCGACGCTTCCTCGAACACCGTGCGGCCCGCGTGGTTGAGCCCGTCCTGCGGCAGGTAGCCGACGGTCAGCGCCGACGGCTTGAGAATCGCGCCCTCGTCCGGCTCGTCGAGCCCGGCCATCATCTTGAGGAGCGTGGTCTTGCCGGCGCCGTTCGGCCCGCACAGGCCGACGCGTTCGCGATCCGTGATCTGCCACGTGACGTGATCGAAGAGGACGCGATCGCCGAATGTCTTGGTGAGGTCTGAGAGTTGGATCATGAAGGGCTTAGGGCTGAGCGCTGAGGGCGTCAAGCCCTGAGCCCTGCGCCCTCAGCCCTATATTTTACTCGCCGAGCGCCTTTGCAGCCGCGGCGAGCACCTGCGGCACGCGGAATGGCTTGGTGAGGTAGCCGGCGACGCCGAGGTTGACCGCTTCGATCGCGCTCGACTCGGTTGAAAAGCCGGTGATGATGATGACCGGCAGGTCGGTCTTGTACCGCTTCGCTTCGCGGATGACGGTCAGGCCGTCCATGCCCGGCATTTTCAGGTCGGCGATCAGCAAATCGTACGGATACAGCCGCATGCGCTCGAGCGCGGAACGGCCGTCCGGTGCGACGTCGACATCGTATTCGGCGAGTGCCAGCGTCTTGGCGAGAAGATCGCGGATGCTCGCCTCGTCGTCCACCACCAGGACACGAGGCCGCGAGTTGCCGGCGGGAGCCGGGCGCGCGGGCGCCGCGGGAGTTGGACGCGCACCGCCGCGCGGACGCTGGCTGTCGAGCCACGCGTCGATGTCACGCTTGCGGAAGCGCCATTGGCGGCCGACGCGAACGGCGGGAATCTTACCTGCCTTGATCAGCCGGTACACGGTGCGAAGGTTGACCTGGAGGTACTCCAGGACTTCCTCCGTCGTCAGAAACGTTTCGTCAATCATGCTT
>Ga0157374_10004794_pt1 | contig 11350 bp, 7 predicted proteins | sample M25metaG_FD_115308 | JGI IMG/M metagenome (GOLD analysis project Ga0157374, IMG submission 115308) | Miscanthus rhizosphere microbial communities from Kellogg Biological Station, Michigan, USA - M2-5 metaG | ecosystem: Host-associated > Plants > Roots > Rhizosphere > Soil | place: USA: Michigan... | reverse complement strand
TTGTATTGGTTCCTTTGAATGCATTATATATTTTAAGTCACTCATTTGGTTTATCATGGTTTTCTTCCATCTTGTCTTGTCTTGTCTTAGGTCTGTGTACACTCGAGCATGTCAGGGTGAAAGTTGTGTGCTTCCTGTGCTCCTGCTGTCTTTCTTTGTCTCATTTAAACACCCGGTTTCGGTTGAGGTTTAAAGGGAGAGGGAGTGTCAGGTCTTGAGAGGCAGTTGGACAGGAAAGCAGTCTTTGTGTCCGCAGGATAGACTTTTCTCCTGGAATTATATCTGGTGTACCTTATTTCCCTCCGACCTCTGTATTCTGTGTTAAAGTGCGGCTCCCATTTTCGTCTCTGAGTTCGTCTCCGAGTATTCAAGGCTTCTGCTCCTGAACCAGATGTCGAGCCTGGTTAACGAGAGAGAAGAGGATAATGAATGGAATGACTTTGAGGATGATGTTATACTTCTGGTTCTTTGCATCATCTCCTGTTTATTGTTGCCATGCTTTGGCTAAAAAGAACAACAGTCTGCCGGCTTTTCTTTCTTACAAGGAATGCGCGATATAATATAAAGCTTTTACAAGGAGTCTTATTTGTTGTAATAAATGGTTCAGGAAAGAAAATTCTAGACAGACAGCGGTTGAGATGAAAAGCATGTTGAAATGAAAAGCATGTTGAGATGAAAACATGTTGAAATCTCATAGGGTTTGTTTAAAAAAGAGAGACAGAGAGAAGTTCATTGATACCCATGAAGTAGTCTTTTACACACACTTTCATGACATACTTCTCTTGCAAACCCTTGGTAACCTGATGAACCAACGACATGATGGATCATGTTCCTCTTGAACAAGAGAAACAAGAAAAAGGTGTTTTTTCTCATTCAAATGTCGATGATCTTTCACAAGAAAAGAGTGACGTTTCTTGCCTTGTCCTGTGAAACAAATGTTTGAGAGGACACTCGTGTTAAATAACAGGATCATGTCATGATAATAATGGTGACAGACTGACTCCTACTGAGCGATCCCCTCCCTCAGGGTACGAGACTGTTGTCAATGCAAGAATACCTGACAATTTATCAATTTGTTCTTTGCTTTTCTCGCAGGTGTTTTAATGAGTGAAGAGAGTGTCGTTGTCAACAGAATCGAGTGCCTGAGGTCTCTTTAATTCCTTGATTTATTGCTTTTCCTTCTGTCACTCATCTTTCTATTCGTCCTTCTCTTCTTGTACTTAAAAGTCGGCATGAATGTACTGTTAATGTTTTTCAAATGAAATGAATGCAAACATAAAATTCCTGATGGTAATGATTACATTCAAGTCAGAGGCAGACTGACTGATGAAAGAAATGGAATTTGTTTTGTTTATTTCAAGGCAACATCCGTTGGATAGCAAACCAAACCAAACCAAGTAAAGCCGGTCCCTTTAAAAAGATGTTGATGTTCTTTCCTTCCCTGGACATGTCTTTTAAAATCCGGGTGCGATAATTGAACATATTTTTGTTGACACAGAAGCCAACCCAAGAGAGCACATCATCTTTCTTTTTCTCACACGTTTTCTTTCTCATTCTAAGATTGTTTTTCTCTTCACTTAACTCTACATTTTCTGCTAATAATTACCCTCTTCTTCTTCTTCTTTGAAGTCCATCCCTAAACTCTCTGTCCATGACCTTCACAAAACAAGTGTCCGTTGAAAACCTTTTCCTGAACAAGTTTTAGTCAGTGAGTGGTGCACACATGTCGTTTGTTATTCCACTGGTTTTTCTCTCATCTCATGCTCACTCATAGTTGTACTGGTTATTCCTTATTCCTTACTCATGTTCATCTTTTTCACAGCAGGATGCCAGTCAGGGGCCCAAATGAAAGAAAAGTATGAGGAGGCCAACCCAAGAGAAGAGTTGAACAAACGTTTCCCTTTAAAAAGAAGGAAGCAAATGGTAAGGTAACGACTCTAAGGAGTTGAACGGAAAGAGATTTTGAAAAAATGATTTCAGTTGAGTTTGGTTGTCAATTAAAACTAAAGCCACGTGGGAATCTCGGGTGTACATCTTACATTTTATATTATGTCTAATAATCCTGGTGAGTGAGTTTGGGTTCCGAGAGGTTTTGATTATTCACTCCTACTCCTCGTTATGACTCCCACATTTTCTTTCTCTTTTTATCTCGACTTTTCTCCCGACGATTGTCGTCAGCACAACATTATAAGGATTGTGTTTTTTATTTTTTCTTTCTTTATTCTCTGAGTAACTACTAATAGAAAAGTAACCTTGAATCCTGAGTAGAAAATGGTTTCTCTACCAAGAAAGTGTCAGTTTCTCTCAGCGGTTGGTTCCGAGATTCCGACAGACTACACAGTGGTTCTCTTATACAAATGTCTGGAACTAATGGATAAACGAGTGACCTTCACAAGTTACTCTTTCCCAAGACTGATGGTTAGCATCCAAATATTACGAGTGAATTAGACTCGTAAGACTTCCTCCAGTGATTAAGGAGTGGTTGTAGTAGTGAAAGAGGAGATTACGATGTTAATATTGTAACGGCACCTGTTGCATTCCATTCCATCTTTTCTTACATCATCATGAGAGGATGTTTCTTTACAAGCTCTTCTTCCTCTTTTTCTTTACAAATCAAGAGTCCACTTGAATTATTTCTACCGGAATCATAACTTGCAGTCAGGTTTGTATGCAGACATCAATCATGTGCAGGGAAAGGAAAATGACTCATTTGCAACCAAGTTTGTCAGCAAAAATTCGCATTCAAGTGTCAGGCAAAATACTATCTCCTTAATATCTCTCTCCCAAGAATAATAATGATCCTCTTTCGTCAAACATCTCTTGCTTTGCATGGTTTTGCAGGAAATCTGTGATTGAAAAGGAAACCAGTGTCACAAGAGATAGAGATGGAGGAGGATAAAGGTTTTATGAAAAGCAAGATCCTGGTGCTGTTTATTCCCTGCAAAACTTATTTCGCAAAACGATCACCAACAAAGAATGTGCGTGTAATAAAGCAATACTCTTCAGACTAAGAGCATTATCAATGGAAGAACATCTTGAGTCTGAATCTGACTGCAAACAAAGAGGGTATGAAAGATGAACAACATGCAACCAAGAAATGATGATGAAAAGAAGGACAAGAGTCAACAGAACAACAACAATCTCACAGTAAACCTCAAGCAAACTTCTAGATTTTAATGATCATAACATGAACAAAGCTAACAGACTGGGAGGGAATCATAATTCTCACATGAATCCTCACATGAATCCTCACATGAAAGAACTTTGTACCCAACTTTCCCTCTTGATAGGTCTTGTCTACTGATTTTCAAGTGGATGTCTACTTGTATTTAGTCCTGTCTTGTTCACTTAATTTTGTTTCCCTCATTCTCTTTATCCAATTCAAACGAAATCAATGGTTCGTGGATGTTAATGAAATGAAATGAAGTTCTTTATATTCCGACCAGTCATTTCGTTTTCTGCCTTTTCTTTCTCTACATAAAAGTAATCTGTTGCATGCAATGAATCACAGACAAGACAAGGCCGTCATTTGTTAGAGTGAATTAAAGATCAGGAAGGAATAAAGAGAGAGTTCAAGTCAAAAACCAGATGAGGATTAAAGAACGACTTATGGTTTGCAATGGAATTATTTGTTGGCCATGAATTGCCACTTTTTCTCTGCTTAATCTTTGTATGCATTCTTGCCATTCATTCATTTGTAACCTGACAGAATGAGTAGTGAAAAATGGCAACTCTAGTAGAGTTGTATCATCATCAATATCCTTGAGTTGTGCACATATGATAACATCATCAACATCATCGTCAGAAAAAGATGATCCCAAGGATCATCAGCTTGACTTGTGATGACTTCTCAGGACTCCTGCTGCCGTCCTGTGTGATCCTCTTGTTCCCAACACGATCTAACCAAACAACTTTTTTCTTGTTTCCTGATTCGTCTCTGATCCTGATCCATCCAAGTGTTCTTATAGCTTTTGATCGTATAGTCTGATTGCATTGTTCGTCAGTTAATTTACTCACCTGAAGTTCCGTGAGAGAGAGATGAGGTGCATCCTTCCTGAGGACGTGGAAGATTCCATGACTGTTTCAAAGTCACACCCCGGGAGGGAGAAGAGAGGAGATGGATCGGTAGACAAGTGTGGGAGAGAAACTGATAAAGACCATAATGGAATCAGAATGTAGTTTCGTTACACAATCACTTCACAATCACTTTTACTCCTCGACCTCGATTCTCACTTTGAATCAATGACTCTCAATAAATCATGTACACCCACTAGAGATCCCAGTTCCTTTTGTTTTTCTTGGTTTAGTTACAGGTATACAGTAATTGTTTCTAAAACAAACTATGCCTTCAAAGAAAACAATTGTATAATGTAATCACACGGAAGCTTCTAAATGAGAGAACCAGACTGAATTACAAGACACAATTATAATGATGTGCTCCATGTAATACAACCTACAACTTGTTATCACAATTATCATCCTTGATTCTTGATTCTATTATTATTGCGGACAACGATAAGGAAAGTGAAAGGAGAGTGACAAACGTGACACATCAAGGGTCTATTGAAAGCTGTGGTGCCTCATTTCAAGGATATCTCAGTCCTTTGTCTCATTGATTGTTGGGGTGCAAAGAGAGAGTACAGGGTTTGGTTTACTGTTTAACAATCCATCCTTGGTAACAGTCTATCAAAAACACCGGAAGAACACACGGGATGTATTCTGCACAACTTTTGTGATAAAAAGGAAACAAAAAGAAAGAGTAGACAAGGATCACTGATCATCTTTTATTGTCGTCATTATTAAGTTTTTGATGCAGAAATATAATGGCAAAGTTTGGATACATGATTACAGGTCTTGTCACTCATGTCTGAGTATGGATGGATCATGATAAGGCAATTCAAGTGAGGGTAGTGATTGATCAATAAAAGGATCAATAATGATTAGGATTAAAGGTCAGTTAAGATAAAAATGGTAAAATAACTAATGGCTAGTCTCTAAAGAGATGCATATCTTAAATAGAGGTTTCGTTTTCTTGGTCACTATTTGCCTTCTTCTCTGGGACTGCACCGGCCTCATCAGCATCAGTCTCATCCAACAGCATTGATTTATGTTTCTTATTGTATGTACCCGTTCTTTCCTCGTCTAAACGGTCTGATAAATGAATGACTACATCTCTGTAATGGAACGGGTCCAGGTTCTTGCTCAGAAGGTAAAGCATGAACCAGTCACCGTAGGAAACCTTGTCTAAAACAGTATAAAATGCTTTTGGTGGGACCATTCGATTGAAGGTATGCAACAGGTAGTATCGAGTGGCCGGGAATCCAATGACTGCGAGTTTGTAGACGACTGCAATGGTGGACATGATTCCAAGGAACCAGAGCCAGTACCAGATAATGAGGTATCCCTTTTCATTGAGAATGTTCAATGGAAGGATACAAAGGTTGTCATACTTGGCAACGTCTCCAGAAGGACCATACTTGTAGAACCTGCACTTTGTCATGGTAGGGAAGACCTTCATCATAGGATTCGGACGGATTCCTTTATAGACATTCCAGCCATAAGACCAGAAATGTCCTCCCAAGAACCAGTTTATCCATGCAAATTGGATAAAGACATGAATCACGTTGAGAACTTCGCAGATAAAGTATCGAAAAGCATAGGCATTGTTCTTTCCTCGATTCAGAATAAGGTACTCGATCAGCGAGTCTTGATGTTTTTTAACATCCGATTTCTTGTAGACTGTCTTGAATAAACTGTTGACCAGTCTTTTCTGGACCCCTCCTTCCCACGACTTCCAAATAAGATGTGTGACAAAGAAGGTCAAGGATTGAAGGAAGAGAACAATAGGAACCCATTGGTAATACGTTGTCTCGAGAATCTCGTCAGGAGGTCTGTTTTCGTTGAAGGTTGTGATGCCCGGATGTGCATATTCATTTCTTCCGGCTTCAGTTTCTTCCCTGTCAATGGAATCGATAATAGATCTGGGAAGAATAAAAGTGCCTTCGATCCAGCAAAACTGCTCAATAACAGCCTGTTCGACTCGGGCATCAGTTGCTACATTTTTGATGCAGGAAATTGGTTTCCCAAAGAATTGAGTGATACCAACCAAGGCTCCCAGGATGAGGAAGAGAGTGGCTGTCAGTCGATAATGCATAGCAAAGATTTTGTTGTCGATGGAGACATATTTAATTTTGATGACGTACTTGATCCTGGTGATCAAGTAGTCCTTAAATCGTCCGGCATCCATGGTGCCCTAATGTTGTTGTTAACTTATTCACGTGAGGATGGAGTATCTCAGAAAATATGATGATGATTCAAAGCAAAGGCAGAGAGAAAAGATGGCGGAAAACTATTATTCCCTCCTGATTTGATCAAGTCTCTCGGGAAGAGAATCTCTGTTCAAAGTTCAGACTGTCAGTCATGGCAACCACTGTCGTTGTCGTGTTCAATGATAATGATAACCATGTAGTCTCTCACAATTTTCTGTCTTTGTATCTGTATCAGAGAGAAAGTTGTGCTGATGAGTGTCCTGCTGTCTCTGCATCTTTATTCCCATTCATTCCATGGCATTATCGAGGATGAAACTGGGTGTGAGAGACTAGGATTTGTTCACTCATTCATGGATGTATCAACATCTCTTGAGTGGTTGTTTGAATAAAGAGCCTCACTGTTTGTGTACTATCTGTCATGGAATGGCAAGAAAGTAATTAGAATGGAAGAGAACAAGTGAACAAGACAAGTCTAACAATCAGTCCTCTGATGGCATGCATTAAGTCCACTTGATTTTAATGAACACAGAACACAGGGAGGGAATGGATGTTGGACTGACTTGAAGGACAGGACTTTGTCCCCTTCAAGTTGTCTATCAGGACAATTATCACTTCTCACAAGATTCGCTTGCTTCCCGGATTTGCATGCAGTAGGGATATCTCTCATCGCCAGACACGATAATAATTTCATGACGAAACCAGGCGCATCAAGATCTTTTAAAATTAAGAAGTGACACGTAATGCTTGGACTAAAATGGAGTTGATCATGACTGCATTTTGACTATCCTTCGAGGAATGAATAGATGACCTTTATTTGTCATCTCCGTCTTTATTTCTCCTTTACATTGTCATACGATTAAAGCAAATACAAATACAAAGATAGTAAAACTTGGAAGATGAACACAACTATCACAAACTTTAAAGTTATTCTGTTAAATACAATTATTTGAAGTACAAGGCGAGACACTTTAAAAGACCATGAAGAGGTTGATGAAAAGGTAGAAACATCATCATCTCATAATTTGATTATATTTTTGTCTCCTGAAACATTAAGCCTACAACTGGTTCCCTGGATTCAATATAAAGTTGGCAAAGAAAACTGAGAAACTGGTGGGATTCATGCACTTAATTTTTTGTTTCTCGGAATGGAAAGTGATTCACACACATCTGCCAACAACCACTACCGGTTGTGGGAAATCTTACTTTTCAACACCAATAACACAATAGAGATTCAATCAATTCAGTCAACAATTTGTTGTACAAAATTCTTCATCTTTTCTTACACTTTTCTTGTAAACAATCATGGAAGGTAACATGAGAAATCTATTGAATCTTTTTGATTCAATTCCTGATCAACTCGATATCAATCAGTTTGCAATCCTGTTCCATTTCCTTCCTTCGATTGATCATCGCTTTTGGATTCCAATGAATGATAGATTCCAAGCAAAGTTTCGTCATCATTTCCGTAAGTTTGCAGTGTAACTTGTGCCACATCCAGTCAGGAAGGGAACCGAATGAATCACTTGCCAGTGTTTTAATAAAGGAAATCTCGGTCTCAAAAATGCTGCCATCATGACGTAGGGAACAGAGTAACCTAAACAACATTATAAGTAATAAATCATGACAAGTTTACTCTGAAGGACAGAAACAAACAAACAAATTTAAACAGCAAGACATTTAGGTCGCAATAATTGACATCAATCAAATCACTTACCGACACAAAAGTAGCCGAGGACATTCAGAGACTTTTTAACATGCAGTTCAACCGATTTCTTATCAAGTCTTCCGATCCAGTCCATAATCAAGAGGACCCAAAGAAACTCTAGTATTTTCTAATGTAAACCATGTGTGAAATGGAGTTGAGCTCTCCATCTGGTGTCTTGACAAGAGCTCTTGGTCATGTAAATGTAATGCAATCCAATCCTGGATTCAAGTGATTCAAGGATAGAAATTACGAGTTAAAACCATCAGAGATCTATTGTCAAAGAAAATCGTCACCGGAAACATATAATTTGTTTATTTTCAAGCAATTACTCATCATGACATAATACCGACAGATACAGAGGCAGTTAAAACAAAACTTGTGTGCCCTTTTATGTCATCAAGTTTTCCGTTTGAAACTGCATCATCAAAGGGTCCGTCATGATCAACATCCAGGAAACATGGGATGAAAGTCATCCGTTTTTGCTGTCGTCAGTTGATTCCTTACAAGAAACGTAGCAACGACTTGTGCGACCTAATCAATGGATAAATAATAAGATTTAAAAATATGTTATAATGCATTTGATTAGGATTAATTCACTGACAGTTTATCTTTGGAATGATAAGTAGGAATTAAAAGGGAAGGAGAGCAGAGACGGCATAAAATCCTGCAAATTCAGCTGAAATACATTACATAACCATGTCATGGCAAGGACATACCTTATCAGGAACATCCTCGTGTACAGCATGACCACATTCTGTCAGAACGTGCATCTGAAACTTGCCCTGCATTTGACCGATAGTTAATGGACGATCCAGTCTGTCAATCCCAGCCAACAAAAGGAGTTTGGCTGGGGATGGAGAGGAGAGAAATTGGTCTGATAATCCTTCAAACCATCCTCTCCAATAGTTTTCACTTTTTGTCAAGTCAACCCTGAACTTGTATGTTATATTACTTGTGGTAGTTCTTGAAGTGGTAGTTCTTGAAGTGGTAGTTCTTGAAGTGGTAGTTCTTGAAGTGGTAGAACTTGTGTCCTTTACTTGGGAAGAATTACTTTGTTGGTCAGTTTCTTCATCTTCATCTTCATCTTCATTAATGCTATCGATTCCAATGGGGTTTGTATTAGGAAGTGAGTGAGATTGCTGTGACGGTGATGTACTAACAGGAGTTAACTGTGAAGGCATAGAAACACGAGCAGATTCGAGGTTCTTGGTTTGTCCACTTCTTACACTCCATTCGATCGCATTCTCGAGACTTGGAAACTCTTTCGGTCTTCCTCGAAGGAAACACTGCATACCTTGCAAGGCTTCCAGAGCAGTTCCTTCCACGACATCAATGACAACCAGGCCTGCTATATAACAAGAGACTTCTTTACAGAGGACTGAACATCGAACTGCAATGGCTCCTCCCATTGAATGGCCCATGAGGACGATACGGGTTTCGTCATCCACAACTAACTTTTGAATCACAAGCCCGACATCGTGAGCAAGGGTTTCAATTGAAAGATCATCGTCATTTGCTGTCTCTGTAGATCCATGTCCTCGAATGTCTATCGCGACCACTTTTACATGGACAAGTTCATGAATCGATTTAACAAACGTTGACCAAGAAAGACCAGAGTAGCCTCCACCATGAAGTAGAACTAAAAGTGGTTTCTCTTGTTGGTCACCATCTTCAAATCCTGACAAGTATACCCTAAATTTCGCTTCGACTTCAGGAACCTCAATGTCTTGACATGAATCAAAGTAATCCTTCCAAGAAAGTGGTGTGTAATCTTTCGGTCCTCGTCTTGCAGTGTGTCCTCCTCCCGATCCATGGGATGGGAACATCGGAGGCAGTCCAGACCCAAGATTTCTAATCATGACGTCCTTCCTGAGTGACATCCTGACCTGAAGATGGACATGAACATGTCATGGAATGAAGCGCCTCCACAACAACAGCTGATTATGTTTGAGACTTCGATTATTCTTGTTCTTGTTTTCGATTCTTATTAGTCTGGTTCTAAGACTGCTTACTCTTTCTTTGTCGAAGTGGTATCCAAATTATTACTCACCAGAACCATGGCCACATTGGACGACAAGTTATTGGGTGAGAAGAGCCACTACTACTGCAGTAGTAGTGAAGACGAGGAAGAGATGCCAACGAATCCAACAAACACTGCCTCTGCTTCAGTTCGAGATGACTGGCAAGGATACTCGACCAACACTGGGCCAAAGGGTGTCATACAGGACTTTCAAAGATGGAAGCAGCTCGAGTCGGAGAAGAGAACAGAGAATGAGTTGGAGAGAATCGCTCTTGCAAGGAGATTGAACCTCTCTTGTCAGACAGAACAGGAGGAACAGAAGGAAAGAGAGAAGGGAATGGAGGAGGACCTGTTGGACTCTAATGACGACCCGGTTCTCCAAGAGTTTGTTCGGAAGAGAATGGAGGAGATGGTTGCTCGATCTAGAGCTACTAAGAAATTCGGCTCATTATTCCGTTGTACTACAGGAACCGAGTTCCTCAATGAGATTGAGAATGAAGCACCGGAAACTAAGATCATCTGCGGGATTTATTCACTGAAACAGAGGGAGGGTAATTTGCTCACTAAAGTATTTGAAGACCTGGCGAAAATGCATCCTGATGTCAAATTTGTCGCTGTTTCTGTTTCTGCAGCAGGAATGTCTGCTCAGTTTGAAGAAAAGGGCTGTCCTTCGATCTTGGTTTACAGACAGGCTTCTCTCATCGGCAACTTCGTCAGGATAACAGATTCAGTTGGGAAGTCCTTCCTCACGGAAGACGTGGAGGGATTCCTTGTTGACCATGGATTCCTGTCTGATGCGAAGTGTGTCCCGGATCTGATTTCTTGTCGATTCCGAGATTCCAAGATACAGGATTCTTCTTCTGATGAGGATTGATTTGATAATAAGGATGATGTAAATGTAAATGTAACCTTGAATATAAAGGGATTTGTAACAACATGTATGTAATTATTAAACTTGTATTCATGTCATGTATATAGAATGTTGATGCCCTTTGTTGTCTCTCTTCAAAGGAAGAGCAGTCTACTTCACCAAGAAATCTGAGTCAAGACTGTCCTGGAGAACCAGACACTGAACAGATCAAGAAACAAAGGTCTGTTGAAGAGATTGAAGCCATGAAACAGGCCATTTCAAAGGCTACTTCTTTGGACGAAATTGAGCGACTTCAGGAGGCATTGAAGTCTGACATGATTTACATCTCTTATGAAGTAAATTTTAAAAAATTAAATTGAATATAATTTTGTCTAAAAGAACTGGTAGTGTTCTACACCTCTTAAAGCAGCCTCCACAGCGACTTGTCTTTCATTTCAAAGAAATGCGTCAATACATTTCTTTTCATCAGTAGTTTTAATGACGTC
>Ga0157374_10004793_pt1 | contig 11351 bp, 11 predicted proteins | sample M25metaG_FD_115308 | JGI IMG/M metagenome (GOLD analysis project Ga0157374, IMG submission 115308) | Miscanthus rhizosphere microbial communities from Kellogg Biological Station, Michigan, USA - M2-5 metaG | ecosystem: Host-associated > Plants > Roots > Rhizosphere > Soil | place: USA: Michigan... | reverse complement strand
GCGCCTGGTGCGTGCCAAATCCCGCATCCTCGAGGCGGGCATCCCGTTCCGCATTCCCGAGCGCGAAGAATTGCCCGACCGGCTCGATGCCGTGCTCGAGGCGATCTATGCCGCCTATGCCAAGGGCTGGGGCGAAATGGAGGGCGATGCCGCGCCGCCACTGGCCGACGAAGCGATCTGGCTGGGCCGGCTGGTGGTGTCGCTCCTGCCGGAGGAGCCGGAGGCCAAGGGCATGCTGGCGCTGATGCTCTACGCCGAAGCCCGGCGTCCGGCCCGCCGCACCGCCGACGGCGCCTACGCGCCGCTCGAAGAGCAGGATATCGGGCTATGGCATGATGGCCAGATCGAAATGGCCGAACAGCTGCTGCGTCAAGCCAATGCCGGCGGCCCCAGCGGCCGCTACCAGATCGAGGCGGCGATCCAGTCTGCCCATGTCGCGAGGCGTGTTTTCGGTCTGCCCAATTGGCCCGCGGTCGTCGCGCTCTACGACCACCTGCTCGCACTCACCGGCTCCCCGGTCGTCGCCCTCAACCGCGCCGTGGCGCTGGCCGAAATCGACGGACCGGCCAAAGCCCTCGACACCATCGCCCCGCTCGCCACCGACAAGCGCATGGCCTCATACCAACCCTTCTGGGCCGCCCAAGGGGAGTTGCTCCGCCGCGCCGGCCGCCGCGCCGAGGCCCACCAGGCCCTCACCGTCGCTATGGGGCTGTCGACCGACGACGCCGTGCGGCGGTATCTGATGCGGAAACGGGATGGATTGGGGTCGGCGGATTAGGTCGGCGACACCCCGCTCCCACCTTGCAATTTCGGCCCTTTGCTCTATACACCGCCGCCATGAAGCGCCTGTCACCCCTGGAGGATGGGCGCGCGAGCTATGAAACCATGGCCCGCACCAACCAGAATGGATAATTTCCATGGCTGCTGCTACCGAGCTTAAGGCTCAGGCGCGGACCGGAGTGGGCAAGGGGGCCGCTCGGGAACTGCGTCGTCAAGGACTGGTCCCCGCCGTGATTTACGGCGACAAGAAATCCCCCGTTACCGTGTCGATCGCCTACAAGGATGCGATGAAGCGCATCTACGCCGGTGGTTTCCTCTCCCACGTCATCACCCTTGACGTCGATGGCGAGAAGCACCGCGTCATCCCGCGCGATTACCAGCTCGACCCGGTGAAGGACTTCCCGATCCACGTCGATTTCCTGCGTATCGGCGCCGGCACCAAGCTTCACGTCGAAGTGCACGTTCAGTTCATCAACGAAGAAGCCTCCCCGGGCATCAAGCGTGGTGGCGTGCTCAACATCGTGCAGCACACGGTCGATCTCTCTTGCCCGGCCGATGCCATCCCTGATCACATCACGGTGGATCTGACCGGCAAGGAAGTGGGCGACTCGCTCCACATCTCGTCCGTCACCCTGCCCGCCGGCGTGACCCCGGTCATCCGCGACCGCGACTTCACTATCGCGACGATTGTCGCCCCCTCGGGCCTCAAGTCCGAAGATGCCGAAGCCGCTGCCTCGGGCGAACCCGCACCAGCCGCCGCTGCTGCTGCCGCACCGGCCGCTGGCGCTGCTCCGGCGCCTGCCGCAAAGAAGTAACTCAAAGTCTCGGGGGCGATCTCGATCGCCCCCGGTCCTTGCGGAGAACGGCGCGATGCAGCTTTTCGTCGGGCTCGGCAATCCGGGCGACAAGTATAGCGGCAACCGCCACAATATCGGTTTCATGGCGATCGATGCGATCGCCGAGCGCCACAACTTTCCCGCCTTCCGTCAGAAATATTCCGGGCTCATTGCCGAAGGCGAAATCGCCGGCGAGCGGGTGCTGCTGCTGAAGCCCCAGACCTTCATGAATAGTTCCGGCGACAGCGTCGTCGCCGCAGCCAATTTCTATAAGCTCGGCCCCGCCGATATCACGGTGTTTTACGACGAGATCGATCTCGTCCCCGGCAAGGTCCGCATCAAGCGCGGCGGCGGCTCCGGTGGCCATAACGGCATCCGTTCGATCGATCCGCAGACCGGCCCCGACTACCGTCGGGTGCGACTCGGCGTCGGCCACCCCGGCCACAAGGACGGGGTGATGCCGCATGTCTTGGGCGATTTCTCCAAGGCCGATCGGGAATGGCTCCAGCCGCTACTTGAGGCGCTGGGGGAAAATGCCGGCCTATTGCTCAAGGGCGACGAAAACACCTTCATGAACCGCTTGGCGCTTGCCGTCGGCGGCGATGGCGCCGAGCGTCCGCAGCGCCCCGAAACCCCGGACCCCAAGCGCCCCAAGGCCCAAAGCCACATCCGCGCCGCCCGGTCGCAACAGCCTCAGGCGAAGCTCCCCGAGACCGGCCCGATGGCGGATATGCTCAAAAAGCTGTTCGGCAAGTCGGAAAAATAACTGCCGGCCTCTTTGCGCGAGAGGCCGGCAAGAACAATCGTTTTGTCTCACATGGCGCCGACGGCCATGCCCTTCGTCACTTCGTCGATCGCCTGCGTCACGAGGGCAATCGCTTTGACGCGGTGGCCACCCTTGTCGGGAAGCGCTGCGTTGAGCTGGGCGAGTGCAGCCTGCAGATCGCTCAGGGCACGATTCATATGCGGCTGGGCGGCTTCGGCGGGCGCCGCGGCAAGCGCGGAGGCGCCGACGGCAACGACGGCACCCAGTGCCGCGATATTACGCAGACTATCACGACGAGACACTTTGGCTTCAGTCATCATAGAACTCCCTCTCTCAAGATCTGTGTCGATATCGACCGGCAAAGATTATCGAGCAAATGTGGCGCGCCCTATGCGGCCAAGTGGCACAACGGCTGACCGGACTATTCAGCCGCCGTTCAGAATTCTGGCGCCTTGGGGCGCAAAAAGCCGCTGCGCATTGACATGCGCCCGGTTCCGAACCATGTGGTGGCATCAATTGTGGCGAGCTGGAAGGACTAAGCGATGGGCTTCAAGATGGGCATTGTGGGGCTCCCCAATGTCGGCAAGTCGACGCTGTTCAACGCCCTGACCCGCACCGCCGCAGCCCAGGCCGCAAACTTCCCGTTCTGCACGATCGAACCCAATGTGGGCGAAGTCGCCGTGCCCGATGCCCGGCTGCAAAAGCTCGCGACCATCGCCAAATCGCAGCAGTTGATCCCGGCGCGGATGAGCTTTGTCGATATCGCCGGCCTCGTCAAAGGCGCGAGCAAGGGCGAAGGCCTGGGCAATCAGTTCCTCGCCAATATCCGCGAGTGCGACGCCATCGCTTACGTGCTGCGCTGCTTTGAAGACGCCAACATCATCCACGTCGCCAACAAGGTCGACCCGCTCGCCGATGCCGAAGTAGTCGAGACCGAGCTGATGCTTGCCGACCTCGAAAGCCTCGAAAAGCGCCGCAACGGCGTCGAAAAGAAAGCCAAGGGCGGCGACAAGGATGCAAAGGTCGTGCTCGACCTGATCGACCGCTCGCTGGTGCTGCTCCGCGAGGGCAAATCGGCCCGCCTGGTCCAGCGTTCGGCCGACGAGGAACGCCCGTTCCGCGAATTGCAGCTATTGACCAGCAAGCCCGCGCTCTATGTCTGTAACGTCGACGAGGCCTCAGCCGCGACCGGCAACGCCATGACCAAGCTGGTCGAAGCCTATGCCAAGGGCCACAACGCTGCGGTCATCGTCATTTCCGCCGAAATCGAAAGCCAGCTCGCCCAACTCCCCGATGCCGAGCAGGCCGAATTTCTCGAAACGCTGGGGCTCCACGAGCCCGGCCTCAACCGGCTGATCCGCGAAGCCTATCAACTGCTCGGGCTCCAGACCTATTTCACCGCTGGCCCGAAAGAGGCGCGCGCCTGGACCATCCACAAGGGCGACCGCGCCCCCCAGGCCGCCGGCGTCATCCACACCGACTTCGAACGCGGCTTCATCCGCGCCCAGACCATCGCCTATGACGACTACGTCACCCTCGGCGGCGAAGTCCCGGCCAAAGAGCACGGCAAAGCCCGCGACGAAGGCAAGGAATACGTCGTCAGGGACGGCGACGTGATGCTGTTCAAGTTTAATACCTGACGTAAACATCACGACGCCAAACCGAGGTTTTGAGCATCTACCAGTTATTGCTCCCGGCGGCCCTTCTCCTGCTGTTGATCATTGGAATTGGGGGCGGCGTCAGAGCTCGAAACGTTGAACTATGTTGGTTCTTTCTCCCCATTGGGCTGCAGGTTGTATTTTTGTTCGTGGCTAATTACTGGTCAGGACCAAAGAGCGACAGTATCGCCTCGTATGTACTTGCCGCTTTCGGCGCTATCGACCTGCTTGGCCTGAGCTTCTCCATATTCCGAGCGCGGAGGACCATGTGGTCCGGGCTGTGCATTGCCACGGTCTGCCTCTTTCTGGGCTTCGCCGGTCTCACGCTGGACTGGATTCCACTTTCGGGCCGCGTCATCGATTTTTAGCCCGTCTATGAACCCGGTCGCCGCAACAGTCGCCATTATGAAGACCTGCACTTGGCCAGATTTTCTTGCCTCTGCCTTCTCCCCTTGCGGGAGAAGGTGGCGTGTAGCGCCGGATGAGGGGTACCTCTCCAGCTACTCAGTGCTCGTTGAGCGGTCCCCCTCATCCGTCTCGGCTTCGCCGATCCACCTTCTCCCGCAAGGGGAGAACGAAGACGAGGCCTCAAGGCTTGCTCGACTCCATCTGCTTGACCTATACGTCAACGCGCAATGAACCCCGTCACCGCCAATCGCCGCCATTATGAAGACCTCCGCCTTGGCGAGGTCATCGTGCTCGGGCAAACGACCGTGTCCAAGGACATGATCTTTGCGTTCGCCCGCGAGTTCGATCCGCTGCCGTTCCACCTCGATGAGGCGGCGGCGAAGCAGTCGCTCCTCGGTGGGCTCGCCTCTTCTGGGTGGCAGACGGCGGCGTTGACGCTCAAAATGCTCGGCGACAGTTTTCTCAATGGCATCGCGGCCGCCGGCGGCCTCGGCTTTTCCGATCTCAAATGGAAGAAGCCGGTGATGGTCGGCGATACTATCGACGCCACTGCCACCATCGCCGAGTTGCGTCGCTCCAGGCACCACCCCGAGCGGGGCATCATGAAGCTCAATCTCGACGTCAAGAACCAGAAGGGCGAACCGGTGATGACCATGTCGCTCGCCAACCTGGTCGAGCTGCGCGATCCCAATGCGCCTATGGTGGACGAGGCGCAGCGATGACCCGCTGGTTCGAAGACATCGCCATCGATGAGCCGTTCCCGCTCGGCAGCCACAGCTTCACCGAAGCCGAGATCATCCGCTTCGCCAGGCTCTACGACCCGCAATATTTCCACCTCGATCCGGACGCCGCGAAAGCCGGGCCGCTTGGCGGGCTTGTTGCCTCGGGCTGGCACACGGTCAGTGTTGGCCATCGCCTGATGGTCGATGCACTGTTCGCCGAGGCCGACCGGCTGCGCGGCCTCGGCGAGGAGCCCGGCGTTTCCGGGCCCTCCCCCGGCGTCAATCATGCCGAGTTCAAGGCGCCGGTGCGCCCCGGCGACACCATCACCTATACGCTTTCCGTCACCAGCAAACGCCCCTCGGGCTCGCTTCCCGGCTGGGGCGTATTGATCAATGCCATGCGGGGCGTCAACCAGCGCGGCGAACTGGTCTATGCGGCCGAACTCGTCAGCTTTTCCAAACTCCGCGACTTCAAGATGCCGCTCGGGGTCAAACTGATGCTGGCGCTCGGTCGCGTTCCGGGCCTCGGGGCGCTCGTTCGCCGCAATTAGGCCCTGCTCCCGAGCCCGTCGCTTTTCCGCCACCAAACCACGACAAGAGGGACCTGATGCGCAAGGATGGATTCAGCGGCGCCTTGTGCGAAACTGCCGCTCACAGAATCATCGGGGCCCGCCCATGCGCCTTCTCGCCGTTCTCGTCCTCATTACTGTCACCGCTGCCGGCCCCGCCTTCGCCCAATCGACCCAGGGCCGCTGGGAATGCCATGGCGGGGCGCCGGCCGATCCGAGCCAGCCCACGCCACATGGGCTTCTTGCCATCTTCGGCCAGAGCTACAGCTATTCTTCCTCGGTCTATCAGGACCCGTCTTCGGGCGGCGGCGATGTCGAGCAGCAGGAATCGGGCATTGCCTTTACCGACGGTCCGCTCGTCGAAAAAGGTGGCGTCGAAGTCGGCCAGATCAACCTCGGTTCCGGCGCCGTATCGATGGACCTGAATGGCACGAACGGCGTCATTCTCTCCTGCCTCGCCATGTGACCCTACCGCCTGCCCTTCCTTTTTTCCGATTTTCAGTGAGCGTCCAATGTCCAGACTCAAAGTCATTTTCGATACCGATCCGGGCATTGATGATGCCATGGCCCTGCTGCTGCTCGCGCGCCATCCCGATATCGAGCTGATCGCCGTCACCACGGTCTTTGGCAATGCGACCATCGACACCACCACCCGCAACGCCCTGTTTCTCAAGGACAAGTTCGGCTTCGATGCGCCGGTCGCGCGCGGCGCCGGCAAGCCGATCACCGGCGAAGAGGTCGGGCCGCCGCCCACTTACGTGCATGGGCACAATGGGCTCGGCGACATCGAACTGCCGGCAGCTATCAGTTCGACGCCGTCCGATCTGCCTGCGCATCAGCTCATCATCGACCTGCTGCGCCGCTATCCGCACGATGTCACCATCATCGCGGTGGGCCGCATGACCAATCTGGCGCTGGCGCTGGAAGAAGCCCCCGATATCGCGGCGCTGGTGCATGAAGTGGTGGTGATGGGTGGCGCCTTCGGCCGCAACGGCCACACCGGCAACGTCACCCCGGTGGCCGAAGCCAATATCATCGGCGATCCGGTGGCGGCCGATATCGTTTTCGGCGCCGAATGGCCGGTGACCATTGTCGGGCTCGATGTCACCAAGGAAGTCCTGATGACCCCGGCCTATGTCGAAGCGCTCGCCAAAAAGGGCGGTGCCGACGGGCAGTTCGTCAAAGCGATCTCGAATTTTTACAGCGATTTCTACCGCAGCCGCGACAATATCGACGGCTTCTTCGTCCACGATTCGAGCGCCGTGAGCTATGCGCTCCATCCGGAATTCTTCAAAACCGAACGCGGCACCGTTCGCGTTGTCCCCGATGGCCTCGCCAAGGGCCAAACCATCATCAAGCCCGAAGGCAAGAACTTCGCCCCCGGCGCCTGGGATGACCGCCCCGTGCAAACCATCTGCATCGGCGTCGACAGCGAAGCGCTGTTGAGGCTCTACGAGAGTGTGTTCACTCAGGGGTAGCGGTTCTATCGATTCCCTCCCCCTTGCGGGGAGGGAGGCCGGCAGGCGAGGGTGGGGGTAAGCCGCAAACTCGGCGCCTGTTGCCACCCCCACCCTCAACCCCTCCCCGCAAGGGGGAGGGAGGCCAAGCGACCGTCAGTTTCGGATCACTTGGCTCATGGAGGAAGTGGCGGATGTGAGGGCTCCTCACTCTAGGCGAGGCTCAGAGAGACGATCCCTCGGCCTCAGCCTCTTCCGCCAATGCCCGGGCGATGGCTTCGCGCCGGCCAGGCAATAGTGCGGTGAGCATGCCTTCGACCGCCTCGGCATGCTGTTCGACGGCAAATTGCACGGCAAAGCCATACTCGAGCCGGCGGACGACGCGGCCGGGCACTGTCCCCACGGCGAGCGGCATGCCCATTTGCGGCATCAGATCGGCCGAAACCGCGACGCCCGAGCACGAAACGTTGATCACGAAGCATTCGAGTGTCCTGCCGGCGCCCAAAATCAGGAGCGAGCGCGGGTCGCGCGGCAGCCAGCGCTTATGTTGCCGCCGGTCCTCGATCGATCTGAGCCATTTGCGCTTGAGCCAGGAGATGCGGGCGGAGAGCGCCACCTGTTCGGCTTCCGTCACCTGCAGGTCGACGGCAAAACCGTCCGAGGTCTCGCGCGTCACCACGCCCATGATCAGGCCGATGTCATCGAAGCGCAGCGCCACCGGTTCGCCCGGCTCGCCCCGCACCGGCGCCTGCACCACCACCCGAAGCGGCGAAATGCTGCGCGCCCGGCAGGCAAAGGCCTTCACCCGATCATCGTCATATTTTTCGCGACTGGACAGCACATAACAACCCGGCAGGTCGCCGATGAACCTGACGTCGGCAACCGATGCCGCTTTCTTTCGAGGGCTGACCTGGGACGTTATCGGCATGACGCAGTTTTGAAAGGACATAAGCTATATTTGTGGACACTGCACCTAATGCTCTAACAATTGGTTGCGGTGTCACGCTCAAGCGAACTGACCTTCGTCGCTTGCTTGCCGTCGGGCCGCCCGCCGCCCCTTGCCGCCACCAATATTTGAGTTTGCCCACCGGTGGAAAAAAAGGCGCAAGACCAGGCCGCTACACCGAAAATTATCCATTCTGTAGGTATTTCTACCCATCGGACCGTTGGGAGATCGTGGCATCAAATGTTGATCAAATCCAAGCTGATGTTGTCTCTCGGCCTTGTCGCCCTGTCGCTCGTGGCGCTTAACGTTTCTGGCTTGTGGGCCCTCAGCGTCACCACCGCGAAAACCCGGACGATCGTGGCCGACGGTGTCGAGGGTCTCGGCGACCTCACCCGTATCAACGACGCCTATTCCAATATCGTCCGCGACACGCAGTCGGTAGCTTTGGGGGCGCTGTCCTTCGACGACGGGCAATCCTCGCTCAACGACTCCTTCGCCTCGATCGACAAGGACTGGGCCGCTTATCTTGCGACGAACATGAGTGCGGACGCGGCCGCTGTCGCCGATACCGCCAAAGCGCGGATGAAGGACGCTCAACCCAATATCGCGGCCCTCAAAGACTTGATGTCGAAGAAGGACCTGCCCGGACTGACCGACTTCACCAAGACCAAGCTCGGCGACACCATGGAGTCGATCGCCAGCCAGTTCGACAAGCTCGCCGAAATCCAGATCGGTGTTGCCAAGGAAGATGACAGCGCCGCCGAGTCGCTGGCCGCAGCCGCCAATCTCGGCATGACGGCCCTCGCCGGGGTTTCGGCGCTATTGCTCATCTTCGCGTTTTACGTGGTCATCACCAGCGTCGTAAGGCCGCTCGGAAAGATGGGCGGCGCCATGCGTCAGCTTGCCGACGGCGATCTTTCGGCGGACGTCCCCTATGTCGGCCGCAAGGACGAGATCGGCAGCATGGCCGGCGCGGTGCAGATTTTCCGCGAGAACGGCGTCAAGGTCAAAGCCATGGCCGAAGCCGAAACCGCCGGTGCCGCCCGCTCCCAAAGCGAGCGGGCCGAGATGATGGCAACGCTGCGACGCGCCTTTGGCGACGTGGTCGATGCCGCCATTGCGGGTGACTTTTCGAAGCGGGTCGAGGCAGCCTTCTCCGATCCGGAGCTCAATGCATTGGCCGAAGGCGTCAACAACCTCGTCGCCACGGTCGACCACGGGATGACCAGTGCCGGCGGCGTTCTGACCGCGCTCGCCGATCTCGACCTCACCAAACGCGTCGACGGCGATTTCTCCGGCGCCTTCCAGCGCCTCAAGGACGACACCAACGCCGTTGCCGACAAACTCGCCGAAATTGTCGGCCAGTTGAAGCAGACCTCGGGTGCCCTCCGGACGGCTACCAGCGAAATCCTGTCGGGCGCCAACGACCTGTCCGAGCGCACCACCAAGCAAGCCGCCACCATCGAGGAAACCTCGGCCGCCGTCGAAAACCTGGCCCAGACGGTGTTGAGCAACGCCGAAAAGGCGGTTGCTGCGAGCCTCAAAGCCGGATCGATCCGCGAGACGGCCAAAGAGAGCGGCGAGGTGATGGCGCAGACCACCACTGCCATGGAGCAGATCACCTCATCCTCGGCCAAGATCTCCAACATCATCGGCATGATCGACGACATCGCCTTTCAGACCAACCTCTTGGCGCTCAACGCCTCGGTCGAGGCGGCGCGGGCCGGTGATGCCGGCAAGGGCTTTGCCGTCGTCGCCGTCGAAGTGCGTCGCCTCGCACAATCGGCGGCCCAGGCGTCGAGCGAGGTCAAGGTTTTGATCGATCAGAGCGCGAGGGAAGTCAGCGGCGGGTCCAAGCTGGTGTCCGAGGCTGCCGCCAACCTCGAGATCATGCTCGCCGGTATCCAGGAAAACGCCACCGCCCTCGACGAGATCGCCAAGGCCAGCCGCGAACAGGCTTCCTCGATCGAGGAGGTCACCACCGCCGTGCGCACCATGGACGAGATGACCCAGCACAATTCCGCCCTGGTCGAAGAAACCAATGCCGCCATCGAGCAGACCGAAGCGCAGGCGCGCGAACTCGACCGGGTGGTCGACGTATTCACGCTGAGGGCGGTAGTTGCTCCTTCGCCGGGGCGCATGGCGGCGCCCAGAGACTCGAACGCAGTCAAGCCCGGCAGCATCAAGGCGCTGCAATCCAAAGTCGCCAACCTCGCCCGCTCGTACCTGAAGCCGACCAGTGCGGCAGTAGAAAAGGACTGGAGCGAGTTCTGATCGCCCCTCATGCCGACGGTGCAGTTTCACGCTCCAGCCAGCCTGTATAGCGGACGATCGGGCCCGCGACAGGCAGGGCCAATTCCACATGGAAATTGAACCGCCCATCCTTCTCGAACTCGAAAGTCTCGCCGCGGGGCGCCAAAAACGGCGGCAACGGGATACCGAGGAACGACCAGCGCCTGACGATCAGCTCCAGCCTGCCACCCGAAACCACCAGCGCCAGGCTGACCGATAGCGTGCCGAACCGCTCGACCAGCAACCGCTCGTCGCGGCCCCGTCCCTGCCGCTGCGTACTCGAAAAGCCCTCATCGCCGAAGCGGCGGGTCCAGGTCTCGAGGCCGTCCTTGACACGAAAAGTCACCGTCACCGGCACATCCGTGCCCGCCTTGGGGAACCCCATGATCCGCCTGATCAGGCTCGCCAAAGGCCCCGCGCCGTTTTCGATCTCGGCGCGGCCTCGGACCGTGAGCTCGCCGTCGAACGCGTGCATCTGCTGAACCGCCGGCGGCAGCGTCTCCCAGGCCGTTCCCAGCATGCCCCGGTAAAGGCTTTCGCCGCGCGCGGTGTCGTCCCGCCAGCCCCAAAAGATGGTGCGGCCGGCAAACACCCGGTCGTAATCGGATAATTCGAGCGCATCGGTCGCCGGCCGCGCGCCGGGGCGCGGCACGACGCCGTCGAGCATCTTGAGCGCGATAGCGGCGACCGCCATCGACGGGATCAGGGGCCCATCCGACCCCTCGGCCAGCAAATGCCACGAACGGCGCACCGGGCTGCCGTCGTGGCTGCCGGCGAGGTCGACGAACATGCCGCCCCGATGTTCACCCCATCTGAGGGTGTTGATCGCCCAAAAGCTCAGCCCGGCCAATGGCGCGAGCGTCGGCAAAACGCGCAGGCGCACCAGATGCGCCAACAGGTTCAATATCCGGTGCAGG
>Ga0157374_10004790_pt1 | contig 11352 bp, 12 predicted proteins | sample M25metaG_FD_115308 | JGI IMG/M metagenome (GOLD analysis project Ga0157374, IMG submission 115308) | Miscanthus rhizosphere microbial communities from Kellogg Biological Station, Michigan, USA - M2-5 metaG | ecosystem: Host-associated > Plants > Roots > Rhizosphere > Soil | place: USA: Michigan... | reverse complement strand
GCGGTGGTTGCCGTTGAAGTTCGCCGTCTCGCCCAATCCGCTGCCCGTGCTTCGGCCGATGTGAAGGTGCTGATCGAGCGTTCGGCCAGCGAAGTCGCCGGCGGCTCACGCCTCGTGTCGGAAGCCAGCGAGAAGCTCGCCGCCATGCTCGGCGGCATGCGCGACAATGGTGTCCTCATCGAAAGCATGGCGCGCGCCACCCAGGAACAATCGAGCGCCATCGCCGAGGTCGCCGGCGCCATTCGCCAGATGGACGAAATGACCCAGCACAACGCGGCCCTGGTGGAGGAGACCAACGCCGCCATCGAACAGACGGAGGGCCGGGTCAACGAACTCGACCGCATCGTCGGCGTGTTTGGAGCCGGCAAGCCGAAGGCCGAGCCGCGTCCGGCCGAACCTACCCCCCAAAAGGCCGTCGTCAAACGCCAGCAGGAAGGGCTCAAGAACGCCGCCCGTTCCTACCTTGCCGACGGCAACGCCGCCCTCAAGGCTGACTGGAGCGAGTTCTAGATCGCTTTTCTCACCCCTTTGCCGGCTCTTCGAAGATGCCGATGATCAGTAGCCATGCGCCCGAAATCAGGAAGGCGAACAAAACAATCGTGGCGATAGCTGCAACGTAGAGTCCGACGCCATGTCCGAGAATGAGGAAAATGGCGCCAATGACTTCGGCAACATAACAGAGCGTGCCGCCCGCCAGCCGCGGCCAGGTCAGTCCGATGGAACTCATTTTCGAGATGAGCGCAACGACATAGCCTCGGATAAATATGAAGGTGGCGATCAGCCAGAGCACGAGCCATTCAATGCCGAGTGCCAACGGATTTTGATCGCCCAAGAGCGCCAGGCTGCAGGCCATGAAAATGGCGCTGAAGCCCGACAGCATATTGATGGCCCGGTTCTTATGCGTCGTGTTGCGGATGATGCGTTCGGGATTGATCGAGATCGCAACGAAGATCAACCCGGCAAGAGCCGCCGAGCCGCCCCCCACCATGATGAAGAAGTTATTCCACTGATCCAGCATAGGATGCCCCCAAGCACTATCGTCGACACTAAAGCGGAATCGGGCGCTCCAGTCATCGCTATTCACGCCGCATTCAGCGCGAGCGATCCTTATGCTTGGCAACAGTTTGTGACAGGGCGAACGACAAAATGCGCTTTCTCGTCTCTGCAGTGGCTTTTGCCTTTTTGCTGGCGCCGGGGGCTTTGGCGTTCGCCGATCAGAATGTCCCGCGCACCGAGCCCGACATAACGCCGCGCGCCACTGTGGAAGCGGTGCCGAAGCAGCCGATCAAATATGAGGCAAATAATCCGCGCGCCCTCAAAGGCATCACCGGCCTCCCCGGCTTTGCCGGACAGTGCCCCAAGGGTTGGGGGCACAGTGACCTCGATGGCAAGTGCATTCCATGCGCGCGCCCGAAGCATCCCGGTGACCCGGTTGGTCTCGGCTGCCCGATGTGACAGGACGCCGGCGGCGGCAGAAGCGACCGCAATAAAGGGGATGAAGCGGCTTGCGGGCTAGCGAGCCCTAGGCGAGGACGTTGAGGGCCGCGCTCTGCATCTGCGAGACGGTCTGCACGATGCGGGCCGAGGCCGCATATTCGAGGCGAGCTTCGATGATGCCGGCCATTTGAGCAGCAAGATTAGAGGCCATGGCGGAGATCGCGGCCTGCGAAACGGCGGCGCTGGCGACGGGGCCTGCGACGACCGGCGCCACGCTCGGCGCAGGGGCTGCGGCGGGCGCGGTGGCAACGTTCAGCTCGGCCTGCGCTGACGGAACCCGGATGCTGGACAAACTGGCTGAGAACGCTGGACTCGATGATATCGCGCTAATTGACATCGTGACACCTCAGCACGACCTCATAAAAGCAAAGCAGTAACGGCTCGTTAGGCCGGGCTTAACAATTTGTTACAAGCTTTAGTAATTGCAGTGGTTGAACACGGCGGAGGCCCGGCCCAACCGTACGACGCCGTATCCGCCCGGCTTCAGGCCGTCATATCGATGGCGGTTTTCTGCAGGTCAGCGGCGGCTCGCACGACTTTGGCGGCGGCGGTGAATTGCAGCCGCGCTTCATCGACGCTGACGAGCTGCGAGGCAAGGTCGACCGCGGGGATCGCCACCATGCCGGCCGCATCAGCCGAAGGTGACGTCGGATCATAAGATTGAAAATAGGCGCTGGCGTCGCGGGAAAAGCTGTACCCGACCCCGCCGCCGGTATCGTATTGCTGCACGCTGATCGGCTGGTACACCGAACCGCCGGAGCCGCCCGTCGAGCCCGGCACCGTGCCGGAGGTCGTGACATTGGCGATGTTGGAGGCGCTCGCCTCCATCTGCGCCATTGCCGCCTGTATGGCCGACAAACCGCTCGAAATTGCCGAAATGCCCATTTTTCCACCTCGAACCCTCCCATTAGGGTGCGCGGCGTAACAAGCGGCTAAGCCGATCTATCGCATTTGTGCGAGTTTTCCGCCCAATCAGGCGTGGAACTCCCCCGTGCCCTAGGCTTAGCGATTGGCGAGGGTGCAATGCCGCACCCGAATCTCAGTAGTCTTCACCACGGCCCAACGGCGACGCATTGCCCCGCCGCGCAACCTCGCGGTCTGTCTCGCGCCCCAATAGCGACGCATTGGCTTCCCATCATCACTGCACTTTGTGATTTTGGAGGAATTCATGCGTCTTGTTGTTATTGCCGCCGCTTTTGCCCTCACCACCGCCGCCCTGCCCGCTTTTGCCGACGATACCGCCGCCAAGCCCGGCACCATCTCCATCCAGGGCGTCGGCGAGGTCGTGGCGGCGCCAGATACTGCTTCTGTCAATGCCGGGGTGATGACCCTGGGCAAGACCGCCAAGGAGGCGCTTGCCGCCAACACCACGGCCGTTGCCGCCCTGATCGGCGCGCTCAAGGGCTTCAACATTGCCCCAAAGGACATCCAGACCTCGGGCTTTTCGGTGAACCCGCAATATGTCTATCCGGAAAAGGCCGCCGACGGCTCGACCCCACCCCCGGTGATCGCCGGCTATCAGGTGCAGAACGGGGTCAGCGTCACCGTCCATAACCTGCCCGATCTCGGCAAGATCCTCGACGGCATCGTCAGCGTCGGCGCCAACACCATCAATGGCGTCACCTTCACCGTCGATGATCCGTCCAAGCTGCTCGATGAAGCGCGCAAGGCGGCCTTTGCCGATGCCGAGGCCAAAGCCAAGATCTATGCCACCGCGGCTGGAATCGGTCTCGGCCGCATCCTCTCGATCAGCGAGGATTCCTCCGACAACGCTCCGCGCCCCATGGCCATGAAAGCCATGGCCTTCGCCGCCGACGCCGCCCCTGTGCCGGTCGAAGCCGGCCAGCTGAACTACGACGTCAACGTCGCGGTCGAATGGGAACTGAACGCGCCGGCGAACTAGCTAACGCGGCGCCCAACAACAACCAATCTCGCGGCTCCCCCCGCGCCCCATTCACGCCAAACTATTCTGTTTGTCTGCAAGTATTGGGTGCGGGAGGAACGATTCCGTTCAATGACGCGTTGCGAGGACCGAGAGGGACCAACTATTTCCTGATCGGCGACGCGATGAATCCGTTCATTCCCCGTTCAGGAATGCCTCGCAATGCTCCCTGCCCAAATGTCAATTTTCCAAAGGACCTCAATAATGCGGCTTCGAAACTGGCTCGTAACTGGCGTAAGCCTTGGATTTCTGGCGCTGAGCCCCGGGTTCGCCTGGGCCGATGATGCTCCGGCGCCGACCCCACCCGCTGACGTGGCGGCGGTCGAGATGCCCAAGGAATGCGTCGATGCCGGCCTCAAGACCAAGGAGGAATGCGATGCGCTCCTTGCCAAGGCCAAAGAGGCAAAGCCTGCCGAACCGGTGGTTGAGGCCAAACCGGCCGAGGTCAAACCCGTAGAGCCCAAGGCCGCTGAGACACCCGCCGCCGTCGCACCCGCCGATAACGCGGCGACCGACCAGAAGCCCAAAAAACTCCGCCTCGCCAAGGATTGTGTCGCCGCCGGCGCCCAGACCCAGGAAGAGTGCGACGCGTTCCATGCGGCCAACGCCGCCAAGACCGAAACCCCCAAAGTTGAGACCCCCAAGGTCGAAACCCTTGCCGCGCCGGCCGTCACCGCCCCGGCTCCGGTCGCAGCCCCGGCTGACAATGCGGCCCCGGCCGCTGCCGATACCGGCACGCCGAAACCCAAAAAACTCCGCCTCGCCAAGGACTGCGTCGCCGCCGGCGTGCAGACCCAGGAAGAATGCGACGCTTTCCACGCGGCCAATGCTGCCAAGGCTGAAACCCCCAAGGTCGAAACCCCGAAGGTCGAAACCCTCGCCGCGCCGGCCGTCACGGCCCCGGCGCCGGTTGCAGCCCCGGCCGACAATGCGGCCCCGGCCGCCGCCGATACCGGTACGCAGAAACCCAAAAAGCTCCGCCTCGCCAAGGATTGCATCGCCGCCGGCGCGCAAACCCAGGAAGAGTGCGACGCATTCCATGCCGCCAACGGCACCAAGACCGAGACCCCAAAGGTTGAAACCCCGAAGGTCGAAACCCTCGCCGCGCCGGCCGTCACCGCGGCGCCTGCCGACACCAACACCCCGGCCGCCACCGACACTGGCGCAGCAAAGCCGAAGCGTCTCGCCAAGGATTGCGTCGACGCCGGTTTGAAGACCCAGGCCGACTGCGATGCGCTCCACGCTATTGCTAACCAGAACGGTAATGCGCCAGCCGCCGCCGCCGCGACTCCCGCCACCGTGGCACCGGCAGCTCCTGCCGGTAACGCGCCCGCCGAGGTGACGCCCGCCAAGCCTGAAGCGGCCCCGGTCGAACCGGTTGTCGCAGCCCCTGCCCTGCCCGATATCGAACAAGGGCTCGATGCCGCCGCCAAGGCCTACAACAAGGCGGTGATCGCCCTGAGCAAGGCCAACGGCGATCCGGCCGCGACCGACAAGGCCCGCGCCGAGATCGCGGCCCAGCAGAAAAAGATCGACGCGCTCTGCAAGTCCAACAAGTTCGACAGTGCCGCCCAGTGCCTTGCCCAGTTCGGCATCGAACTGGCGCAGTTGCCGGCCGACCAGGCTCCCGCGGGGCAGCCGGTGATCAAGCCGGTGCAACCGGTCGAAGTGATCGCCAACCTTCCCAAGGGTGTCAGCCAGCAGGAAGTCGCCCCGCTCCTCGATAGCGCCAAGGACAGCGAAACCGGCAAGAATGGCCAACAGGCCCAGACCCCGGTTAGCCAGGTCGCAGCCGCCCCCTCGGCCCCGCCCCCGACCGATGACAAATCGGCCCAGGCCAAGCTGAAGTTCAAGCCGGGTGCCATTGCCTCGATCGATCAGACCAAGGGGCAGCAGATCGACCCCAACGCTGTCACTCAGGTGCAGGTGCCGCAGAACGTCACCATCGTCAACACGACGGTGGTCAACAACACCACCAACACCACGACGAACAACACGACCAACAACACCAACGTCCAGAACAATAATGGTCCGGGCGCGCAGGTGAACGTCGACCAGAACGGCCAGCCCATCGCCAACCAGCCGGGCAAGCCCGGCCGGCCAGGCAGCAATCGCCCCGGCAACGGGCGTCCGGGCAATGGCCCGGGCGATGAGACCGCCAACCCCATCGGCCTTGGCCTCGGCATCATCCTGCAGCTCGGCAATCAGCTGATCATCAATAGCCCGGCCCAGGATCAGCAGCGTATCGCCGACAACCAGCAGGACAACACGACCTACGAAAAGCTCGACCGCGACCGTTACCGTGAGACCATCACGCGGCCGGACGGGGTCAGGATCGTCACCATTTACAATCGCAATGGCGACATCCTCCGCCGCTCGCGCTTCGATCGGAACGGGCATGAAACCGTGCTCGCCTATTTCGACGACAGCCACGATCAGGATCTGCTGCAATGGCGTGACCCGGGCCAGGACCTGCCCCCGCTCCAGCTGCACATTCCGGCCCGTGACTATGTGCTCGATGCCGATCAGGCCGACCAGGATCAGGTGCAGCAGTTCTTTGCCCAGCCCCCGGTCGAACAGGTGCAGCGCCTCTACTCGATCGATGAGGTCAAGCGCTCGTCCCGTATCCGCGACATGGTCCGCCGCCTCGAAATCGGCGACCTGACCTTCGATACCGGTGCTGCGACCATCTCGCAGGACCAGGTGGGCGCCCTGAGCAAGGTCGCCAACGCCATGCTGGCCCTGTTGGACCAGAACCCGGCCGAAACCTTCCTGATCGAAGGCCATACCGACGCCGTGGGTTCGGATATCTCGAACCTGCAGCTCTCTGACGCCCGCGCGGCAACCGTTGCCCGCATCCTCACGGATTTCTACCACATCCCGCCGGAAAACCTCGCGACCCAGGGCTATGGCGAACGCTACCTCAAGGTGCAGACCGATGGCCCGGAACGGCTCAACCGCCGCGTCACCATCCGCCGCATCACCTCGCTGGTGACGGTAGCGAACCAGGCGGACTGATCTGTTGAGTTGACGCGATTACGCAGGGCCGGGAGCGATCCCGGCCCTTTCGTTTCGGAGCGAGACCCAGGCCGGCGACCCGTTGCCGCAGGTCAGTGCTTTGGCCCCCAGGCAGTCGACATGCCCAGCATCGGCACAGTAAGAGATGGCTGTGCTTGAAGGGGGAAAGAACGTGGCGGAAATCACCGAGCGCCGGTCATTCGAGGACATGGCGACGACTGCAATCGAATGGTTCATCCTGCTGTCGCGCTACCTGCTCGTGCCGCTCTATTGCGCGCTGATGTTCGAAATCCTGAAAATTATCGGCCATTTCTGGGGCGTCCTCACCGGCGGCGGCAGTGCGGATCTGATCGAGAGCATCCTGCAGTTCCTTGAACTTTTGGATGTGACCATGATCGCCAACCTCATCTGGTTGATCTCGGCTGGCAGCTATTACGTCTTCGTCCACCCCTACCCCGACCTCCACGAGCGCCGCAAACCGCGGAGCCTGGCCCACATCTCGACCGGGATTCTCAAGGAGAAGATGGCGGGTTCGATCGTAGGCGTGTCATCGGTTTACCTGCTCCAGGTGTTTCTCAACCTGTCGGCGTCGAAGGAACCGGTCGATGTGGCGCGTATGGGCGCGATGATCGCCATCCACCTGGTGTTCATCGGCGGCCTGATCGCGTTCAACCACGCCAACAAGGCCGACCATCTGGCCCATCCCGAGCCGCCCAAGCCGACCGAGCCTCATGCTGAAGCGCATCATTAGGCTTGCGGCGTTTGGCCTTGTCGCCGCGGCGGCACTTGCCGCGTGCGCCGGGCATCACCCCAAGGGCACCTACGGCCGCGTCTACAAGGACAATGACGGACGGTATTACACCCGCAGCTATTACGACGGCGGCTTCCAGTTCTGGATCTATTCGGAGCCCTGCGCGTCATGCTCGTCGGTGCCGGATGGCGGCTCGTGGGACGTTTCGGTGGATATCCCATCTTCCTCTAAACCAACCAGCCAGGTGGTTCGGGATACCGCGGGAAGGCCGGCCACAAAATCCGAGGACGAGGATGAGGTGGAAAGCGACGAGGTGGTCGACGAAAGCACGACCTCCGCGCCCGATGACACCAACTCGTCGTCCAGCGACAGCTCCGATTCCAGCAGCAGCTCTTCGTCCGATTCAGGCGGTTCGGATTCGGGCGGCGGCGACGGCGGTGACTGAGCCCGAGCGGGCGATCCTACACCCTGACGCCGCTCGTATTCCGCATCATCTCCTGGAACACCGCATGGAGGATCGTCGCGGCGAAGCCCAGCCCGAGCGCTATCATCACCGCGCCGGCGAGCAGCACCACCACCGCCCCGATCCAGGCGATGCGCGACAACACCAGGGCGTTGTGGTCGCCAAAGCGCTTGGCCATGTCGGCGCCGATAAGGCCGAGGACCAGCGCGGCGATGGTCGGCACCAGGGGAAAGATGAAACCGAGTGCGAGGCACAAGATGCCGATGCCACCCAGCATCGAGGCATTGTTTTGTGGCACGCCGGGCGCCGTTCCTGGGGCGGCGGGCGATGGTTGCGCCCCCATGCCCGGCACCGGATAGATCTCGCGGGCAAAGGTGCCGCTTGGCACATAGTCAACCGTCATCCCGGCGGCCGGTGGACTGGCGACCTTCCATTCGGCGAGTGAAAATGTATAGCGGTTGCCGTCATCGCCCAGGATCAGGCCGTTGCCGTCCGCCCCACCGACCTGCAAAATCTGGCCTTGCATAGTTTCTCCATAGCTAGGCGCCGCGCGGCGACCATTGCGGCAAATGCTGTCGACAACATGACAGCTCAGGCGGTTACTTCCCGGCTCCTTCCAGCGCCAGCAGCGCGTCGAGCTTGACGCTGTCGAACTGCCCAAGCCACCGCATGGCGATGGCGTGGATCGGCACCGGGTTGAGGTAATGCAGTTTCTCCCGCCCCTGCTTGCGGGTCAGGATCAGATTGGCGTCTTCCAACACCTTGAGGTGCTTCGTGACCGCCTGCCGGCTGATCGTCAGCCCGTCGCAAAGCGCCGCCAGCGACCGGCCATTGTCGGCGCGCAACCTATCGAGCAGCAGCCGGCGATGCCCGTCGGCGAGCGCCGCAAACACCAGGTCGCGATCGAGCCCGCTCAACCGCTTATGACGTTATCGACCACCATTCCGTCCCCCTCTTAGGGCGCATATTGCGCCCGCACGAAATCCCCAATTTCGGCAATGGCAACCGCCGCCTCCGGTACATGCGGCACCGCGGTCTGAAACACGTGCCAGAGCCCCGGCCAAACCTTGCACTCGACGGCAACCCCCGCCGCCAGCGCCCGTTCGGCAAACCGCCGGCTGTCGTCGACCATCACCTCATCGCCCCCCGCATGGATCAGCATCGGCGGCAAGCCGGTGAGATCGGCAAACAGCGGCGAGGCCATCGGATCGGTGGGATCGCGCCGCCCCGCATACCACAGCCCTGCCTGCCGGAGGTTTTCCACGGTGATGATCGGATCGAGCGCGCGCAACTCCTCGTAGCTGGGGCTCGACCCCGTCAAATCCGTCCACGGTGCCATCAGCACCGCGGCGCGCGGCATCTCCGCCTTGGCCTCCCGCAACGCCAACAGCATCGATAGCGCCAATCCCCCGCCCGCCGAATCGCCACCGACAATGATATCGCCCGGCGCGTAGCCTTCGCTCAAAAGCCAGCCATAGGCGAGGAGCGCATCTTCGACCGCAGCCGGAAACGGGTGCTCGGGCGCCAGCCGATAGTCGGGCGTCAACACCCGCATCTTAGTGGCGAGCGCCAGGTAGGCAGCAAGCTTGCGATGGGTTTTCGGTGAGCCGGCATTGTAGCCCCCGCCGTGCAGCAGCAGAAACACCCGACCGGGCACCGTGCCCGGCATGTCCATCCACTCGGAGGCAATGCCCCCGGCAATTACCGGCGAAAATTTGGCGCCCTCGGGCAGCGGCTCGAGTAGCGCGTATCGCTCCCAGTTGCGCCGCCGCTCAGGCAGCGGCGGATCGATCGGATTGAAGATCGAAAACAGCCGCTCGATCTCGCTCTTGGCTTCCGGACTGACCATTAACGTTCTCCCGCCTGCCGCGCCGACTGCCGTCGCTTGCGTTCTGCCCCGAATCCGACCAGCGTCGCACCGTTTTCCGGAGCCGGCTATGACCATTTCTGCCCCTCCGCCCATCGCAAGACAACCGGTCTTGGCGCTTCAGGCGGCCGTGTTCGTACTGGTGGTGCTGAAGCTCGTCTATTTTGTCACGCTGCCGCCCATTGGCGACGAAGCCTATTACTGGCTCTGGGGGCAGCGCCTGGCGCTCTCCTATCTCGATCATCCCCCGCTCCATGCCTGGCTGATGCGATTGATGTCGCTGCTGTTCGGCTGGAATCTTTATAGCCTCAGGGCCCTCACCTGGGTCACCTTTGCGGGCACCGTTTGGGTCCTTTGGCTGTTTTCCAGGCGCCTGTCGCCCGACAATGCCCGTGTCTGGTTCTGGGCGGCGCTCGCCACCTATCTCGGCTCGCCGCTGCTGTTCGTTCTCTCCTCGATCAGCTTTCACGATCACCTCTTGATGGTGCTCTGCCTGTTCTCGGGATATTTTTTCCTCACCTTTGCCGAAGGCTGGCTGGAGGGGAAACCAGGATTTGGCCGGCTCTACGCCGCGGCGTTCGTTCTCGGCCTCGCCGTCCTCACCAAATATAACGCGCTGTTCCTGGGCCTCGGGTTTCTGGTCTTCATCCTCATCAACCCGAAATTTCGTCCCCTCCTCGCCAAGCCGCAAACCTATCTCGCGGCGGCGATTGGCATCGCCGTGCAGGCCCCGGTGTTCTACTGGAACATCGCCAACGGCTTTGCCTCATACCGTTTCCACGCCGTCGACCGCTGGAAGGGCGACGTCGCCTTCGATCCGATCGGCCTCGCCTTTACCCTGATCGCCGGCGCGCTGACACTGTCGGTGTTCCTGGTGCTGCCGGCGCTGCGCGTCTACGAAAAGCCGGAGGGCAATGCCTTTGAACGGCTGAACCGCTCGCTTGCCGGCATCGTGCTCGCCATTTCGAGCGGCGTGATCCTGCTGATCGCCATGTTCGTCAACGTTTCGAGCTATTGGAACGTCGTCGCCTATCCGCTGTGTTTTCCGGTACTCGTCGCCATCATCAGGACGCGCACCGTATTCTGGCTGCACATCGGTTTCGGCGCCCTCTTGAGCACGCTGTTCCTCATCGACATGAGCATCACCCCCGTCACCCAGGTGATCGGGGTGCCTCCGCTGGGCGTCTATACCAATTACGATTGGGACAAGATCGCCGCGATCGTTGACGCGGCGCATAAGCAAAATCCCACGAGTTTTCTCGCGGCCACCCGCTACACCACCGCCGCGCAGCTGGCGTTTGCGCTCGGCGATCCCAATGTCACCGACATTTCAGATCGTCACACCGAGTTCACTTTCTGGTTCGATCCGGCAGCCCATATCGGCCAGAGCGCGCTGATCCTTGCCGCCCCATTTATCCCGATCGATTACGCCAAACAGCGGTTCAAGAGCGTCACCCTGCTGCAAACCATCTCGGTCACCCGCTTCGGCACCGAATTGGGCACCTATCAGCTCTACAAGGCCGATGGCTATTGCAGTGACGTCTGCCCTTAGAGCGTGATCGAACAGCATGGGGCTGCTCTTTTCATCGCCAAATGAGTCCGGTTCGGTCCCGCAACGATTCCCTCCCCCTTGAGGGGAGGGAGGCCGGCAGGCGAGGGTGGGGGTCGTGCAGTAAGCACTGTGCCGGTCGAACGACCCCCACCCTTGATCCCTCCCCTCAAGGGGGAGGGAGACGAAGGCACCGCAATTCTCGGTGTGCATCGAAAGCGCTGGCAGGCCCGAAAAAGCGCAGCAACCACAATAACTTCCCGCG
>Ga0157374_10004789_pt1 | contig 11353 bp, 9 predicted proteins | sample M25metaG_FD_115308 | JGI IMG/M metagenome (GOLD analysis project Ga0157374, IMG submission 115308) | Miscanthus rhizosphere microbial communities from Kellogg Biological Station, Michigan, USA - M2-5 metaG | ecosystem: Host-associated > Plants > Roots > Rhizosphere > Soil | place: USA: Michigan... | reverse complement strand
TGCTGACGGACTTCGGCTTCACCGGCGACAAGCTGACCGCGCGGGTGGCCGACCTGTCCGGCGGCGAGCGGCGACGGCTGCAGTTCCTGCGGTTGCTGCTCGATGAGCCGAACGTGCTGCTGCTGGACGAGCCGACCAACGACCTGGACATCGACACGCTGACTGTCATCGAGGACTACCTGGACGGCTGGCCGGGCACGCTGATCGTCGTCACACACGACCGGTACTTCCTGGAACGGGTCAGTGACGTCACCTATGCGCTGACGGGCGGCGGACGCTGCGACCTGCTACCGGGCGGCATCGAGCAGTATCTGGCCGAAAGGGCCGCGGCTGCTTCTGGTGGGGTTCTGCGGTCGGAGCCGTCACGGGGCTCGGAGTCGGCATCGGCGCGTGAGCGACGGACCGGCAAGGAGATGGCCCGCATCGAGGGCCAGTTGGTCAAGCTCGACGATCAGATCGCAGCGCTGCACGAGTCGATGGCGGAGGCGGCGTCTGACCATGTGCGGCTGGGCGAGCTCAATGCCGAACTGCAGGAGCTGTTGGCGCGCAAGGAATCTCTCGAGGAAGCGTGGCTGGCCGCCGCCGAGGAATAATGGGATCGTCGCCGATCAGTCGGGCTCCAGCCCGGCCAGGTGCTTACGCAGCACGCAAGAATCACCTTGGGCCGCACGTCTTTCCGACCAGCGATGGGCGAATGCAGCGCCAGCCCCGTCCCAGATGGCATCGACACGCCTTCGAAGGTTGAGTACCGCGCTGAGCAGGCATTAGGAGCGCGACGCATTCGAGTTGACTTCGTCTAAGTGTCTCGGTCCGTTCCGTTTGACCCGCCAGCGGTGCGGCTCACGGGTGGCGTGACGCCGAACTCGTCTGCCATCCGAAGGATCTCGCGCCATGTGAAGGCCTTCACGGCAACCCCGGTTCGACGACGAGCCTCGGTGGTGCCGGCTGACCCCTCCCCTGGGACCCTGACTGGCCCCTCACCAGGTGCGGGCGGGCTGCTTTTGACGTACGAAATAAATGAGTCTACCTCGCCGGTGAATTCGTCAAGGCATCTCAGCGGTGCAACGTCGATGGCGATCAGGAAGACACCCTGCAGCTCTTCACTAGGTGTCTCCGAGACCGTACCCGCCGACGTGAGGGCCCCCGCGAGCGCCTCGGCAACGAGCGCCAATCCGAACCCCTTAAAGCCGCCGAACGGCTTCAGTACGCCCGTGGGGGTGACCCATTCGGCCGGGATCACCTCGCCACGGTCGCGCCACTCCGAAAGGCGGCCCATCGCAACAGTACTGGTTGCGATGTCGAGGACGAGGTGCGGCGCTTTCGCCCGCGGTACGCCAGCAGCAATCGGGTTGGTGGATATCCGGCCGTCGGTACCACCAGGCGGTGCAACGTCATGCCCTGAGCCGCTGTCGTTCACGAAAAAGAGTGTTGCGACACCCGCGTCGGCGGCCTCCTCACAGAAGAAGGAGATGCGACCGGCAAACTGGCTGTTGTACACGGCGATTCCCGCAATCCCGTGCGAGCGTGCACGATCCACAGCCAGTCTGGTCGCGTCGCGCAATACCGTGTGACCGAAGCCGCGGTTACCATTGAGTCGCACTAGTGAGCCGCGATCGATATCGACCGAGCTCGTCGACGCGGCCGCCGCCGTGCCGGTTTGCACTTGGGCGACGTACTCGGCCAACCGGCGCATACCGTGAGACTCATGACCCGCCAAATCGGAACCAACGATCTGGCTTGCCATGTACTGAGCATCAACAGTCGAGAGTCCGACTGCCTCCAACACGTGGGAGGTGTATGCCTCCAAGTCCGCGGCGGAGCAGACGACGTCTGTCGGTTCAACGGTTGGTGTCACGTGACTTATCCTCTCTACGAGTGCGGGCCGCAGTCCCATGTTCGAGCCGTCGGCGTCTGCAAGCCAGGCGAGCCTGTGATGTCGCCGTGACTATTCGGCGAGCCATCGTTGATGGTCCATCAGCTTGATCGATCCGTTGATTGGTCTTTCGCGGTTACGCATCCGTGCGGGCTGTCGAAATGTTGGCACTGTGCGCGTCGACGTTGACGTGCGGACTCGAAACGCTGTCGTTCGGCGGCATCTCGGGGATGCACAGGGGGAACGGGTACTGGGTTGCCGTCGGATTCGACCGCCACCATTGTGAAGTAAGAGCTGTTGGTGTGCCTGGTAGCGCCGTGCATCACGTTGGCGGTGTCTACGCGGATGCCGATTTCCATCGACGTTTTACCGGTGTAATCAACGGCGGCCGAGAACGTTACCAAATCGCCAACGTGAATCGGGTCCCGGAAGAGCACACGGTCTACCGAAAGAGTGACGACATAACTTTGGGCATAGCGGCTGGCGCATGCGTAGGCGACTTCATCGAGTAGTTTCAGGATGGCGCCGTCATGAACGTTGCCGGAGAAGTTGGCCAAGTCCGGGGTCATCAGGACAGACATCGTCAGCGAGGACATCTGCGCCGAGCGTGGATTCGCAAGGTGAGGAACTGCACTGTGCGACTTCGTCATTGATGTGCGGTCTCCATTGGTGTTTCGACGCTGGGTGCTTTTGCTGGGGCTCCGGGTGCCGAGTGGGGACATGCCGCATGCTATGCCAAGAGATGATCCCGATCGGTACCAAGTTGCCCGATGATGGCCTCGGCCAAAACCAAGTCTTGCCAGGGCATTCCTACGCTCTTGAAGACGGCAGTGCGATCCTCTCGCAGTGTCCGGTGGCCTCGGACGATGTCCGCCATGGGGATCAGATCGCTACTGCGCAGATGACCCTCGCGTTGCGCCAGAACGACGTCACCCGCCTCACGCAATGCGGTTCGGGGATCCTCGACAATGACGTCGGCGACGCCCATGAGCGGGCCATCTAGCTCACGAGCCCGGGTCTCATGGGACCCGACCGCAACGACTATTGATCCGTCGGACAGGTGGACGGAATTGAACAACGGAGTGCGGGCACTCGTTGCACATACCACCACATTCGCTCGCTCGAGCAGCTCGGTCACACGTGGGTCTGCCGCGCAGAGAACCCTGGCGCGCGCCGGCAATCTGTCGAAGGCCTGTTGCGGCTGTCGGACAACGAACACTAGATCTGCCAGGTCAATCGAGCCATCTGCTCGGAGTGCTTCGGCGTGGCCAACCGCTTGCGGTCCGGCGCCGAACACCACCACGTTAACCGGTTGGGTAAACCGCGAGAACAGCGGTGAAATCGCCGCGATCGATACTGCCGGCGTCCGGAGGTTAGTCAAGGCGATGCCGTCAAGTATGGCCCGCGGTTCGAGCGTCTCCGCGTCGAAAAGCAGGTACGCACCCTGGATTCTTGGGCGTCTTGATGTCGGGTGACCCGCAGCAACGGTCAAGGCCTTCAGGCCGACGCCTGTGGCTGAAGCTGACGGCATGAGCAGCAGCTGACCGCCGGTCAAATCCACGATCGTTCGGTCGGTGTCTTCGCTCGGCTCGAGTCCCGACCGAAGAGCCTCGACAATGGCTTCTGTCGCCTGCACTCGTGATAGAGCTTGCTCGATGTCACCAGCCGAGACGACCTGCAGGCCGCCACCGGAACTCATTGGACTACGAATCCGGAAGCAAGGGGGTCGGCCGGATCGGCCGTGAAGTGGCTCGACCCAGTTCGGTACGCCATTCCCGTTATTCGTGCGACAACCGCGTCGAACCCGTCGGCTGTCGTGCGGCTCATGATGCTGCAGGTGAAAAGCGACCCCACGATTGATTCGTGGGTCAAATACGCTCCGTGACGGAGCTTTTCGCGCGCATCGAGTACCGCGATTCTCGATGCGGAACCGGATCCGCACGGCGATCGATCGAAGGCGCCATCGGCGAAGATGGTCACATTGCGCTGATGTAGATTCCCGCTCTCGTCCTCGTCGATCTCGTCGATCTCGTCGAAAATTATCGTTCCGTAAATGCCGCTGCGCCCAGATCGTGCCGAAGGCTGCGTACGTAGCGTGTCGCTCATCAAAGTCTTCAACTCGCGACCGATGTCGACGAGTTCGTTGATGTTGTCACGAGTTACGCTCAAACCGACATCAGCGGCTCGAAGATGCACGTAGTTGCTGCCTGCGTATCCGACGTCGACGATTACCTTCCCGCGACTGGTCGCGATCTCAACGTCCGTCGCCAGCGCGTAGCTGGGAACATTGATGAAGTCGACTTCCGTTATGTGTTCGCCGTTGGCGTGCACTCGAGCCACGACGCGACCTGACGGAACATCGATGGTCACATCGGTGGTGCCGCTGGGGTCGGCGACGACCCTGCCGCTCTCTATCGCCCAAACGCCGAGCGCTATCGTTCCGTGCCCGCAGGCGGCCGAGAATCCGTCTGCATGCCAGAAGAGGGCTCCGAAATCGGCACCCGGATTGTCGGGTGGAGTTAGGAATCCGCCGAACATGCCAGCATGACCGCGAGGCTCATGACAGAGCATTCGCCGAAGACGGTCTACCTCCGAGTCCTCGGTAGCAAGGATTAGACGCTCGGCCGCAGATTGACCAGGGATCGGCAGCTTCGAATTCAAGACGATGCGAAACGGCTCGCCGCCCGTATGGTAGTCGACGGTGTCGATCGCGCAAACGTGTATGGAGGATTTGTCGAGCCGACAGTCGATGTCGGGCTCAACGCCGTCGGAGATCTGACCACTCATCGCGTGACCGAGAAACCGCGGCTCAGCGGGTCGCTGTCATTGAAGATCCAGTTTGCCAAACCCAGCACGAATGCCCTGCCACGGATTTCGGGAACGACCGCGGCCCTATCGCCGACGCGCGCTTCAGAAAGAACCCGGCCCTCAAATGTCGATCCGATGACCGATTCGTTAGTAAGAACGCCGTTCTGCGGCAACTTGTTCTGGAGGTACAACAGTGCCACGCGTCCTGCTGTACCTGAACCGGTGGGCGAGCGATCTAGCTCGCGATCCGCGTAGACGCACGCGTTGGCCTGAGTCGAATCTGAGTGTCGCGGCGGCCCGGAAATGACTGTCCCATACACCCCCCGAATTTCGGGGAACTCGGGATGAACAACTGTGAGCATCCGGTTGAGCGCATCCTTGACCTCCATGCCGAAGTCCTTGAGCCGCTCCGCGTCCGCTTCTCGGATCGTCAGTCCATGCGTTTCGCCGTCGGTATAGAAGTAGAACGCGCCACCGTAAGCGATGTCTCCAGTGACTTTCCCGTACGACTTGGTGTCGACCGTGACGTCTTCCTGCCAAATGAAGGAGGGAACGTTCACAAAGCGGACAGACCCCGTTTCATTGCCGCTCCATTCGACAAACGCTTCGATGAAACCGCACGGTGCGTCAATCCCCACTCGCGTCTCAGGCGATTTCCGCTCGACCCAGCCCAGCTCCACTGCAGCAGTCGCAAGGGCAATGACCCCGTGTCCGCAATGGGGGCTGTAGTCGACGTTCTGCATGAAGATGATGCCAAAGTCCGCACCATCGCCAATGGGTTCGGTCAGCAGTCCGCCGTACATGTCGGCATGACCCCTTGGCTCGAGCATCATCGCCTGTCTGATGTGGTCGCCATTCTCTTGGAGCCACGCGCCGCGTTCCAAGATCGTCTTGCCTGGAACACGAGGAGCGCCGCTGGTGATGATCCTGAATGGTTCGCCTGCTGTGTGGGTTTCCACCGTGGTGATTAGCCGACTCGTCTTCATTTTTGCACTCCTGTAGGTGGGTTGGTTCGGGCATTCGGCTGATGTGCGCCAGGCTCGAGAATCACTCCTCGTGAACCTGCGTTACGAGGTTCAGCACTTTGCTCCTTGGCAGTCGAACCGCCAATGCCCAGTAGTAGATGACGATGCTCCATGCGGAGACCGCCGCGATATCCCACCAGAAGGGGATATGTGGCAACCCGAAGACAAGGTCATCAGGGCTCTCGTACTGACCCACGTAGGAAAGAGCGGCAAGCCCCAGCAGCCAAGGAATCAACCAGCAGCCGGATACAAGCCCAAGTTGTGGACGCTCGTCTCGCTTCTTGACCACATATGAGGCACCAAGGATGACGTAACCAACGGCGATCGCGCAGAACACCTTCCAATCGACGTTCCAGCCACCCCAATACACGAGCAGGTTGACGACGATGAACGCTAACGGCGCAAGCACATTGGCGTGCCGCAGGCGGAAGGGACGACTTTGATCGGGGAGTTCACGCCGCAGTGCGGCGACAGCGATTGGCCCGCCTGCGTACATGAGCGCAAACGCCGAAGTGATGAAACCAACCAACTGCTGCCACCCAGGGAACGGCAACAGGCAGATGAGGCTGACGACCAAGGTCGCCATAACGCTGAATACGGGCACCCCAGTCCTGGCATGAACCGCACCAAAACGTTTCGGAAGATAGCCGTTCCTGGCCATTCCATACGAGATCCGCGACGACGTCGTCACATAGATGAGACCGTTACTTCCCGGAGAGACGATCGCATCGGCGTAAAGAACCCACGCTAACCATGTAAAACCAAGAACTGTAGCTAAGCCGGCAAACGGACCGAAGATCCCAGCGAACGAAATGTTGGCCCAGCCCTGGCTCAATTCGCTCGGAGACAGTGCGCCGATGAACACTACTTGAAGCCCCATGTAGAGAATTGCCGTGATGATCAGTGACCCGATTACGGCCCGGGGAATGTCACGCCCTGGGCGCTCGCTTTCTCCGCCGACCTGCACCGCCTGTTCGAAACCGACGAGCGCAAAGATGACTCCGCCGACGCTGAGCGCCGCAATCATGCCATGTACCCCGGCGGGAAACACCCCACCCGGACTCGAACCAGCGAAGTTCGAACTATTGAAGGTTGTAGCGAGGACGACGATGGTCAGAAAGATAGTGACGATCTTCCAGACGGAGATGACCCCGTTCAGCCTGGACAGGAATTTGATCCCATACAAGTTGATCACCGTAAACAGGACAACAAGAGCAGCCGCCACCACCACGCCTTGACCAGTAAGGGACACCACTCCGTCAGTCGAGCGAGTCAACCAGTGCACATAGTTGCTTGAATACTGCAACATCGCCTCGACCTCGATCGGCACCGTCGTCACTCCCGCGAGCCAGGTTGCCCAGCCCATCGTGAACCCCGCGACGCTGCCGAACGCATAGTGCGTGAAGCGCGCCGTGCCCCCGCTGACTGCGAACATTCCTCCGAGTTCCGCGTGCACGAGCGCGAGCAATGCGACGGCCGCAGTACCGATAATCCACGTCAGCACCACGGACGGGCCCGCCACCTGCGACGCAAAGAGCGCGCTGAACAGCCATCCAGATCCGATGATCGAGCCGACGGATACCCACAGAAGCTGTACGGCTGATATGTGTCGGTGCAGACCCTTATCGGCTGCGGAAGTAGCCACGAGTGATAAGTCTTCCGTTGTCACCTTTTGCCTCCTATGGGTGCCGAGCGTTTGCCGGCTGGAAGACCTAGCAGCTGGGGCGCGATTTGTGTGTTGCTCATCGCCGCGCGCCAGGTCGGTCGGTGGTCGACGCCGCTTGGCCGCGTCGTCAATCAGGCTTGACCGGAAGATCTTCACTCGTCCTTGTCTTGTCTGTCCAGCACGCAGATTCGATGATTAGTTGTAAGATAAACTGACAGATAGGTGACCGCGTGACTCGACATTTCGATCTGCATCGGCTGCGTCTCCTCCGGGAACTCAAGTACCGAGGGACGATCACCGCCGTCGCGGAGGCCATGTCGTACAGCCACTCCGCGGTATCGCAGCAGCTGGCGATCCTCGAAGAGGACCTGGGCATCGCAATGCTCGAACCCGACGGCAGACGCGTACGCCTCACGTCGTCGGCCGAAGTCCTTATCACGCACGTCGAAGCAGTTCTGCAGCGCCTCGATCAGGCAGACGCAGATTTAGCGCGATCGGCGGGCGAAATTGCCGGTACTTTCCGGATCGGAACCTTCCAGACAGCCTTGCTGGCGTTGATGCCGTCCCTGCTCACAATCCTGAGAACCACTCATCCGCGGCTAAAGCTCGAGCTAACACATGCAGACCCTGACGCCGCCCTGTCGGGCCTGCAAACACGCGAGTTCGACCTCGTCGTCGACGAGGTCTTTGCCGGGCAGCCGCTGAAGCGATCATCTGCGGTGGACCAGACCGTACTGCGGCGCGACCCCATTCGTGTTGCCGTGCCAGCTGCCGACTCAACGTTCGCTGCCGAACAACTCGCTGACCTAGCAGATGCAGACTGGGTGCTCGAACCCGCAGGCAGTGCCGCGCGAGAGTGGGCCGACAGGATTTGCAATGCGGCCGGATTCAGGCCGAAGGCCGTATTCGAATCTCCTGACATGTTCGTACACGAGCGGCTCGTGCGGGCAGGGCACGCCGTCGCGTTCCTCCCCGATCTAGTCTGGGCGGCAACACCTCCGACGATCCGCCTGCACGAACTCCCCCACGGCGGCTACCGCGATATTGTGTGCAGCGTCCGCGCGGGAACTTCTGACCACCCGTCGGTGAACGCGGTGACCGACGCGCTGCGCGCGGTCTGCCCTGAAACTCGCGATGCGATCGCGGCAAACCTTCGACACGGAGAATCCACGCGGTCGACATTGAAGTAGACCGACATGCCGTCGAGCGCTCTCTTCGAGAGCCCCGGCGTTTCGTCCGTCGAGGCCGCTAGCTATCGAAGGCTGTTTCGATCCATTGCGCCGCAGGTAATTCGGTGAGTTGGACGGTGAGGACGATCTGCTCAGCTTGGGTCTTGGCGTAGGCGACCAGCTGTTTGGCCGTTGGATCGTCTGCATTGGACAGCACTCGGGTGTCGCGAGCGACGGACCGGCAGTAGATGGCCTGCATCGGCGGTCAGCTCGGGAAGCTGGGCGACAAGATCGCCGCGCTGCACGAGTCGATGGCCTGGCTGGCGGCCGCCGAGAAATAGTGCGATTGCCCGCCTCTGGGCGACACGGTCATCGGGAGCGACTCTACCGCGCAGAGGTTGGGCGCAAGGATGATTGTCGGCGGTCAAGGAGCCGCGCATTCAGCGTCGTAGTGCGGCGCGCATCCGATCGGCGGTGTCGCGCACGACCCCAAGCTGTTTGGCCACCTGTATGGGCGCGGTGCCCCCTCTGGCGTCGCGGGAGTTGACCGACCCGTCGATCGTGAGCACCTCACGCACCTGTCCCGTCAGCTCGGGGTGGATCTCGGCGAGCTCCGCGTCCTCGAGGTCCTCCAGCCCGACGCCGCGGGCCTCGGCGGCACGCACCGCCGCGCCGGCCGCCTCATGCGCGACCCGGAACGGCACTCCCCTGCGCACCAGCCACTCCGCGACATCGGTGGCCAGCGTGTAGCCCAGCGGTGCCAGCTCGGCCATCCGGTCCACGTCGAAGCGCAGCGTGCCGACGAGACCCGTCATCGCGGGCAGCAGCAGCTCCAGCTGGGCCACGGAGTCGAACACCGGCTCCTTATCCTCTTGCAGATCGCGGTTGTACGCCAGCGGCTGCGCCTTGAGCGTCGCCAGCAGCCCGGTGAGATTGCCGATCAGCCTGCCAGACTTGCCGCGGGCCAGCTCCGCGATGTCGGGGTTCTTCTTCTGCGGCATGATCGAGCTGCCCGTCGACCACGAGTCGTGCAGCGTGACATAGCCGAATTCAGTTGTGCTCCAGAGGATGATGTCCTCTGCCAACCGGGACAGGTTGACGCCGATCATGGACAGCACGAAGGCCGCCTCCGCTGCGAAGTCGCGGGCTGCGGTGGCATCGATTGAGTTGTCGGCCGCCGCCTCGAAGCCGAGTTCCTCGGCGATCGCGTCGGGATCCAGCCCGAGCGACGACCCGGCCAGCGCGCCCGATCCGTATGGCGACACCGCAGCCCGCTTGTCGAAGTCGGCGAGCCGATCCACATCGCGCAGCAGCGGGTGCGCGTGTGCCAGCAAGTGGTGTGCCAGCAGCACGGGTTGGGCAGACTGCAGGTGCGTCTTGCCGGGCATGATCGCCGTCGGATGCGCGGCCGCCTGGGTGGCCAGCGCACCGACGACGTCAAGCACTCCGTCGGCGACCCGGCGCACCGCGTCGCGCAGCCACAGCCGAAAGAGCGTGGCCACCTGGTCGTTTCGCGATCGTCCCGCCCGCAGCCGGCCACCGAGATTCTCGCCGACGCGGTCGATCAGGCCGCGCTCCAGCGCGCCGTGCACGTCCTCGTCGGTGACCAGCGGCCCGAAGCTGCCGTCGGCGACGTCTTCGGCCAGGCTGTCCAGGCCGACAAGCAGGCCGTCGCGCTGCTCGTCGGTCAGCAGCCCGGCCCGAGACAGCACCCGTGCATGCGCCTTCGACGCCGCGACATCGTACGGCGCCAGCACCCAGTCGAAGTGCGTCGACTTACTCAGCGCGGCGAGGGCGTCGGACGGCCCGTCGGCGAACCGACCGCCCCACAGCGAGCCTTCGTTGGTGCTCATGACGACCCCCGAGACCGCACCGAGATCGACGTTTTGGCGAATTCCACTCGCACTTTCACGCCGAAATGTCCGTTTGGGCGTAGAGAGTTGGTGCTCACTGGCCGGCGAGGTCCCTGCGGGCGGAGATCTTCGACGACAGGCCATGCACATGCACGAAGCCCTTGGCCGCCGACTGGTCGAACGTGTCGCCCTCGTCGTAGGTCGCGAGATTGAAGTCGTACAGCGACTCGGCGCTGCGCCTGCCGTTGACCGCAATGTGCCCGCCGTGCAACACCATCCGGATCTCGCCCGACACGTGCTCCTGCGTCTTGGCGACGAACGACTCCAGCGCCGTCTTCAACGGCGAGTACCACAAGCCGTCGTATACCAGCTCACCCCACTTCTGATCGGTGTTCCGCTTGAACCGGCCGAGTTCGCGTTCCAGTGTGACGTGCTCGAGTTCGGTATGCGCGGTGATGAGCACCATCGCGCCTGGCGCCTCATAGATTTCGCGGCTCTTGATGCCGACCAACCTGTCCTCGACCACGTCCAGCCGACCGACTCCCTGCGAACCCGCGCGCTCGTTGAGCTCCTCGATCGCCTGCAGCACAGTCACCGGCCTGCCATCCATCGAAACCGGCACGCCCCGTTCGAATCCGACGATGACCTCGTCGGGCGTACTCCAGTTGACGGTCGGGTCCTCGGTGTAGTCGTAGACGTCCTTGGTCGGCGCATTCCACAGGTGCTCGAGGAAGCCCGTCTCGACCGCCCGGCCCCATACGTTCTGGTCGATCGAGAACGGTGAGCGCTTGGTGACGCCGATCGGAATGGCGTTCTCCTCGGCGAACGCGATGGCCTTCTCGCGCGTCCACGCGTAGTCGCGGACCGGCGCCAGCACCTCGAGATCCGGTGCCAGCGAAGCGAATCCGACCTCAAAGCGGACCTGGTCGTTGCCCTTGCCGGTGCAGCCGTGGGCGACG
>Ga0157374_10004786_pt1 | contig 11356 bp, 10 predicted proteins | sample M25metaG_FD_115308 | JGI IMG/M metagenome (GOLD analysis project Ga0157374, IMG submission 115308) | Miscanthus rhizosphere microbial communities from Kellogg Biological Station, Michigan, USA - M2-5 metaG | ecosystem: Host-associated > Plants > Roots > Rhizosphere > Soil | place: USA: Michigan... | reverse complement strand
GTATGATAGTTGACCGACGTTTGTAAACTATAACCTGAAGTGAATTTTGTTCCCTTTGTCAGTTCGACCTTGTTGGAATCATCAAGAGAAACGGATTTAAAAAAATCCACACCCAAACTGGGACCTGCACCCAGGCTTGTTGAAAATTTTGGAGAGATAACAAGCGTAACCGCCATTGGGAGTAACAGGTTCAGATCTGTGCTGTAAGTGTTCTCGTTTTGCACACCTGTGTTTTTTGAATCATTATGAAAATTATAGGTTGCAAACTGCAAGGTGGGTAATACGGTCCATGCGGACCGACGCTGGATCTGCGTTCCGCCGGCAAGCGCCGCGGTTGAAAATTTTTGGTTCGTATTATACCTTACCATTACACTGAAATATCCGACCCTGAGATCAGGGAAAACAAGATAAGGAGTGTCGGGCAGGACCGCAGCCCTGAGGAATTCATTACTGTTCTTTAAATAAAATCCTTTTACCGAACTAAGGTCAATATTCAACTTGAACCTGTGAATACTGAAACCAGTTCCGAAGCTGAATTGTTTTGATTTTCCTTTTTGTTCTTCATCCTGGCCGGCATTCAGAAACTGCGGCGAAATGCTGAGGCCGAGGTCGAGATAACGATAGTTGAAACCAAAGGATAAATTGTTTAGTTCATTGGGTGCAAGAAGGAGTTTGAAGTCCTTGTTATAAACGATTTTGTATTCTAAATGACTGTTACTGATCCATGATTGCAAATGCAATAAAGTATCCAGCCGGGTAATATAACCGGAGTCCACCGTTTTTTTATGACACTGCTGGATACTATCCCTGTTGTGTTGACAGAATGCCGACTGAATGTTTACAAAAGACCAAAATACGAAAGCGGCTATGTAAAAGCGGACTTGCACCGGGGCAATTTACGCCGCGCCCGCCTTTCGCCCAAAGGCTTCATTAACATACTACCTGGATATATTATTTCGTTATCCCGCAATTTTTTTTTGATCCAATAGCAGAACTTATACTGCAAAACCCAAATCAGTTGATATTTCACTATCGGGCTCTTCTTCCAAAACCCTCTTCTTTTTCTTGACCACTTTTTTGATCAGGTTGTGTTCGATGGCTGTATTGATCGGGCTTAGTGAAAAAATGATGACCATTTTAACAACAAGTGAGAGCCAAAAGTTATTGGCAGGCATAAGACGAAAAACAAAATGCAGGATGCCGTCTTGAAGAATGAATAACACGATAGCAATTAACAACGTAAATGCCTTAGCTTTTTTACCTGCCTTTGTAATGGTAAGCTCATCTATGGTATCCTGCAATTCAATATTCTTTTTTTGAATTTCGGTTTTTTGCTTTTTGATTATACTGTTTTCTTTTTTTGTTTGTTCCGCTTCAAAAACCAACCTCACATTTTTTATTTTCTTCGCATTATCCTCCTGGCCTGCCTGGTTCTGTAAATAATGATATTGTTTATAATGAAAAAGACTTTGGCCCAGGTCATTTTTACAGTGATATATGTCTGAAAGCAGTAAGTGGATCTGGTACATTTTGGGTTTTACTTTGATCTGCTCTGCCAATGCCAGGCCCTTATTTAAAACCGCTAGTGCATCTCCCGGTTGTGATTGTTTAATTTTGATCTCACCCAAACGGATATAGTTGGTGATGGCCCCACCCAGCAATCTATTCCCGATCCGTGCTTCAATTGCCCTGGTATGTAATATTTCTGATTCCTTATAATTCCCTGTTTCAAAATAATAATTGGCTAATTCAGTTTCCGCTGATGCTACCAGCCACGGTAACCCTGTTTTATTAGCAACATCCATTGCTTCTTCAAACATCAGCCGTGCACTCTCATAGTTTTTCTCTTTTAAATACAGCTTACCCAATCCATGTGAAGTGTAAATGATCCAGATGCCATCCTGGGTTTTTTCTGCCAGCGAAAGTGTGTTTTTTAATATGGGCAATGCTTCCTTATAGTTGTTAAGATCCACATAGATACTGCCGATGTGGAAACTACAAGCCATTTTATAATGTTGAAACCTGTTAAGTTTACTCAGTTGTCTATAAGTATCCCACAATGATTTTAAGGAGAGGTCAACGTTTCCAAGCATGCGATGAAAACTCCCGATAAAAGCACCCACCGCGGCGGCGGCAGCCGGTTCATTATTTTCATGAAATACTTTTTGTATTGCAGGCGCTTCTGTTAGAACATTTTCATGATCCTCAGAAAAAAAATCGTACGCCAGCTTTAAATAGCGGGCATAACAAAAAACAACTGGGCGGTTTGTTTTGTACTTCTCGGCCCATTTATAAAACTCAACGGAAATGCCTTCCTGATCTTCTTTTACTAAAAGAGGGAACAACTCTATTATCTGCTCACAAAAGGCACTTGTATCTACATCCGGGTCTGCCTTTAATTTTAAAAAAAGCTGTCTCACCGTTTCTAAAGAAGATAATGACATAACGGTACCAGTTTTATTTTTAATAAGTCCATTATTTGTAAGCAATGGCAGCACTGGATGGCCCTGCTAAAGGCAATAAGTCTACTGTTTTGAAACCCACAGCTTTTGTCCACTTACTGAAATCATCCAGCGTAAAATCAAAGCCTTCTGCAGTTTCTATCAACATGTTTAAACTCATGGTAAGGCCGAAGACATTCTGGCTGCGCTGGTTGTCAATGATGTTTTCAATGGCTACAAATGCGCCACCATCAGGCAAAGCATCGTATGCCTTTTGGATCAGTTTACATTTTTTCTCTTCACTCCAATCATGAAGGATCATTCCCATCACGATAATGTCGGCTTTTGGAAAAGCATCCCTAAAGAAATCTCCCTGGGCCGTTTTTATTTTGTCGCTTAGATGGAAACTCTGAATTATTTCTTTTGCAATGGGTTCAACCGGTGGAAGGTCAAAGCTGGTGCAGCTGATATGGGGATTCTGTTTGGCAACCTGGATGCTTAACATAGCGCCGGCACCACCAATGTCACAGAGAGTTTTGTATTTGGAAAAATCAAAACGGGTGGCAAAGGACATAAAGTTGCCTAATGAAATGCCGGACATTGCATTGATAAAACCGCGAAGCAGTTCGGGTGATTGGTAGATGGCATCAAATAAATTTTCACCTCCCTGTTTAATTTCATTTTGTGGCAGCCCGGTTCTTAAACCATCATCAAGATTTGCCCAAAAACGAAACAGCCTGTTGTTGGCCATTTCCAGGATGCCTCCCATATAGCCTGGTTTTTTCTTGTCTAAGAAAAAATCAGTTTCGTTTGTGTTGCTATAAACGGCATCGTCTCCAATGCCCTTCCTGTTCAAAAATTTTAATGAAAAGAGTGTGTCAAGAAAATCTGATGCGTGGCGATTGGTACAGTTCCAGCCAAACAATTTTTTAATCTCGGATAAGGAAAGTGCCTTTTGAGCCAGGTGGGTGAACAGTCCTTCATTTACTGCAGTGAGTAATACTTTTGAGGGCCAGAAGCCCATGCCCACATGCATAATATCAGCGGGGTTGAGTTGTTGTGTTGTTGTCTGCATAACAAGTTTTTTTGCTGATACAAACCAACAACAGCTACAATATAAAACACTGAACCATAGTTAAGAACTCTACTTAACCATGGTTAAGAAATTAAAAGAAGCTATTTGCTGATAATTCGTTTTCTCATCCTGCTTAAAGACTGCGGTTCAATGTCGAGGTAAGAAGCGATATACTGGAGGGGAACCCGCTGGAAAATTTCAGGGTGTTTATTTAAAAGTTTAAGATAACGTTCTTCACAGGTGGAGGATTTAATTTCCGATAGCCGGTTTATCATGGCGATATTCATTTTCCGTTGCTTTAGGTCGTACCAGAGCCGGAGCTTTGGTATTTCAGTTTCCATTCTTGTAAAATCCTGTTTTGAGATCACCAACAGTTCCATATCTTCCAATGCCTGGAAATATTGTTTCCCCGGGTTGCCCGAATGATAACTTTCAAAATCTGCCAGCCACCAATCTTCAAAGGCAAAAAAGAGAATATGTTCTTTTGCATTTTCGTCAATTACGAAAGTGCGACTGCATCCTTTTTTTATATATGCTTTTGCGGTTGATATACTCCCCTCTTTAAGATAATAATCTTTTTTCCGGATTGACATTTCTTTGAAACAACCGGAGAACAATTCAAACTCCTGCTCATTCATTCCCATAGTTTTTGTAAAAAGGTCTATGAATAAGGGTGGGAAATCTCTGCCTGCCATACCGTAATTTTTATTTTGTCACGGCCAAATTACAGCGCCCGCCGAAGCCCGGCAAATTTTTGTGGTTAATTACGCAGCTGTTGCTAACTTCCGCGAATGCATTTTTACTTTCCTACCTTTTGGTTTCCCGGACGCCAGCATCTGTTCTGCTTTTTCTTCTGGAAAATAAAGCACTTCAACCAGGTAGAAAAGTTCCTCATTGTGCGTCAGGCGCTGGTTCCGCGCCAGTTTGTCCAGGATTTTTTTCACGGTAAGATTGGTATTCATGATGTAACAGATTTGAAAATTGAAATTCGAATTATTCAGTTTCAAACACCATGACAACTTATCAACGCATGTTAATAAACAAATTGCGGTTCTCGACGGGAAACAAACGAAAGGAGGAACCAAGTCGCCAAAAAGAGTTTTTTATGATTTTTTCTATTTGTAAACTCAATCATCGAATGTTATTCCCTGGTTTGGAATATACCAGGCATCATTGAACAAAGTGCCTAATTTTGAGTTGCGAAAAAATGAACCTTTATGAGTAAAAAATCTAAACCGAATACTTCAGAGGATAAAAAATTCCCTTTGCCCATTTATAAAAAGGAGGACGATATTTATAACCAGGAAAAGGAAGAACCACTTGAAGAAGAGCAGCCGGGAAAAAGAATAGATAATAAGGCTGATAAAAACCCCGGAGAGGATCTTGATATACCGGGAGCAGAACTAGACGACATGGACGAAGAGATCGGTGAAGAAGACGAGGAAAATAATTATTACAGTCTCGGCGGAGATAATCATGAGGACCTGGAAGAAGATAAATCATAACTGAGCAAGCGAAATATATTCCAATTCGTATTACATATTTTCCATTGGTATGTCCTTCAATAGTTGATTGCAAATTATATATTAGGTGCTTTGGTATTTTTCAGCTTGCTAATGCTTTATTGAAATAAAAACGCATGCGCAAGACATGCCGTCAATATCCACTTATTGAATTATCTCAGAGATTTGAAAGCTGCACGCAGGTCTGCGACCAGAAGTTGCGGTTGCTCCCATGCGGCGAAGTGGCCACCTTTGTCGAGCTTGTTATAATAGATGAGTTTAGGATACGCCTTCTCTGTCCAGCTTCGCGGTGCCTGGTAGAGTTCTTCGGGAAAAGCGCTCACTGCTGCCGGGATCGGAACGTTTTTCGGAGCGAAAAATGGAAGTTTGCTTTCCCAATAGAGACGAGCCGACGAAACCGCTGTATTCGTTAGCCAGTATAGTGTGATATTATCTAGAATATCATCTCGTGTCAATCCCTCAGACTTTCCCTCAAACACTCGTGTGATGAGTGCCAAGCTCTGCGCATCGTGATCAAGCATCCAGGCGGCAAGGCCAATGGGTGAATCCGTGATCCCATAAAGTGTTTGTGGACGGTTTGCCATTTCGTTGGCGTAACCCAAGCCATGTTTATAGAAATAAGCGAGCTGATCATAGGCGTGTTTTTCATCATCAGTCAGACCTGATGGCGCCGGTGCGCCGGAAAAAGCAGCTGCATCGATATTAGGCGGCACGGTAGCGGGCATGTTTGTGTGTATGCCGATCAGTTCCGGAGCTGCTAACAAAGCCATCTGTTCAGTAACCGCATTTCCCCAATCACCGCCCTGTGCCACAAATCGTGTATATCCGAGACGTTTCATCAGCACGATCCATGCACGTGCGATACGGACGGGATCCCATCCCGTCGTGGTGGGCTTTCCGGAAAATCCATAACCCGGCAGCGATGGAATGACAACATCGAAAGCGTCATCCGCATTTCCGCCATAAGCTGTAGGATCCGTGAGTGGGCCAATGATCTTCAACTGCTCGATGATCGAGCCGGGCCAGCCGTGCGTGATGATCATAGGCAACGCATTCTTATGCCGGGATTTCACCTGGATGAAATGAATGTCAACCCCGTCAATCGTCGTAATAAATTGCGGCAGGCTATTTAGTTTCGCTTCTATCTTGCGCCAGTCGTAATCCGTCGCCCAATAGTGTGCGAGTGCCTGTATCGTGGACAACTGCACACCCTGCGACTGATCGGTGACAATCTCGCGGTCAGGCCAATTCGTTGCAATGATCCGACGACGGAGATCGTCAAGTTGAGCTTGTGGAATGTGAACGCTGAATGGCCGTATGGCCTCGGAGGTAGTGTCTTCTATGAATGAAGTCCCTTGTCCGCTACTGGGGTTACTGTTGACAGCAAGAGCACCAGTAATAATTGTACCCGCGAGAATAGTTTTACTTTTTGTCATAACCTGACGTTTTAATTTTTCATATTGTTTCTGTAAGACTTGACACTTCTGACAAGCGACAACCTCCAAATTGGATAAACTAATTCAATGGTTAAGCAGATTAGCTGCCTAATGATCTTCCATCCACCCCTTACGTACTCGCGTTACGTGTTCATGTTATTTTTAGTTTGCCCTCCTCCATTCAGCATCTTTTCCGTTGGTATTTCAGTATGAAAAAATATTAGAAATCACGCACTATACTACCGGCTAAATCGTTATCAATATTGATTCGAATCGATGGGCTGAGTTGATTTGCGAATTCGGAGATTCGAAGCAACATCATCCAATATCCATGAGCATTTCGATCAGTTCAATCCTGGAGACCTACCAATCACTACTTGAAGAACGGCAGGCAGAGGTTCAATTCGAGATCGACATTCAAGGCAAGCGCATTCTTAACAAAAAAACATCGAGGTTCTATATCAAGCGATCTCTGAGTAAGTCGGAAATTGTTGACATCGTGGTGACATCATTTGTGGTCATTGAAAAAATGTCAAAACTGAAGCGGTGCATATGGACGATGACAGAACTGGGCGAACGCCTTTACAATAGTATCGACTACTATGAAAATTACTTCAATATCGACATCAGTAAATTCCTGGACAATGAAGAAGAAATTAAGAAAGAATTCAAAGAAGATCTAAACGAAAAATTCCCCGCCACATTTAAAGCAATTGACGGGCATTATGTCCGTTCAGAGGCAGAACAAACTATTGACAATTTCTTATTCAGAAACGGAATTATTCATGCCTACGAAAAAAGATTACCCGGAGACAAATGCTTTTATTGCGATTTCTATATTCCTCCCCGAAATAAAATAACTCAGTCCATTTATATCGAATATTGGGGAATGGAAAATGACGAAACCTATTTGGAAAGAAAGAATACAAAACTTGAGATCTACAAGCGTGAACAACTTCAACTGATTGAGATAACCAAAAACAATCTTAAAAACCTGAGAGCCTATTTAACAGAAAAACTGCGGTTGTTTCATGTAATACTTGAATAAGGTAAATAAGGTTTCGCTCACGTCCCACGCTATCGTATCAGCAAGGACGCCAACACTGCAGAGAATGTCGGGAAGAAATTTTCAAGACTCATTTATTGGATCCCGAGTGGAACACGCACTAACGTCTTATCCCAAATGAAGTTCATCTCCGCTCCCGAAGAATCATTGTCAAAACTGATGGTGAATTGTTCCGTCTCCCTTGGGGCTATTTCAACAGGGACATCTACTGTAACAACGTCAAGGGAATGGTCAGGTTCGTGGTAACCAAATTTGCCTAATTCACTATTCAACGTAATGAGCCAGGTATCATGGTTGGGTACTGCATACATTCGATATCTCCCGGCATTCACAGGCTTGCCGGCAAAATTTATATTTTTGTTGAAGCTAACTTCTGTAGCATTATTGGCGCCCAGCCTCCAATATTTTCCATTAGGAACCAGGGCCCCGGTGGTACGTGGCAATCCGGTTAAAGCTCGAAATCCATCGGTCCAAAATTTTCCTTTTGGAAGCCATGCCCTGTCTTTCGCTTCGCCAAAAATTACCCTTCCTTTTTTATACGGTCTACAATACGTCACATTTATATCCAGGTCTTTATAACTAAAATTGATAGTTTCAGCAGGACTGTGTGAACGAGTTGTGGCTATCCGGTAACCACGATATACAATCCAGGTAGCGAGTAAAATCGCTAAGCTCATGAAAATTCTCCTTTTCATAACTTGATTTTAGGAGATGAATTTTTCCCTGTGAGCAAATTTCAAAAATTATATTCTTTTTTGCCGCTGTTGGTTTTCGATATCGAGGTTGCATCCGTCGTAAACCACAGCAACAACCAAAATTAGACTTTCTTTAGCCGGTCTGTTGGTCTACCTATTTACCCGATAGTTATTTTATCGTAACACTCCGGAGAGCGGTGACGGCTGGCCATCGCCATAATTTCCATTTACAAACCGATTAAAAGAGTGAACTTTAACGATACTTCATTTTTGAAAGTTGCTGACAAAGCCTTTCGGAATATAAATTCAAAATAAACATTTATTTTATGAGCGATTATTTAACCCGTGTCGAACTTCATGATTCAAAATGGCCGGATGATTACGTTGGTAGATTTCACACAGCAATGGCAAGAGAAGGCTTTTCAAAGACCATTACAGACGAGAAAGGCATTGTTTATGAATTACCCATTGGCGAATATTATAAAAGCACCAATGAAAATATTGAAGAAGTAATTGAAAGAGCTAAAAAAGCAGTCACCGCCACAGGCAAAAAATTCGGAGTTATAGTTGGGGATTGCACTAATTTAAAGTGGAGCGGTTTAAGTGTTATGAAGAACTGAAATGCTGGGATCAATTGATTTATGATGCCTTCATTATCCTCTAAAATAAAAAGGCCTCATCATTTTTTTGATGAGGCTGTGCCCAGAACAGGAATGCGGTAAAGCTAACCTTAATTTTATTTAAATTTATTTCCTTTCGTAATGAAACGCTTGCCTGTATTCACTTTCATCGAAAGCTAAATTTTATTTCATAAATTATAATCAAAAAGTTTCGTCCCCTCTAGCGTCCCCTGTAACTTGTGGGGACATGAAAAGAATACCCCTGATCTTCTTTGGACTTTGTCTTGTAAAGATCGGCCTTACCCAGTCTTCTTATAATAGGTTTGTTGACTCCTTGGAGAAGAAGATTCGACTGAATGAAAACACTTATAGCACTGAAGATCTAAAGCAGATCAAGAATTCTGACTCAACGACGGATTGGGAAAGTATAAAGTTTATTTACTCGGACGATAAAGGCAGCAATCTCATCTACGCGGATAGCTGGTCTTTCAACCCCACCCCACCCGATTCTACAATAACAGAATACTACTTCAATAAAAGGAGGTTGATAAAAGTCAATGTTTATTTTTCAAATAATGATTCAGTCTTTAAGTTGAGCCTTTACTTCAAAGATGATAAACTTGTGAATGAAGATTTGTATCTAAATGACGATGTACCACTGAAGATTCAATCAAATCAAAAAGTTAAAACTGTCGACTACTATATAAAGCGTTCAAAGGAATTCTTGCGATTTCGCCCGAAAATTTTGGATTCACACCGCCAGATATAATATGCCCGAAGCAACATTCATACTCAAAGAGCCGAAGTCAAAGGAACCTACTTTGATTTATTTTTTTACGCCGTTGTTGGTGTTCGCTATAAGAATGTTTCTTGTTTAGTTCTCTACACCAACAACCGAAAATTAAAATGCCTTTGTTGGAAAAATCTTCGTTCAACATTGTCTGTTAATCCTACATACATATAATTTCTGAGGCAATTGTGAATGACATAGACGTAAAATATAGAAATTACTGAGCAAAAATCGATTTTCACCTGTATAAGCTAATGGGTATATAGCATGAATAACTAAAGAAAAAAACCTCCAAAGGGAGGTTTTAAATGTGCCCGGGACCGGAATCGAACCAGCACACCCTTGCGGGCGGCAGATTTTGAGTCTGCTGCGTCTACCAATTTCGCCACCCGGGCAAATGGGGTGCAATATTAAGACTTTACCGGGAATTTTTGAGTTGATCAATGAATATCTACTTGCAACAATCCTTCTTTGGAAAGAACACATTTCTTAGAACGCTTAACAATTTATTGAGCCAATTCATAATTCAGACTTATCAAATTACATTTGTTCTATTTGCAAAGATACACTTATGATAAAGATCGGGCTTATTAAAGAAGGAAAAATACCGGCAGATAATCGCGTGGCTCTTACCCCGGCTCAATGCAAATGGATCCATAAGAACCTTGACTCTGTTCAAATAATTGTACAGAGTTCATCAACACGTTGTTTCAGCGACAGGGAATTTTCAATGGCAGGCGCAGAAGTAAAGGATGACGTGAGTGATTGTGACATTCTTCTTGGTATCAAAGAAGTTCCTGTTGAGCACCTGGTTCCGAAAAAAACTTACCTGTTCTTTTCTCACACAAAAAAAGCGCAGCCAAGGAATCAAAAGCTATTGCGGGCCATACTTGACAAGCAAATTACCCTGGTTGATTACGAATGCCTGGAACACGAAGATGGCCAACGTATCATTGGCTTTGGTTTTTTTGCAGGTGTTGTGGGTGCACACAATGGAATGATGGAATATGGTAACCGCACACAAAGTTTTCAACTGGAAAGGGTTTATAAGCAACGGAGTTTTCGTGAACTGATCCATACTTATTTCGGCTTAAGGTTACCCAACATAAAAATAGTTGTGACTGGTTCAGGGCGTGTGGCTCACGGAGTAATAGAGATCATGAACCTGATGGGTGTGGTGGAAGTAGAGCCCGATGAATTTTTAGAAAAGAAATTCTCCTATCCAGTCTATACCCAGATAAAAGGAGCTGATCTGTATGAACGAATGAGAGATAAAGGATATTCAAGAGAAGATTTTCATCTTCACCCGGAAAATTACCAGTGTAAATTTTTGCCTTATGCTGCTGTTGCTGATATTTTAATGAATGGCGTTTATTGGGAAAAAAATATCCCGAGACTATTTGAGAAGACAGATGTACAAAAGGAAAATTTCAGGATACAGACCATTGCAGACATCTCTGATGATGCAGACGGATCGGTACCGATCAACCTCGGAGATCAATCTATGGACAATGATGTGTACGGTGTTGACATGAAAACCTTGCAAAAAACGGCTCCTTATTTAGCGGGCTCCATTGATATCATGGCGGTCGGAAATTTGCCCAATGAATTGCCGCGTGACGCTTCAAGATATTTCGGCGAACAGCTCATCAAATATGTATTGCCTGATCTTTTATCAGGTGGCTCTCCTATTCTTGATAAGGCTACTAT
>Ga0157374_10004785_pt1 | contig 11356 bp, 13 predicted proteins | sample M25metaG_FD_115308 | JGI IMG/M metagenome (GOLD analysis project Ga0157374, IMG submission 115308) | Miscanthus rhizosphere microbial communities from Kellogg Biological Station, Michigan, USA - M2-5 metaG | ecosystem: Host-associated > Plants > Roots > Rhizosphere > Soil | place: USA: Michigan... | reverse complement strand
GGAAAATCCGCGCTGATAGGCTTCTTTCTTGATTTCGTCCTGATCGGACGAGGGACCTGCGTCCACGGCCGGAGCTCGCGTGGGCCGCGGAGCCGGAGGAGGCGTACTGGTGGTGCGCCAGGCCATCGGAGTCACGGCCGAAAGCTCGCCGTCGCGAAGGATCTTAGACGATGTATTGCTCATCGCCGCCTCCCTTCAGGCTTACGACGCCTTCCATTTCCAGCTGCCGGAGCAGAGCGATCATCATTTGTTGTGCGGCTTCGACTTCCTTGATCTTCACGGGGCCCAGGGCTTCCATATCTTCGAGAAGCATGGAGGCACCGCGCTGGGACATGCCTTGAAGCAGATGTTTGCGCAACTCGTCGCTGCTGCCTTTGAGAGCGATAGTGAGTTGCTTGCGGTCGGCCCGGCCCAGCAGTTCCTTGATGCCGTTTGCGTCGATCATCATCAGATCGTCGAACACGAACATTTGCTGGCGGATGGATTCGACCAGCGCCGAATCGCGCTCGCCGACCTGCGAAAGAATATCGTTGCTCATCTCTCCATCGAGCTGATTGAAGATTTCCGCGACGGCACGCAGTCCGCCCGACGATTCGCGCTTGACCTCGCCCAGCGTTTGCAGCTTGCGCGAAATCACGGCCGAGATCTTGTTCATCACCACGGGCGAAATCTGATCCAGGCTCGCGAGCCGGATAGTGACTTCGCCGCGCAGGTCAGCCGGCATGGAACGCAGTACGGCGGCCGATTGGCCCGCGCTCAGATGCGCCAGAACCAGCGCGATTGTCTGCGGATGCTCGCTCTCGACGAAGCGCGCGAGCAATTGCGGATCGAGTTTCTGAAGACGCTGGCCGGCATCGGAACTGCGGCCGGCGGCTTTGGGCAGCCTTTCCACGTGTTTCTTGCTGCCTTCGGCGCCGAATGCAGAAGTCAGAATACGTTTGGCGAAATCGACACCGCCGTGACCCTGTCCGGAATGCGACGTCGCGGATCGGAATTCTTCCAAAACCGCTTCGGCCTGTTCGCGCGAAATGGCTGGGAGACTGGCGATGGCGGCCGTGACCGCCTGGACTTCGTCGTCACCGAGGCGTTTGAGCAACTCGGCGGAAACCTGATCGCCGACCGAGATCAGCAGAATCGCGGCTTTCTGAATACCGGTAAGAACTTGAGCGTTCGCGGGAGCCGCCATGGCTTAGGTTTGTTCCTCGCGGAGCCATCCGCGCAACACGCCGGCGCAGATCTCTCCATCCTTTTGTGCAGTTTCGCGAATCTGGTTGGTCAGCACTTCGATCCGGGCTGGAGCCAGCGCAGGCAGCGCGGAACCGCCCCCGGAGGAAAGTGTGGACGGCGACCAGCTATCGGCTCCGCCTACTCGTGCGGCCGCTTCGCCATTCGCAGCAGGCAGCGATTCGGGCTGGCGCACCTGCGCCGGCGGCGCCGGTGATTTCTTCAGCATCTTGAAAACCAGGAAGAACAGGCCGGCGAGAACCACGGCCGCTCCTCCGGCTGCTCCGTAGAGCATTTTCGGATTCTTCTTGAGCTGCTCGATCGGTGAAAGTGGCGCTTCCGTCGGAGCAGACGCCGGTCCCGGCGGCTCCAGGTTGACGGTCGATTCGAAGGGCAAGCTCTCGACGATCAACTGGTCGCCGCGCTCCATGCTGAATCCTACGGCGGCGGCAGCCAGATCGTGAATCACTTTGATGCGTTCCGGCGTCGGCGGTGTCAGAACACGTTTCGCCTGGGCGCCCGATCCCTCGAAATGCACTTCCTGGTCGATCAGCACGGAAACCGACAGTCGCTTGATGCCGCCTTGCGGAAGCACCGTGCGCTTCACTGTCCTGCTCGACTGATAGTTCGCGCTCTCCGTCTTGCGAGATGAGCCACCACCGATGGTGACCGGGGCGGGCGCAGGATCCGGAAGGTTGGAAGCGGTTCCCGGAATTCCGCCGGCGGTGCGCGACGGCGAAGAAACATCTTCGCTCTTCTGCGAACTCACCATGACGGATTGGGTCGGATCGAAGTGTTCTTCGCTCTGCTCACCGCTGGTAAGATTGGTGTCCGCGGAGACGGCTGCGCGATACCGGCCCGAGCCCACCAGAGGCTCGAGCGTCGCATTCAGTTTGGCGGTAAGGTCCTGCTCCACGCTGTGGCGATATTCGAGCGCGGCTTCAGAGTTTCCGGAACCGGAGCCGGAACCGGGACTCACCTGCTTGGCGCGACTCAGAAGATTGCCGCGCATGTCGAGAACCGACACCGCATCCGGCGCGAGGCCTTCTACCGCGCTCGAGATGAGGTGGGTAATCGCAGGGATCGCACTTTCGGGCAGTTGCGAGCTCCCGCGAAGCCGCAGCAGCACGCTGGCCTTGGCGGGCTGGCGGGCTTCCTGAAACACAGATTCCTGCGGAAACGATATGTGAACACGGGCCTGCTCCACTTCGGTCAGAGCCATTACGGAACGTTCCAGCTCGCCTTCCAGAGCGCGACGATAATTCACGTGTTCGGCGAAGTCGGTCATGCCGAGGTTGGTTTTGTCGAAGATCTCGAAGCCGATCCGGCCGCTCTTGGGAAGACCAGCACCAGCCATATCCAGGCGCAGCTCTGCGACTCTGTCTTCGGGAACGGAAATCATGGTCCCGTTCGCGGAGATGCGATAGGGAACGCCGCTCTCTTTCAGCCGTTGCACCACCAGCGCGGCATCTTCAGGCGCCAGAGTGGTGTAGAGCGGGCGAAATCCGGCTTCACGCTGATATTGCGTGAACTCATAAATTCCGCCGGCGACCAGCGCGGCCACCAGGAGGATAGTGGTCAGCTGACGTACTGACAGTGTTCCAAATATTCTTTTGACTTGATCCATGGGGGTGAAGGGTCAGCGATGCTACATCTGCATGCGCATGACTTCTTGGTAAGCGGAAACAACTTTATTGCGGACCTGCATCAGCATGTCGAACTCGAGGCTGGCGCGCTGCACGGCGAGCACGGTGGAATGCAGATCCTCGCCGTCGCCGGAAAGAAACTGTTGGACGCTCTGATTGGCGTTGTTGCTGGCGCCTTCCACCTGGTCGATCGCGCCCTGCAGAATGTTGCTGAACGAACTGCTGCCGGAGGCCGGAGCAGCGCCGCCGATCTCGACCGGCGCTTCAATAGCCCGAATGCTGGACGGCTGAATGGGAGAAATGTTCATGGCGATCGTTTACCGGAGCTCTATTTGAACAAGTCCAGCGAGTGATTGATCATGTCTTTCACGGCGCTGATCGCGGCCACGTTGGCCTGGTATCCGCGCGAGGCGCTTAGAAGGTCAACCATGTCTTCGGCCGGATTCATGCGGGGATACGCTACGTAACCGTCCTTGTTCGCATCCGGATGACCGGGCATATAGCGCATTTCGGGATCGCGCTGATCGGTGATTACCTGTGCCACGCGCACGCCCGAACTGGTCGGATTGACCTGGGATTCAAACATCGCCGAGAACTGGCCGACCGAAGGATCCGAGGCGAACACGGCGTCCTTGCGGCGATACGGACCGCCTTCCGGAGTCCGAGTGGTGTCGGCGTTGGCAAGATTTTCAACCAGCAGCTCGGTGCGCGCCCGCTGCGCGGACATGCCCGAAGCGCTTACAGAGAGGGCTGAGAAGAGGCTCATGAGTTTGCACTTTCCTGAATGGCGCTGCGGATCGCGTGCAGCTGGGATTGGGCCAGGCTGGTCGCCACCTGGAAGCGCATCGCGTTCTCGGCCAGCATGCGAGACTCGCGATCCAGGCTGACGTTGTTGCCGTCGGCTTTCACCGGCAAGCCGTCCGGCTCGATGGTTTGCGGACCGGTCGACGGAGGACCGCCGCATTCCTGGCTCTGCATCTGTTGCGCGAACTCGGCGCGAAAATCGATGTCTTTGGTCTTGTAGCCCGGCGTATCGGCGTTGGCGATATTGGACGCCACCAGCTTCTGCCGTGTACTCAGCAGATTCATGTATCGTTCGAGACTTCCAGCGACGGCTTCAAACACGATACCTGCGCTAAAGCAGTTCCGTTGCCAACCTGTAAATTATTGATTCCAGAATGAGGAAATTTGGCGGGATGTCTCAATTTGAACGATTGCGTCAGATCTCTGACGGTTTTCGGTCTACGCGTCCAAGCCGTGATACGGGTTGGTGGGATTCGGCCCGGCGTATGCGTGCCTGCGATTCAGACGGTTCAGACGATCCTGCGCGTGCTCGCGCGAGGTAACGGTCATCGCCCGCGCCCACTGCAGGAAGCCGGTCACGCTCTCGGAGATGGCGCGGCGTTCCTGCTCGGTGGCAGCTGCTTGCCAGGATGTTTCCACCTCCAGGCGAAATGCCGCCAGCAGTTCCTGCGCGGTGCTCCAGGCCCCGCTCTGAATGGCCGCGTGTAGCTGGTCGCTAGTTCGTCTTGGTGCCGTTGATGTTTCCATTGATGCTCGCGAAGAGGGTCGTGAAATAGTTGGATTGCTGCTCCAAAGAGGCGATAAGCGCGTCCGCCGCGTCGATTTTGGCGGTCAAGCTCGTGGTGACGGCGTCAATGTGGTCCTGCTCCCTGGAGATCTTCTTGTTCTGGTTGTCGATAGCAGTTTGGGCGCTGTTGATCGACGCTTGTATGCTACCGTTGGTCGGGTCTTCCAGGCCGTTCAGAGTATCGGCGGCGTCCTTCAGGAATCCACTCGTCGAAGAAGAACCCAAGAAGGCGCTCACATCGTTGGGGTGAGCCGACGCTACGTTTCCGAACACGGTCTGATCGAAATTCAGATGGCCCGTCTTGTCGAAGGTGAGACCCAAATCGGTCAGGTTCTGAACCGACCCGGAGCCGCCGGTGAATCCACTGATATTCCGGAGGGATTGCGATAGTGTATTGATCAGCGCATCTCCGGTAAGCGCCCCTCCGCCTTGACCTCGGTTGGTGCCTAGTTCGTCCACGGCCGCATTGTAGGCCGCCACAAACGAAGAAAGGGCGTTCGCCTGCCCCGCGGAGCTTTGCGAGACGGTTACGTTCGAATCGCCGGTGTCGAGCAGATTCACGGTCAAACCTGGCGCGATGGTCACCGTGCTCGAATCTGAGGATATCGGGGTGGCCGGGTTTCCATTGATCTGGTATTGCGCTGCCGCTCCAGCGGATAGCGTTCCCATCAGATCATTGGTTCCGTCGTTGAGTTGAAGCGTGATGTTTCCCAGTTTGGTGCTTTGCAGCGAAAGCTGGTAACTGGGCGCAGAAGGCGAGCCCAGGTTAACGATGGTAGCGGCGACATTCGCGCCGGACGAGTTAATCGCATCCGCCAGCGCGCTCAAAGTGTTGGCCGCGGGAGTCACCGTGATAGGGGTTCCGCCCACGGTCAGCGTAAACGAGGTGGCCGTGGAAATAGATTGCGTGAAAGGATCCGTGACTGTCGGCAGAGTGCCTTGGCTGAGGGCGTTGGAAGGAGAACCAGCGGTGACGACGTGGATCGCATACGTACCCGGCTTCGCCGAGGGATCGCTTTGCGCCGTGAGTACGGTCTTGTCAGTCACCTGAGCGGAGGAGGAGACTACCGCGTCCGAAACTCCCTGCAGCGCCGATTGAAGCGCCGTGAACTTCCCATTCAACGAATTCAAAGCGGTCGACCGGTTCTGCAGAGTGGTCAACTGGCCGTTGAGTTGGGTCAGCGGGAGCGAGGCGATCGCAACGGCGCGGCTAAGCACCTGTTGAAGATCGCTCGAGTACTTGCTGGAGGAGGGCGCCGGGTTAGTGGGAGTAGTGCTCATTGTTCATCTTTCAATGCGACCGGTGGCGCGGCGCACTCTTACAAACGAAACTGGGCCGCGCTCCGTAGAGAATCGGCCCAGTTCGTTCAAAACATTAGACTGCGGACATCAACCTGCTTTATTGCAGCAGCTTGAGGAGCGCTTGCGGCGCCGAGTTCGCCTGCGCCAGAGCGGCGACCGAGGATTGCTCCAGGATCTGCGCCTTGGTCAGGTTGGCAGCTTCCGTCGCCACATCCGCATCGCGGATCGACGATTCGGCAGCCGAAAAGCTGGCGATCTGAGACTGCGCCAGCTGGCTGGCATAGTTCATCATGTTCTCGCCCGCACCGACCTTACCTTGAACGGTGCCCAGCAGGCCGATCGCCGTGGTGATGGCGGTCAGAGCGAGCAGTGCGTTGCCGTTCGACGCCGCATTGGCGACCGGAGCCGTGATGGTCTGCGCCGCGCCCGTGTTGGTTGCGAACACGCCGGTCACGCCGCCGCCGTTGGAGCTGACCGTGAAAGCGGCAGTTCCCTGCAGATCGATTCCGTTGCCCGCCGTGTTCAACTGCGCCTTAACACCGAGAGACGACATGGCGCCGTTGATCTGGCTAATCGCCTGGGCGAGCGTGGTTCCGACTGCCAGGCTGACATTGGTGTTGTTTCCACCGATGGTGAAGGTCAGCACTTCGGCCGAACCAGCCACCGTGACGAACGGAGCTTGACCCGCGGCGGTGGTCAGAGAAGTGTTGGTGGCCGTGCCGCCGGTGGCCGCGATCCCGGTTCCCGCGCTGGCCGCGGCTGCTTTCACGTTAAATGCGTTGGAGCCGCCGTTGAAGTTCAGCTGGCCGGTGGTCGCATCGATCGACGCCGAAACGCCGTACGCGCTGATCTGGCTGTTCAACTGGTCCACCAGTGTCTGTCCGTCCAGGCCGGTCGCGCCGCCGCCCACTGTCGCGGTAACCTGCGTGCCGCCGAAGTTGAATGTAAAGGCCTGTGTGCCGGCTGCGAGGAAGGTCCCCGTCCGGAGGTCGGTTGCCGCGCCGCTAATGAGGTTGACGCCGCCGCCAGCGACGGAGGAGGAGCCGATGCCCAGACCGTTGGAATCCACACGGTTGGCCGAGCCGCTCAAATCAACCGCGACGTTGCCGTTGGCCTGAACGCCCTGGCCGCCGCCGATGTACACGCCCAGGAGCTGGTTGTAGCGGCCGCCGACCGGACCGGTCGAAAGTCCGATGTTGGCAGCCTGACGCGTGATTTCCGTCAGCAGCGACTGGTATTCGTTGTTCAGCGTGTTGCGATCGCCAGAGAACGTGCTCGAAGCCGACTGGGTGGCCAGCGTCTTCAAGCGGTCCAGGATGTTCGAGATGTTGTTCAAGCCGCCATCGACGATCTGCAGAATGCTGATGCCGTCGTTGGCGTTGCGAACGCCCTGCTGTAATTCGGCGGTGTTGCTGCGCAGCAAGTTGGCAACGGCCAAGCCCGCGGCGTCATCACCGGAAGAGTTGATGCGGAAGCCGGAGGTCAGCCGGGTGATGGTTCGGCTTTGGAAGGCGCTATTGACCCGAAGATTCTCCTGCGCCAGCAAAGAGGTTACGTTAGTCTGAAACGAATATGACATTGCGTCACGTCCTTCTATTTAATTGAAATCTTCGGCTCCCGCCGAATCCGCCCGGTTCAATTTCCAGGACGTGCTAGTCATGTCGCACCGCTCAAGAAATATTTCAGACTTTTTTGTTAAGAAAGTGCAAATAGGCCACTTTTGGTACTTGGGACACCATGGTTCCAAAAAAACTCTAAACTGAGCGCCCATCAGTACGATATGTCCTGCGGTCCTCTTCATGATGATGAAAATGAAATCCGCGGCAGTCTCAGAGCAACGCGCGCGAGTCCTTCTTTCGGCCTGGAATAGTGGCGACTTGAGACGTCTTCAAGAGACGTTAACGCAAGGCTGGGTCTTCGGCTCCCAGGACGGCTGGCCGCTTTCGGGCGAAGCCGAGCGCGAGCGGCTGGAAATGCTGGCCACTATTGCCGACGCCATGCGGAATTGGTTGCGGCGTGGGGGCGACGCGCCTGCCGAGGATTTGCAGGTTTCCGTAAAGTTGCTGCGGCACTTGGCGGGGACTGAATCGATGTGGCGCCAACACCAGGCGTGAATCGCTAAAATCGATCGCTACGGCAGCGTGGCGATTTGGAACGCGCGCTTCTTCCCGGAGCTGACGACCGCGCCTTCCATGCTGAGCGCTCCATTGACTACGCCGCGCAGGGGTTGGTCCAAAGGATGGTCCAGCATGATCACTTGCCCGGGGCTCAGATTCATGAGATCGGCCACCGGCAGGAGTGGCCCGTCCAGCCGCACTTCCAACGACACACCGGCTTCCGCCAGCAGCGCTAGCTTTTGCTGGACATCGGGCTCCGGTGTTTCCCCGGACGCATTCTGCTCCGATGCAGCACCTGCGGAAGCATCGAAAAACGACTGCGGCGCCGCGATCTCCAGCACGCCCGAGTGATCGCCGCATTGCAAATGGAAGGCCAGCCGGATCAGAGGCTGATTCGTAGGCTGCGTGGGATCGTTCTGCGCCACCAAGCCAGGTTCGCTCACCAGCGACTCGACTTCGAACTCTACGGTCGCGAAGGTCTGCCATGCCTCGCCCAAGGGACGCACCATTACCCGGACGATTTCCTCTAGCAGGCTCCATTCGATCTCGGTCAGGTTCCGGGCAGCCGCTGGCTCCGGCCCGCACTTACCGCCCAGAAGGAGTTCCAGGAATCCGAACACGGTGGCGCAGTTCATGTGCAGATACATGCGCTCTTCCCGCGGGTGGAGCCGGAATACCATCAGGCAGGTGGGATTCGGCAGCGCGGACTGAAACCCGCCGCTAGTCTGGATTGAGAGTTCCTCGAAACGCACCTGGAAATCCGAACGCAGAAATGCCGACAAGGCCGTGGCCAAGCTGGGCGCGAACCTTTCGTGGACCGCGTGAAGGCTTCGGAAACGCGGGCTGGCGGAGTCCGGCTGGCCTATTTCGAACTGTTTAGCTCCGGCGGGCGGGCGTGTAGCGAGCATTCCTGGTCCTAGGAAAACATCGGCGCACTAAGGGGATTCCTTTAGTCTCCCGGATCCCAAACCCCCTGCAAGTTCAGGTAAACTTTCCTGTTTTTCCATCGATATGGAGTCTGCCCCCTACCCGGGTAACGCCGATGATACGACTAACCAGGCTGAATCACGTTCCCATGATCCTCAACGCCGACTTGATCGAACACATCGACATGACCCCTGACACCATCGTGAGCCTCACTTCCGGGCAAAAGTACACCGTGCTCGAATCGGCGGACGAGATAGTGGACAAGGTGATCGTTTTTCGCCAGAAGCTGCTTAGTCAGGATCCGGCCAGGTTGACCGCGCCGCGCGAACACAGCTCAGAATCCGAGTCGCGGAGTAGATAAGCATTCATGGCAGAGAAGCAGGAAGCAGCAGGTTCCAAATCCACCCTCAAAAGCTCGAAGCCCGATATCGCGAGCTTCGCGGGCCTGGTGATCGCCCTGGGCGGCATCATCGGCGGACTGATGTGGGAGGGCGGCAAGATCAGCGATATCGTGCAGATCTCGGCCGCCATTATTGTACTCGGGGGAACGCTGGGAGCGGTGATGGTAACGTCGCCGCTCTCCGCGCTCATCGCGGCTGTGGGGGGCCTTAAGGGAGTATTCTTCGAAGAAAAACTGGACCCTGAGGCGGCGGTGAACGAGATCATCGCCTACGCCACCAAGGCTCGCAAGAGCAGCATCGTTTCTCTGGAAGAAGATTTGGAAAAAGCCGGCGATAAGTTCTTGCAGAAGGCGCTCTCCCTGGCGGTCGATGGCACCGATCTTCAGGAACTCCGCAAGATGATGGAACTCGAGATCGCTCAGTCCGAACATCACCGGGAATCCGCGGCCAAAGTGTTTGAAGGGGCCGGCGGATACGCACCCACCATCGGCATCATCGGCGCGGTCCTAGGCCTGATTCAGGTGATGAAGCACCTGGAGAACATCGAGGAAGTGGGTAAGGGAATCGCCGTGGCCTTTGTGGCGACGGTGTATGGCGTCGCCGTCTCCAACCTCGTTTTCCTGCCGGCGGCGAACAAGCTAAAGGCTCGCATCCGTCAGGACGCGCAGGATAAGGAACTTCTGCTGGAAGGCGTCTGCAGCATCGTGGAAGGCATGAACCCGAAACTGATCCGGGTGAAGCTGGAAGCTTTCCTGCAGCATGCCGGCAAGAGCAAGAAGAAGGGCGACGCGGAAGCTCCTGCAGGGGCCCCGGCGCCGGCTAAAGGTTAGACCGGAACGTTAACACATGCCTCGCCCCAAACACGCCGAACATGAGAACCACGAGCGCTGGTTAGTTTCCTACGCCGACTTCATTACGCTGTTGTTCGCGTTCTTCGTGGTGATGTTCGCGTCTTCGCAAACCGACAAGGGCAAGGCGAAGCAAGTATCCGAAGCCGTTGAGAAGGCGCTGAAGGAAGGCTCTTCGGTGAGCAGCATGCCGCCCGCGGTCGCCAAGGTACTCGGCGGGACCTTGGACGATAAGGGGCAGGGGAACGCGCAGATGCATGGTCCTGGCGGCGCGCAAAAAGCCGCCAAGGAAGACCGCCCGGAAGTCATGGAGCTAGGCATCTCGCTCAAGATGCTGTCGACACAGCTATCCCAGGAGATCAAGGAAGGCAAAGTGGAAGTGAGCATGACTCCTAGAGGCATCGTCGTGAGCCTCAAGCAGGCGGCATTCTTCCCTTCCGGCACCGACGCGGTCGAGCCGGCCACCGTGTCCACAATCGAGAAAGTCGCGGGAGCGCTGAAGGTGGTAGAGAACCCGGTGCGCATTGAGGGCCACACGGACTCGCAACCCATCCACACTGCCCGTTTCCGCAGCAACTGGGATCTTTCCGCGGCACGCTCCATCGCCATCATGGAAGTGCTGTCGAATCGCTTTCAGATTTCCCCGCAGCGTTTGTCTGTGGCCGGGTATGCTGACACAGTCCCGGTGGCCGATGACGACACGTCAGAGAGAAGAGCTCGCAACCGCCGCGTGGATCTGGTCATCCTGAACAACTATGCGCTCAAGAGCGAGCCGGGCAAGACCGAACCTGCGAAAGGCGAGCCCGCCAAGGCAGAGCCAGCCAAAAAAGACTAGCGGACTCGGGCAGGCCGCTTACGCGCCTATTTCATCAGGTCGAACAGGCTGGTTCGAGGCATGGCCGCCTGGGCTTGCATTGCGGCCTGCTGGCTGAGTTGCTCCTGAGTCAGATCCGTCGCGGCCGCGGCCACGTCGGTATCGCGCTCGGCGCTCAGTGCAGTCTGCGACTGGAGCTGGAACTTCTGCGCCACATCGAGCGCATTTGAGATTCGATTCTGCACCGCGCCGTAAAAGGCGCCCTGCTGATTGAGATAGTCCTGTGCGGTTTGAATGGCTGCGCCTGCGGCCACTGTTCCGGCCTGATCGTTATTGAGCAGCGCCACGCGCAAGCTGTTCACCGCCGCGAAGACGTTGTCGGTCGCCAGGGTGTCGTCCGGATTACGATGATCGAAAAGATCCTGCGCGGTCTTCGCCACGGCGAAGGTCTGGCCGCTGGAATCCTGAATGAGACGCGTAGCAGGC
>Ga0157374_10004782_pt1 | contig 11362 bp, 9 predicted proteins | sample M25metaG_FD_115308 | JGI IMG/M metagenome (GOLD analysis project Ga0157374, IMG submission 115308) | Miscanthus rhizosphere microbial communities from Kellogg Biological Station, Michigan, USA - M2-5 metaG | ecosystem: Host-associated > Plants > Roots > Rhizosphere > Soil | place: USA: Michigan... | reverse complement strand
GGAAGAGACCAATGCGGCTATCGAACAGACTGAATCCCAGGCCGTTGAACTCGATCGCATCGTGTCGGTATTTGTCATCGACAGCCACGACGCTGGGCGATCCGCCGATGATACCGCACAGGCCAAGGAGATTAATGCCCTGCAGACCCGCGCAACCTCGGCGCCCGCGGTCTATCGCGGCGCCGTTGCGCTGCGGGCCTAGAGCAGGCGGCGAGACCGGCGCATAAAGCCGAGGTCTGCTTTTGGCCCCAAGCGGCCCCATTGCTGGTCCGCGGCCGGGGCGACACGATGCACAGGTCGCCTCGCCAAGCGGCCCCTGCCGCAGAGTTCCGCCCAGTTTCGAAACTGGGAAGATCGCCGTGGGGCGTCGAAGGCGCGGAACTCGACGATCCCCCCAATCATTCGCCCCAGGCGGAGCCGAGCTGCCAGACGTCGACAGTCTCGATATGGTTCGCGCGAACTTCAAGCTCGAATAGATCGTCCATCTGGTAGGTACGTCGAGTGCCGCACACGGATCCGTCGTTCGCGAAGATTTCGATCACACCCCGGTCAAAGAACAGGTGAACCGATTTAGGTTTTACTTCCCTCGATCGGTAGATGATTTTTCCCCCGAGGTCCTCGGGAACTTCGATCAGCAACGCATCACCCTCATGGCGTAGTGAGAATGAGGTTCCGGCCGAGGATCGACCAACGACATGCAGCCCAGTTAAATCGCCGTGGAGCTCGAGCTCAACTGCCTCTCGCCGATTGGGTATCGGAAGACTTCCTCCCTTTGCGACAAGGCGTTCTGAGCGAAGTGTCTTGTAACCCGGCTCAGGGTGCATCGTGAGCTGTCTGTCGGCGTTGACGGAGAGGATGCGGGGTAGAGACATCTCGCCGCTATAGGCCGAGCCGGCCGGTTTGCGGAATTCCCAGTTGAATAGCCAGGCCAGAGCCAGCTGGCGCTCGCCGTCCCAGAAGCTCTGCATGGCATAGTAGTCGGTGCCAAAATCAAGCTCCTGAAGGTCGTCGGAGTAGGGGGTGAAGATGCCGTCCAGATATTTCCCGACACTGGCATAGAGGAGATTATGCCGGCCCGTTGCGGTTTCTGCGTAGCCGACGAACCCGGCGATCAAGACCCAGTGATCACCGAGCTGGAAAAAGTCGGGACACTCCGCGCTGCGGGCGCCCCCTTCACGGAACCGTGAGGGGGCACGGTAGAGCGCGGAGGTGAAGTTCCACACATAGCCGTCGAGCGAACTATGCAGGAGGATTGCTGGGTCGCCGTCGACGGCCGCGCCCAGAACCATGCGATAAAGCCCCGCGTCGTCGTCGTACCAGACTTTCGGATCGCGAACGTCATGCGCCGTGCCTGGACCGCCGTCAGTTTGCACGATCTGGGTGGCAACCGGCCGCAGCAGATCGTCCGAGGGCACCATGTGTTTCTGGATTTCCTTGTAATCCTTAAACAGGTCGTAGGCCGGCAGCCGCTCCGTGTAATAGAAAGATAGGTGTCCATCGCGATCGAAGAATGCATTGCCTGAGAAGGCGCCGCCTGTCGCTCCGAGCGCGGCGAGATTTTGCGGCGGGTGAAGGAAGACCGGCAAGTGCGTCCATCTGTAGAGGTCGCGGCTGACGGCGTGGCCCCAGTGCATCGGTCCCCAGTCGGTCCCGTTGGGATGGAATTGGTAGAAAAGGTGATAGTCGTCGCCGAGTTTGCAGAGCCCGTTCGGATCATTCATCCAGCCCTGCGCCGGTGAAAACCGCAGCGTGGGCCGGTCCGCTTCGGCCTTGTACCACTGAGGCAGCTTGTCGATCGACCACGTCTCGAGCCCCGCATCGGTCAATCGAAGAAAGCTAATACCCTCATGGCGGACCGTGGCAGGGTTGTAGCGATAAAATAGCGATGGCTCGATCTCATCGGAGTTCCATTCTAGCCGCAGCCGCTCGCGAGCGTAGTGAGTGTGGGCGAAGTGCTCGAAGTAGGGCGGCAGCGCTGCGATCCGATATACGATCCGATCACCGGAAAAGATCGTGAGGGCGGGCGATGGTATCGAGGTCGCCGACGATTTGCGTCGCGCCCAAAGCTCGAACGCGTCGCCCGGTTCTACATTCACCTCGGCTTGGACAAGCATCTGAGTTCGCTCCTCTTTCTCGCGTGATCTGCGCGGCGGAGGGAATCCGCTTGACAGATATCGACGTCGACATTTAATTTCGACGTCGACATTTAGCAAGGGCTGCGACCAACGTAGCATAGGGATGGACAGCAATATGACCAGCAATCCGGGGCACTCAATGCTCGCCGACCTCACGCGCCTCAAGGCTGCGGATACGGTCCGGCTTTCTAGTTGGGATCGATCGGGCCGCAACCAGGACTATTGGCTGATCCCGGCCAACTCGACTGTCCGGCTTGCTGAGATTGAAGGCCCGGGGTGCATCACGCACATCTGGATGACGCAGTTCTGCCGCCGGCTCATGGGCCCGGGCCTGATTGACCCAACACTCGGCCAATGGGTCGCGCCGGTGTTCGAAATTCACAATGCGCTGGGCTTGAACTGGGAGGTGCCGGACCCCTTTTACTACCGCAAAGTGCTCATCAAGATGTATTGGGACGATCAGGACACCCCGTCCGTCGTCGTTCCGTTGGGCGATTTCTTCTGCACCGGTCATTCCATGCCGGGCAACTTCGCCTCGCTGCCGATCTCGGTCTCATCCAAGCCGGAGGAGCGCTATCGCTTCGGCGGCAGCGCGGCGTTCAACTCTTACTTTCAGATGCCGTTCAACAAGCGGGCAATTATCGAGGTCGAGAACCAGAACGATCTGCCGTACGCGCAATATTTTTACGTCGATTTCGAGCGTTACCGGGCGCCGCTCGACGGGGACATCGCCTACTTTCACGCCCATTGGCGGCGCGAGAATCCTTGCGGAGGATGGGCGCCGCAACTGCAAACCAACAGTCCTGAGACGAACATCCCGAACCTGGACGGTCGGGAGAACTATGTTCTTCTCGAAACCGAAGGGCGTGGCCAGTATGTGGGTTGCAACCTTTCGGTTGCACACTTCCAGGGCTCATGGTGGGGCGAAGGCGACGAGATGATCTTCGTCGACGACGACTACACCTGGCCGCCCCGCATTCATGGCACCGGTACCGAGGACTACTTCAACCACGCCTGGGGCATGCAGAACAATGCGTTCCTCATGAACGGCTCGGTAATCCATGAAAGCATCGTGCCCGGCTATCAGGTTTCGTACCGCTTCCACGTGACTGACCCCGTACGCTGCGATCGCCGCATCAAGGTGACCATTGAGCACGGGCACGCGAACCACCTGAGCGACGATTGGGCATCGACCGCCTACTGGTATCAGACGCTTCCGTCCCCGGTCCTCACCGTACCGCCGGTCGAAATGCGCCTGCCGACGATGCCTGGCGAACGGCCTGCTGTCCCGGTCCCTGCGGATCAACTCAGCACTGTACAGCGCGGGGCGATCGCGACCGCGGATGCCCGCTACGCCGAGTATCGGCGGCTGCGCGACATTGAGATCGAAACCAAGCTGGCGACAACGCGCGAGCGGTCGTCGGCCAATGTCTCAAGAGCCAACCCGGCCTGAAAGGCCTTCGCCACCGTCATCAAGGAGGAGATACGATGACACTCGACCGACGCCAATTCTTAGCAGGTGGAACTGCCCTGGCCGGTACAGTCGGACTTGCAGGTATCTTTGGCCTGAGCCCCTCATTCGCTGCGGCTCCGCCCACCGACACTGCCGCAGCGCTCACGACCTACAACTGGGGAACACCCGACGAGGCCAAGGCTTACGCCGCGGCATTCGAGCGGTTCAAGGCGACCTACCCGAAAGTTACGGTCGCCGACAACATCGTGCCGATCTCGTCATGGGCCGACTACGCCGACAAGCTCGTGATGCAGATTGCCGGGGGCAACGCTCCGGACATCATCAATATCGCTATCGAGGGCTTGAGGCTCTCTGTCACCAAGAACTTGCTCCTGCCCCTGGACGACCTGATCAATGCCGACCCCGAAGCCAAGACGCTGGTCGACAAGATGCCCAAGCAGCTGCGCGATGCGCTGACCGTCAACGGGAAGCTCTACGAGATTCCCAATGGCAGCCAGACGATGGTGATCCACTACAACACGAAAATCTTCCAGGAGGGCGGCGTCGAGCCGCCAAAAGCCGGATGGACGTGGGACGACTTCATCGCCGCGGCAAAGAAACTGACGACGGGTGACGGTGCATCCAAGGTCTACGGCTTCGGGCTGCCCTGGTTCAACTTCGCGGCCCATCCCTGGTGGCTGACCAACGGAGCCTACCCGGTTACCGAGGACTACGCCCACTCGAACCTCAATCACCCCAAGATGATCGAGGCGGCCAAGTTTATCCACTCGCTTGTCCATGAACACGGGGTGTCGCCGGACCCAATTGGTCTCAATGTCTATGACCAGTTTGCCGCCGGAAAATTCGCGATGACGGCGGCGGGACGGTGGCCCGTCACAGGTTGGGTGGCCAGCGGCTTCACTGATTTCGACGTTGCGCTGTGGCCGACCAAGACCACGAGTATGAGCGTGCTTGGTGGAGCCGGGTGGGGCATCAGTCCGCAGTCCAAGAACCCCGATCTTGCCTTCCAGGCCATCAAAGAGCTTATCTCTCCAAAGACAGTCAAGGAACTCGTCGCCATCGGCCAGCAGGTGCCGATCTACGAGGAGGTGGCGCAGGATCCAGTCTTCCTGTCGGCCCCAAAGAGTGCCCCGGTTATCTTCGAGGCCCTCAGGACGGCCCGCTCGGTCGCCGCGCCAGCGTATTTCAGTGCCCTCGACCGGATCACTCAACGCGCTATGGATACCATGATTGCCAACGCCGACCCCGCTGGCGTCGAGGCGGCATTCCTGAGTGCGCATCAAGAACTCGAAGCCGAAATCGCCAACCAGTAGGTCACAACGATGAGCGATACGAAGGCCAGGAGGTGGTTCGCGCCTCAGAACCGGAGCGAGACGATCGCCGGACTTCTGTTCATCCTTCCGGCCTTGGTCGGCTTCCTCGTATTCGTCGCCGGGCCGATGGTCGCAACAGTGGTCCTCAGCCTGACGAAGTACGACCTGCTGAGCCCGCCCAAGTTCATCGGGCTCGCCAACTTTCAGCGGCTGTGGGGCGATCAGCGGCTATGGAAGATCTTCGGCAATACCGGCCTGTTCGCGCTCTTTGCCGTGCTGGGGAATGTCGGGCTCGGCATCGTGCTTGCAGTCTTGCTGAACCGGCGGATGCCCGCGCCGCTGAAGTATGTCTATCGAGCCGCCTACTTCTTCCCATCCCTCGTTGGCCTCGTCTTCGTGGCGGTGATCTGGCAATTCCTGTTTCAGAAGGACATCGGGATCATCAACTTCTATCTGGGCCAACTTGGCGTCGGGCCGGTGGGGTGGTTGTCGAACCCCAACGTCGCGCTGGTCTCCGTTATCATCCTTGATGTCTGGAAGAACGTCGGTTTCGCGATGCTGATCGCTATGGCAGGGCTGCAGAATATCTCATCGGACTACTACGACGCAGCCAAGGTGGATGGTGCATCGGCCTTCAGCATGTTCTGGCGGATCACCATTCCATTGCTGTCTCCAACGATCCTGTTTCTCCTGACGATGAACACGATCGGGGCGTTCAAGGTGTTCGAGTCAATCGTCGTGTTGACCAACGGTGGTCCCGGTGACGCAACGCGCAGCCTTGTGATGTACATCTACGAGCAAGGCTTCAAGTCCCTCAATATGGGGTACGCCTCCGCAATATCCCTGCTGCTGCTTGCCGTTATCGTCGTCATCACCGCCCTCCAGTTCTTCCTCTCTCGCAGGTGGGCCTTCTATGAGTGACGTTGTTCTGCAGGCCGCCGGACGAGCCGCCAGCCGCAGCCGTTGGAAGATCCTGTTGAGGCGTTCAGCCAATTGGTTGATCTATGGCGTTCTCGGGCTGGGGGCGCTGCTCATGGTGGCGCCGTTCCTGTGGATGTTCACTACCTCGTTGCGCCCGATGCGGGAGGCCTTCAGCCTGCCACCGCGTTGGCTGCCCGGGCTCGATGCAACAGTTGAGAGCTATCAGCGGCTGTTATCCTCGACGGTTCCGATGGGGAAGTTCTTTCTGAACTCTTTGACGATCTCGGCGACCGTGACGTTGGGATACGTTGCAACAACGACGATCGCCGGCTACGCCTTTGCCAGGCTGCGCTTCCCCTTCAAGAATGCGATATTCGCCATCCTGCTGCTGTCGATGATGGTGCCTCTGCAGACGACCGTCGTGCCGCTCTTTCTGCTGATGCGCTGGCTCGGTCTGGTCGACACGCAGTGGGCCATCACCCTGCCTGGTCTTACTGGCGCATTCGCGCCGGGAATGTCGGGGGTCTTCGGCATCTTCCTGATGCGGCAGTTCTTCCTGACGCTGCCGACTGACTTGTTCGAGGCATCCCGGATCGATGGCGCAGGTCAGTTCCGGACCTTCTGGTCGGTCGCGCTGCCTCTCGCCAAAGCACAGATTGCCGCGCTATCGGTGATCATCTTCACGGTCACCTGGAACGATTACTTCATGCCACTGATCTTTCTCAACTCGATCGATAAGATGACGCTGCCCGTTGGCATCATGTCTTTGCGCGAGCCGGTTGGAAACTCCTCTGCAATGTCGGAGGTCATTGCGGCCGTGGCCTTGTCAGTGCTGCCGGTGCTGGTGGCGTTCCTCGTGGCGCAGCGCTGGATCGTCGACTCCTTCATCCGAGCCGGTGTAAAGGGCTGACGAGGGCCATGATCAGCATCAAGGACGTCGCCGCGCGCGCTGGAGTTTCGGACCGCACCGTCTCGCGGGTCGCGAGCGGCGAAACCAAACTCATCCGGCCGGCGACGCGCAAGAAGGTGCTGAAGGCCATCGAGGAACTGGGCTACGTGCCCAACCGCGCCGCCCAGCTGACTCGTACCGGCAAGTCGATGGTCATCGGTCTGATGACGGACGTCGTGGCGACTACGCCGTTCTCGACGGAGATCGTGCGGGGTATCCAGGAAGCGTTGGAGGCTACTCCCTACCAACTCCTGTCGGTCAACACTGCGGGCGACCCGGCCAAAGAAGCTCGTAGCTGGCAGGTGCTCCGTGAGCATGGTATTGACGGCGTCCTTTACGTCACAATGTTCCACCGGCAGCTGCCTGCCAACATCCAATTGCCGGCGACGCCGGTCGTGCTAGTCAACTGTTGGGCGGCCGAACGGCCTGACGTGCCCTCCATTGTTCCCGATGACTATCGCGGGGGACGCGACGCGGCGATGCATTTGATCGCGAACGGCCATCGCGACATCGCCTACGTCGCACTCAACGAGCACATCCTCGCGGCCCAGCTGAGGGGCAGTGCGTTTGTCGCCGCGCTGGCGGCCAAGAAGGTGAAGCTGAGAGAAGACTGGGTGGTGCCAGGTCTCGTCGGCGACGTGTTTAGCGATCGCTTTGTCGCGTTCGAGAACGCCACACGGTTGCTCCGGGGACCCGATCGACCGACCGCGATCGTGTGCGGCAACGACCAGATTGCTTTGCAGGTTTATTGTGCCGCACTCGAGCTTGGGCTCAACATTCCGGGCGATGTCTCGCTGATCGGGTTCGACAATTTTGAGGCGATCTCAAACGTCGTCCAGCCGGGGCTGACGACCGTGGCTCTGCCCTATCCCGAGATGGGCGCACTTGCGGTCAAGACGCTGACGGGCATCCTGCGTGGCGAGATGCCAAAAACCCTGCACACGAAATATCGCTGTCAGTTGATCGAACGAGGGTCCGTGGCAGCCGTCTCGACTAGTCCTTCGGCTCGCGCTCACGGTTAGCTGGGCCAGCCGACTGTCGAAAAACGAGGGGGCAGTCGATCTCACGCTTGCCCGACACGGCTTTGCCACTGAGAATCGCTTCGAGCAGGCGCGCGCCTTCAAAGCCGAGCGTGTAGTAAGGAAGAGCGGCGGTCGTCAGTTGCGGACGGAGGCCGCGGGACACGGTCTGGAAGTCATCGAAACCGACGATCGAGACGTCGTCAGGTATGCGCAGTCCGCTCGAGAGAACCCCACAATAGACCTGCAGCGCGATTTCATCGTTTCCCGCGATGATCGCTGTCGGTCGTTCTGCTTGAGAAAGCAGCGACACGGTGCTCTCGTAGGAGACGTTCGTGTCCTGTCCGACTGGTCCAAACATGCCGTCCAGGATCAACGCTTCGTCAACCGCTACGTCGTGCCGCTTCATCACGTCACGGAACCCCGCGAGCCGGAGATGCGCCGCTTTCAGCGCTGGATTGAGGCGAATATAGCCAATGCGCCGGTGGCCGAGAGACAGCAGCATCTCGGTTAGGGTTACGCTGCCGGCGTAGTCGTTCGGAACGATGGCGGGAACCTTAGGGTCAGCTACGGACGAGCAGTTTACCAGCACAACCGGCAAGGGCAACATCTCTTCGTGAACAGCAACTTCGCGGTGGGCCATAGTTGCGTAGATAATGCCGTCGATCCGATGCTCCTGAAAGGTGCGCCAGGCGCGCCGTTCCTCATCCGGGTCGCCTCCCGTGTTGGTAATGAGCACTGTGCGACCTGCAGCCTTTGCCCAATCTTGGACCCCTCTGACGATGTCGCCAGAGTAAGGGGTCGTTGATACGAGGTCGGTCATGATGCCGAGTGAATGCGAGCGATTGGTTCGCACGAGCCGGGCGCTAAGATTTGGCACGTAGTTGAGTTCCGCGATGGCGCGCTCGACCTTCTCTTGGGTGTCGGGGTGCACATTGGCTTCGCCGTTGACGACGCGCGAGACCGTCTTGTCGGACACTCCCGCGACCCGCGCGACATCCTTGATGCTGACCATTTGCGGGTTCCTTGCGCCGCCTCAGAGGATCCTCCGAAGCGAATTTTCCATTGTGTCATGTGGTAATCGATGCGAAGGGATGAAATCAAGTGTCGACGTCGTCATTTCGCATTGACGACGTCGACATTGGGGTTTAATCCTCATTTCCGTCGCGCCGCGGAGGAACCACAGCAGCGCCGCGGCTTCAAATTTCGCGCGCCCCCAATCGGGTGCAACAGGAGGAATCGATGCAGTCCAAGTCACTTCTGGGCGCTTCGGCGCTCGCGCTTTTGCTTGCGGTTGGGCCCGCGCTCGCGGCCGATACGATTAACGTTCTGGTAGAGGCAGGCGGAGAGTCCCTACAAAAGCCAATTGCCGAGCAATTCGCCAAAGATACGGGCATCAACGTCAACTTTGTCGTGGTGCCTTACACGGGCGTCTACGACAAACTGTCGGCTGAGTTCGCGGCGGGCACCTCAAACTATGACGTCGCAACGATCGACGTCATCTGGATGGCCAAGTTTGCCGATCTTGCCGAGCCACTCGACGCGCTGTTCACTGATCAGGTGAAGAGTGACCTTGCGCCGGCCCTGCTCGCCGACTCGCAGGTCAACGGCAAAAGGGTTGGCATGCCGGCCTGGGCCAACGCGGAAATCCTATTCTACAGGAAGGATCTCTTCTCCGATCCAAAGCAGCAGGCGGCATTCAAGGCCAAGTACGGCTACGATCTCGCGCCGCCGACGACCTGGAAGCAGTTCGAGGATGCGGCGGTGTTCTTCACGCAAGATACTAACGGCGACGGTAAACCCGACCTCTACGGCACGGACGTGATCGGCGTTAATCCGGAAGAGTGGATGGCCGAGGTACTGCAGGCCGGCTCCCCCGGCGTCGTGCTGGACGACAAAGGCAACGTCATTATCGACAACGACGCGCACCTGAAGGCCTTGCAGTTCTACACTGACATCGCCTGCAAGGACCACGCGGCGCCTGATGGTGCCACGCAGGTCGACTGGGGTGCTGCCCAGAACATGTTCTATCAAGGCAAGACGGCAATGATGAAATTCTGGGCTCACGCCTATCGTCAGACGCCGGCAGACTCGGTCGTGAACGGCAAGGTAGGGGCGGCGCCGATGATCGCCGGCGACGCTGGGATCGCGGCGATCCCCGGCCCTTGGTACAACATCGTGCCCTCGACCTCACAGCATAAGGACGAGGCCAAGAAGTTCATTGCCTACGCTTTTGCGCACAACGCGCTTGGAATTCAGGCCCCTCTGGGCTTGGCCGCCTCGAACGCGGCCTATGCGAGCTATGAGGACAAGTCTGGCTACGAGCACTTCAAGCCGCTACTCGCAACCCTTGGCGCCCCTGCAACCAGGGGCCGACCACTCGTAGCGCAGTGGCAGGAGATCGTCGATCAGGCGGTGACGCCAATGTTGCAACAGGCATTATCTTGCAAGGCCGATCTTCCAGGCCTGCTGAAGACTGCGAAGACCACCATCGAAGGCATTCTCTAGCCACCTCCTGGTGCCGGGCGACGCTATGATTGGCGCCGCCCGGTACACCATTCCCCACGAGACGATCATGTCCTCCCAGACCCGCTTTGCAACGCTGATGATGGCTCCGGCCATGCTTTTTCTCGGAGTCATGGTGGCCTACCCAATCATCCTGCTGGTGACGAACTCGTTCTTCCATGTCGAGCTGCTGAAACCCGCCGCCCGCGCCTGGATCGGGCTCGACAACTATCTCAGGGTGCTGCGTTCCGGGCGACTAGCCGATGCCGCCGGTCGGACCCTTCGCTACACCGTGTTTGCGCTGTTCTTCGAGCTGGTCTTTGGCTTCATGGCGGCGCTGCTCTTCAATGCACTCGGGGCGCGATCGCGGTGGCATCGGACGGTGTTCGCGCTGCCCCTCATGGTCTCCCCGATCGTCGCAGGTATCCTGTGGCGCTTCCTGCTCATTGATCAGGTCGGGATCGTCAACTACGCACTGGCCGGCCTGCATCTGATCCCCGACCCTTCGGCCATCTCGTGGCTAAGTAACGCTGACATCGTGCTCTATGCCGTCTCGTTTCCCGACATCTGGCTGACGACGAGCTTTGTTGCGCTGATCGTGTTCGCGGGTTTGCAGAACATTCCGCGCGATGTGATCGAGGCGGCTAAAATTGACGGGGCAGGGGCCATTCAACGTTTCCTGTTCGTCACGTTGCCGCTCCTTCGCCCCGTGATTGCCGTCGTTCTGATCGTCCGTGGAGTTGACACGGCAAAGACCTTCGACCTCATCTGGATACAAACGGAGGGAGGCCCAAACTTCCAGTCGGAGGTCCTCTCCATGAACATCTATCAACGCATGATCCGCTACGGCGACGTTGGGCAAGCGTCGGCCACCGCGACGCTTTTTCTCGTAGTGATGCTGGTGCTCGCGGTGCTCTCGTACCGGTTCATCTGGGGTCGCACGCGAAATGTCTGATGTGCGCGAAATGCCGGCCGTCGCCCTGCCGGTAGCTCACAGGTGGCTTCGCATTCGGCCGGCTGCTATTGTGGCGGGGGCAACGCTCATC
>Ga0157374_10004780_pt1 | contig 11364 bp, 10 predicted proteins | sample M25metaG_FD_115308 | JGI IMG/M metagenome (GOLD analysis project Ga0157374, IMG submission 115308) | Miscanthus rhizosphere microbial communities from Kellogg Biological Station, Michigan, USA - M2-5 metaG | ecosystem: Host-associated > Plants > Roots > Rhizosphere > Soil | place: USA: Michigan... | reverse complement strand
TATCAATAACCTGGAGAAATTGGTGAACGATCAAAAGGTATCGGTAACGCTGATAGACGAGGCCGTGAAACGGATATTAAGAAAGAAGTTTGAGATGGGCCTTTTTGATGATCCTTATCGGTTCATTAATATTCAGCGAGAAAAAAATTCGCTCAATCTTCCGGCAAGCCAGGATATAGCGCGTGATATGGCGCATAGAAGTATGGTATTGCTGAAGAACGATAAGCAATTATTGCCGCTTTCAAAGGATCTGAAAACAGTAGCATTGATCGGTCCGCTGGTGAAAGCGAAAAAGGAATTGAAAGGTTTTTGGTCACTGGATATTGATCCGAATGAAAATATTCCTTCAGTAATGGATGCGCTGCAGAAGCAGCACCCGCAAACACATTACCTGTATGCACAGGGTTGCAATATTGACGATCACGCAAAAGCAGGCTTCGCCAATGCTATCGCGACAGCAAAGAAAGCTGAAGTGGTGGTGATGGTGGTAGGCGAGGCGCCTGACATGACCGGCGAGGCCAAAAGCAAATCAAATATCCATTTGCCGGGTGTACAGGAAGACCTGATTAAAGCGGTGGTTGCCACAGGCAAACCGGTTGTGGTGATCATGATGGCCGGCCGCCCGATGGTGTTCAACTGGACGGCTGATAACGTTCCGTCAATATTATATGCCTGGTGGCTGGGCAGCCAGGGAGGTAGCGCTATTGCCGATGTGCTTTATGGGAACTATGATCCATCGGGCAAATTGCCGATCACTTTTCCGCGCAGCGAAGGACAAATTCCGATCTATTACAATCATCTGAACACCGGTCGCCCGGCGGCAAATGATAAAGACCTATTCTATAAATCAGCTTATATCGACTTGCTGAATTCGCCGCGGTATGCTTTTGGTCACGGGTTAAGTTATACTACGTTCCAGTACGTTGGCGATACTTCGCAGACTAAGACTAGGCTAAAGGATAAGGAAGCATTAACCGTATCGTTCACCGTAAAAAACATTGGCAGATATGCTGGGGAAGAGACGGTACAGCTGTATATCCGCGACTTGGTATCGCAGCCGCTGCGCCCGGTAAAGGAGCTGAAGGATTTCAGGAAAGTATTTCTGCAGCCCGGCGAAAGCAAGCAGGTTACCTTCACGGTTAACCGCGATATGCTTTATTTTTATAACGATAACCTGGAATGGGTAACGCAACCTGGCGATTTCGAGGTGATGATAGGCAGCGCGTCGGACGATATCCGACTAAAAAGGACTTTTGAATTGACCAATTAAAACCGCATATTGGCGTATTAAACCCATTATGAAGCGGCGTCTCTTTCCTGTTTTTTGTGCGATCGTTGCATTGTGTACAACGTGCTGTCTTACTGCGTTCGCGCAGAAAATCTATCGCCATAGCTGGTATGTAGATACCACCGGTTCGGACGGAGCGGGCAATGGCTACAGGAACAAACCTTTCAAAACTATTAATAGGATCAATGTAGTTGCGCTGCACCCGGGCGATACGGTTTATTTCCGTGCCGGGCAGATTTTTGATGGTACGCTGGAATTAAGGGCAGGGCTGAGTGGGTCAGCGAAAAACCCCATTGTTATCACCTCCTACGGCAAGGGGCGGGCTACCATTAATGGTGGTGACAGCTCCGCTGTGAGAATTTACAAAGAAAGCCATGTGAAATTGGAGCACTTAACCTTGAAAGGCTCAGGCCGAAAGACTGGTAACGTAAAAGACGGCCTGGCCATTATCAATTGCCGGGATGTGCACGTGAATGACCTGGATATTTGGGGTTTTCAGAAATCGGGCCTGCTCATTTATTCATCCCAAAATATCGTCGCTCATGATGTTTCGGCGCATGACAATGGTTCGGCCGGCATTACAGTGGAATCACCATACCAGAAGCGCGAAAGCCATAACATCAAAATACTGCATTGCCGTGCTGAGAATAATCCCGGCGACCCGACCAATCTCACCAATCACAGTGGTAACGGCATTGTCGTAGGCAATTGCCGCAAGGTGCTGATAGACCACTGCACGGCCACCAACAATGGTTGGGATATGCCGCGCATTGGCAACGGGCCGGTAGGTATATGGGCATACGAAGCCGACAGCGTGACGATTCAGCATTGCCTTTCCTACAAAAACAAAACTTCCAAAGGCGGCGCGGATGGCGGCGGCTTCGACCTGGATGGCGGGGTAACCCATTCTATTGTTCAATACAATGTTTCGTACGATAACTGGGGCAGCGGCTATTGCATTTTCCAATACTGGGGTGCAAGCCCGTGGCATGATAATATCTTCCGGTATAATATCAGCGAGAATGACGGGACAGTATCTGATTCGCAGGCCGGGTTGTATGTATGGAATAGCTCGGATGATGAGAAGCAATTTCATGATTGCCTGGTTTACGGCAATATTATTTATAATGACAAAGTGGCCGCGCTTTGTTATTCGGAAAAAAGCGAAAGCAAGGGCATCCGGTATTTGTATAATGTTTTTGTAGGGAAGGATTCGCTGATGAAAGGAAAAGATAAGATCGGTGATGCGAGATATGTAGGAAATAACTGGTGGAGCATCGATAAGGGTTTCAGCATGAATGGCGTGAAAGATTTTAAGGAATGGCAAAAGTCGCATTTTTATGTGATAGGCGATATTTCGCCTTATGAAACCAATATTAAGCCTGAGTTTTCAGACCCTGGAAATACAGCTATTACTTCCGCCGATCAGTTGAAGAATCTCAAAAATTATGACCTGAACGAAGGCTCGCGATTTAGGAAAACAATAGGTTATAAAAGAGGCATCAGTAAAATAAAGCTGTAAGATAAAATACGACAAAGCAATAAAACAATTGCACTATATGCCAGGTATGATAAAATGTTCTTTAGCTGAAGTTTATGCGATTAGTTATGCGTAAGATGAAATATGTACTGGCTATGGTCGCGGTATTTTACCTGGCCGGGAAAGCACAGGCCCAATATGTCAAAGGCAGCCTGAACGATATCAATGGTCGTTTTGTGAACGCGCATGGCGCCGGCATACTTTTCTTTAACGGTACCTATTACCTGTTCGGCGAGATCAAGAAAGGGAAAACCTGGCTGGTGCCGGGCCAGCAGTGGGAGGATTACCGCGTTCCCGCAGGAGGTATTTCCTGCTACACCTCATCCGACCTGGGACATTGGAAATACATGGGCGTTGCCTTGGCGGCAACTACCGGCGACACGACGAAAGACCTGGATACCGGCCGCGTGATCGAACGGCCAAAAGTGGTGTACAACTACAAAACCCGGAAGTTTGTGATGTGGATGCATATTGACAAGAAGGATTATTCCTATTCACAAGCAGGAGTAGCAATAAGCGACAAGCCTGAAGGCCCGTATCAATATATCCGCAGTGTGCGGCCGAACGGACAGATGGCCCGGGACATGTCGGTGTTTAAAGATTCGGATGGAAAGGCGTATCTTATTTATTCATCCGAAGATAACAATACGATGCAGGTATGCCTGCTGAGCGCGGACTTTCAGAGCCCGACAGAAAGTTATACCCGCATCCTCGTGGGCCGCAGGCGCGAAGCCCCGGCGATGTTTAAAAATGGCAAAAAATATTACCTCATCACTTCATCGTGTACGGGCTGGTCGCCCAATGCCGCGAGTGTGGCAGTCGCTGACAGGCCGATGGGGCCTTTTAAAGAGATCGGGAACCCATGCCAGGGTCCGGGCGCTGAGAGGACCTTCAATGCACAAAGCACATTTGTGCTGCCGTCAAAAGATGAACCGAATAGCTATATGTTTATGGCCGACCGCTGGAACAAGCTCGATCTGCCAAAATCGGATTATTTATGGCTGCCGCTGACGGTGGATAAGGGAAAGGTGATCATTAAGGAAGTTACAGATGAGCAGTAGAAGCCTGCTTTTGATCTTACTCTTAGGCATTCCGGCGGCAACGTTTGCTCAGAATCTTGATTTCGAGCAGGGGCTTGCGGGTTGGCACACCACGGGTAAAGTCAGCATAACTAAGACGGATCAGCATAAAGGTAATGCCTGTGCTAAGATCGAATCAGGCAGTATTTACAAAACCATTCCTGTAAATCAATTGGCGGTGGTTCAGTTCGATGCTTATGTCAAATCGGAAAAAAAGGGTGTCAGAGCTTATTCTTTCGTCCGGTTTTATAATGCCAAACATCGGCAGTTGCTCGAATTTAAAAGCAAAGTGCCGGATTCAACGGGCTATCAGCAAACCGGTAATTACGTTGAATCGCCGGCGTTGAGCAGCTATATGGAGATCGGCATTGAAAAAGAAGGCAGCGCTGGCGCTGTGTATGCGGATGATTTCACCATCGATCCAGATGCCGGGTCACCTAAAACAAAACACCTGCCGTTAGTAGATCTTGACCAATACATGAAGCCCTTTTGGCGCTCGGATACTATTTATAACGAAACGGTATTGCTTTACTCCAAAAACGGCTCGCACGCAGCAGGCGAGCTATTATATCAGCCTGATCGCATCCTTTCGGTTACAAGCTTTGACCTCAAAAATGCTTACAACGAGGGGAAGGACTATTCGAGATCGGGCAATGTTATTGTCCGGGCTGCTGGTTCGTCCATGCCTTTCCGCGCTGATACTTCCTTCGATACAAAAAAGGACCTGGCCTGGTTTAATACGGAATCGGAATGGGTGGTGGTTACTTACGCGCATCACGATGCCTGGAGCGGGCCGGTTCCGGCTTATAAAGGCGACCAAATGCCGCATAGTATTGCAAAGCTTCGGGCTAAAAAGCCGTTAACTATCGTCGCCTATGGAATGAGTATCACCCGCGGTATGGATGTGAGTGGTTATGATACCATACCGCCGTATATGCCAACTTATGTCGACCTGTTTGCAAGGCAGTTGGGCAAAATATATAACAACCATAACGTCAAACTCTATAATGCTGGCTTGCCTGGCTCAAGGGTGGATTGGGGCGCGCAATATGCAGACAAGTACGTCAACCCGTTGAAGCCCGACCTGGTGATACTCGATTTCGGCATGAACGATTTCTGGAGTTTCACCCCTGAACAATTTAAAGGCTATATCGAAACCATGATGCGCAAGATCAGGGTATCGAATCCGGATGTTGAATTCATACTATTGTCCAATATGAAATTCGACCCGGATTATGTACTGGATTCGGATCAATACAAAGCCTTCTATACCGGCAACCTGAAAGGTTATAACCAAATTCTGCAGGCGATGCAGACCAAAGGCGTTGTCAACGCCGATATGTATGCTATCAGCAGTTATATCTATGATCAGAAAAAAGCAAAAGACTGTATCGCCAACCCCCTTCATCCCAACGACTACTTGGCCCGGTGCTACGCGCAGGCCTTAAGCGCATTGCTGATAAAATAGTTGATTTACCAAATATTCCATTTTGTAACATGGCTGTTACAATCTAAGGCGGTTTTCGCCAAATTAATGCTCAAAAGATTATTTATAAACTATTAATTAATTTAAAATAAATAAGAGGCGTAATTTTAACTTATAAATAAATTATTTAAGATATTATAATATCTAATCGGGTGCTGAAAATGATAACCTTTAAGCAATATTTATCGTACAAAAGGGGGAAAAAACAAGTAAATATTATTTGTAACCTATATTTATTACCAACCGAACAACCAATCGCATTCCATGGCAACATTAGCAACACCCCGCAGCCTGTACGACTATCTAAGAAGGGGACACATTATCTCGGACCTGGGAAAGAAGATATTCTCGGGTAGCTTGTACTACAGCACCACGAATTACTACAAGGCTGTTTTGGGCCAATATGTAAACTTCAACAGCTACATAAACATTTATAATAAAACCCTTAAGTATGGTTCGGTACATACCGATGTGCCTATCCAGTCGAATATACTCGGCATGGAGGCGCGCCACGTTACCGGGAAATATGGCAAGCCTGATTTTGTTTTTACCGAAAAAAGCCTGTCGGTGTATGTTTATAAATGGAAGCTAAATGGCATCCGCACGCGTTGCGAGGTGCATTTTTACAGGAACAAATCGTTCCTGGTGAACTACATTTACAACCAGCTCGATAAACGCCAGACGGAGTACATTACTGATTCGGTAATGAGCAAATACATGAGCCAATATAAAGGCGAGGTAGACCTGATGACCAACAAGATCAGCGACAGGAATAACAACGTATTGTTTATGGACAATTTCCTGATGGGCCTGAAAATATCATATATGAGCAGCTGCGAGAACGATTGGTACGAAGCCATGGCTGATTTTGTGCACGACAGAAAAGCTAAACACGAAGCTAAAGCACAGGTTGCCGAAAAGCGCTTCTTCAATAGGATATAGCTAAACGAAATTGATAAAGTTGATACGAAAGCCGCCCGTAAGGGTGGCTTTTTGTTTTTGCAACACCGGCAGATGATATTTAGCGATTTCTGTTACCTTTGCAATCCTTATACGGAGAGGTGTCTGAGTGGTCGAAAGAGCACGCCTGGAAAGTGTGTATACATCAAAAGTGTATCGAGGGTTCGAATCCCTCCCTCTCCGCAAAAGAAAAGCCTGGCTTAGCCAGGCTTTTTTATTTTTGAAAAATCGCCAGATCACGCCATACATAAACAGCCACGCCGGGGCCGGCGTCTTCTTTTTTTATTCCTCCCATTTTTTCATAAAAGGAACAAGTTGGATTATCGGGCTCGGCAACTACCCACATATTTTTAACGCCCATGCTTATAAATTTAAGAACGGTCTGCTCCATCAGCAGTTTACCCAATCCTTGTTTGTGGTATGCTTTGAGTAAATAGATCTTATTCAGATCGCCGCCATTGTTTTCCCTGATGCCTTTTGAAAAGCCTATTAATTCATTCTTATCATTCTCTATTACCAAGCAAAACCAGTTGTTATCGTTTTTATGAAATTGTTCCTTCCATTGCCATTCCCTTATTTCAAAAGTTGGCGGGTGTTGTACTTCCGGGTAGGTAGCCGCCCAGGTAATTACATGCAGTTGTGCAAGTTTGGGTATATCTGCCGCAGTTGCTTCCCGAATGGCAAATGAGTCAAGCATAATTCAAATGTATTTACTATCGGCGAATATCCTTCGCCTCATTAAAAGTTGCCAAACAGCTATCCAGCGGTTTACCTTGCTTGTAAATGCAATCGCAGAAAACCGTGCATGCTGCCGGATTTTTGCCGGAAGCACATTGATTCCGGCACTCGGCTTCTGAATTACCCGGTACGATCTCATACAAATAAAAAGTGCCCGCAATGATGACCGCTACTATCGCCATGACGCCTCCGAAAAATATGATCCGGAGGCGTTTACCCGAAGGTCTATTTAGCACAGGCGGCTCTGTTTTGTGCTGCTTAAATGGCAAAATGTGTTTTATGCGATCGTAGTCCCAAACTAATAAAAACAAGTTTGCCAATAACATCATCGTGATGAGCCGGGTACCGTCAAAGCGGGTGGCATAGGTAAGTACAGTAATATTGACGGCGAGGGGGAAAAACATGAGCGCGCCCAGCAGCGCCGTTCTTGGGATCAATAGTAATATGGCGATGATGATTTGAGCAATGCCGATAAAGGTATAGTAATAGCCCGTTGCATGTAAAGCATCGAAGTAATGTCCGAGCGGATTATTGTGCGGCAGACCTTCAGCGAACCGTTGGCCTATGATCTTAACATAGCCGGTTGGCAGAAAGCTTGCTGCCAGCGCGATCCGGCAAAAAACAGCAAACCGCTTAAACCAATCGTCAGCCTTTGCCTCATAATATATTTCTTCCAATCTATTCATAGCTGCATATCAGTGTTGTAAGACAGTTATGGGCAACTTCAGGCTTTTTTACCCGGGAGTATTTTGCGAAACAAGAAGAACAGGAAATAAAGCACAGAAGCTAAGGCGGCCCAGTATAGCGTACAGAAGAAACCCAAAACAGGCGGCGCCGGATCCGGATCATTAAATACTGGCGCCAGGGGACCCACCAAAACTATTCTGACAGGATATATAATTGAGGCCATGGTACGCTTCCAGGCTACCGGCGAATCCATACCGGAAAACCATTGGCCGTTTGCCGGGAGTCCGCCAACTTTTGGCCCCAAAAGAGAATTAGTTATGAACTGAAATACGAACGCCGAAACGACGAAGATGATAATGAATTTTACAATTGGCCTCTTCATGCAGCTATGTTTTATGATTATAAAAAGTACTTTGCAATTCAAAGTTAAATAACTCAAACTACAATTCAAAGTATTTCCGGAAATTTTTAAGCCGGTTTGAGCTTGGGGGGGATAATAAAAAAGCGCCCCTGCCTTGCGGCGGGAGCGCTCCATCAAAATCAACACTCACTTTATTAAAACATCACTTATCCTCTTGCACGTCCGTTATGTTTGTCGCGGTAGATAGCGCGGCTCATACGGTTTTCTTTATGGCGCAGGTGCCTGCGTTCGGCGCGGGTTACGCGGCCATCGGCTTTTGCCATGCGTTTTTCCATTTGTATATTACGTTCACCGCGGCGAAGCGAACGTGCTTCATTGCGGGTCAGTTCGCCACTGCGTACACCCTTGTTTATGCGGTGTTCCTGCCTTACCTGCCTGTGGTTGATCACCGGGGTGTGGGTTTGCGCGTTGGCTATTGAGGTGATGGCCAAAGCTGCGGCCAGTACGCCTCCGAATATTGTAATTTTCATTTTAGTCCTGTTTATTAGTATTTATATAATAGAGTGATTTCTGGGTGAATGGTTTAATTCGGGTAGTAAAGTTGATTGAGTTGGATTAAGTTGATTGGGTTGAATAAGTAGAAATTTTTGCTCACCAATCAACCACTTAACTCAATCAACTTAATCAACCGCGAAAAGGATTTTTCGCTATGTTTGTGGCGAATGGTCAATAAGGTATTACATCTGCATCAACCATCCTTTTTCAAATGCTGAGCATCAACGAGATCAAGAAACCCATTGCTGCCGAAATTGATGCTTTTGAGGAGCGGTTCAAGACCTCCATGCAGAGCTCGGTGCCTTTGCTCGACCGCATTACCCATTACATTGTTAAGCGCAAGGGCAAACAGATCAGGCCTATGTTCGTTTTCTTTTCGGCGAGCGTTTGCGGTGGTATCAACGATGCTACGCACAGGGGCGCTATATTGGTGGAACTGCTGCATACGGCGACGCTGGTGCATGATGATGTAGTGGATAATTCCTATCAACGCCGGGGTTTTTTCTCCATCAATGCCTTATGGAAAAATAAGATCGCGGTTTTAGTAGGCGATTTTTTACTGTCGAAAGGGTTGTCGCTTACTATTGAAAACGGCGACTTTAAACTGTTGAAGATCGTTTCGGAAGCCGTGCAGCAGATGAGCGAAGGCGAATTGCTGCAGGTGGAAAAGGTGCGCAAGATGGATGTGGATGAGCCGATTTATTATGAGGTGATACGCCAGAAAACGGCCTCGCTGATCGCGTCGTGCTGCGCCTGCGGTGCGGCATCGGCCGGAGCGGACGCGGAGACGGTTGAAAAGATGAAGCTCTTCGGCGAGAAGATCGGTATCGCGTTCCAGATCAAGGACGATATGTTTGATTTTGGGACAGATGACGTTGGTAAACCGCTGGGTATTGATATTAAGGAAAAGAAGGTGACACTACCGCTTATTTATTCGTTGAAGCATGCTTCGTCATCCGATAGAAAGCGGATCATCAATTTAGTGAAGAACCATAACGATGACCCTAAGAAAATAGGCGAGGTGATAGGTTTTGTGAACGAAACCGGCGGCTTGCAATACGCAGAAACCCAAATGAAACGTTACCAGGAGGATGCCTTCGCGATACTCAACACTTTCCCCGACAGTGAATCGCGGCGCAGCCTTGAACAATTGGTACGCTTTACTACCGAAAGGAATAAATGATATCCAGTGAACTAATATTTATTGCAGGATTTATTGTCTTCATTTGCCTGATGCTCGCCCTTGACCTGGGCCTGTTCGGCAAATCGGATAAACCTGTCAGCATAGGCCAGGCGGCGCTGATGAGCGGGGTTTGGGTTGCACTGGCGCTAGTATTTTATGGGCTCATTTACCAATACGGGCACTTGCTGCATCATATTGATAATTACCAGGCACTGCAGGATATCAACGCCAAAAACTTTCATCACCTGAAGCTGAACCCGAATGATCTCGCGGCAAGCCTTGAAATGTACCGGAAAAATCTATCGCTGGAATTTATCACAGGCTATGTTGTTGAATACGCGCTATCGGTAGACAACATCTTCGTGATGGTGCTCATTTTTACCGCATTTTCTGTCGAACCAAGATATTACCACAAAGTGCTGATATGGGGAATCATCGGCGCTATTGTGATGCGTTTCCTGTTCATTTTCGTAGGCTCGGCGCTGATCGCACAGTTTCATTGGGTACTGTATATTTTTGGCGCCTTCCTGGTATATACAGGCGTAATGATGTTCCTTCAGCGCAATAAGCAGGATGAGATCGATCCGGAGAACCATAAAGTGGTCAAATTCGCTTCAAAATATTTCGCGGTACATCCGCAATTTTCAGGCGGGAAATTCTTTGTCAAGATCGATGGCCGTAAGCTGATCACACCATTGTTCCTGGTGCTGATGATCATCGAGGTTACCGACCTGGTTTTCGCCGTCGATTCTATACCGGCGATATTCTCTGTTACCAAGGATCCTTACATTGTGTTCTTCTCTAATATCTTCGCCATACTGGGCCTGCGGTCGATGTTCTTCCTGCTGGTAAACATCATCGAAAAGTTCCGGTTCCTCAAGGTTGGCTTATCAATACTGCTTGCTTTCATCGGCCTCAAGATGTTAGCCGGGGATTACGCGGCAGAGATCGGCCTGACGACAGGTATTTCGCTGCTGGTTATCCTGGGCATCCTGGCCGTCAGCATTATTGCATCCTTGCTTTTCCCTGACAAGACTAAGCAAAAAGGATAACTACCTTAGTTTTGATGGAAGACAAAACTGTGCCTACGCTTTTTGAATGGGCGGGCGGTATGCCGGCTTTTGAAAATCTTTTCGATAAATTTTATGACAAGGTTTTGGCCGATCCGCTACTGGAACCGGTTTTCAAACATATGTCACCGGAACACAGGAAACATGTAGCACATTTTGTGGCGGAAGTTTTGGGTGGACCAACGGTTTACCGCGATTCGGAAGGCAGCCACTTTAAAATGATCCAGAAGCATTTAAGCCGTCATCTGACAAACGAACACCGCAAGCGCTGGATAGAGCTGCTGCTGGAAACAGCCGACGAGTTTTCATTACCCGATGATCCTGAATTCCGATCAGCATTTGTGGCCTACCTGGAATGGGGCACGCGACTGGCGGTTATCAATTCAAACCTTGACGAGGTAAACGAAAGCCCCGAAG
>Ga0157374_10004772_pt1 | contig 11366 bp, 10 predicted proteins | sample M25metaG_FD_115308 | JGI IMG/M metagenome (GOLD analysis project Ga0157374, IMG submission 115308) | Miscanthus rhizosphere microbial communities from Kellogg Biological Station, Michigan, USA - M2-5 metaG | ecosystem: Host-associated > Plants > Roots > Rhizosphere > Soil | place: USA: Michigan... | reverse complement strand
CCTGGCCGGCCATCGGGACCGCCGCGGTCGCCGCGCCGATGGCGGCGGCCGGGAGCGCGTGGACGGCCGCGGCACAGGGCACCGGCCCGGCGGCCGGGCCAGCAGGGGCTGGCCCGGCCGCCGGGGCCGGGCCAGCTGAGGCGGCCGCCGTCGCCAGCCACACCGCCGTCGCCAGCCACACCGAGGCTGGCCACACCGGCGAGACCACTCACACCGACAAGAACGGCCAGGCCGGCGCGGCCCCGAGCCTGCGGAGCACGTCATGACCCAGTCCCCCGCTGCACTGCCGGTCACCGGCACCCCGCTGCTCGAGGCCCGCGGCGTGACCAAGCACTTCGTGGTGCACCAGTCGCTGCGAGCCCGCCGCCGCGGGCGCGCCCGGCTGGCTGCTGCCCGCCGTGCCGGCCAGCAGCCGGCGGACAGCCGCCAGGTCGTGCACGCGCTGGAGAACGTGTCGATCTCGCTGCCCGCCGCGCAGGTCACCGCGGTGGTCGGGGAAAGCGGCTCGGGCAAGTCCACGCTGGCCCGGGTGCTGGCCCGGCTGACCCCGCCGACCGCGGGCGAGGTGCTGCTGAGCGGCACCCCGGTGCCACCCACCGGGAAAGAACGGCGGGAGTACGCCCGGCAGGTCCAGCTCGTGCTCCAGGACCCGTTCTCGAGCCTCAACCCGGTGCACGACGTCGCCTACCACCTGTCCAGGCCGCTGAAGATCCACGGCACCGGCACCGGCGCCACACTGGACGAGTCGGTCAGCAACCTGCTGGAGCGGGTCGCGCTGACCCCGGCGGACCTGTTCGCCCGGAAGTACCCGCACGAGCTGTCCGGCGGGCAGCGCCAGCGGGTGGCCATCGCCCGGGCGCTGGCGGTGAACCCGCAGGTGCTGCTGGCCGACGAGCCGGTGTCGATGCTGGACGTGTCGATCCGTCTCGGGCTGCTCAACCTGCTGGCCGACCTGCGCGAGCGGGAGGGCATCGCGGTCCTGTACATCACCCACGACATCGCCTCGGCGCGCTACCTGGCCGACACGACCGTAGTGATGTACGCCGGCCAGGTGGTGGAGTCCGGGCCGGCCAGCGACATCACCGACCGTCCCGAGCACCCGTACACGAAGCTGCTGCTGAGCGCCGCACCGGACCCGGAGCGGGCCGGGCCGCCCGAACTGACCGCCCGCGGCGCGCCGCCCAGCCTGGTCTCGCCGCCGTCCGGCTGCCGGTTCCACCCGCGCTGCCCGTACGCGATGGCCGTCTGCGCGGACACGGCCCCTGAGCCGATCGCCGTCCGCCCGGACCACTCCAGCGCCTGCTGGCTGCACGCCAGCGGCCTGACCGCGGCTCAGTCCCGGCCGCTGCCCCCCGCCGCGGCCGGCAACGGCCGGCACCCAGACCCGGTCCCCGCCGCCACCGACCCGGGAGAGGAGACGCGATGACACCTGTCATCCCGCAGCTGGCGCCCGGCTGAGATCCCCGGGCACCACACCACCTCATGGCGCCCCGGCAGCGTTGCTGGTTAACCCGGCCGGCCCGCGCCCGCACCACATGGCATCAGACCCCCGACAGGTCGATATCAACAGGCCGGCGAGAGCCGGCCGGGCACACGGAGTTTAAGCAATGAAGCACACATTCATGAAAGGCCTGGCGGCCGCCGCTGTTGTCACCGTCGCCCTCGGGGCGTGCAGCAGCTCCGGCTCCCCCAGCAGCAGCTCATCCGGCGGATCCTCGTCCGGTTCGTCCAGCAACGCCAAGACACTGGTCATCGACGACACTCCGCTGTCGCCGATGACGCAGACGTTCAGCCCGTATCTGTCCACCTCGACCGGTTACGTGGTGCAGGCGGTGGCGCTCTACAACGAGCCGCTGATGATCTTCAACACGCTCAACCCGCAGCAGAAGCCGTACATGGAGCTGGCCACCGGCTACAGCTGGTCCGCCGACGGCAAGACGCTGACCCTCCACACCCGGCCCAACGTGCAGTGGAACGACGGCAAGCCGTTCAGCGCCGCCGACGTGGCCTTCACCTTCAACATGATCAAGCACAGCAAGGGCCTGACCACGGACGGCACCCCGGTCCCGGTCAGCGCCACCGCGCCGGACGCGAACACCGCGGTGCTGAAGTTCGACCAGCCCGAGTTCGCGAACCTGTTCCTGATCGGGCACACGTTCATCGTGCCCGAGCACATCTGGTCCAAGGTGACCCCGGCGACGTTCACCGACCCGAACCCGGTCGGCACCGGCCCGTTCATGCTGGACAAGTTCAGCCCGCAGGGCTTCACGCTGAAGCAGAACCCGCACTACTGGAACAAGGCCGCGGTGAAGGTCCAGGAGATCTCCTACCCGGCGTACACGGCGAACTTCAACATCGTGAACCCGCTGGCCGCGGGTGAGATCGACTACGCCGGGAACTTCATCCCCGACGTGGAGAAGGTCTACCTGTCCAAGAGTCCGACGAACCACACGTGGTACACCAAGGCGCCGTACGCCACCGCGAACAACGTGGTGTCGCTGTTCTTCAACGTGCACAAGGCCCCGCTGAACGACCCGGCCGTGCGCAAGGCGGTCAGCTTCGGCATCAACCGCCAGCAGCTGTCCACCCAGGCGGAGACCGGCTACGAGCTGCCGATTACCTCCACCTCCGGGCTGCTGCTGCCCAGCGCGAACAGCTTCATGGACCCGGCGCTGGCCAACAACCTGCCGGCCGGCGGCGACCCGTCCACCGTGTCCAAGACCCTCACCGCTGACGGTTACACGAAGGTCAACGGCAAGTGGACCAAGGACGGGCACAAGATCAGCTTCTCGATCTCCGACCCGATCCCCTACTCCGACTACTACACCGGCGCCCAGCTGATCGCGCACCAGCTCAACGCCCTGGGCTTCGACGTCACGGTGGACGGCATCAGCGACCCGTCGGTGTGGGCCGGCAACCTGACCAACGGCAAGTTCGACTCGGCGATCCACTGGAGCAACCAGGGCCCGACCCCGTACCAGATCTACGACAACTGGCTGGACTTCGAGCTCAGCGCCCCAATCGGCCAGGCGGCCGCCGGTGACCTCGGCCGGTATCACAGCCCGGCCGCTCAGTCCGCGCTGAACGAGTTCGCGGGGACTGCGGACGCCGCCGGCCAGAAGGCCGCGATCCTCAAACTGGAGAAGATCATGGACCAGGAGACCCCGGTGGCCCCGCTGCTGACCGGCGCCCTCTGGTACGAGTACTCGACGAAGAACTTTACGGGCTGGCCGTCGGCCGACAACCCGTACATGAACCCGACCCCGAACTCCCCCTACATCCTGGAGACCGTCCTGCACCTGACCCCGGCAGCCTGACCGAAGCATGGCGAACCTTGTAGACGGGCGTGTCCCGCCCGGCCGGGCAACCGGCCGGGCGGGGCGCCGCCCCGCGGTCACGAACAGGCAGGGTCACCGATGACGGCGGACGCACTGAACACCGACGCACACAGCGCGCCGGCCAGCACCGACGAAGACCGTGAGCGCAGCGCCATCGCCGCTCTGTCGGTCGAGGAGAAGGTGCTGCTGCTGACCGGCGCGGACAGCTGGCGCACCCAGGGCGCGGAAGCGCTGGGCTTGCGCCCCATGATCACCTCGGATGGGCCGGCCGGCGTGCGCGGCGTCATCAAGGACGAGCGCAGCCCGTCGTCCAGCCTGCCGTGCCCCAGCGCGATGGGCGCTACCTGGGACCCGGGCCTGATCGGCGAGCTGGCCGCGGCCCTTGGCGCGGAGGCCCGCGGCAAGGGCGTGGACATCCTGCTGGGCCCCACCATCAACCTGATGCGCACCCCGCTGGGCGGCCGGGGCTTCGAGTGCTTCGCCGAGGACCCGGTGCTGACCGCGGCGGTAGCCACCGCGTACGTGCGGGGCCTGCAGAGCGCCGGGGTGGCGGCCACGGTCAAGCACTACGTGGCCAACGACTCGGAGACCGAGCGGTGGAGCTACGACGCCAGGATCAGCGAGCAGGTGCTCCGCGAGCTGTACCTGGTCCCGTTCGAGGCCTGCGTCCGCGAGGCCGCGACCATGCTGGTGATGGCCGCGTACAACACGGTCAACGGCGTCCGCATGACCGAGCACGACTACCTGCTCAAAGAGGTGCTCAAGGGCGAGTGGGGCTTCGACGGGGTGGTCACCTCGGACTGGCACGCCGCCCGCAGCACCGCGGCCACCGCGCTGGCCGCCCTCGATCTGTCCATGCCCGGCCCGGACGGGCCCTGGGGCAGCCTGCTGGCCCGCGCCGTGGAAGAGGGCGCGGTCCATCCCGAGGTGCTGGACGACAAGATCGTCCGGCTGCTCCGGCTGGCCCGGCGGGTCGGCGCGGTGCACACCGCGGCCCGGCCGGCCCGGCCCGGCCCCGCGGGGCCGTCCGGCCTGATCGACCCGGGTCTGGTACGGCGGGCCACCACGCGATCTTTCGTGCTACTGAAAAACGAGCAGGAAGCGCTGCCTCTCGAGCCTGCCGCGATCCGCAGCCTGGCGCTCATCGGGCCGAACGCATTCCAGCCGACCATCCAGGGCGGCGGCAGCGCGGGCGTGGTCCCGGCCAGCGTCTCGCTGCCGGCCGAGGCGCTGGCCCGGGCGCTGGCCGGGCAGGCGGAGGTCACCGCCGCGCCCGGCTGCGAGACATGGGTGATGGTGCCCGAGCCGCCGGCCGGCTCGCTCCGTGACCCGGTCACCGGCGAGCCCGGGCTGCGGCTGGAGTTCATCGCCCCGGACGGCAGCGTGCTGGACAGCGAGCACCGCTCGTCGGCCGCGCTGGCCTGGTGGGACGGTGTCCCGCCGGGCATCGGCTGGGGCGAGAGCGGGCGGATCACGCTGGCCACCCGCTACCGGCCGGAGGCCAGCGGGCCGCACCTGCTCGGCGCGGCCGGCGTCGGGCGGCTGGTGATCTCGGCCGACGGCGAGGTGCTGGCCGACGCGGAAACCAGGGTCCCGGCCGACCCGGTCGAGGCCATGACCCGGCCCGGCGAGGTACGCGCCATGGTGCTGCTGGAAGCCGGCCAGGAGGTGGCCATCGGGCTGGAGTTCAGCCCGGCCGCGGACGGCGAGGGCCCGCTGGCGCTGAGCTTCGGCATCGCCCTTGAGGCCGACGGCGACCAGCTGATCGCCGACGCGGTCGCCGCGGCGGCCAGTGCCGACGCCGCGGTCGTGGTCGTCGGCTCGGCCGCGATGACCGAGAGCGAGGGATTCGACCGGGCGACGCTGACGCTGCCCGGCCGGCAGGACGAACTGGTCCGCGCGGTCGCCGCGGTGAACAGCCGGACGATCGTGGTCATCAACGCCGGCATGCCGGTGCTGATGCCGTGGGCCAGCGAGGTTGCCGCCGTGCTCTACGCCTGGCTGCCCGGCCAGGCGATGGGCGAGGCCCTGGCCGACGTGCTGTTCGGCACGGCCGAGCCGGGCGGCCGGCTGCCGGTCAGCCTGCCCGCGCACGAGCAGGACGCGCCGGTGCTGCACGCCACCCCGCAGGACGGCGTGCTGCACTACGACGAGGGCCTGCTGATCGGCTACCGCGGCTACGACCGGTCCGGGACCGTGCCGCAGTTCCCGTTCGGCCACGGCCTGGGCTACACGACCTGGTCGTACGAGGGGATGCAGCTGGGCACCGCGAACCTGTCCCCCGGCAGCGACCTGGAGGTCCAGGTCGCCGTCCGGAACGTGGGCTCACGCCCGGGCCGAGAGACCGTCCAGGCGTACCTGGAAGGCCCGCCCGGCGACGGGACCCGGCCCGTCCGGGTACTCGGCGGGTTCGCGATCGCGGTCGCGGAGCCCGGCGAGGAAGCCGTCGTCACGCTGCGGATCCCGGCCCGGCTCTTCGCCCGGTGGGAGCCGGGCGCGGGCGGCTGGGCCTGGCCACGCGGCCAGTTCACGGTGGCGGCCGGCCGGTCCTCACGGGACCTCCGGCTGTCCGCTCCGGTCGTGTCAGCCTGACACGGCCCGGCGGCGCGGGGCCCGGTCCCCACCCCCTCCGGGGGACCGTGCCCCGCGGCGCCGCTTCCGGCGGCGGGCCGCGGGCCCGTGCCGGCGCCGGCCGGGGGCCCGGGCCCCAGCCCGCTCCGCCGGGCGCCCGGGCCCTCCTCCTGCCTGGGCGCCGGCGTGCTTACCGGTCACCAGGCGATCAGCGGCGGCCCGGGGACCGGGTATCCAGGCAGCCGCCAGGGCGAGGCCAGCCGGTTGAGACGGCCACCGTCGAGGCTGACCTCCGCGTGGTCACCGCACGCCGCGAGCACGTGCCGGCCGTGGCCGCCGGCCCAGAGCGGCCCGCAGTACGAGGCGGGATTGCGGACCGGCGCGATGACCGTCGTGAGGAACCGGCCGGTTCGCGCGGAGAACTCCGCGACGGACAGCCAGACGCCGCGGCCGATGGTGGCGACCACCACTGAGCCGTCGGGGCTGACCATGGCAAAGCCCGGCTGGGTGAACCCGCCGGCGCCGGCGCCAGCCAGGAGCAGCGGCCGGGGCCGCGGGATCCGCGGGCCGGTCGCCGCCGCTCCCGGGATCCAGCTCACGCCCTGCTCCCACTCGTAAACCAGCGCGCCGCGGGCCGTCCAGGACAGCCACACCGGGTAGTCGTGACCGGGCCGGACGACGTGCAGAACGCGGCCGGTGGCCAGCCGCACGATCTCGATCCGGCTGGCCCCGGCCGTGCCGTTCGCGCAGTTGGACAGCGCCGAGACGGCGGCGGTACGGCCGTCAGGGGTGACCGCCAGGCCCGCCAGCTGGATCCAGCAGTGGTGCCTGATGCCGACCGTGAGCGCGGGCATACGGGTCAGCCGCAGCGGGCCCGGCCGCCCGCCGGGCCGCAGGGCCACGCGGTAGAACCGGATGGGCCCGTTGTCCCGCCCGGCGGGCTGCGCGGCAAGCAGGAAGACGCGCTCGGGGCCGGCCGCGGCGACCGCCCGCAGCTCTGTCCCGGCCGGGGCCGGCACTTGTGCGATCAGCCGGCCGGTCGCGGTCCGCCGGATGGTGGCCGCGCGTTCCAGCCGGGCGATCGTTAGGTAATACGGTGCTCGCGCGGTGGACCCCGTCCCCGCCACCCGGGCCACACCGCGGCGTGCCACGGCCAGTGCCGTGGCCGTACGCGGATGCGCTGCGGCGCGGGTCGGGGACACGGCCGGGGGCGGTCCGTACCGGCTGGCGAGCACGCCTGCGGTCAGGACGGCCACTGCCACGGCGGCCACGGTGCCGGGACCGGCTGCTACCCGGCCGGCCGGGCGCTCGCGCGGCCTGCGGGTGGGCCGCCTGCGGAGACTGGTCCCTGGCGGTTCTGGCGGGTTCGTCATGGCTGTCCTCCACGGCGTGCGGTGCGGCCCTGCGGGGCCCGGCTGGCCCGGGGTGCAGAGCCGGACGGGGATGGACACGCTGGGCGGCCCGGCCGGGTTGGCCCCGGCGGGCAACGATTGGGTGATACCGGGCGGGAGCGGCCTGCGTGGGGCGGCCCGCGCCGGGAAGCCGTAATCCATAGTCGAGATCAGCCTGCGGCCGGCCAGCCCCGGCCTGGCAGGCTGGGCGGATGACCGGAACCGCGGCCGGGAAGGCCGGCCTGCTGCATCACGTCGAGCTGTGGGTGCCCGACCTGGACCGTGCGGTGGCCAGCTGGGGGTGGCTGCTGACCGAGCTGGTCGCGCCCTGAGTCCCCTCTAGCCCTCACCGTCCTGGCCGGCGTGATCCTCGGCCTGGCCGCCCCGGGAGGGTCGCTCCCCGGGCCCTCCCGTCCGGCTGGCGGCCTACTGGGTGCAGCAGGTGCTCGCGGATGCGGCCTCTCCCGCGGCGGCGTCCAGCTGGCTGCCGCAGCACTGCACGGAGCCGGGGTCCGCGCTGGCGGCGTCGAGCTGGGCTTCGGTCTCGTCCCAGCCCTGGCTGCCGGCCTGGCCCCAGAAGGTGGGGCTGTCGGCCGTGACGGTGTAGATCTCCCAGCGTTCGCCGTTGGGTGCCCCGGTGACCCAGAACTTGTCCTGCCTGGCGTAACAGCAGGTCGTGTCCCGTTCGTCGACAACGGCCAGGCCTGCTTCGGCCAGGCGGGTCTGCTCGGCGTCCACGATGCCGGTGTCGGCGACCTCGACGCCCAGGTGGTTGAGGCTGCCGCCCTGGCCGGGGTTCTCCATCAGGATGAGCTTGAGGGGCGGCTCGGCGATGGCGAAGTTGGCGTAGCCGGGGCGGAGCTTGGCCGGCTCGGTGCCGAACAGCTTGCTGTAGAAGGCGACGGACTGGTCGAGGTCCTCGACGTTGAGGGCGAGCTGGATGCGGGACATGGCTGCCACCTCCGGAGGTCTTGATATAGACGATCATCGATGTATTTGTCAGTGAGCTTGTCACGAGATATGACTGCCGGTCAATATAGATCTGCGTCTATGTCTCTGACTCCGCGGCTTACCTGGTGCGTGTAAGCGCCGCGTCACTGCCGCCGATCGCCACCAGGTGCATGCAGGCTCCGTTCGGTCAGGAGGTCATCCGGGCAGGCGCCCGCCGGACGCCGGGTGATCCGCGCCATCGGCCGGGCCCGGATCGGCGGGGCCGCGCAGGCGCGGCATCACGGCGTCGGCCGCCTGCCGATGGGACAGGCCCGGATACAGCAGCCGGATCACCGCCACCGCAGCGACGCCGCCGAGGATCTGCGCGGCGATGAAGGGCGGGACCGAGGAGGGCGCGATGCCCGCGAAGGTGTCAGAGAACATCCGGCCGATGGTGATCGCCGGGTTGGCGAAGCTGGCCGAGGAGGTGAAGAAGTAGGCCGCCCCGATGTAGGCGCCGACCGCTGCCGGGGTCACCTGGGGCCGGCCGCTGCGGGCCAGGGCGAAGATCACCAGCAGCAGGCCCAGGGTAGCGATCACTTCGGACAGGAAGTGGGCCGCCGACGCGCGGTCCGTGCCCGAGATACTCACCGCGGCCCGCCCGTACATCAGGTTGGCCAGCACCGCGCCGCAAATACAGCCCGCGACCTGAGCCGGAAGGTAGGCCGCCGCCTCCCGCCAGCTCACCCCGCCCAGCGCGGCATCGGCGAGGGACACCACCGGGTTGAAGTGGCCGCCCGATACCGGGCCGAACATCAAGATGATCGCGAACAGCCCGGCCGCGGTCGCCGCCGCGTTCTCCAGCAGCTCCAGGCCCGTATCCCCGGGCGACAGGCGGGCTGCCGCGATACCCGAGCCGATCACCACCGCAGCCAGGAACGCGCTGCCCAGAAACTCGGCCACCAGGCGGCGCCACAGCGCGGGACCGTTCACGATGGGGCCCTCCGCCCACCGGCAGCAGGTGCGCGGTTAGCGGAACCAGCAGCGCTGCCCGCTGCAGGCGGGTCCTGGCGGACGGTGGGCATGACGGATCCCCGGGCCTCCGGTAGATTCATTCACATCGATGTGGCAAGTATCGAGTCTCAGATTCACCTATGTCAATGTGAGGATTGCTGATGACCACGGCCCGCGCCGTCCGCAGTCTGCCGCTCGCCGACGAGGCGCTGTGCGGGCCGCCGCTGACCGAGGTGCCGCTCTCCGAAGCCGACTCCGTGCGCCTGGCCGCAGTCCTGGGGGCCCTGGCCGACCCCGTGCGGCTGCGGCTCATCTCGATCCTCGCCGCGCAAGGCGAAGTGTGCAGCTGCCACCTTGAGGAACCCCTCGGCAAGAGCCAGCCCACCATCTCCCACCACACCCGCGTACTCACCAACGCCGGGCTCATCGAGGGTGACAAGCGCGGGAAGTGGACCTGGTGGCGCATCGTCCCCGAACGCCTCGCCGCCATCCGCGAAGCCCTCGGCGGCACCTGAGCTGCCAGTACGCACCATCTAGCCGATGTGCGTCGCGGCGGGCGGGCTGAGGCTGGCCGGGATGGCCCCGTTAGGCTCGGGCGCCATGACACGTGTGGTGCTGGCGTCGGCGTCGCCGACCCGGCTCCGGGTGCTGCAGGCCGCGGGCCTGCGTCCCGAGGTGATCCCGAGTCAGGTCGACGAGCGGGCCATCACCCGGTCCCGGCCACGCGACCTGACCCTGGCCCTGGCCGAGGCGAAAGCCGCGGCGGTGGCCGCGCAGCTGACCGCCGGCCTGGTCATCGGCTGCGACTCGGTTCTGGAGATGGCCAGCCCGGCGGAGCTGGCCGGCCTGGCGCTGGGCAAGCCCGCCACCGCGGCGGAGGCGCGGGAGCGCTGGCGGCTGATGGCCGGGCAGACCGGCATCCTGTTCACCGGCCACCACGTGCTGGACGTGGCCACCGGGCGGCAGGCCAGCGAGGCCGGGGCGACCGCGATCCGGTTCGGCCAGCCGAGCCCGGCCGAGATCGACGCGTACATCGCCAGCGGCGAGCCGCTGCGGGTGGCGGGCGCGTTCACGCTGGACGGCCGGGGCGGCTGGTTCATCGAGGAGATCCGCGGCGACTACAACAACGTGCTCGGCATCTCGCTGCCCGTGCTGCGCCGGCTGTTCGCCGCGGTCGGCCGCCCGCTGGCCGGGCTCTGGCATCCGTAGCCGGTATCCCTGGCCACGGCAAACCGGCATAGTGTCGAAACCATGAGCGAGACCATCCCGCTGTTTCCGCTCGGCACCGTGCTGTACCCGGGGCTGCTGCTGCCGCTGCACATCTTCGAGGACCGCTACCGGCAGCTGGTCGGCGATCTGCTGGAGGGACCCGAGCCGCGGCGGTTCGGCGTGATCGCGATCCGCAAGGGGCGGGAGACCGGCATCGACGGCGTGTCCGCGCTGTACGAGGTGGGCTGCGCGGCGGTGCTCCGCCGGGTGGAGCGGTACGAGGACGGCCGGTACGACATCATCACGGCCGGCGCCGAGCGGTTCCGCCTGCTGGCTCTTGACGAGTCCCGGCCGTACCTGCAGGCCGAGGTGGAGTGGCTGCCGGAGGAGACCGGGGACGAGGCCGCCGCCGGGCTGGCGGCGCGGGCCACGGCGGCGGCCTTCCGGGGTTACCTGGAGGCGCTGACCCGGCGCGGCCTGGCCGAGATCAGCGTGCCTGACCTGCCGTCCGACCCGGCACCGCTGTCCTACCTGGTGGCCGCGGCGGTGGTGGCGGACCTGCCGGACCGCCAGGCGCTGCTGGCCCAGCCGGACGCGCTGAGCCGCCTGGAGTCCGAGCGGGCGCTGCTGGCCCGGGAGACCGCCATGATCGGCTCGCTGACCGCGCGCCCCGCCCCGGACCTGCGCTACTCCCCGTACAGTCCGAACTGAGGCGGGAGGCCGTGCCGTGACAAGGGACGAACTGCGGGCGTACTGCCTGGCCAAGCCCGGGGCGTGGGAGGACCAGCCCTGGGAGGACGACGTGGTGGCGAAGGTCGGCAGCAAGATCTTCGCCTTCCTCGGTGGCACGGGCCACGGCGCGCCGTCGGTCGGCGTCAAGTGCGGCCCGAACCGCGAAATCGCCGACGAGTGG
>Ga0157374_10004771_pt1 | contig 11366 bp, 9 predicted proteins | sample M25metaG_FD_115308 | JGI IMG/M metagenome (GOLD analysis project Ga0157374, IMG submission 115308) | Miscanthus rhizosphere microbial communities from Kellogg Biological Station, Michigan, USA - M2-5 metaG | ecosystem: Host-associated > Plants > Roots > Rhizosphere > Soil | place: USA: Michigan... | reverse complement strand
GATATTGATCTGCTCTCCTACATGGCTTTCGATATTGCCATTGGGCACCAGTTGCCACAGGCCAAAATTGTTTTTAAGCGTGCTTTTGAAAGCGAAAATTTTGAAACTGCCGCCGGGCATTTTTAGCTCGAAAGAATTTTTGTCCTTAATTCTTATTGCGAGGTTTACTTTGTCTATGCTGTTTGAGGTATCAGCATTTAGCAGGATCAGCTTAACCGGGCTGGATAGATAGAGGTCCTGTTTCGATAGCCCATTCCGGGTAGTATATTTTGCCCACAATTGCAGGTCCTTTACAACCCGGTTGACAAGCGTACGGGATTGCAGTACTTCTATCTCATTTTCGGCAGCCTTGTGGGAATCGGCCAGGTCGAGTTCGTAAAGTATTGATTTTTCGCCCGGGTTCTTTTCGTCATCCTTTACCATTAACGAAGCTTTCACCTCGTAAACAGGGTTGGTGATCTGTAAATACACATAAGCGGCCAGGCATGTGACTACCAATCCCGCTATAAATAAAGGCCAGTTATACAGATACCGGATCAGTATTTCCTTAAAGTTGATCGGTTTTCGGCTTTCAACTTGTTTGGTATTTACAAACATAATACAGACATATTTTTAAAAAATAGCCGCTTAATCAGGGAGCAAAGGCTAGTTACAGTTTAGTGGTGCAAATTTACCTTAAACTATTGTCTGTCAAGGTAACAATTAAATCACACTTCGTTTTTACACGGCTCTTAAGTTTCAAATTCGATGCCATTATGCCGTTTTTTGGGTAATAAAGCTGTAAAACGCACAAAAACAAGCCTTTACAGCCACCGCAGAAGTTTCATTTAAGTTAATCTTATTTATTAAAACTAAAAATTGAGACCCCTGATTATGGTGTTTTTTACTCAAAATGTCCCAAATATGCCTTAATGGGTAATTAATTCTTCCTGTTTGGACTATATAATTAGTTGATCAGGCCTATCATTAAACCATTTTGCATTTGTATCGTCCAAACATAAAAGTAACCGATTAATTCAGAGGCGATTAGTAACAGGAATATTATAAATAAATGACAAACCTGCTGTCACGTTCGGTACATATTTTACGTTTATATATTAAAATGAAACAGGCATCGGTCCTGTTATACTAAAAGAAAGGAGGCGCTATGAAGATTATGGAAAAATTCTACTTAACACTTAATCTGAAAAGCCATGAATACAATACAAGAAATAGTAGCTGCGCTTGCGATAATGGCGCTCTGCATGATCATACATTATACCATTAAAGACTGGCGCGTAATTCTTGACGAATTAGGCTATCACTTCAAAAAGGTCACCTCAAAAGACCGCCAGGACGCCTGAGGGTAACTGTATAAGAGAATCCCTGCCTGTGAGCTTAAGCCTTACTGGCAGGGATTTTTTGCTTCTTTAAGAATTAAATGAATTTTACTTCTACGCGCCTGTTCTTCTTACGGCCGACGGGGGTCTTGTTAGATGCAACCGGCTTGGTAAAGCCATATTCAGTGGCAGCTATTTTGGTCGAATCACAGCCTTTGCTTACCAAATAGGCTTTTACGGCATCGGCCCGTTTTTTGGACAATTTCCAATTGTAAACATACCCGCCTGTCTTATCCGCATGTCCGCCTATAGCGAGCGAAAGTTTGTTTTCCATCATCGCTTTAGCGGCCTTGTCCAGATCGGTATGATATTTTTCCGGGACACTTGCGTCGTTGACCGCGAATAGGATGTTATTGGCGTTTTTACCGCTTAATGAAACCGTGTTGGTTTTCGCGGCATGGTGGCTGGCTTTTTTGCCCGGCGGGCGGTAAAGCCTGTGTGCTGACGCCGAAAGAGTTGCCAGGCAGGTAAACACGACCAACCCGGTGGCCATGAGCTTAAAGTAATTAGCTTTCATAACGATGTTGTTTTTTTTTTTGAACTTACCAGGGGAACAACAGACTAACGAAAATTAACTTTTATAAGTTTTTGTTTATTAGTGATTTATAGAGGTTATTTAGAGCTTATGGGAGTAGCCCACAGAAAGGATATTGGTTTACAAAAAAGGGCCTACATGTATCTTTTTGGGCTTAAGAGACTTAATTTGCCGTTCGGTGTTGCTTTCTATTTTTCTAAATCAGATGCTTTTTAGTAAAGGCCCGTCCCGACCCTGATTTTAGGTATTTTTCAAAAAAGTAGGCTTTGTGTCTATCCTTGAATGAACAACACCATACTAATTTTAAAGGAGTAAAATGTTTTGTCGCCGGTACATATCCCTTAGAATGGCGTGCAAGCCGTTCATTTAAATTAATTGTGCAACCGACATAGTGATTGCCGTTACTCAACTCAAGAATATAAACGTAGTACCACATTTTTTTCCAAAAAAAAGCGGGCCTCGACCGCCGAAGCCCGCAACTGAAAACATTGTAGTAAACTTGTTATTTGTTTCACTACCCCGCTTTCGCTAAAGCTACAGCGGGCGAAGGCGGTGAGGGAGGGATTCGAACCCTCGGTACAGTTTCCCGTACGTCAGTTTAGCAAACTGATCCTTTCGGCCTCTCAGGCACCTCACCTTTAAACAAGAAATCCCTTTTTCCAAAGGGACTGCAAATATAGCAATTCGGTAAAGCAGGCAAAATTTTTTTGGCGATTAGTAAAAACGGCCGCCCTTAACCCGCATTCGGCCTGCCAAAAAACAAAACATATCCATCAGCATCTTTTACTTCAAAGCCACGCAAGCCGTCATCATCGTCTTTTAAAGGCCGGTGAAAGGTTACGCCTTTTGCAGTGTATTCTTCGAACAACGCATCAGGATTTTCCACTGAAATATAGGCATCCAGTCGCGCCCATTCATGACGCGTATGGTTGGGAATGGGTTTTATATCCGGCGCAATTGCCTTAAGAAAAATAGAAACCCGTTCGCGGCCGACAATGGCGAAAAACGGACTATCATCAGGGGCAATATATCTTACCTCAAATCCAAGCTTTTCTACGTAAAACGCAACTGATGTCACCACGTTCTCTACAATAAAACTGGGTGCGATGTAGGTAAGATTTGCCATGTGATTAGACCTTAATATTCAACCCGCACGTGATAAATACTCATCAGCATGCGCTTAAAGATATCCTTGATGGTTTCGATATCTTTAAGCGTGATATCGCTTTCTTTCAGCTGATCCTGGTTCAGTTTGTATTTAACGATACGGTCTACCAGGTCGCTGATGGATTTTTCGTCGGGCTCACGCAATGAACGGGAAGCTGCTTCGACCGAATCGGCCAGCATCAGTACACCCTGCTCTTTGGAAAAAGGTATCGGCCCGGGGTATCGGAAGGTATTTTCGTTAACAAATTTTTCAGGGAAATTCTTCAGGAACGACTGGTAGAAATAATCCACACGGGTATTACCGTGATGCGTACGAATGAAATCGACGATGATCTCGGGCAGGTTAGATTTGCGTGCCATCTCCACCCCGGTGCTTACGTGACGGATAATGATCTGTGCGCTTTCCTCGTAGGAAAGCTTATCGTGCGGGTTGTAGCCTGAGGCTTGGTTCTCGATAAAATACATCGGGTTTTCCAGCTTGCCTATATCGTGGTAAAGCGCACCCGCCCGCACCAAAAGGGCATTTCCGCCGATACTAAAAATAGCGTTCTCGGCCAGGTTAGCCACCTGCAGCGAGTGCTGGAAGGTTCCGGGAGCAGCAAAAGCCAGCTCGCGCAGCAAAGGCGCATTGGTATTGGTAAGCTCGATGAGGGTAATATCGGAGGTGATACCGAAGACTTTTTCGAACGCATAAATAAGCGGGTATGCCAGCAGCGTAAGCAATACGCTTACTGCGAAGGGCATAAAATCCGTCCAGTCGATGCTTGAAATACTGCCTTCGCGGATAAATGAAATACCAACAAACGCTACGAAATAGGCCGATGTTATAATAATTGCCGAAGTGAGGAACTGCCCGCGGCGCATCAGGTTTTTCACGCTGTAGATAGACACCATGCCCGCGGTGATCTCGAAATAAGCAAATTCAAAGCTGTTCGGCACAAAAAATCCCGCGACGAGGATCACCAGCACATGGATGTTCAGAGCCAGGCGCGTATCGAATAGTATCCTGATAATGATCGGCACGATACAATACGGGATGTAGTACAGATTGGGCAGCTGCATCCGGATAGCCATCGAAAGGCTGGCCAGCATTGCCGTAACTACCAGTAAAATGAGGCCGACCAACCGGTTATCCGAATAAATATCCCTGCGGAACAGATACAGGAATACGATAAGCAGCATAATAACGATAGACACCAGCAGGAATTGCCCCAGCAGCACCAGCTTTGGGTCGCCATTGATGCGGGCGTTATCTTCAAACGCTTTTTTGTACGATTCGAGTTCCTGGTAAACTTTATCGTTGATGACAGACCCCTGCCGGGCTATCACCTCGCCTTTTTGCACCATACCGCGTGTGATCGAAAGCCCGTCGATCTTTTCTTTTTCCTCGGCGCCGGTCAGCTTGTCATCGTACTTCAGGTTGTTCTGCAGGCGGTTCTGGATCATATCGAGCACAAAGGCCTTGTCGATATTTTTTCGTTTGCCCAGCTCGGCGTCACAATATTTCAGCGCACGGTCCTTGGTGAACATATCGGCTGTATTCTTGTCCGTAGCCACGTTATTATCCAGCACTGTAATAGCATAATTAGGTTGGCTTTGCTGGTATTTGGTATTGAGCGTGATGATGCCTTTTTTGTAGATATCTTCCAGCAGGCGCTGTCCCTCGTTAAAGTAAGTTGTCTTTAACCGCTCCTCCAGCCCGGCATTGTGCCATTTGATCTCGAAGTCGTTTTTATAACCGTCTAATTGCTGCTGCGCGATGTTTTCGTCATACTGATAAACGGGCGTGATACTGCGCAGCGCATCCTGCTGATCGGTTTCTATCTCCTGCGATGTTTTGAGAATGGCGAAATTGTAAGGCGATACCAGGTCCTTCTGCGTCCAGATGCGGCCGCGGTCATACTCATACCTGAACTTGGCCTGCTTGGGCAGCGTAAAGACGATAACGCAGATACTGCCCAGCACCATAGCATATTTGAGATACAGCGAGTATTTACGGAAAATGGCCTTTTGGCGCGAAGTAGACAGTTTAGCCATTTGTTGAGTTAGTAGCACAAAAATAACATTATTATGTCGGAGTTGATTGGGTTGGATTAAGTTGATTGAGTTTAGATCAAGCCAGTAACTAAATCAACCACTTAACTTAATCAACTTAATCAACCAATGGTCAAAACTATGCACGCATAGCATTTCCTTCGGGCAAAAACCATAGCTTTGCAGCACCAATTATTTGATATCCATGAAAGAAGTATATATCGTTTCGGCAACCCGTACGGCCATAGGCAGCTTTGGCGGGGCGCTCTCGTCCTTATCCGCAACGCAGCTTGGTGCTGCGGTGATCAAATCGGCAGTTGAAAGATCCGGTTTACAACCCGACCAGATACAGGAAGTATTTATGGGCAATGTGCTTTCGGCCAATGTGGGCCAGGCGCCTGCTACACAGGCGGCTATTTTTGCCGGTTTGCCCTATCTGCCTGCTACCACCGTTAATAAAGTGTGTGCATCGGGCATGAAAGCGATCATGCTGGCGGCGGAGAGTATTAAAGCGGGCCAGAACGATATTGTAGTTGCAGGCGGTATGGAAAGCATGAGCAATGTGCCTTACTACCTGGATAAAGCCCGTAATGGCTACCGCTTAGGAAATGGCCAGATCATTGATGGTTTGGTTAAAGATGGCCTTTGGGATGTATATAAGGATTATCACATGGGTTCGGCAGCAGAATTGTGCGCTGCTGAATGCCATGTTAGCCGTGAGGACCAGGACGCTTTTGCAATAGAATCCTATCAAAGAGCGCAAAAGTCACAGGCCGAGGGGAAATTTAAAGAGGAAATAACGGCCGTTGAGTTAAAAGATAAAAAGGGCGAGGTTACTTTATTCACCGAAGACGAGGAGCCGAAAGCTGTAAAATTCGATAAAATACCAACGCTTAAACCGGTGTTTCAAAAGGACGGCACGGTTACCGCAGCCAACGCTTCAAGCTTAAATGACGGCGCCGCAGCCGTTGTATTAATGAGCAGGGAAAAAGCCGAAGAGTTAGGTATAAAACCATTGGCAAGGATCATTTCTTTTGCCGACGCTCAAAAAGCGCCCGAGTGGTTTACCACGGCCCCGTCAAAAGCAATTCCCCTGGCATTGCACAGGGCTAATCTTTCTTCAGACCAGATCGATTATTTCGAGATCAATGAGGCATTCTCGGTGGTTTCCATAGCCAATAACCGCGAATTGAAGCTCGACCCGGCAAAAGTGAATGTGAATGGCGGCGCGGTATCAATCGGCCATCCGCTGGGTGCTTCAGGTGCGCGGATTATCGTAACTTTACTGCACGTATTGCAGCAAAACGGCGGCAAATACGGTGCTGCCGGCATTTGCAATGGCGGCGGCGGCGCCAGCGCAATGGTTGTCGAGAATTTGCGTTAATGTACTGATGAAGAAACTACTAACTTTATTTTTGATCGTTGCTTTTATTCCTGTGCTGGCATCGGCCCAGCATGCAGATGAAACACCGAATATTCAAAAACTTACCGCTTACCAGGATTCGCTTAACGAATTCGGCAAGCATCTCATCAACGATACCATTGAAGGCGAACGTATGAACGCCAATGCATCGTTCATCAAAACATTGGTAAAAGCGTTAAAGGTACCGCACTCCTTCAATTTTCCGTTCGATTCGGTTAAGTACTTTAAAGTGTTGAATTCACCGGATAACCGCTTTCGCTTTATTACCTGGCACATGCAGTTCGACGACGGGAGCTATCGCTACTACGGTACCATCCAGATGAATACCGGCGATAGGCTGCTGATGTATCCGTTAAGCGACTATTCACCCTTCATCAAAAAGCCGGAGGATACGGTAACCGATAACAAAAAATGGTATGGGGCGCAGTACTATGATATTATCCCGGTCAATTCCGATCACCCCTACTATGTTTTATTAGGCTGGAAAGGGAATAATGTAAAGACCACAAAAAAAGTTATCGAAACCATTTCATTTAAAAATGATCTGCCTGTTTTCGGCAGCAGCGTATTCGATGGCAACAGCAAAACTCGCAAGCGCGTAGTGTTTGAATACACCCGCCAGGCATCCATGCTGCTGAAGTATGACCCGGATATGCAATCGCTGGTGTTCGATCATCTTACCCCGCCGGATAAAAAACTGACCGGTCATTTCGATCAATATGGGCCCGACCTGAGCTATGATGGCTACCGCTATAAAGATGGTCACTGGCAATTCATCGAAAACCTGGATATGCGTAATAAGCCTAACAAAAACGATAAAGATTATATCGACCCTAAAAAGCAAAAGGAGGTTGATAAGGCGACGGGGACGGGAAATTGATTTACGATCTCAGATGTACGATTTACGATTTTGTTTGGAAATTCAACAAATCGTAAATCTAAAATCGTAAATCGTAAATAGCCAAACATCTGCAAACTCCCCTGTAATAATCTCAGGATAAAATTTCGTTTTACCGGAATAATAGTATTTTAGTCAAATTTTTCAATGACATTAGTATGACCCAAATCCCAGAAACGGTTGCTGCAGCGCCGGTAAGAAAATCAAGATTTCCAAGGGCAGTGCCGTATATTATCGGCAACGAAGCCGCCGAACGTTTCAGCTACTATGGTTTGCGGTCCATCATGGCCATCTTTTTGGCTGCGCAATTCTACAATCCTACGGGCAACCCGGCTTTAAAGGAAACTGCTACGGCACAAGCCAATGCCAGCACCCACTTTTTTGTGGCGCTCTCCTACTTCATGCCACTGCTGGGTGGTTTGCTCGCCGACTGGTTTTTTGGGAAATACAAGGTTATTTTATGGCTATCCCTGGTATACGTTTTGGGGAATGTTTTCACCTCATCGTTCACTACCAATTTAAGCATGTTCACTTTCGGGCTGGTGCTTATTGCAACCGGCGCCGGCGGCATTAAATCATGCGTATCGGCCAATGTGGGCGACCAATTCGACAGCAGCAACCAGGATTTGATCTCCAAAGTTTACGGCTGGTTCTACTTCAGCATCAATGCAGGTTCTATGGTATCATTTGCTTTGATCCCCTGGGCCTACCAGCATTACGGGGCACGGGTAGCCTTTGGCATTCCGGGTACCTTAATGGCGCTGGCGACCATCATTTTCTTTTCAGGTCGTAAACGATACGTCAGGGTAGCCCCGGCAGGTATCAACAAAAATAACTTCATCTTCATCTCCTTCTATTCGCTGTTTAACATAGGAAAGAAGAAACCGGGCCAATCATTGCTGGACGTTGCCAAGGGTGCTTTCGATCCTGAAAAAGTGGAAGGCATTAAAGCGGTATGGCGCGTAATGGCAGTGTTCTTTTTCACGCTCGCTTACTGGATAGTTTGGGATCAGAACCTTTCTGAATGGGTATTGCAATCGCGTGATATGAACCGTACGGTGAACTTCGGTTTTTTCAGCTACGAATTCATCCCCGGCCAGATACAGATAGCCAATGCCATATTCCTGTTGCTGTTTATACCGATATTCAATTACTGGATATACCCGGCATTCGACAAAATGGGCCTGAAAACCACGCCGTTAAGGCGATTGGGTGTTGGGTTGATCTTAACGGCGCTTTCATTTGTTGTTATTGCATTCATACAAACCAGTATCGATCATGGAGCACACCCAAGCCTTTGGTGGCAGATATTTGCTTATGTAATACTTTCTGCAGCCGAAGTGTTGGTTTCAATCACCGGCCTGGAGTATGCCTATACACACTCGCCAAAAACAATGAAAAGCACGATGACGGCGATCTGGTTTATGGTTGTGGCGCTGGGTAACGTGGTTACTGCGATGATCAATGACAACATCTCAAATCACGGGTTTTTAGAGCAGTATATGAAGGGCGCTAATTTCTATTGGGGTTTTGTTTATATGATCCTGGCATTCGTTGTTGTGTTCCTGTTTGTTTCGCCGCGTATGAAGGAACGCAACTATGTGGCAGAACCGGATGCCGATCTGATTAAAAAGGTATTGGCCGATAACGATAATTTGTAACCAAACCAGCGTCTCGATTATATTTTCAAGCAATTGGTTAATACACTATTTTTGCCTGCTTTCAAGTTGTATTAATTTAGCGCCCCTAAAGTGCCTGACAGCATCGTAATTATACCGACCTATAACGAGATCGAGAATATCGAGCGGATCATCCGTAAGGTATTGTCGCTCGAACACCCGTTTCATATCCTGATCATTGACGACGGTTCGCCGGACGGCACGCCTATAGTGGTAAAAAAACTGCAGCAGGAGTTTCCTGAACGCTTGTTTATTGAAGAGCGCGCCGGAAAACAGGGCCTGGGAACGGCATATATTCATGGCTTCCGGTGGTCGATAGCGAGGCAATACGACTACATCTTTGAGATGGATGCCGATTTTTCGCACGACCCGAACGACCTGCGCAAACTGCGCCAGGCCTGCGTGGATGGCGCTGATGCGGCTGTGGGTTCACGCTATATCAAAGGCGTAAACGTGGTAAATTGGCCCATGAGCCGCGTACTGATGAGCTATTTTGCATCAGTCTACGTTCGCTTTATCACCGGGCTCGAAATACGCGACTGGACAGCAGGCTTTATGTGCTACAAGCGCAACGTGCTTGAAACCATACAACTTGAAAAGATCAAATTCGTGGGTTACGCTTTCCAGATCGAAATGAAGTATACTACGGTCAAACATGGCTTCAAAATATTTGAAGTACCTGTTATCTTTACCGACCGCACCGAAGGTTCATCTAAAATGTCGACCAGCATCTTCCGCGAAGCTTTTTTTGGCGTGATACAAATGAGAATTAATTCCATGTTCAGGAAGTATCCGGAAGGGTGATTAATTTCAACAGGCTGTCATTACCCTACAAACTTTCTTTCGGACTTTCCGACTCCCGGACTTTCGGACTAATAAAATAAAAGCTAATTTCGTTGGCAAATGAACGAGAATCTCGACCCTGACCGCGAACGCCTCTCGCCTGCCGAGCGTGACATTGAAAAAGTGCTTCGCCCGCAGGTTTTTGAGGATTTTACGGGTCAGCATAAGATATTGGCCAACCTGAGGGTTTTTGTGCAGGCCGCCCGCCAGCGTGGCGAGGCGCTGGACCATGTGCTGCTGCACGGCCCGCCGGGATTGGGCAAAACCACGCTTTCGCACATCATCGCCAACGAGATGGGCGTGGGCATCAAGATTACTTCGGGCCCTGTGCTGGATAAGCCCGGCGACCTGGCAGGCTTGCTTACAAATTTGGAACCCGGTGACATTCTTTTCATCGACGAAATACACCGCCTGAGCCCGCTGGTTGAGGAATACCTGTATTCGGCCATGGAAGATTTCAAGATCGATATCATGCTGGAGACCGGTCCGAATGCACGGTCGGTGCAATTATCTTTAAATCCATTCACCTTAGTCGGCGCCACCACGCGTTCCGGTTTGCTTACCGCTCCGTTACGCGCACGCTTTGGGATCAATTCCAGGTTGGAGTATTATGATGCCAAATTGTTAACGACTATTGTTCTTCGTTCCGCTTCAATATTAAAAACACCGATCAGCGATGAGGGTGCTTTCGAGATAGCCCGCCGCAGTCGCGGTACGCCGCGTATCGCCAATGCCTTGCTGCGCCGGACGAGGGATTTCGCCCAGATCAAAGGCGAGGGACATATTGATACTGCCATTGCCAACTACGCGCTGAACGCTTTGAATGTAGATGAACACGGGCTGGACGAAATGGACAATAAGATATTGCTCACCATCATTGACAAGTTCAAAGGCGGGCCTGTTGGTTTGAAAACCATTGCGACAGCCGTTGGTGAAGATGAAGGCACTATTGAAGAAGTTTATGAGCCTTTCCTGATACAGGAAGGCTTTTTGATGCGCACCGCGCGGGGGCGTGAGGCAACGGATAATGCTTACAAACATTTGGGCAGGCCGAGACCTGGCGGGAGTCCGACTTTATTTTAAAACATCATAGCGATGGGCTTAAAAACCGCCGCTATAGCACATATCGCATCCTAATGAAAAAACTGATACTTCTATTTACCGTCATTCCATTTCTATCCTTTTCACAAACCAAAAAAACTGAATCCCTGAGCGATTATATCAACCCGTTGATGGGGACGGATTCCAAATACGACCTGTCCAACGGCAATACCTATCCTGCTATTGCATTGCCCTGGGGCATGAACTTTTGGACGCCTGAAACCGGCAAAATGGGCGATGGCTGGCAGTACACCTACAGCGCTAATAAGATCAACGGCTTTAAGCAAACGCACCAGCCTTCGCCGTG